>Ga0136651_10000548_pt1 | contig 20736 bp, 20 predicted proteins | sample Mar14236cmmetaG_FD_94867 | JGI IMG/M metagenome (GOLD analysis project Ga0136651, IMG submission 94867) | Marine hydrothermal vent microbial communities from Guaymas Basin, Gulf of California to study Microbial Dark Matter (Phase II) - Marker... ... | reverse complement strand
TATATAGGGAGGGCTAAATTAGTCATCTCTTTTAAAATCAATTAGTTATATAATTTAAAAATGAAAATGGAAATGCTCCATAAGCTAGATAAGATAAGCTTTTATAGAGCGATAGCCCTAGGGGGAAACGTGGTTTTTTCTACGGGAAGGCTTGACTGTTGAAGGCAAACCGTTTAAGGATTTTTTGGATGCTAGAAACCATGCAGAAACTATTGATTATCTCTATCAAGTGATTCAAGATCAACGGCCGATCACACCCGGATTGATTAAAGAATTGAATGCTTTGTTGTTATTGGGTGTGACTTATACTGAAGCTCTTAATGCGATGGGGGAAAGGATCAAGAAACCCGCGACTCAGGGTCAATATAAGTCTTTGTCTAATCATGTCTTACAAGCTGACGGTACCATTCATTATTATACGGAACCGTTGCAAGTAGCTGATGAAATAGAAGAACTTTGCCAATGGATTCAAGCGCATTTAAACAAGCAACACCCTTTGATTACGGGCGCTATTGCTCATTACAATTTGGTTAGAATCCATCCGTTTGATGATGGTAATGGACGAGGGGCTCGGATTTTGATGAACATGATTCTGATTAAAAAAGGTTATCCACCTGCGATTATCAGACGAGAAGAGCGACGGCAATATTTGGCGACATTAAATCAAGCTGATAATGGCGATAATGGGCCTTTTTTGATATTCGTCGCGAATGCGCTGCTCAAGACTCAACAAGTGATCTTTGATGATATGAAAATGGGTAGGATAACGGGTGTGAACTCTATTTGAGATGCTTTGATGGGCAACCCTACGGATTGCCCCTACAAAGCACCTATAGATGTTAATACCAGTAAAACTCAAAACTGGCATGAACATTAGCTGTTCATTTTATAGTTTTGTTCACAAATTCAGACGTTCATAGTTTTATAGTTGGCCTTGGGCAACTTGGGCAACTTATAAACTGATTGAAGCATGGCACGATTTATCGCGGCCGACTTCAGAAAAATAACTTGTAAAAACCTGACAGGTTTGGCAAACCTGTCAGGTTTGGCCCGTGAAATTATTTTTCTGACAAACTATATTTACCCAAGTTCGGGTTATTTCTGGAATGAACGTAATATCAACAGGCTATCTTGTTCAATTTGCATGAGGGGTTGAACAAGGCAGGCTGTGCTGTCTGAGCAGATAGAAACCTCATTTTCCTTTATGAAAAGCATCATCGGCACACCCCGTTGTGCGATAACCAGCGATTGTTCATCGGCAAACAGAGCGATTATCGCAAATTCACCCTTTAAACGTTTGAGAACACATAGACTGGCTTCTCGCGCTGACATCTCTATATCCAAATAGCGGCGAATAAAAAGCAGAATGACTTCAGAGGAGCAGAGACTGTCAACTTCATATCCCAACTGAAGCAACTGTTCCTGAATATCAGACAGGTTGTCGATAAAACCGTGATAGGTGAGGGCAATCTCTTCGGTGGCCGCTAAATGAACAGGGTATTTTTCATCTTGCGGTTTCTGACGAAGACAAGCTAGACTCAAACAACCTGTCAGGGTTTGTTTTTGCAGAAAACTTGAAAAATTCTGACGAAGTGTCTTTGCTGTATGCGCCCTTCCATTAAAGCGGCAATCGTTACCCCGTCATGTTCACCGTCTTCAAACTGCATACGCTGTAACCCTTGAAATAGAGAAGGTACGACATTATTGTCGCTTAATGCTGCGATGATACCACTCATAATTTTCTCCTTCAGATTGCGGTTGATAGATAGAAAGTTGATACCTTATCATATTAACCAGAATAATGAAATAAAAAAGTTTACGGTGTTATGTTTACGGGATTATAAAGGAACACACGGTGTCTTTAGAACAGTACGACATTATTACCACTTAGGGTAATAGATGATTCATAATTGATTTTCCATGATTGTAACTAATTTGGGGAACACCGAATGGGGCTTTGAACGTCGCAAGAAAGGGCGAACCGCGTGTTCGCCCTCCCCAAAAATCCGTTATTTGCGTGAAAATGAGTTTAGGGAATTGTATTTCACGCAAAAGTTTTTGCGCGCAAAAACTGTATTTCACTTATGCCCATGTGCAGTATAGTTTGGCCCGACACTTTTTTTCAACACAGAGAACACAGAGTACCACAGAGTACCACAGAGAATAAGTCTCTGATTTTTAATTAATATTATGATATTAATTACACTTTAAATGTGTGTTGTTTTGACAAAATTTGCAAACTGATAGCTGGTAAGATCACGATGGTTTTGGAATAGTGCGAAAAACAGAGTATATTACAAAAATTGTGAATTTGATTCACGATGTCAATAATGGTTAATGGTTAATGGTTAATGGTTAATGCTTATACTTCAAATGTGCGCGTTTCGGATATGAGTCAAAAGTTGCTGATTATAACGAATTTTGGGGATGGCGAACACGCAGGTTCGCCCTTTAAAATAATGGAAAAGCCCCATTATTTCTGGTGTTCCCAAAATCCGTTACAATCAGTTTTTTTTAAATGAGTCTAAAATAGAAAGGAATGGTGGACAACAAAAATACAAAGCCCCCCTACAAAAAAAACGGGGATAATTTATTTTTTGGATATTCCTAAACCGAGGAATCATTCTGATCTAATCTTTTTATATACAACCCTTGTCGTTCAATGGGTAATCCTGCCATAAGGGTGATAGAATGCTTTAACTCGACTATCAAGTTTTTGATGTTATTTGGCTTTGCAAAGCTCTATTTTTGAGTGTTAAAATAGCCAACTCATTGATTTTTAAGGTTATTTCTTTTTTAGGTCAAGGAGTTATAAAAAATTTGATAGTCGAGTTTAAATGGCAGATTGTCATGATTCGCACGGATTTATTTAATTAGGGGAAATGGTGGGCAACAAAAACCCGTTACCCACCCTACAAGAAAGACTGTTTCACATTTAGCGTAGCACACCGAAGGTTCACGCAAAAGTTTTTGCGTGAAACGGATAATTTATTTTTTGGATATGCCTTAAGTGAAATTTATACGTCAATTAACCTTTTGACGCGGAGTCATCATTATGAACTGGGCTGATTTTGGCATTATTTTCTTGATTTTGTTATCTGGTGTCCTTAGCTTTTTTAATGGCTTTGTCAGAGAACTGTTTTCATTTTTAGGTTGGTTATTCTCAGGCATAATCGCCTTCATTTTCTTAGAAGAATTGGCTGATTTATTGATAACGCTGATTTCTTTTTCCGATCTGCGTTTAACGGTGGCGTTGATAACCTTATTTCTGGCGAGTTTTATTTTGTTTGAATGGATCAATTATCTGATTCTCAATTCCATTGGGCGTACAGACTTATCTGTACCGGATCGTCTTTTAGGTGTCGTTTTTGGTATTTCGCGGGGCGGTGTTATCGTTATATTTTTAATGATATTGGCCGGATTAACTCAATTTCCATCGACTTCATGGTGGCAACAATCCTTTTTGATTCAAAATTTTAAACCTATTGTCGTCGAATTGCGTAGCCACTGGCCGCTTGAGATTGCAATTCAATTCAATTTTGATCTTGAGCCTGAACAGAGGCTGCCCTCTTTTTAGGTTCGGAGTTGTTTCTTTTATGTGTGGAATTGTTGGAATTGTCGGAAAATCAAGTGTCAATCAGGCCTTGTATGATGGGCTAACCGTATTACAACATCGTGGGCAGGATGCTGCGGGTATTGTCACTTGTGAAAATGATCGTTTGTATCTGCGTAAAAATAATGGTTTGGTTCGTGATGTTTTTCAGGCCGTCCACATGCTGAATTTGCGTGGTAATATGGGTATAGGCCATGTGCGTTACCCAACTGCGGGTTGTGAATCAAGTGCTGAAGCACAACCCTTTTATGTGAACTCTCCTTATGGTATTACCTTGGCACATAATGGTAATCTGACTAATGCGGAAACCTTAAAGAAGGATTTATTTCGAGACGATTTACGTCATATCAATACCAATTCTGATTCTGAAGTGCTACTCAATGTTTTTGCCCATGAATTACAAAAATTGAATAAGCTACAGATCACTCATAAGGATATCTTTGAAGCGGTTCGTGCTGTACATAAACGTTGTCGGGGGGGGTATGCAGCCGTTACTATGATCACTGGATTAGGTATTGTCGCGTTTCGTGATCCTTATGGGATTCGTCCCGTGGTATTTGGTAAGCGTGAGACTTCGGCAGGAATGGAGTATATGGTGGCTTCAGAAAGTGTTGCACTGGATATACTTGGGTTTGAATTGGTACGTGATATTGCGCCTGGTGAGGCTATTGTCATCACGGCAGACGGGCAGTTGTATACTCGCCAATGTGCTGATAATCCCATTTATTCACCTTGTATTTTTGAAATTGTTTACCTCGCACGTCCTGATTCGATCATAGATGGTATTTCTGTGTATAAAGCCCGTTTACGCATGGGCAAAATGTTAGCGAAAAAAATTCTGCAAATTTATCCTAAACACGATATTGATGTGGTGATTCCGATTCCTGATACTAGTCGGACTTCTGCGGTGCAATTGGCTTACATTCTTAACCGCAAATACCGTGAAGGGTTTGTGAAAAATCGCTATATTCCGCGCACTTTTATTATGCCTGGGCAAAGTATGCGTCAAAAATCCGTGCGTCAAAAACTCAATGCCATTAGTTTAGAATTTAAAAATAAGAATGTTTTGCTAGTGGATGATTCCATTGTACGTGGTACCACTTCTAAACAAATTATTCAAATGGCGCGTGAGGCTGGAGCCAATAAGGTGTATTTTGCTTCTGCGGCTCCACCTGTCCGTTATCCTAATGTTTATGGGATTGATATGCCTTCAGTGGATGAGTTACTCGCGCATAATCGTACTCCCGATGAAATTGCGGAAATCATTGGTGCTGATTGGTTGATATACCAAGATTTAGAAGATTTGATTGGTTGTGCGCGCAAGGGTAATAAAAGTCTTAAACAGTTTGATAGCTCCTGTTTCACGGGTCAGTATGTGAGTAATGATGTGGATCAAAAGTATCTTGATGCAGTTGCAAATGCTCGAAATGATGCGGCTAAAACGGAAGGCAAGGCACTTGATACTGAAATGATTGATTTGTACAATAATCAGTGATCTGATGTAGGGTGGGCAAAGATTTTTGCCCACCAATTGCTTATCGTTTTTTGAGGCTATAATGTTTCAAATGATTTGCGACAACTTTGGAAAGCCTCTATTGATCTTTACCCACAAGTAGCTTAAGGAATATCCAAAAAATAAATTATCCCAGTCTGTAGTACCACACGTCGTTAATTTATCGGATAATAATTATTAATCGTTAATTTATAATGCCGTGGCAAAATCTACCCCATTTTAATTTAATTAACAATTTCACGCTAAAGTTTTTGCGCGCAAAAACTTTAGCGTGAAAAACAATTAGAACCGAATAATCGGATTCATTTCCGGCGCGTGGTACTAGTACTCTGTCAATCTTGTTTTGACGGGTAGGATAAACCTGACAGGTTTTCAAAACCTGTCATGTTTTTTTTGGAGCCCGTCATTATAAGTTTGACAGTGTACTAGTTGGGAAGGAATCACCTAGAGAAAACAAAAACGACATCAGGAATAAATAATGAACGATTGGGATGAATTTGGTTTTAATACTCGTGCTGTTAGGGTTGGACAGGTGCGTACTCAAGAGGGGGAACATAGTGAGGCTATTTTTCCGACTTCTAGCTATGTTTTCAAAAATGCGGCTGAAGCTGCGGCGCGATTTGCACATAAGGAACCGGGTAATATTTATTCGCGTTTTACTAATCCGACAGTGCGTAATTTTGAAGAACGATTGGCTGCCTTGGAAGGTGCAGAGCGTGGTATGGCTACTTCATCAGGTATGGCTGCTATTTTTAGCACCTGTTTGGGTTTACTCAAGGCGGGTGATCATATTGTCGCGTCACAAAGTATTTTTGGTACGACGGTGGTATTGTTTAACAATATTTTGTCAAAGTTTGATATCAAAACGACGTTTGTGAATTTGACGGATATGGACAGTTGGCAAGCTGCTATCCAACCTAATACGAAGTTATTGTTTTTAGAAACACCTTCTAATCCGTTGATGGAAATGGGCGATATTCCTGCATTAGCAGAATTAGCCCATGCTCACAGTTGTTTGTTAGTGGTTGATAATTGTTTTTGTACACCTGCGTTGCAACAACCTTTGTATTTAGGGGCTGATATTGTTGTTCATTCTGCAACAAAGTATTTAGATGGGCAAGGGCGGTGTATAGGTGGCGCTGTAGTGGGTTCAGAAAAGCTAGTTGGGGGTGACATTTTTGCTATACTTCGCTCTGGGGGAACGACTATGAGTCCGTTTAATGCGTGGATTTTTCTGAAGGGATTAGAAACGTTGAATTTGCGTATGCAGAAGCATTGTGATAATGCAGAAGCATTGGCGAATTGGTTGGAAAAACAAGAGGCGGTGGAGCGTATCTACTATCCGGGTTTAGCTTCTCATCCTCAACACGCTTTAGCCAAGAAGCAACAAAGCCGCTTTGGTGGTTTAGTTTCGTTTGAAGTGAAAGGGGGAATTGAGGCTGGTTGGCGCGTGATAGATTCAACACGGATAATCTCTATTACGGCTAATCTAGGTGATACTAAAACGACGGTGACGCATCCTGCAACAACGACTCATGGGCGGTTGACACCTGAGCAACGCGAGGCTGCGGGTATTAATGATGGTTTGATTCGTATTTCGGTGGGTTTGGAAGATGTTGAAGATATTCAAGCAGATTTATTGCGTGGATTGAGTTAATCAGTTAAATAAGCGTAATTATTAGATCACTGCCATTTAAAGGAGAAAATTAATGGCAGTGATTTGTTGACGAATTTGCTTTCTTAGCATCAACATTATGCTCCTAAAAAATCGATTGATTTAGTTCTTCAAATTCGCGTTTTTCGTTCTGATTTTCAGAAGTATTATTTTCTTGCGGCTTTGGTTCTGGGAGTGTACAGACAAACCCTTCTGTCTGCTTTTCAACACACAGTTCACTGGGAAAAATAGAATTCGCTTCATTGGATACAATAGGGGGTGGATTATTCAATTTGGCAAAACAAACAGAAACATTGCCTATTAGGGTAATTATCAAAGTCATGCTGAGAATGACAACGAGTAATTTTTTGTTCATTTCGCTTTCCTTTTAAGAGTATGAAAATTAAAAATGCCCGTTGACTTCTCCTTATTAATTAGGTGGAATTTTGGTTATTTTTTTAAGGTAGATTTTATGCAAAAAGTTCTCCAATTTTTTAAATCATGGCGAGATTCTGCTTCGATTTTAGCAATAAATTTTAGTGAGTCAGGAGAAAGTCGAAATTTTAGGAATCAAAAGTCAGGAGAAACTCTAACTACTACTATGAAATTTTTGATTTGAAGTCGGCTTTGAAAATCGTGTCATGTCATAAATCAGCAACCCCAGGTTGCCACCTGGGGCTATTCACATTCAACCCCTTGGGGGTTGTACGTTTTAAGCTTTTACTGTTGGGGCGAAAAAGCGCAATTTATGACGGTGCTAAGTATAGCCACGTCTCGCATCAGTTTTTTTTAACTGATACTCACTTTATTAAAAGGCATTCCCAAAATTTGTTACAATCAAACCATTTCATCAAAACAAAAAAAAAGCTGATTAAGCAAATCACTTAATCAGCCCGTCAATAGGAGGAAAAAATCTTTTACTTTCCCTTATTGAGTTTTCTCACTCAAGATGTTTTTGAATAAAGGGAAATGAATCACTTGTTCTGTTAGTTTTTAATTAGGCTTCGCTCGTAGTGCTGTCAGCCGTTTAAGACTTCACCAGAATCAGTTGTGCTGCCTGCATCGGAACCCTCGGTGCTACCATCACCATCATCTGTTGAACCGACATCATCGGAACCCTCTGTGCTGCTGTCATCTGTGACTCATGCTTTTTTTAATAAAAAATATAACGACATTTCATGTCTACAGGGAAATCTCTGTATTGAGTGTCGGAAAAAATCCTAATCCTAATCACTCTCCTACGTTTCCAATATTTATTAGCATTATAGATTAATAAATTTTGATTGGGTATCAGTTAAATCCTGAATGTCATCTCAGGAAAAGTCTTAATTTCATACTATATCAAATATTTCTTAATTTGTAATGCTATAAAATGGTGTCTTCATGCTTACTAAGAAGTATAACGAAGTTTTATGTTATGACTACAGGGGTAGCTCTGAATTGAGTGTAGGGAAAATTCTTAATCACTATCCTACGTTTTTCAATACTTTTTAGTATTACAGATTAGCCAATTTTAATTGGGTATAAGTCAATTCATGAATGTTATCTTAGAAAAATGCTTATATTAATGAATGCCTTTGCAAAATAATAGGCATTCCAATTGCACCGAAGCAAAATAACATGCATTCCAATCGGGCCGAAGTAAGTACAACTCAACCAAGATTGCTTGATAAATAGAACACCGTTTTTCACCGTTTTTGATCTAAGTGGTTAACAAAAATAAATTAACATTTATTTGCCTAATTAAGAATAGAACGCTGATTCGGCTTCTGAGACTGATTTACGCAGATAAAAATGTTAAAAGACTTATTTTATGCGTACCTGCTTACTTATTTCCTATATTTGTAAGCATAGCTAAGTAATGGGTGATTTGTTTTATGACAATATCCTAATGAGGTATCAGAAAAATCCTTATTTTTTTCTAAGCTATTAATCTAAGCTATTAAGAATAATCTTATATAAATTAATAGCAATGATTATGCCATAATCATTTTTAACTCAATTCAATAATTTGTGTACACCTTAAAAATCAATGATTTAGCTGAATGTGACATTGTTAATTGAGTTATGAAGATAATGAAGTCGCCATTTTAAAGTCAAGATAGCCTACATTTTTTTTGAAAATTGGGAATGAAATTGGGAAAGGTTTGAAAAAAGGTAGAAGCGCGACGGTGTATTGGATTGATAAGGGAGGATTGAGAGGGGAATTAGTCATTAAGAAATGGGTAAAAGGTTATAAATGGTAAACCATTACCAATTACCCATAACTGATTAATGGGTGGGAAATAGTTTCTGCCACCAACGTTTGCGGTTTGCAGGTGTGGGAGCGTCATCCATAATGGCTTCTGGGGAAATGCGCGTCAATAACCAACGTGGTGGGATAACGGTACCGCTAGAACCACAGGCGGCACCGAGATTATTGGGATCAAATATCTTGATCATAGAAGGCGTTTCCTTATCATCTGCGTAGACTATCCCACAATAACTATAATTATGTTCTTGATGAAGTAATTGGTTAACCTCTTGAATAAACTGGTTTAACGTTTCGGCATCTGCGGGCGCTGTTGGCAAGGTTTCTCCAACAAAATAAATATACCACCCATTTGGCTGAGCTTTAACCTTATCCCAGAGTTCATCTAACTGATGCCAGCGCAACATGTTGATAAAACGCCCTTTGTAATGCTGTTGAAAAGAAATCATTATCAGTTATCAGTTATCAGTTCCACATTTCACGCTCAAGTTTCGCTTCGCGAAACTTGAGCGTGAAATAAAGTTTTTTGCGCGCAAAAAACTTTTGCGTGGAAATCAGTTATCAGTGAATTATAAATGGTAGTAGAGGAATGGTGGGCAACAAAAACCCGTTACCCACCCTACAAGAAAGACTGTTTTTTGCCCCAGTTTTTGCTTCGCTGTTCTTCGGTTCACGCTAAGTTTCGCGCAATTTTTGCGTGAACTTCGGTGTGCTACGCTAAATGTGAAACGGATCAAAAAATCATTATCAATCTTGGCGAGGAGCAAAATAACATTCACTAAAAGCGGGCTAAAAACCGCAAAATAAATTTTGCACTCCAAGCGGGCCGCAAAATTTATGAAAGCAAAATGACCCTTTTTTTGGAATGCGCCCGAAATGGTTATTTAATATGTTTGGCAGCCAATAAAACGATAACTTATTGATTTTTAATACCTACATAGGCTTTACAAAAATTATCAGAAATGGATAACATTGGATAATTGAATACGGTTTCTTGATTTCCACGCAAAAGTTTTTGCACGCAAACGCTTTTGCGTGGAACTGATGACGGTTTATTGATTATAGGTAGTTGACAGTTTTTTAGGTACTGCGACGTTTTTCAGCACAACATACTGCGGTAATCCATTTTCATACGGTGGATAGTCTTCGCCTAAAATCAGTGGCTGTAAATATTCACGACATTTTTCGGTAATCCCAAAACCATCTTCGCTAATAAAATCAATGGGCATTTTCTTTTCGACATTCGCGACATCTGCTAAGTTGGCGACGCCAATTTCCCAGTGGTAGGGATTGTTAGAAGTACGCACGACGGTGGGCATCACGGCATTTTTACCTTCCAAAGCTAATTCTACTGCGGCTTTACCCAAGGCGTAGGCTTGTTCGACATCGGTTTTGGAGGCAATGTGACGTGCTGCGCGTTGCAGATAGTCGGCAACTGCCCAATGGTATTTATAACCAAACTTTTCTTTAATCATGTTGGCAACCACTGGGGCAACGCCACCCAGTTGGGCATGTCCAAAGGCATCACGAGTGCCAGCTTCTGCTAAAAATTGGCCTTCGTTATTTTTAACGCCTTCTGATACTACGATAGAACAATAGCCGTAGTTTTTGACGGCATGATCAACTTTAGCAAAAAATTTCTCTTGATCAAAGACGATTTCGGGAAACAAAATGATATGGGGCGCATCGCTTTCTTTTTCAGCCGCGATTCCTCCCGCTGCCGCAATCCATCCCGCATGACGTCCCATCACTTCCATCACAAAAATCTTGGTAGATGTTTTTGCCATTGAGGCGACATCAAAACTGGCTTCGCGGATAGACACTGCGACATATTTAGCGACTGAGCCAAAACCGGGGCAGTTGTCAGTAATAGGCAAGTCATTATCAACTGTCTTGGGTACACCGACACATGTGATGGGATATCCCATTTTTTCGCCAATTTGCGACACTTTATGGGAAGTATCTTGAGAATCACCGCCACCGTTATAAAAGAAGTAGCCAATATCGTGTGCTTTAAATACTTCAATCAAGCGTTCATATTCGACTTTGCTTTCTTCTAAACCTTTCAATTTGAAACGGCAAGAGCCAAATGCCCCTGATGGTGTATGACGCAGTGCAGCGATATTTTCATCGGATTCTTGACTGGTATCAATCAAATCTTCGTTGAGCGCACCAATAATGCCATTACGGCCGGCATAAACATTACCGATTTTATCTGGGTGCTTACGAGCGGTTTCAATCAATCCACAAGCTGTGGCATTAATGACTGCGGTAACACCGCCAGATTGGGCATAAAAAGCATTCTTAGGCATACAGAAAGTTTCTCCTGTTTTTGTTAAAGTGGTTATGAAAAAATCAGTTATCTAATTATCAATGATCAATTAATCAATGATCAATTATGAGTTATTAGTCAGAATTTTATTAAAAGTCATTTTAAAAGAAAGCACATTCTTTATCATAAAATGCGGTTTTTTTAGCAATGAAGTGTTGATTTTATCAAATTCCTCAAGGATTGTATTAAAAAAATGAAAAATTTATTATTGTTATTATTTACTTAATCATAAGAGGGATTTGCAAAACACCAACGTGCAAGCACAAATCAACGAATTAGAGGATATCAACTTGTCGTAAGTTATTGTTTTATCGTTTTTGCTTAATCGTTTTGCAAGAGGCTCATAAGCCAATAGCCAAGTCACCTAAAGGTGACTATACTCAACGAGGTGATAAACTTAACTTTTTTTTCACATTTAGCTTCGCTGGCCTTCGGCTCACGCAAAAGTTGCGCGCAACTTTTGCGTGAAATACAGTTTTTGCGCGCAAAAACTTTTGCGTGAAAATGAGTTTAGGGAATTGTAGGGTGGGTAACGTGTTTTTGTTGCCGGCCCCAATAGAGCAATGTAGGGTGGGTAACGTGTTTTTGTTGCCCACCATCCTCATTAGAAAAGTTCAGTTTATTCCCGTGCTGAGCGACTTGTGACTGTGAACAGTATAAACTGATACGTTGCTAACAATTCATTTTCAAATTTGTTATTTTTGCTATTCGTTTTTGGCAAATAAAAAGTTGAACATTGAATTGCACAATACCGTAAAATTAAATTCTCAAAACTAAAACACATCTGATTTACGCATTGACACTTTTAAATAGAGTTTTTCACATAAATAACTATTGGCCTTAGTATACTGTCCACCATTTCACTTAAGAAGTTGCGCGCAACTTTTCACGCTAAAGTATAGCGAAGCGAAACTTTAGCGTGAAAGCGTGAACCGGAGGTCAAATTTGCGCTTTTGCTGTTAGTCACCACCACCTGACTTTCGCTTTCAGACAACGGCTGAAAGCTGTTGGCTGTGTCTGATAATAGCGATCTTATGACGATGCTAAGTATATATATAAGCATTCCAATTTTTTGATAACTGAGAATTGAGCTTTGATAACGAAACGGGGGCAATAAAAACATGCTGTCCTGCCTACAACTGATAACTTAAAAAGAGCAAAAATAATGATGAAAAATCAGTTGTTTAGTAGATTACTTCACAACGCTTATGGGCTGGAAGACTTTACCAGCGAAGTGTTAGCTGGCGTATTGCGTTCCAATCAGGCTTTGTTAGATAACTTTGTGAACAAAGTATTAGGTATTAAAGGGCGCAATTTTCGCGTAGAAACTCAAATGAGTTACCAAGCATTAACTGTAGACATGGTTTTTTCTAATAAAACAAATTTATGTTTTTTGGAAAATCAGGTTCACGCCATTGTAGAAGAACAAACTCATCGCTTAGAAAAATGTGAACAGATTTTACTCACTGAACGACAAGAGAAGTTAAATGTTTATTTAAGGTATTGTTCTAAGTACTATGATAGGCAATCAATAAGCGGCGTTGACTTTGCACAGTTTCGTTGGGCTGATATTAGTGTTTTTTTAGCGTTCTATCCAGAAAATCCTTTAGTCAGTGCATTTGTTGACTTCCTTGAGGAGAATAACATGAAAGGTATAACGGAACTGAATACTGAAGACTTGAACACTATATCGACATTGAATAACACTATCATGAAAATGGATGAGTGTTTAGATTCAGTTGCAGCTAAATTTACAATGCTCTTTGGTTACCCTAGCCGTGGTGCACCAACAGAAACATTAGAACGTTTAAAACTACTTTTTGAACTTAATTCCTATCGCATGATGAAACAAGATATTTTGTTAGGCGGTGGCGGTTGGTCTGAAATAACGGTTTGTTTTGATTATGAAAAATTAACAGGCCCTGAAACGACTTTAGCCGTTTGGTATTGGTGTGATAGTTCCCATAACCAATACAAGTTATTAACAAAAATTTTTAAACAAAATAAGCATCTTTTTTCGAGTCATCCCGGTTTTCTATTTGAAGAAAGGCCGATAGGCCTACGAATTATCCTTCAAAAACCGCTGAAACGTTTTGAGAATGACTCTAATCAATTACAGGCAATTTATAATTGGTTTATTGAGACATTGAGTGTTTTTAGAGCGTTTTCTGACAAAACACCTGAACTTCATTGGAATTTGCCGCAATAACAAAAAGACTGAATGATTGAACAATCAATTTAAATTGATATCGACACTTGTCTAGCTCATAAAATTTTTACTTTGACCGGGACACAAAAAATGCTAAAGTGACCTCTTCTAATTCACCAAACCTTAAAAGGAGGTTGAATCGTGCCTATTCATCGACTCTTTTTCTTCTTATTCCTGTTTGCCCTACCTTTTGCACACGCAGGTGAGGCAGAGGTAGATAAAATCGATATCAACACAGCAGATGCTTGGTTTTTAGATTATACCCTGCATGGTGTAGGCCCTAAAAAAGCGGCTGCTATAATTGAATATCGTGAAAAACACGGCCCGTTTAAATCAATTTATGAGCTATCCAAAGTGCATGGAATAGGGCCAAAAACGATTGAGAAAAATATGGAGAAAATGTTTATTTCTCCTCCAGAAGAATCAGAGCAGCCAGCAGAAACTGATTCTCAGATAGAACAATCCCCTGATGAAAACAACTCAGAAGAAATCTCTGACACTCAATAGCTTACCAGTATGCCATAATAGCTAGTGACATTTTCAATCTCTAATTGGGAATTGGAAATAAAGAGTAGTCTGCTATAAAACCATGCCAGTATTAAAAATCGAAGAGTTTATAGTGACATTTGGTTTCCATTTTCAACGCGCACAGCTAAAGAACGCTAATCGCGAAGCATGTAAGCGTTTTAAAGCAATGGTATTGGTTTATTAGGGACTACCTATCTAAATTAGGTTTGCACTACCCTAATAATAATCTATAGACTTTATACCGATTTAACGTAACTTATTGATTTATTGAATTTTTTATTTTGCTAAAGGTAATAAAATCAAACACTTAAATTAAATCGGTATAATATCTTATGAAATTAATTGTTTTACATGACTATTTTGAATCACTAGAAGGGGGAGGCAGACTGAGTAGCATCTTAGCTGAAGGATTGTCTGCCGATTTAGGTTATGGTTTTGCCCGTGCAAAGCATCCTTTTTTAAATTCACTCCACCCACAATATAATTTAAACGTTTACAGCGCCATTCCTTTGTGGCGACAATTCAAATTGGCTCACGCCTTTTTCAATCGCCCCACCTTTTTAAAAAATTATGACACTGTGATTTATAGTGGTTTTTATACGCCATTAGCCGTGCGCCATCATCAAGGCGGCCGCAATATTTTGTATTGTCACACTCCACCTCGATTTATTTATGATCAACGTGACTTTTATCTAAAGCAATTGCCCTTTTTATTCCGCCCTGCATTACAAGCCTTTATTAAGTATTTGCAACCGCGCTATGAAAACGCAATAGCACAAATGGATACACTGGTGACAAACTCTGAAAATGTGCGCCAACGTATTCAATATTATTTAGATCAAGACGCGATAGTGATCTATCCCCCCTGTGACACAGCGCGTTTTATTTGGCAAGGGCAAAATGATTATTATCTATCAATGGGGCGCTTAGATCCGTTAAAAAGAGTGGATTTAATTATTCAAGCGTTTTTAAAAATGCCCAATAAACGTCTTATCGTGACTTCTGGTGGTGAAGAATTAAAACGATTACAAAAATTAGCTCAAAATGCAGCACATATTCAATTTACGAATTGGATTGACGATGCACAGTTGGCTGCTTTGGTAGGCAATGCGATTGCAACATTGTATTTGCCGAAAGATGAAGACTTTGGTATGTCGCCATTGGAATCAATGGCAGCGGGCAAACCTGTGATTGGGGTAGCAGAAGGCGGATTGTTAGAAACCGTGATTTCGGAGAAAACCGGCATTTTGCTTGAGCCATCGTTAGAGATTGAGGCAATTTGTCAAGCTGTGGAAACTATGACACCCCAACGAGCGTTAACGATGCGAAGGGATTGTGAAAAGCAAGCGCAACGTTTTCGGACAAACGTGTTTTTAGAAAAAATGCATCAAATCGTTAATCCTTAATATACTTAGCATTGTCATAAATTGTGCTTTTTTTTACAGCCAACTAAAGCCTACGGCCAAAGCAGTTGTCTAAAAGCTCAAGTCACCTAAAGGTGACTAAATACCAAAAAGCATTCTATTTTTAGGGAACCTTTGGGATTTTTCGAGTGGGCAAAAGCGCAAATTATAACGGTGGACCGTATAACATTTACAAAGCCATGCAAGCAAGTATTAAAAATTAATGAGTTATATTGTTTATTGTTACATGTTGCGCTTTTGCCTTTTGGAAAAATCCCCTCAATCCCACATTAAGTGCTTGGAAAAAAATAACCTATATAATTTTTCTTACTGTAAAAAATGATAACTTTCGTCTCTATGACACGTCATCTCCTTAGTCATACTATTTCAGCTAAGTCTATTTTAGACTATGCCAATTTGTCTATGTTATTTTTTGCCAAGCACTAAGGGATGTTATAGATATATTTGGTTAGTCACCTTTAGGTGACTTGAGCTTTTAGACAACTGCTTTAGCTGTTGGCTCAAGAATTGTTTTCACCGCAAAAACGCTTCGAACTGCAAGGTACGCAAAGTACACTTTCATAACTCACTGTGATTTATAGGCACTCACCAAAATCTACAGCAATCATCATCCCATCTCAACATACTTCCCAAAAATCTCGTTTCAATGTTTTTTAATTCACAATTTGAAATCATTCACACTTCACAATTTCTAATTTCCAATCCACAATTTCTCAGCTTGCCATTTTTTTAATACGCTCTCCAAAAATGCCCGTTCCAATGCGTACTAATGTTGCGCCTTCTCCAATTGCAGCCTCCATATCGTTAGTCATACCCATTGATAACATATCAAGTGTGAAACCTGATGCTTGTAACTGCTGATAAGCCGTATGCAAGGCACGAAAAGGAATACGCTGCTGATTAAAATCCTGACTAAAAGCCGGCAAAGTCATCAAACCACGCAAGCGTAGGCGCGGTAATTCTGCAATCGCTTGTGCATTGGTAAGTAAATCAGCCAAAGTGACTCCTGATTTTTGTGGTTCTTCACTGACATTAACCTGAATACAAATATTCAAAGGCGGTAACTTTTCAGGCCGCTGGGCATTCAAACGTTGTGCATGTTTTAAGTTACATAATGACTGCACCCAATCAAAATTTTCTGCAATTAAGCGCGTTTTATTGCTTTGTAATGGGCCTATAAAATGCCATTCCAATGGATAATCACGTAAATATTCAATTTTTGAGATAGCCTCTTGCAAGTAACTCTCACCAAAACGATATTGATTATTATTAAAAGCAGTGAGGATATCTGCAACGGGACGATTTTTACTCACGGCCAATAACTGTATATTTTCAGGAGAACGATCAAAGCGTCGCGCTGCCATTACTATGTTTTGTCTTATGTTTGTAAGTGCTTCAGAAATCTTATGGTTGTTTGTCATAAAGCGATATGTTTAATGCTGGTTAAAGGAAGCTCAGACTTCGGTTCATTATGAACCCTAAAATATAATATTTTATGAAGGGGGCTTTGAAAATCGTGCCATGCGAAGGGCAGTTTAAGTTGCCCAAGTTGCCCAAGAGGATTATTAAAAATGACTGAACTCCTGAACTCCTGAGTCATTTTTGAACAAAACTATAAATTTACCTAAGTCATTGTAAAAAAACAACATGCAAAAAATTTATTCTAAGTTTTCAGTATATATATACTTAGCACCGTCATAAATTGCGCTTTTGAAAATGGCGCGTTTTTCCTTTAAAAAATGGGGATTAACGACAATTTTTAGATTTTCACGCAAAAGTTTTGCGCGCAAAACTTTTGCGTGAAATGCAAAAGCGCAAATTGTGACGGTGGACAGTATATTAGTTTAATTCAGGGATTTTGGTATGCCTAAAAAACAGACTGAAATGCAAGAAGTGTCTACTGAAGAAGTACGCTTACTACGAATCTTATTAGTCGATGATGATCCTATCATTTTGACTATGATATCTGCTTGGCTAGAAGACAAAGGTTACGAAGTCAAAACGACTGAAAATGGTGCAGATGCCGTTTCTGAATTACCCATTTTCAAACCTCATTTAGTGATCACGGATTTACGCATGGAAGGTATGGATGGCATGATTTTGCTCAAAAAAATTCAAAAATATAATTCCATTTTACCCGTGATTATGCTCAGTGGTAGTGCCCATATTTCTGACGCTGTCCGTGCTACGCATCAGGGTGTCTTTGAATTTTTAACTAGGCCTGTTGATCCAGATGAGTTATTTCACAAAATACACTCAGCCCTCAGTTATGTGGGAACGGCCGATCAAGAAAGCGATTTGCCCCAGAAATCATTCATCAAAGTACCGTCATGGCAAACTTATTAAAACAAGCTCAGCGTGTTGCCAAAACTCGCAGCAGTGTTTTTATCGGTGGCGCGACAGGCACAGGCAAAGAACTATTAGCCCATGCTATTCACCGAGCAAGTCCTCGCAGTGAAGGCGTGTTTCTAGCGATCAATTGCGGAGCATTGTCAGAACAATTGTTGGAATCGGAGTTATTTGGACATGAAAAATGCGCTTTTACCGGCGCTGTGCGTAAAAACTTAGGGCTTTTTCAAGCGGCCAATGGTGGGACAGTGTTGTTGGATGAAGTTGGCGATATGTCGGCCGCCTTGCAAGTAAAATTATTGCGGGTACTACAAGAATACAAAGTTAAACAGTTAAACCAGTTGGTGCTATTAATAGTGTAGACGTTAATGTGCGGATTATTTCTGCTACTCACCAAGAGTTAGAAATGGCAGTCAAACGTGGAGAATTTCGTGAAGATTTGTTTTACAGGCTCAATGTTATTCCCTTATACATGCCGTCATTAGCTGAACGTTGTGAGGATATTCCATTACTTATTGACCATTTTTTAGTCATGCAAGCCGTCAAAGAAGGCGTAGAGCCCTCACGTTTTTCTCCAGAAGCCTTAGAATATATGAGGTTACATGCTTGGCCAGGGAATGTACGACAATTGCAAAACGTTATTGAACAATGCAGTGTATTGTCACCTTCTCCTTTAATTCCTGTCTCATTGGTTAAACAAGCATTACCTGAGAGTGACAATAAGTTTAAAACACTGCAAAAGGCCCGTTATGAATTTGACGCACATTACTTAAACCGTGTTTTAGGTATGGTAGAAGGAAACATCACATACGCTGCCCACATTGCAGGATGCGAAAGAGAAGAATTTGAATGCTTATTGGCCAAACATAATATTAATCCTTTGAATTTCGATAACGCCCATGAAGAAAACACCGTCCCTGACGGTGACGGTGTTCATCTCTATTAATAATAAGTTTATACCGACTTAACGTAACACATTGTGTTAAATCAGTATAAAGTCTAATGTCTAATATAGATTTGAGATAGGTATTTGATTTATTAATTCTACTTTGTCATATTTAATGTAAATCATTGATTTAAAAAGAACTGTCCCAATAGGCCATCTATATAAATCAATTACTTAGGTGTAATGTGACGGCACTGGGGTTATTGAATGTGAAAGCTTCAATAAGCGTGCTTTTTAACAGTAAATCCCTTTAATCTAGAGGGATTTTTTAGAAAAGAGGGTTTGATCGAATTGATTTATAAAACTAATCAAATCAAAGCCGATGAGAGCTCATTAATTTTTTCTATCCCCTCATAAATCTATTTTTAACCACTAATATTTAATGGTATTTATCAAGCTAACTCATTGATTTGAATCAATCCCATTCAACGACCCCAGTGCCAATGTGACAAAGTAGAATTAAAATCAAACAACTAGGCAAATCAGTAGACATTAATACCGATTTAAATATGTAAATGCTTGATAATTTATGACTTTTAGAAAACACTAAAATTTGCAATAAAATCAATGAATTGTGTTAAATTGGTATAAACTCTAGTCTTCTTAAGAAGACTGCATGGCGTGAATACGGGTATTGAGACGGCTTTTATGACGGGCCGCCTTATTTTTATGAATTAAACCCTTATTAGCCATGCGATCAATAATGGGTATTGCCACTTGATATTGGGCTTGTGCTTGTTCTACATTGCCCTGAGCAATTGCTTTAATCACTTTTTTAATATGGGTACGTAACATAGAACGCAACCCCATATTGTGTTGGCGATGATTTTCAGCTTGGCGACTACGTTTTCTAGCTTGAGCAGAATTAGCCAAAATATAACTCCTCTTGGTTTTGATATTAGAAGGTTAGATATTATACCGATTAAATTAAAATTAAGTGCCTGATTTTTTAATTTAAAAAATAATTTGAATCAAATCAATCCTTTGAGTAAAATCAGTATATAACTATACTTTGGGATTTTGTTATTGACTGAATCACTTGCCAAGTATCGTTATTTTATTAAGTGTTAGAGTTCCTTAATTTTAATCAATTCATCTCGAAGCCTGAATTGTAAATTGTCAATTATTCATTATTTAATATCAGGTATCACTTATTCAATAAATGATTGTTTTTATATAAATTTTTTATTGTTATGACCACACAAGAATTATAGAAATAACAGGTTGGCCTCAATCTGATTAAGATTGAGGCACAATTTAAGTAAGCTAAAATGCCTTCATGTAAATACCCAAAAATCAGTTCTAAGCTATATGAGCCTCTTGCAAAACGATTAAGCAGAAACGATAAAACAATAACTTACGAGAAGTTGATACCCTGTAAGTCATTGATTTGTGGTTGCACGTCGGTGTTTTGCAAGTCTCTCATATATTACTTAATAATTTACAATGCTTCGGACAGTTTTTATAACTCATAATAATGAGGCTTTATAAGGGCTTGATTTGACTAGTACTACACGTCGTTAATATATCTGATAATTAATAATTGGGCAGGTGATAATTGTTAATTATTAATTGCTAATTATTAACGAAGAACACTTATATAACTGATTGTTTTTTTATAAACATAATAAAATATATTATTTTGATATATATATATTTATATTTAGTTATATATACTATAGTTTTATAATTCTATCAGTTACATTACATTTAACAAAATGAATAATCGGCTTTTTGTGTGTGCGGGTACTATAATAAAGGCAGTCATAAATGTAATTAACACACACAAATTAACAATTATAGCTTGGTGCAGATGAGTTTGCACTGTTTGGCTCTATTGTTTACAATATATTTACAGACACATAAAACTCATAATATATTTGATAGGATGACAGAAATATGCCTAGAGGTAAGGCG
>Ga0136651_10000547_pt1 | contig 20738 bp, 25 predicted proteins | sample Mar14236cmmetaG_FD_94867 | JGI IMG/M metagenome (GOLD analysis project Ga0136651, IMG submission 94867) | Marine hydrothermal vent microbial communities from Guaymas Basin, Gulf of California to study Microbial Dark Matter (Phase II) - Marker... ... | reverse complement strand
CCGACTGACCCTCGCAAAAAATGGACTGCGAGCGGTCATCTTGGCACGCCTATGGCCTGACATTTCTCTTGGCTGAAGAATCGTTCGAGATCCGACTTGACAAACTACTACATCTGTAGCACACTTGGCTGCATTGTCCAACATACGTGTCATTGGGTCAACAGGGGAACGATCTCCACTTTTGGCTTTCCCTCTCCCAATCGCATCCGTGCCACCGTCGGCTGTTCCCCCAGTGTGGGGCAGACCGCGCCGGGGTTGACCAGCAACGTGTGCCCCACCTGCTCTATGTGCACCCGGTGCGAATGGCCAAAGACGATGATGTCCGCCTCGGGGTAGAGTCGGGCCAGGCGATGGGCAATGCGACGGCTAAAGATGTCAGCGTCCACCAATCCCAGATACCGAATGACCAAATCTCGACCCTTGAGCAAAAAGCCAATCAAGCCGGGCCGGTGACCGTGGGTGAGCACGATGCGCCGCCCGCCTAGCCCCAGTTCAACCACCTCCGGCAGGGTCGCGCCGCCGTCGGAGAACTCGTGAAAGTGAACATTGCCACGCACGGCATGCACCGGCGCGAGAGAGCGCAGCGATTCCAGCGCCGCCGGGTCGTCCACGTCGCCGGCGTGCAGAATCACGTCCACGCCGGCCAGCGCGTCGAGCACGGCATCGGGCAGATGCTTCATACGATGGGGGATATGGGTATCAGATAAAAGGCCGATGTTGATGGGCACTTTAAGGTCAAGGCTGAGGTTGAGGTTGAGGGTTTAGGTTTCTTCTGTCCCCTGCTCCTGCGGCTGCGGGCTGGTGACAACGCGGAAGCCGATGCGGTTCGAACGATGGCTCGGATGACTATAGTCGCGGGCGAAGCAGCGTGCGTCTTTGGCGCCAAAGTTCCACGAACCCCCACAGATAATGTTCTGATCCTCGCCCGCCCGCGCAGTCGTCCACTCCCACACATTCCCCGCGCAGTCGAGCAGGCCGTAAGGGCTGGAGCCGTCTGGATAAACTCCCACCGGGGTCGTGCTCCCCACCCCACTTTCGCGCACGTTGGCCCGTCTGGAGTCGAACTCGTCTCCCCACGGGTAAATCCGGCCATCCTCGCCCCGGGCCGCCTTTTCCCACTCCTCCTCGGTGGGCAGCCGCACCCCGGCCCACTCGCAGTAGGCGAGGGCATCCTCCCAACTCACCAGCACTACCGGGTGATTAGCCTTGCCCTCCGGGTAGGTGCGTCGCTCCGCATCCCAGTTGTACGGCTCGGCCCATACTTCGTCGAGGCGGGGCACGGGACGGGTGGGGTTTTCGGCCAGGAAGCGAGCGTATTGAATATTCGTGACGGGGTAGCGACAGATGCGATAAGCCATCACATAAGTCGACTCCCCCTCCTCGCCGCCCTTGAACTCACCGCCGGGAATGTCCACCATCTCGTCGAAATCCCGTGGGTCGCCCAGGTACGCCAGGGCAGTACCGGCCGAGATGCGCTTTGCCGGGCTATCCTCAGCCCCCGGCCCGATCACCTGCACCAGGGCTTGAACGTATTGGTCTGTCAGGTTCCCCGCCTGCACATCGGCGACAGCCGCCCGCAGCCGGGTGAGATCGTTACTCATCAAGTCCTGCCACCGCCGGGCTACCTCCATCATCGGCGCTCTCCCGGTCTCTTTGCTGGTCGTGCGGGTCAGGTAGATGTAGGCATTGATCTGATTCCGGGTCAAGTCAGCAAAGGCCGGCCCTGCTCGCAACATTCGTAACAAGGGCTTGTAGTACAGGTACTGCTCCAGCAGCGTCGTGGTCTCCGGCGTCTCTTCAGCCAGCGGCGACACTGCACGGCTCACCTCCATCCCCTCTCGCGCCGCCCACTCCAAATCCTGGAGCAGGTTGGGGTATTCGAGTAGATCGCGGTAGAGGTCACGATAGCGCGCCTGGATGACTACCATCTTGGCCAAGAGTCCTGGCTCAATGGGTTCCATTGTGCCCATCGCCACCCGGCGCTCGGCCAGTCTGAGCAACAGGCGAAAGATATTGAGCGTGCGCTTCACCACGCGCGGGTTGGGTTCCAGGCCCAACGCCAGGATGTCCCGGCAGTTCGGGGGCATAAAGGGGTCGTGTTGGTCAATGAAAGTAGCGATCCGGTCATCCTCCAGCGGTGGAAGGTAAAAGGGAAGTTGCACGATCTTTTCCAGGTAACCCTGCCCGGCGACGGGGATATCCTTCACACTCTCATCACTCCCCACCAGGTAACCGGCGTATTGCACTTGCACTACACGCTCAATAATGTCCCGGTCCACAGCCAGGAAAAAGACGCAACCCGGCACGTCGAGGAACAACTTTATCGCTTCTAACACCTCCACCGCTCGCTGGGGCAAACAGCGGTCCAGATCGTCAACAAAAATCACCAATAAGCCATTGCGGTTCCAGACATACTCCCGCACCAGATGAGCAAAGCCACCCTGGAACTCTTCTAGCAACATTAGTTGCCGGCGGTGGACCTCGGTGCTCTCACGTTGAAAGGCTGAGGCAATATCCTCCATCGTCCCCGTCTCACCCTGCAATAGTTTTGCCAGTTCGAGAAACGTGGAGGGGCTGGGGGCCAGGGAAAGGCCCAGGTGCAGCGCCCCTTTGCCCAGTTTGGGCCAGTCAATGCGGATTGAACCCGTCTCGGTGCGCTCTACAGCAGTATAGAGCCGCGTGCGCCAGTCCGCGATTTGCTGGGCGTCTTCTTCGCTGAGTAGGGGCGCGGTGACTGCGCCCCTACCTTCGAGTCCCTCTAGCACGCGCAGGAGCAATGCCCGCCACAGTGCCCCCTCGTCCCGTTCGTACTGCCAGGCGTTGAACCAGACGACTCGCGCCCAGCGATGACTGGCGGTGCGGCGGTTGATCAACTGTTCGGCGACTAGCCGCATCAGACTGGTCTTGCCGCTGCCCCAGGAGCCAAAGATGCCAATGGTGATAGGAGTATCCGCAGTCAGCACCACCTCGGTTAGAATATCGGCATAGTGGGAAAAGCTGAGCCGGTCGTCTTTCGCGCCCAGGATAGGTTGGTCGGTCCACAGGCTATGTACCTCGTCCATAAACACCCTCCAAAGATGAATGGAAAGTCAACAAGCATCCAGTATTCAGATGTGTTTGTTTACCGGGGCAGCGGATGAGAAACGGATAAGCGGACTTGGTCAATGCCGACGAGGACGGGTATCCCTCATCCGTTTATCCACTGTTCATCCGCTGCACCAACGAGGCGGTAAACAAATACATCCAGATTATACACGTCTTATCGAGTTGGTACAAATTACCAATTGTGGTATCATTGTGGCTCAAAATCGAGTAAAGGAGCGTACACAAGTATGAAGAATATCACCGTCATCGGTGTTGGTTACGTGGGGCTGGTCACAGGGGCCTGCTTCGCCGACCTGGGCAACCAGGTCGCTTGTGTAGACATCAACGAGAAAAAGATCGCGGGCTTGAAGCAAGGAGTGATGCCCATCTACGAGCCGGGCCTGGAGGAATTGGTGGCCCGCAACGTGCGGGCCGGTCGCCTCAGTTTCACCACCTCGTATGCCGAGGGGCTAAAGGAGGCCGAGTTCGTGTTCATCGCCGTGGGCACCCCTGAGGGAGTGGATGGCGAGGCCGATCTGCGTTACGTGCGTATGGCGGCCCGTTCCATCGCCGAAGTGATGGATCACCCCATCATCATCGTCAACAAGTCCACCGTCCCCGTGGGCACCGGCGACTGGGTGGCCGACATCATCCGCGAGTGCCGCAACAATGGCGTGGATTTTGCCGTGGTTTCCAACCCCGAATTCCTGCGCGAAGGCTCTGCCATCGGCGATTGCACGCGCCCTGACCGAGTCGTGTTGGGTTCGCTGAACCGGGAGGCTGCGGAGCAGGTGGCCCAGTTGTATCTCCCGCTGCGCACGACGATCATGATCACCGACCTGCGCACGGCCGAGATGATAAAGTACGCCTCCAATGCATTTCTAGCCACGCGCATCTCGTTCATCAACGAAATTGCCACCGTCTGCGAGGCGCTGGGAGCCGACGTCAAGGAGGTCGCCACCGGGATGGGCTATGACAAACGCATCGGCCACGCTTTCCTCAACGCTGGCGTGGGATACGGAGGGAGTTGTTTCCCCAAAGACGTCAGGGCGCTGGCCTACATGGCCGAGGTCAAGGGACGGCACGCGCAATTGCTGCGCGCGGTGATGGAGATCAACACTCGCCAGCGCCGGGCAGTGGTGCGCAAACTGGAACAGGCAGTGGGCAGCCTGCGGGATAAAACGATCGGTCTGCTGGGATTGGCGTTCAAACCCAACACCGACGACATGCGCGAAGCCCCATCCACCCACATCGCCCGTATGCTGCAAACGGCGGGCGCTCGCGTGCGCGCCTACGATCCGATAGCGATGCAGGTCGCTGCGCGGATGGCGCCCGAGGTGGAACTGGCGGAGGATGCCTACGCCCTGGCGGAAGGATGCGACGCGATCGTCGTCGTCACCGAGTGGAACGAATTCAAGAACCTGGACCTGGCCCGCATCCGGGAGTTGATGAACCGTCCGGTGCTCATAGATGGGCGCAACATTTACGATCCTACGATGATGAAGGAACTGGGCTTTTACTACCGGGGCATGGGGCAGGGCTACGGAGATCAGGAGACGCGATGAAAAACAACAATGACTTTCTCAAAACAAGACTAGACAACGGACTGATGGTTCTCATCAAAGAGGCACACGCCGCCCCAGTGGCCAGTTTTTGGGTCTGGTACCGGGTGGGGAGTCGCAATGAACATCTGGGCATCACTGGTATCTCTCACTGGGTCGAGCACATGCTCTTCAAGGGGACAACGGCGTTTCCCAAAGGCGTGGCGGAAAAGGCCATCGCCCGCGAGGGAGGCGTCTTTAACGGCATGACCTGGTACGACTTTACCACCTACTTTGCCACGTTGCCCACCGATCGTATCGAGTTGGCGCTGCGCATCGAAGCCGACCGCATGGTCAATTCACTCTTCGACCCCGACGAGACCGCCGCCGAGCGCAGCGTCATCATCAGCGAGCGGCAAGGGGCCGAAAACGACCCCAAGTTCCTGCTCAACGAAGAACTGATGGCGGCCGCTTTCCGCGTGCACCCCTACGGCACTGACACCGTGGGCCACATGTGCGACCTGGAGACGATGACCCGCGACCAACTCTACGCGCATTACCGCACCTACTACGCGCCCAACAACGCGCTGGCCGTCGCGGTGGGCGACTTTGACGCCCACGAAATGCTGCGTATGGTCGAGCAGCACTTGAGCGTTACCCCAGGCGGGCAGGACATCCCGCCCGTGACAGCCGTCGAGCCCCCACAGAAGGGGGAACGGCGGGTGACTGTAGAGGGGGAGGGCAACGTCGCTTACCTCCAGATAGTCTTCCGCGCCCCCACCGTCCACGAACCCGATTTCTTCGCCCTGACCGCGCTCGATGCCGCTCTCACCGGGGCCAGCGGAATGACCTTTTTTGGCGGCGGCTTGACCAACAAGAGCAGTCGTCTCTACAAGGCATTGGTGGCGACGGAACTGGCGACCGACGTATCCGGCTCTCTGGTGCCGACTGTTGACCCCTTCGTCTACGGCCTCTCGGCTATCGTGCGCGCGGGGCATACCCCGGACGAGGTGGAAGAGGCGTTGGAGGCGGAACTGGCGCGCGTGGTCGCCGAGCCGATCACGCCGGAGGAACTAGGCAAGGCGATCAAGCAGGCCAAAGCGCAGTTCGCCTACTCTAGCGAATCTGTCACCGCACAGGCCCTGTGGATGGGCTTTAGCGAGATATTCGCCGACTATACCTGGTTTGAGAACTATATCGCCAACCTCAGCTCCGTCACTATCGAGGACGTGCAGCGCGTGGCGCAAAAGTATCTCACGCGGTCGAACCGCACAGTTGGGCGATATGTACCCAATGAACAATGAACCAATGAGACAATGGGGTGTTCATTGTTCATTGTTAATTTCCCAGGAGGGGATAAAATGTCCATACCCGGACCGCAAGACATTGCAAGGCACAAACTCGATAACGGAATTGTGGTGTTGGCACGCGAGAACCACAGCAGCCCTTCTGTCGTCGTCAGCGGCTACCTGCGCGTGGGGGCCTGCGACGAACAGCCAGAACAGGCCGGGCTGGCCGCCTTCACTGCCAATGCTCTAATGCGCGGCAGCACACAGCGCACCTTTGAGCAAATCTACGAAGAGTTGGAATCGGCCGGCGCCAGCGTTGACGTCAGTGGAGGTACTCACACCACCGGCTTTGGCACGAAAAGCCTGGCCGAAGACCTGCCACTGGCACTTGACATTCTCGCCGGCGCGCTACGCCAGCCCACCTTCCCTCCCGGCGAGATCGAGAAACTGCGCGGCGAGATTCTCACTGACCTGGAGGAACGCGCCCACGATACCGGGCGTATGGCCAGTCTCACTTTCCACGAACTGGCCTACCCCCCAGAACATCCCTACGCCCGCAGTCTCGCCGGTTACACCAAGACCATCAGTAGTCTCAGCCGCGATGACCTGGTCGGGTTCTATGCCGGTGGCTACGGCCCGCAGGGAATGGTCATCGTCGTGGTGGGCGCGGTGGAGACTGCCGACGCGCTGACGCAGATTGAGGACGTGTTCGGTGATTGGAAAGTAGGGGCGCGGTTACCGCGCTCTTACGAACGCGCCCCGCTGCCCGAGGTTCCCCGCATCACCGAGATACGCAAGCGCACCGTCTCCATCCCTGGCAAGACGCAGTCAGACATCATCTTGGGCTACCCTGGCCCCGCGCGCGCCGCGCCGGATTTCCTCGATGCGGTCGTGTGCAACACCATCCTGGGCGTCTTTGGTCTGATGGGCCGCCTGGGAGAGAATGTGCGCGATAAACAAGGATTGGCCTACTATTCGCTCAGCCGCGTGGATGGCGGCCCCGGTCCCGGCCCCTGGCGCGTCATTGCCGGCGTCAACCCGGCCAACGTCGAGCAGGCCATCACCAGTATCTGCGCCGAGATTCGCCGTATCTGCGAGCAGCCAGTGGGTGAAAAAGAGTTGGCCGACAACAAAGCCTTTATCACCGGCAGCCTGCCCTTGCGGTTAGAGACCAACGAGGGAGTGGCGCAGGCTATCCTCAACCTGGAGCACTATAACCTGGGGCTGGACTACCTGCAGCGCTACGCGGGCCTGATCAATGCAATCACCGCCGAGCAGGTACAGGCCGTCGCCCAGCGCTGGCTCGACCACGAGGCTTATGCCCTGGCCGTCGCCGGGCCGCCGGCAGCGTAATGCCATCACGCGACACGCTATGCTTACCACTGGCGTTGACCTGATCGAGATCGCCCGCGTCGAGCGGATACTGGAGCGCTACAGCGACCGCTTTCTGGAGCGCGTCTTTACCCCGGCTGAGGTTCTGTACTACCGGGATCGTCTGCCGGAACTGGCGGCCCGCTTTGCTGCCAAGGAGGCCGTCGCCAAGGCGCTGGGCGTGGGTATGCGCATGATGGCCCGCGATGGTGTCAGATGGCGAGACGTGGAGGTCACCGGCGATGCGCGGGGCAAGCCGCTCGTTCGCCTCTACGGTCGCGCCGCCGAGCGCGCCGCCGAACTCGGCCTAACCGAGTGGGCGGTCAGCCTCAGCCACACGCGGGAACACGCCATTGCTTTTGTGGTGGCGCAGTAGTATGAGAGGTGGCGTGATGAAACGTGAAGAGCAATTCAGACGCAATCACGATTTGTTCGAGGTGTTTATGGTGGAGGCACTAAACAACCCGGAACTGACCGAACACATTCCTAGTGGCGCATCAGTTATCTTCCTCCCGGCGAACGATCCTGAACTCTTGGAAGCCAATCGGGAACTTGGCCGCAAAGACGGCAGGAAGGCAAACAGGTCGTGTTCGTGCAGGTGAAACTCGTGCCCGAGGTACGCACCGTCTTCGTCCCCCACTTGAGCGTCAAGCCAGCCTTTGCATAGCAGCACAACGCACGAGAGCAAGCGGCCCGCCTGATGGGGCCGCTTTTGCTTGCCCCTTCGCCGCTCCTGTGGTACACTATGATTATGCAAATCAGATGAGAGAAGCAGGTGTTATCGTGGATACAGCAGTTCAAACCAAAGAGAAAGCCTTATCACTCATTGTAGAGCATCAGGACAAAGTTAAATCGCTGGGAGTGAAGAAAATCGGCTTGTTCGGCTCCTTTGTGCGCAAAGAGCAAAGTGCAGCAAGTGACCTGGATTTGCTCGTAGAGTTCGAGCAAGGCAAAAAAACGTTTGATAACTTTATGCAGCTCTCCTTCTTCCTGGAGGATTTATTCAAACGACAGGTTGAACTGGTAACACTCGAGTCTCTTAGTCCTTACATTGGCCCCCATATTATGAACGAGGTTGAATATGTCCCGCTCATCGCTTGAATACTTACGCCACATCTTGGACGAGACGATATACCTCGAAGGCCGAGTAGAAGGGCTGAGCAAAGATGAGTTTATGCAGAACGAAACATTAAAAAGAGCCTTTGTGCGCAGTTTAGAGGTCATCGGTGAGGCAACCAAGAATATACCCACGAGTCTCAGGCGAAAATACAGTCACATTGGCTGGAGAGCAATGGCCGGAATGCGAGACCGGTTGATACACAGGTACTTTGGGATAGACTATGACCTTGTGTGGGATGTTGTCATAAACAAAATGCCCATACTCCATCAAGAGGTTCAGCAAATCATCCAAAAGGAAAAATAGTTGAAACAGACAGGAGGAATACCGACACAATGAACACAAAAAAAGGCCGCGTCTTTTCCGGCGCCCGGCCCACCGGTCGGCAACATCTCGGAAACTATATGGGCGCTATTCGCAACTATGTCGCTTTGCAGGAGGACTATGCCTGCGTTTACTGCATCGTGGACTTGCACGCCCTCACCACGCTCGAGGACACCGAAAAGTTGCGCGACTGGACCTACGAGATGACCCTGGACTGGCTGGCTGCCGGGATAGACCCCGACCAGGGCACCATCATCTTTGTCCAGTCCCACGTGCCGCAGGTGACCGAACTCCACACTATCCTCTCGATGGTCACCCCGCTGGGCTGGCTGACTCGCCTGCCCACTTTCAAGGACAAGGTGCGCCAGCATCCCGACAACGTCAACTATGGCCTCGTCGGCTACCCAGTGCTGATGGCCGCCGACATCACCCTCTACAAGGCCGACGTCGTCCCGGTGGGGGTGGACCAGGCCCCCCACCTGGAATTCACCCGCGAGATCGTGCGCCGCTTCAACGGTCACTTTGGCGACGTGCTGGTCGAGCCTCAAGCCAAACACACCAAGTTCCTCAAGATACTGGGCATAGACGGCGAGCAAAAGATGAGCAAGTCGCTGAACAATCACATCGAGATTGCTGCCCCGCCAGAGGAGATGGAGCGGCGGGTGATGCAGATGGTCACTGACCCGGCCCGCCGCTACCGCAGCGACCCCGGTCACCCGGAGGTGTGCAACGTCTTTGCGCTACACGACTTTTTCTCTCCCGACCAGGTGGCGCAGATCGAGGAGGACTGCCGCGCCGCGTCCATCGGCTGCGTGGCGTGCAAGCGGCTCTTTGCCCGCAACCTGGCCGACCATTTTGCGCCCTTCCGCGAGCGGCGGGCGGCGCTGGCCGCAGACCCTAATTACGTGTGGGACATCCTGGACGAAGGCGCCCGTCGCGCCTCGGTCATCGCCTCGGAAGTCATCGCCGAGGTCAAGGCCGCGGTGGGCCTCCCCTAGCCACGTGGCCGATCACGACATCACCCTGGCCAACCTGCGCCGGCGCGTGGCCGAATTTGCGGCCGCCCGCGATTGGGAGCAGTTCCACACCCCCAAGAACCTGAGTATGAGCATTGCCATTGAGGCCGCCGAACTGATGGAGCACTTCCAGTGGCTCACCCAGGAACAGGCAGCCGCCACCATGCAGGACGAGACGAAACGGGCCGCCGTGGCCGACGAACTGGCGGACGTGCTCATCTACGCACTCGACCTGGCGGATACGTTGGACGTAGACGTGAGCACGGCGATAATGAGCAAATTGGAGCGCAACGAACGCCGCTTCCCCGTCGGAGAGTGGCGGGGACACGTACAAGGAGTCGGACATGCGGGCAGTCGTACAGCGGGTTAGTCGAGGTTCGGTCAGTGTCGGGGGTAAAGTCGTCGGCGCTATCGGGCAGGGCGTGGTCGTGCTGGTGGGCGTCACGCACGGCGACACGGAGGAGCAGGCCGAGTGGCTGGCTCGTAAAATCGCCGGCCTGCGCACCTTTGAGGACGACGCAGGCAAACTAAACACCGGGCTGCTGGACGTGGACGGCGCGGCGCTGGTCATCTCCCAGTTCACGCTCTACGCTGACTGTCGCAAGGGCCGCCGTCCCAGTTTCACCGCCGCCGCCCGGCCAGAGGTGGCCGAGCCGCTGGTGGAGCACTTTATACAGACTCTACGGGATCACGGCGTGCCCGTCGAGACCGGCGTCTTTGGGGCCCACATGCTGGTGGAAATCCACAATGACGGGCCCGTGACTATTTTGCTGGAGCGGTAATGTGAGGTGCTAACGCAGGAGAACGCAATGAAAAAGTTGCCGACGTCGTGATTGACTTTAACCAAATTGCGTTGGATACGCCAGACGAAAAAGTCGGGCTGGGCAAAGGTGTGTAGGTGGGGACAGGCAGTGTTGTGCGGGTTAGGACACATGTAATTTGTCTTTCTTGCCAACATGCTTATCGCTTTACTTGGCGTCCAGCAGGGCGTGGACAGCCTCAACGGAGACGCCCATCACGCGCACCCGCTTCTGGCGCGATGTGTGACCGGCGATAATCTCGACGTCCGACGGTGAAATGCTCAATTGACCGGCCAGGAACTTGAGCAATGCGCGGTTGGCCTTGCCCCTGACCGGCGGGGCCGTCAGCCGTATCTTGAGCGCGTCGCCGTGCAACCCCACCACCTCGTCCCGCCTGCTCCGAGGCGAGACGCGCACCCGAAAGGTGCATCCCTCTTTTCCCTCGATTACCGGCAGCGTCATCCCAGCCCCCCGCGCTAGAACAGTGCCACGATCAGCGTCTTGAGCAATTGTTCCACGAACCAGAGAATGAACAAGGCCATCATAGGCGTAAAATCCAGCCCCCCCACAGGCGGAATGAACCGGCGCAGTGGGGCCAGCACCGGCTCGGTGATCTGGATCAGAAAACGTGCCGCCGGGTGATAGTAACTGATACGGAACCACGACAGCAACGCGCGGGCGATGAAGGCGAAAGTGTAAAGGGTAAAAATCAAATCTACGAGTCGTAATAAAATGTTCATTGGCTCTCCGTCAGGTCGGTAAATTGGGAAATTGGTACATTGGTAGATTGGTAGACCAGGGAGGCGAACTGCCCACCAGTTTCCCAGTTTCCCCGTCTACCAAATATGGCCCGCCCGATGCGCACCATCGTCGCCCCCTCCTCGACCGCGACCTCAAAGTCATCGGTCATTCCCATTGAGAGGTGACGCCAATCGTGGGCCGGGAAACGATCCCGCAGTGTCTCGAGCAGGGTGCGCAGGCTGGCAAAGACGGGCCGCACTGTCTCCGGGTCGGCGACAAAGGGGGCCATCGTCATCAAGCCCTGCACTGCGAGCGCTGGTAGCACCAGAATTTCCTCGACGGCAGTGAAGAAGGCATTTTGCCGCGTCTCATCGTGCTCCCAGTCTGGCAAGTCAAATCCGAACTTGCTTTCTTCGCCAGAGACGTTGCACTCCAAAAGCACCGGCAACGTCTGTCCGGCTTCCTGCGCGAAGCGGCTCAGTCGCCGCGCGATCTTGGGCCGGTCCACGGAGTGAACATAGTCAAAGTGCGCCACGACCGCCCGCGCTTTGCGGCTCTGGACGTGGCCTATCATGTGCCAGGTTGGTCGCGGGCCAGAGATGGCGGCGTGGACAGCGGGGATCTTGGTCGCCCCCTCCTCGACGCGGTTTTCACCAAAGTGACGCACGCCGGCCCGGTAGGCGGCGATGACTGCCTCGGCGGGAAAGGTCTTGGCTACGGCGACCAGCGTGACCTCAGACGGGTCCCGCCCGGCCCGCAGCGCAGCCTCGGCAATGCGCTCTTGAACCTGTGCCAGATTGTGTGTGATTTCGCTCATTTCCGCAACTCCATCACTATGCCAAAGCGGCCTGTGCGCCCGTGTTCGGCCCGGTGTGAGAAAAATTCATCCACGTGGCAGGCAGTGCATAGGCCGGCGTCCTCGATCTGCTCCACGCCGGCAGCACGCAGTTGGGCCTGCACCGCGGCGGGCAGATCAAGGTAGGTCAGTCCGCCGGCCTCACGCGCCACGCCAGATACAGGTGGACAAGCATCCTCCACTGCCGCGACAACCTCCGGCCCCACCGCGTAGCAGCAGGGGCCGATGGTCGGGCCGATGCCGGCCCACAGACTGGCCGGGTCGCAGCCCCATCGTTCCGTCAACGTCCGTACCGTCGCCGCGACGATGCCCGCCACCACGCCGCGCCACCCGGCGTGGGCGATCCCCACCACGCGCCGCCCAGGGTCAAAGAACAGAACTGACGCGCAGTCGGCAAAACGCATCAGCAGCGGGACGGCGGGCGTGGCTGTTACCAGCGCATCGGTGGCCGGCTGGACGGCGCCCAGGTGGGCTGGCCCGACCACTCCCACGCGCGCGCCATGCACCTGGTAGGGGCTGACGACCGGGCCGGCCCCCAATCCAAGTGCGCTCAAGGCCCGCCGGTGATTCTCATCCACGTCTGCCAGGTCGTCACCGACGGTGTGGCCCAAGTTGAGCGTGGCATAAGGCTCCTGGCTCACGCCGCCGACGCGGGACAGAATGGCGTGGGTCAGCCCCTCGGCCTCGTTCAACCGTTCGAAGCGATACAACACAATGCCGTCTACACACTCTCGTACCATTGTCTCCTAACCCAAATATGCTCGCGCCGGACGTGTCGTCCGCCAGGAGCCTCGTTCGTGGCGACAGATTGACCGTATCCCGGCCGGGCCAGAATTTCCCCGCTCTGGCGTGACCACGATACCACTGCGAATGAGCACGTACCCAATCAACCTTACTCAAACCTTGTCGAGCTCTTGGCGATTAATGCCCAACTGTCGCAGTATGCGTGATAGCAGTTTGGGACCAATGTCCTTTGTGCGATGGTAGGGGATCGGAGCCTGTTTGCACGTCGCAGGATTGCGCCAGATTTCGTGACTACCAGCCCCGTATCGAGTGCGATAGCACCCCAACCGCCGCAGTTTTCGGGCGAGTTCGGCATACTTCATGCTGGCACCATCACGCGAGATTGAAAGGGGATGGATGAGACAACTCTTAACGTCTCATACAGAGGATCACCAGCGGCCCGCATCGAGGTGATCAGTGCCCCGGCTACCCTCGGGGCCAGTTCCATAACTTGTTCAATGGTATCTCCGACCACGATCAAATTGGGTAAATCAGGGCTGGTTGCCATGTAGCGATAATCGCTGCCATCATTCAGTTCCTCAACCTTGATCGGCAGGTCGTATAATGCTTCCATCATCCCTGAACCTCCTAGTTTCGTCCTCAAGATGTGCTTCTAACTGACATTCTACTGCCTGTTCGTGGCCTTGTCAAGATAACCCGTAAAGAACAGTAGCCGAGATTTCCATACCTGGCGGGGCTGGCGCGATATGGAAATCGCGGCTACGGCACTAGCCAGTCAACGGATGGGCAACCGCCGGCCGGTGGCGCTGCGGCGGACGTGGCCAAAGTCGCGCAGGCCGTCCAGTTGCTCCGCGTCGAACACCGGCCCGTCCTGGCAGACCAACAGCCCATCCAGGGCGCACTGCCCGCAAATGCCAAAGCCGCACTTCATATACCGCTCGACGCTCAACTGGGCGGAGATAGTCTGCTCGCGGCACAACCTGTGGAGGGCGACGAGCATTGGTTCGGGGCCGCAGGCGTAGATGACGAATGGCGAATGGCGAATGGCGAATGGCGAAATGAGGTCGGTGACGTAGCCTTTGTGGCCGAGGGAGCCGTCTTCGGTGGCGAGGATGAGGTCTACTCCCAGGGCGCGGAACTGCTCGACATAGATCAGGTCGTCGGCGCGGCGGGCGCCGAGGGCGACGGTAGTAGGGACTGAGCGCTCGACGGCTCGTGTGGCGAGAAAGTAGAGCGGGGCCACTCCGTAGCCACCGGCCACCAGTAACGCCGGCCGATCCTGGCGTAACGAGAAACCGCGCCCAAAAGGGCCGCGCCAACCCAGACGGTCGCCCACCTTGCGCTGGTGCAGTGTCGTGCTGAATGGCCCCACGCGGGCGACGGTCAGCGTAAGCGGAGTGGAGCAGGCAATAGAGATAGGTTTCTCGTCCACGCCGGGCAGCCAGAGCATGACAAATTGCCCCGGCTCCGCCTCTGGCACACTGGCGTCCAGCACAAAGGTACGAACGGTGCGGCTCTCGTCGCGGATTTCGCGGATGAGAACAGTTTGCGGTAAGGTCATCCTTTGCTCCCTGCCACACCCCCTACACGTCAAAGTAAAGTTCCATCTCGTAAGGGTGCGGGCGGTTGCGCACCTGGTAGTATTCTTCGTCCATCTTGAAGGCGATCCAGCGCTCGATCAAGTCCGCGCTAAAGACATCTCCCGCCAGCAGGAAATCGTGACCGGACGCCAGCGCGTCCATAGATTCCTTGAGCGACGCGGGCAGTGACCGGATGGTCGCCCGCTGCTCATCCGTCCAGGCAAAAATGTTGGCGTCTATGGGGCCAAAGCCAGCCTCGGTGGGATCAATCCGGCGGCGGATGCCGTCCAGCCCGGCCAAGAGTTGCGCCGCCAGCGCCAGGTAGACGTTGCAGGTGGCGTCCGGCGGGCGGAACTCGAAGCGCACCTGGTCAGGTTGAGTGGCATAGCGCGGGATGCGCACGGCGGCGCTGCGGTTACCGATGGAGAAAAAGGCGTTGACCGGGGCCTCAAAGCCGGGCACGAGCCGCCGGTAGGAATTGGTGCTGGGATTGGTGAAAGCCAGCAGCGCCGGCCCGTGGTTGAGAAGCCCGCCGATGTAGTGCAGCGCCGTCTGGCTCAACAGGCCATAGCCTGCGGGATCGTAGAACACGTTCTGACCACCCTTGAACAAGTGCTGGTGGAAATGCATCCCCGACCCGGCCTCGCCATAAAGCGGCTTGGGCATAAAAGTGACCGTCTGGCCGCGCCGGTGGGCGACCATCTTGGTGACGTACTTGACGATCATTGTCGTGTCACCAGCCTCCAGGAGCCCCATCAGCGGCGTCTCGATCTCGCACTGACCCGGCCCGCCCACCTCGTGGTGGTGGTACTTTATCGGCACGCCCATCTCCTGGAGGCACAGGCTCATCTCGGACCGCAGGTTGTAGAGTGTGTCCTTGGGGGGAATAGCGTGATAGCCGCCGTGCAGCGGGATGTAGTGGCCGTGCCCGCCCGTGCCACTGCGCCAGGTAGCCTCGCCCGATTCGACGCTGTAGCCGGAGCGGTTCATCTCGTTTTCGTAGGCCACGCTGTCAAAGACGTAGAACTCGAACTCGGGGCCCCACTGGCTGCGGTCGGCAACGCCACTCTCGGCCAGATACTCCTCGGCGCGGCGGGCAATGTTGCGCGGGTCGTTGGGAAAGATCGCTTTCGTGTCCGCCTCCAACGTGGTGCAGATAAAACTGAGAGTGGGCGTGTCCCAGAAAGGATCGGCGCAACCGGTGGAGAGGTCGGGCACCAGCACCATGTCGCCGGCCTTGACCGACTTGAGGCCGACGGCGGAGCCATCAAAGCCGACGCCGGCCTCCATCAGCGCCGGGGTGAACTGGCTGCGGGGGATCGTAAGGTGATGCCAGCGCCCCCACAGATCGGTGAATTTGAGGTCAATCATCTGCACATCGTTCTCTTCCACGTAACGTCGTGCTTTTTCGAATGTGGCAAACATTGTGCTCCTTTCACCAATCGGACGCAGATTCACGCTGATTTTCGCAGACAAGGTCAAAATAGCGGTTAGCGTTGTTCATTGTTCATTGGTCATTCGCCAGGGGCAACGCTCGCGCTTGGAGCAAAAGTCGCAGGTGACCGCATCGGGGCGCATCTCGGGCCCCAAACCAACCACGAAGGAAACTGTCTTGCGCGGCAGCATGAGACAACTTTTAGTCAGTTGGACGCCGATCTCTTGGGCGGGGATCAGGCCGAAAAACACACGCTGCTGCTCAATTGGCCAGCCCTCCTGTCCCGGGCTGGCACGCATGCCAGAACCCAATCCATGCGCCGAAGCCTCGGCGCGGAGGCGGGCGACGACCATACCGGACACCTCTCCCAGGGCGGCGGTGCCAGCCCCATCCAATGCCATTGCCCGCACCGCGTCGCCAGCGGCAAAGAGGGCATCCATCCGCTCTTCCAACGCCGGTCCAACAGTGCAGACGGCAAGCGCGGTCTCCGTCGCCCCCGCCAGCGCACGGACCACCAGCGGCCCCTCGAAAACTGCACCGTTATCCAGCGCCACCCGTTGGTGTTGCAAGTCGCGCACGGGTAAGACTGTGTACAGTGCAGCAGGAGCAAGTAGTGGCTGCGCCTCAGCGAGTACATCCTGTGCCGTCGCGAAAAGCGCTGGACGAGCGCGACCAGGGTCAATGCCCTGCCCGCGCAAGATGTCCACCACCTCGAGCGAGAGTGAAAAATCGGTGACGACCGACACGCTCATTGATTCCCTCTTGCTTCGATCTCGGTCCCTTCGGCATCGCCCTTCGGCAGGCTCCGGGCAAGCCCTTTAACGACAGGCAGGAGAAGCAGGAAAAACGCCGCGCCGCCCTCTGCCAACGAGCGCATATTCTCGACTTTGCCCAGATAGTCGTCTGGAGCGGCGGGGACGTGGCGGTAAATGCGGCCATTCGGCTTGACCCGCGCCACGTACCGGTCCGGGCCGACACGGTGGCTGTAGACCTGTCCGTCGTCCAGGCGCACCTGGCCCAGGTATTCGTCTGGGCCAGGACGGTGACGGTAGACTTTGCCGCTATCCAGTTCCACGCGCCCCAGGTATTCATCTGGACCGTGGCGGTGGCGGTAGACCTTGCCGCTTTCGGGCTCGACCCGGCCCAGGTACTCGTCGGGCGCACCGGGCTTGTGACGATAAACTTTTCCCATCAGTGCACTCCTTTCATTTCTCTGAATTTCACACGGGTCGAGTAGTCGCGCTTTCCATAGCGCGGTATGGAAACCGCGACTACTTTCGCATCCCGTTCATTTCTCTGGTAAAAGTGATAGTACAACAAAGTTCCGATTTGGGCAAGTTGGGTAAAGGTGGTATACTCCACCAGGGAACGAACAACACTTGGTCTTGACAGAGAAGGATTTGTGGTATAGAATTTGGGAAAGTGACTATGGGGAGTGATGTGAATGAAGTACAAAGATTACTACCAAACCCTGGGTGTGGATCGAAACGCAGATGAGAAAGACATTAAGCGGGCCTACCGTCGGTTGGCCCGCCAATTTCATCCCGACGTCAACCCGGACGACGAGCAGGCTGAGGAAAAGTTCAAAGAGGTCAACGAAGCATACGAAGTGTTGAGTGACCCTGATAAGCGGACCAAGTACGACCAGTTGGGTAGCAATTGGCAACAATGGCAGCGTGCAGGCCGCGATCCGAGTCAGTTTGACTGGGGGCAGTGGTCCGCCGGTGCGCCAGGAGGGGTACACGTCGAGTGGAGCGGTGACCTGGGCGATCTCTTTGGCGGCGCGGGCGCTGACAAGTTCTCGGACTTTTTTCGCGCTGTCTTTGGCGGGATGGGAGGTGGCGCAGGGCGCACGCGCACCACTCAAGATCCATTCCGCCGCACAACCCGGCAGCGCCCGCGGCGTGGGCAAGACGTAGAAGCCCCGGTGGAAATCACACTGGAAGAGGCATTCCACGGCGCCACCCGTATGCTGGAACAAGATGGGCATCGGGTTCGGGTAAAGATCCCACCGGGGGCACGAAATGGATCAAAGGTGCGCATCGCCGGCAAGGGCGGGCCCGGTCACGGGGGCGGCCCACCCGGAGACCTTTTCCTCAATATCACGGTCAAACCGCACCCGGTCTTGAAGCGGAGGGGAAATAATCTGCACTGCGACGTTGATTTGGATCTATACATCGCTGTTTTGGGCGGCCAGATACAAGTCTCGACGTTGGACGGCAACTTGTCTTTGAAAATCCCCCCTGGCACCAGCGGCGGTAAAACTTTTCGTCTACGAGGCAAAGGTATGCCTGACCCGCGCAAGCCCAAGCAGCGGGGGGACCTGCTGGCTACAGTGCGGATCAAAGTCCCCCAAAAACTAAATGCCCGCGAGCGGGAACTGTTCAAGGAACTGGCTCGTCTCCGGGAGAAAGGATGAGATAAGATGACCTCGCAAAAGCGTCTGATACTTGTTGTTTTACCTCTGTTGTTGGCGGCGCTGGCCTGCACCTGCAACAGTGAAGAGTTCTTTTTTGTGCCCACTCCGACCGTGCCCCCCACTACTCCCGTACCGGCACCCGTGCTCGTCGCCACTCCCACTCCTCTGTCAGAAGAGAACATTGCCGAGGTGGACGCAGAAGACACCATGCTGATCAATCTCTACCAGCGGAATAACCCAGGCGTAGTTTATATTGAGGTGCTGGTGGAAGAAGAAGAAACACTCGTACCACTGGGCAGCGGATCCGGCTTTGTGATAGATACGGAAGGGCACATTATCACCAACAATCACGTCGTCGAGGAGGCCGACGTCGTCAATGTCACCTTCTCCGACGGCAGTGTGAGCGGAGATGCCCAGGTTGTGGGCCAAGACCCGTACTCTGACCTGGCGGTGATCAAGGTGGATGCCATTCCCGAAGGATTGGCGCCGCTGGAACTGGGCGATTCGAGCACGCTCCAAGTGGGCCAGCGAGTCGTCGCCATCGGCAACCCCTTTGGACTGGAAGGGACAATGACCGTCGGCATCATCAGCGCCCTGGGGCGCACACTCCCCGCTCAGATGATTGAGGCTGCCGGTTTTAGCAACCCCGAGATCATCCAGACCGACGCGGCTATCAACCCGGGCAACTCTGGGGGGCCGCTGCTGGATACGCGCGGGCGGGTGGTCGGCGTCAATACGGCCATCCGCTCGACGACAGGCACTAACTCTGGTATCGGGTTCGCCGTGCCGGTCAACACCCTCAAACACGTCGTGCCTCATCTGATTGAGGAGGGCACCTACCACTACCCCTATCTGGGTATCACCTCCGACAACCGGTTCAGCGTGGCGGAACTGGCGCAGCCATTGGAATTACCGGTATCCTACGGCGTGCTCATCTCTGAAGTCCAGCCAGAAACCGCCGCAGCCCGGGCCGGTCTGCGGGGCGGTGACCATGAGGTCCAAGTTATGGGGACAACGATCAAGGCTGGCGGTGACATCATCATCGCCATTGACGGGCACACGATGCTCACCTTTGACGACTTGGTCGCCTATCTGGTACGCGAGACTGAAGTAGGGCAAAAGATTGTGTTGACGGTAATGCGCGACGGGGAAGAACTGGAGATTCCTGTGACGTTGGGAGAAAGACCGTGAGCAATGAACAATGAGACAATGAGACAATGAAGCAATGACAAATGGACAAATGAGGAAATAAGGACTGCTGGCTGGATGGCCGCTAATATTTTGATAAGGGGGTAAAAAGTAAATGTTCAAACAAGAGGATTTGCGCGAACTGGCAGCGCATCAGGCTCAGACGCCGATATTGAGCGTCTACCTGAACGTGGACCCGACGGAACGCACGACGGATGAGTATAAACTTTCGTTGCGGCAAATGCTAAAGCAAGTAGATGGATCAGCCGCACCTAAAGACACGGCAGCCGTGACGCGGTTCTTTGATCACGAGTACGATTGGTCAGGCCGTGGGGTGGTCGTCTTTTCTTGCGCCGCAGAGGATTTCTGGCGCACGTACTCCCTGGCCGTTCCCATCGCCTCCGGAGTGACGGTGGCTCGTAAACCCTACATCTGGCCACTGGCGGCGTTGGTGGATACCTACGGCAGTTACCTGGTGGCACTGGTGAACCGGCAGGGGGTGCGACTGTTGCTTTTTGGGATGGGCGAGCTGCAGATCAGTGACGAATACGTGGGAGAGGACGTGCGCAAGTTGAAAAAGGGACGCGGCTCTTCGGGCGGGCCGGGCCGTCGAGGGGGCGCCCCCGTCTCGAGCCGGCGCGGGGAGGAGATAGCGCAGCGCAACATCCGCGAGGCAGTCAAGGCGACGGAACGATTCTGCCGCCAGCACAAACCACAGCGCCTCATCGTCGCCGGCGCCGAGCCGACAGTGGCCCAGTTCCACGAGGCGTTACCCAAACAATTGCAGAGACACGTGATCGGCTCGTTCAATGCCGACAAGAACGCCTCCGAGCCAGAAATACGCGAGCGCTCCCTTGAAATCCTGCAGCGGGTGGAGAAAGAACGCGCGGATGCCCTGGTGGAAGCGGTGTTCACAGCGGCGGCAAAGGGACGTGGCGGCGTCATTCGTCTGGCCGACACGCTGGGCGCGGCTCACGATGGCCGCATCCAGACGCTGGTGGTCGCCCGCGACTATCACCAGCCGGGTTATCAGTGCCGCAACTGCGCTTATATCACCGACCAGTCATTGGGAAGTTGCCCTTTTTGCGGTGGCGAGTTCGCAGAGATTAGCGATGCGGCCGAGGCGCTGGTGACAAGGGTGATCGAGGACGGCGGCAAAGTGGAGGTGGTGGACGACCATCCCAGGATAGCCGAGTTTGGCGTGGGGGCGCTGCTGAGGTATTAGAACTCGGG
>Ga0136651_10000545_pt1 | contig 20775 bp, 15 predicted proteins | sample Mar14236cmmetaG_FD_94867 | JGI IMG/M metagenome (GOLD analysis project Ga0136651, IMG submission 94867) | Marine hydrothermal vent microbial communities from Guaymas Basin, Gulf of California to study Microbial Dark Matter (Phase II) - Marker... ... | reverse complement strand
CCGAAAGTTCTTAATGGAGATGCCGGTTTTATTACGGGTAAGACTATCCTTTCTTCCGAATCGAAAGGTATAGATTTGAAGGGACCTGTTTCCGGTCGATCTCAAGATATAGAAAAATATGATGAGAAATCTCGGACTTTGGACATCACGGAATTTTCTGTGGAAATCGATAATGAATCCAATGAACTTACAGTAATAAATTGTCCAAACGGTCAAACACCAATCGATCAAAAACGAAGTGATAAGACCGGCAAATTATTAGTTCATTTTTCTCCTGAAATTTGTTCTGCTTGTCCGTTTCAGGAACGCTGTCCGGTCACGAAAGGTAAGAAAGTGAACACTTTAACTGTAAGTGAAGAGCAATATGCCGGAGCAAAGCGTCATCAGGAATATATGACAAATCCCGCATATCGTAAATCTTGTGCCATCAGGTCAGGTGCGGAAAGTTTGGTTAATGAAGTAGCGAATGGTCATGGTTGCCGCAAGTCGAGACACCGGAGTGAAAAACGCTCGCGTTTGCGGCTTTTCTTTGGTATCATCAGTTGTAATGTAAAACGCTTTATGCGTTATTGGGCAAGTAGTGCCCACAATCAGGTAGAATTAACACCGGTTAGCCCTTAATAGGGTTAATTTTTGTTTTTTTTATTTTTTTGGGCAGGATATCCCCTTAAATTTAGGTAAAAATGGGAAAAATAATTCAACGAGAAAATAAAATGAGATCAAGCAATAAAATTCTATGAATGATGGACTTTTTTGAAATTGGATTAATCAACAGACTCATATATAGCCTTTCAAAGTGTAAGATACTGTTTTTCTATTAGTTACGGAAAAAGTGCTTGACAGGATAAAGCGGTTTTTAAATTGAGGGCAAAAAATAAGGGAGAAATATATTATGACAAAAGCAGATTTAGTTAGATTAGTTTCTGCGGAAACAGGTATTATACGCAAAGATGTAGCTCTGGCAGTCGATGCTTTTTTAGAATCAATCAAAGATTCTATGAAAGATGGAAAACACATTGAAATTAGAGGATTCGGTACATTCAAATTAAAACTTCGCAAAGAAAGAATTGGTAGAAATCCCAAAACAGAAGAAAAAGTAACTGTTCCTAAAAGAGTAGTTCCAACTTTTAAATTTTCAAGAGCTTTCAAAGACGATGTAAATGAATCTAACAAAAGTATTCTCAAATAGAAAGTTGGAGGTTTAATGCCCTGCGGGAAAAAGAAAAAAAGATACAAGATCAGTAATCACAAACGAAAAAAAAGACTGCGTAAAAACAGGCATAAGAAGAAAAAATAATCAGAAGCTAAATTTTAGGATGAAAAACTAAAACCTGCTGTCAATAAAACAGCAGGTTTTTATATATCGTTTTCAGTTATAACTCTGATATTATGCTTTTCCAGAATTCGAGTACAAATTCCTTTACCGTCTGTTAATTTGCCGGAAAAAGTGCCATCATATATTTTCCCGGAACCACAGGAAGGTGAATTTGATTTGAAGATCGCTTTTTGACAACTCACCAGTTTTGCGATCTTCAAAGTTTCCAAAGCACCTCTTAAAAAGAATTCGGTAACATCCTCTCCATTTTCATTCAGTATTTTATCACCGATAATTTCTGCTGGAATGCGGGGAGTTGATAATCCGCCTAATTGTTCCGGGCAAACCGGAATGGCATTTCCTTCTTCAACTAATTTAATGATTTTCGGATGAAAATTATTTTCACCATCATATCTGCAATTTATTCCGGCTAAACAAGCGCTGACAATAATCATATCTTCATTCAGGAAATTTCTGTAACTCCAAGGTTACTGACTTTTGTTTTGATGATTTTTATGAAATTAGGATTTCCTGATAATTCTTTCTCCATTATTTGAGCGATTTTATTTATTTGATTCTCCATGCAAATCGCAAAAACCGAAGAACCTCCTCCGCTGATATTTACTCCAAAAGCACCGTAATCGAGAAGTTCATCTTTTATCCGATAGTAATTCGGGATAGCAGCACTCCTGACCGGTTCAGCAACATAATCCATATTGATAGCTTTACCAAATTCTTCGATATTTCTGGTGTAAATGGAATTAATTACAGCAGAACAATGAGCTATTTGCTCCTTTAGTTTGGATTCTCCAATATCGTATGAAATGAATCCTCTCGTTGTTCGCTGGCTTTTTCTAATAACCGCAAGCACGACCGGAAACTCCGGTATATTCAGTTTCAGAACATTGATCGGATCATAACTTTTGACCAGAATAAAGCCACCTAAGAGAGCAGCTGCGACATTATCAGCGTGCGGAAAACCTCCGGAGGCAACTTCACCAAAACGAGCAATATCTATCATCTCATTATTGGAAATGTCTAGATCCAGGATTTTATTCAAACCAGAAACGCAGGCTGAAGCAGACGCTCCTGTCGTTCCCAAACCGCATCCGGAAGGCATTTTTTTGATGATTTGAAGATCTATTCCCTGCCTGATCTTTTTTCTTTTAAGAAGTTCCTGAATGGCAATTCCGGCTGTGTTATCGTTTGGATTTAAGGGAATATCCTGCTTTTCACCAGATAACTTAATTTTAATTTTTCCTGAATCATTAAGTTTGAGTTTTATCTCATCATAAGGTTCTTCCAAAGCTATAGCAAAGATATCATAACCAGGACCAACATTAGCAGTTGTTGCTGGGGCTCTAAGATGGATTTCTCTCAAATTAATCCTCTCTTTTTCATTATAAATCTTAATTTTTCCGTCTTCGCTTCACTAAGTTCAGTAAGTGGTAATCTCAAACTTCCGGCAGGAAGATTCATCAAATTCAAGGCTTTTTTGGCAGCCATCGGATTTGTTTCAAAACGAATCGCTTCAAATAAGTCATAATAATCGAGATGTAATTTCTTTGCTTTTTCCAGTTCTCCATTGAAAGCAAACTCAAGCATATCCTTCATAACTTTTGGAACAACATTTCCGGAAACTGTAAAAGAACCACTTCCTCCAAAACAAACAAGTGGATAAGCTGTCGTATCTTTTCCGGTAAAAACATCAAAATCCTCATCTTTAGTAAGATAGATAACTTTTGCCAGATGATCGAGTTTCTTGTTCCCGTCTTTTATCCCGGCAATATTCGGATGTTGAGCAAGTTTCGCTGTTGTTTCCGGTGACATGTTAATACCGGTTCTTCCTTCCGCATTATGCATCACGATCGGAATTTCCGAAGCATCTGCGAGCTGCTCATAAAACTTGATCACTCCATCCGGTTTGGGAAGAACGAAAAAGGGAGAATAAGCACAAATATAGTCTGCTCCCAGATCGTTAAATCGCTTGGTTCTCTCGATCGCTTTCCACAAACTCATCACGCAAAGATCGGGAACGATCAAGGCTTTTCCTTTTGCTTCTTTGACGATTATTTCTAATACTCGATTAACTTCCTCATCTGTTAAAAGAGTGTTTTCTCCTGTTACTCCCAGAGGAGCGATTCCGTTAATTCCTGCTTCTAATTGTTTTTGAACCAGGATTTTCAAGCCTGCTTCATCCAAAGACAAATCTTTTTTGAATGGCGTTATTAGTAATGTATATGCACCTTTTTGCATTTTGTTTCTCCTTTTTTCTATTTAAAGCCCAAATTTATTCAAAGTTTCTTCCGTCGGTTCACCCATTTCATTCCATTCGCGAATTTCATAAACTTTTTGGATCAAACTTTTGAAAAATTCTTTATCCAAAACTTTTCCTTTCATAAATCCGGAAGGAGCGATTTCTTTGAAGAATCTTTCCGGTAGGACATCATCTGTAAATTTTCGTCCGTTTCGTAAATTATATCTGCGAGCGAGATGTGTGATCTTTCTGCCGACTTCTTTCAGAGATTCTTCTGTAAAATTCAAGCCGGCTGCAGCATTCAAAAGCGGTGCCATTCTATCCAAACCGAGTGGAACAAAATCACAGATCACCAGACTATTGCGAGTATTGATCTCATCCTGACCATCGACAACAGTCTGGGGAATATCCTCGATCTTGAAATCCGGTCCCATTTCTGCTTCCGTGCACCAGAGTCTCGTATGACTTGCAAAATCAGAAACCGAAACCGAAACTCCCATGGTCAAACAACCGAGTGGATTAACTCCAGAAATCTCCATTCCGAAAATGTTGATAGCAAATTCTTCACTTCCTTTCCCAATTTTTTGAGATGCAATTCTGCTTCCATCAGCAAAGACAGCTCCTACTCCTTCTCTTTTTACCATTAATTTGAGAAATTCCTGTTGAGCTTTGGAATTTCCCCATTTCAAATCCAATCCGTTCCAATCATCAAGCAGACCTTTTTCAAAACATTCCATGGCAAAGGAGCAGGTAACTCCTGCACTGATCGTATCGAAACCGAGGTCATTGCAGATTTCATTCGAGATCGTTATTTCTTTTATGTCGGAAATTTCACAACCGGAGCCGAGAAAAGCAGTTGTTTCGTATTCCGGTCCTTCGATTTCGTGTCCGTCCCATCTTGCCCATTTGGAACAGCGAATTGCACAATTGAAACAGCTGGTATCTTCCCAGTTCAATACTTTCCTGGCAGTTTCGGAAGTGATTCCTTCGAACTCGTCGTATGTGCATTTCTGGAAGTTTTTTGTTGGAAGATATTCATTTTCCTGTCCGCTGCGCACGCATTTCATGGTCCCTTTTACTCGTCTGAATTTTATCCCGTCATTATCGAGAATATCCTTTGTGAACTTGGAATTGATCTGTTTGAATTTTTCTTCATCAAAATATTTGATAGGAACATCTCCATCCACAACGATTGCTTTTAATTTCTTTGAACCCATTACAGCTCCAAGTCCTCCTCTTCCGAATTGACGATGTTTATCAATGCCAATGCAGGCGATTTTGGAAAGATTTTCTCCGGCTGGTCCGATGGCAGCGACTCTCGGATCTTTCCCCGGATGAAGTTCCATTAATTTATCATTAGTATGGAAGATTCCTTTTCCCCAAAATTCGGAACCATCTTTGATCTCGATTTTATCTTCAAAAATATATAGATAAACCGGTTTTTCAGACTTCCCGGTAACGATCAAATAATCATAGCCTGCTCGTTTCAAAGCTGGACCAAAATTCCCGCCGCAATGACAATCGTGAATTGAACCAGTTAAAGGAGATTTGCTCACTAAAGTTGATCTGGCACTGGTTTGTATTTTTGTTCCGGTGAAAGGACCGTTGACAAAGATCAACGGATTTTCCGATGAGAAAGGTTCGGGCTTGGGAGCTAATTTTTCTAATAATGCAAAACCGAGTCCTTTTCCTCCGATATATTTTTCTAATAAAGACTTATCCGTTTTTCCGGTTTTATATTTTCCGGTTGATAAATCGATTTGCAGCCATTTTCCTGTGTATGACATTTATTTTTCCTCCAAAATTATTTTCTAACTCACCCTCGTTCCCTCTCTTGAAAAGAGAGGGATGATTCAATTTCCCTTTTTAGGGGAGAATTAAAGAGGATTCAAGAAAAGGGATTATCAGATGAGTTGAATAACCTGCTTAAAGCCTTTCCAAAACAACCATTTTGAGATCCTTCGTGAGAAAAGCAGGAAGAAAATTCAGAATGGCAAATTATATTTTTCGGTATTCTTCAGTGCTTTTCAGTGTTTAATTACCCTCGATGAATACTCAAAATATCAGTTAAAATTGAAAAACCGGTTTCGATTCTACCAGCTCCGGGACCAACGATCGTTACATCTCCCAAAAGGTCTGTTGTAAATGTCAGGGCGTTTGTTGCTCCCATCACACCTGCCAGGGGATGTGAAAGATCGACCATTTCCGGTGCAACAGATCCAATCACTTTTCCATCCTTCTTCTCAACAGAACCGATCAATTTCCAACGAGTATTATTATCTTTTGCTTTTTGGATGTCATCGGAAGTTATTTTTGTGATTCCTTCACAGGAAACATCGGAAATATCCAGTTCTGCCCCCATCACGATATTTGCCAGGATCGTTACTTTTCCGCGGGCATCATGACCTTCAACATCTCCAGTTGGATCTGCTTCCGCATAACCAAGTTCCTGGGCAACTTTCAGAACTTCGTCATAATCCATACCTTTTTCCATCTCGGAGAGCATATAATTTGTAGTTCCGTTCAGAATACCGCGAATTTTGGAAATTTCACAACCTGCAAGCGGTCCGTCCGTTAAGTTAATAACCGGAGTTCCGGCACAGACAGTTCCTTCGATCAGAAATTTTACACCATTTGCATCTGCAATTTTTTTCATTTCAGGATATTTCAATGCTGCTGGTCCTTTATTGCTGGTTACGACATTTTTCCCTGATTCAAGGGCAACACGGCAATGCTCTATTGCAGGTCCGCCTGTATTCAAATCTGTAAAAGTAAGTTCGCAAAGAACATCAGCATTACAATTTTTGATGAGTTCAAGATTATCCCAATCGACCACATCATTACTGAATTTTTTCTTTGCTTTTACTTCTTCCAGCATAGAAGGAATGTCCAATCCATCAGGATTATAAACATTTCCATAAGCAAAGTCGGCAACTGCTACGATCTCAAAATCGAAATCGTATTTTTCCTTTAGATAATTTTTCTTTTCTAACAGGATCTCACATATTCCCTGTCCAACTGTTCCAAAACCTAATAAGGCTAATTTCATTTAATTTTCTCCTTTTTTACCACGAAGTCACTAATGCACAAAGAATCACAAATCCTATGCAACTTGATGACTTTATGTGTTTATTTTACTTTTTTTTTACTCATTCCCAAATTTCATTAGGGAATGCAATTGTTTGAAAAGTTTTACTTTAATCTATTCTTTTTTGGAAAAAAATCGAAATGGAATTTCTAATCCAGTTATGTTCCCAAATGAAATTTGGGAACAAGTATGAACAAGCAGTTTTCATCCCATTCAAAGATCGAATTTTTTATAATGTTCAATCCTTATCCTTTCTTATCGGTCCGATCCGTTAATCCGTGAGCTATTTTTTATAATTTGCTTTTAATGCACTTTGATAGTCGCTTCACTGCTTCTGCGAGTTGTTCTTTGGAAGCGAATGAAAAATTTATCCTCATGTGATTTTTCGCGGGATTTTCACCATAAAAAGTGTTTCCGGGAACAAACGCAACCTTAAATTTCATTGCTTCATAAAATAGCTCGTAAGTATCTATGTGTTCGGGAACAGTAACCCAGAGGAAAAGTCCGCCTTCCGGTTTTGTCCATGAAACTCCCATTTCGGAAGGAAAATATTTCTTCATGGTCTGTAGGAATACATTCAACTTTTCACGATAGTAATTTTTACATTTTTCAATATGAGATTCAAAATCCATTTCTGTAAGGAAAGCTGTGCACATATCCTGGTTGTATTTCGGTGTATTGAGGACATTTCCTTCTTTGATATTTGTCATTCTATCTATTACATCTTTGGGTCCGATATTAAAACCAACCCGAATTCCGGGACAGAACAATTTGGAAAATGTGTAAAGACCAATTACATGACCACCTTCTCTTTTTTGGTCTAATCCGTAAATCGACGGAATCGTTTCTCCACGATAACGCAAATCCCTGTATGGACTATCTTCAATGATCGGGATGTCAAATTCGTAACTTAAATCCAAGAGCGCTTCTCTTTTTTTTAGACTCATTGTTATGCCGGATGGATTCTGGAAATCGGGAATAACATACATAAATTTCGGTTTTTTATTCTTCAATTCCTCGAGTTTCTTTTTATAGGATTTGACATCCGGACCGTCTTCTTCGATGTCTATCCCGATAAATTCCGGTCTCTGCAATTGGAAGGCAACAATTGCACCGGCAAAGGTCGGTCTGTCAATCATTACAATATCACCAGGATTAATAAAAAGTCTTCCCAGAATATCCAATCCGTGCTGTCCGGAAGAAGTGATAACAATATTTTCTTCCGAAACATTAATATTATCTCTTTTTAGAAATTTGATAATTGCTTTTATCAGGTCGCTTTCACCTTTGATGTTCGTATATTGCATAATTGTTTCAATATTTTCCATAAGACGATTTTGCGAAGCTGTCCGCATCCCATTTTTAAGAAACATTTCAGGTGAAGGCAGTCCACCTGCCAGAGAGATTATTTCCGGATCACTTAAAAGAGCGAAAAGCTTACCTATTGAATATCCGCCATAATCTTTTAAATTATCAGAAAATCTTGATTGCCAGTTTTTGATCATTGATTCATCTCCTTTTTTTAGATTTTATACATTTACGAGTTGATTATGGCACGCATAAAAACAACTCAAAGTTTGATTATCAGTGGAATTTATCACTTTTTTTATTATTAATGGCACGAAAAATGGCATGCATATGGCACGAACAGAGTCGATTACTTTTTGAGAATATAATAAACTGATTTTCCGTCTCCAATTCTTATTAAAAATCCTTTATCGATCAAATCGTTTAAGTCTCTGATTGAAGTTCGAGTAGATGTTTCGTTAATTTTTTGATAAATTTTAGTTGATATTCGTCCTTCTTTTTTTAGATATCCGACTGTTTTCTTTTGCCTTTCATTCAAGTTCCTTATATCAGGTAGTTCTATCCTTTTATTAAACTGCAGGATAAAACCGGAATCGTCAGTTGAGATCAAAGGATCAGGTAATTCCTGCTCTTTGAAGGCATTTTTGATGCGTTCGAATCCGGAACCGTATTCTTCCACAAAACCTGCCAGGTAGAAAACATTCATGATCAAAGGATTTCTGGCAATGGAAGGATGAATCCCATGCAGTTTCTCGACGGTCAATTCTTCCGGTAGAATCCCGGGATTGTAAAACCAGATGAAATTATCGAAGACCTTGATCTGAATTTGAATATTGGATTTGAAATAATCCCGGTGAATGATTGCATTAAACAATGCTTCCCTGATCGCAGGCAACGGGTAATCCCAGATTTCTTTTCTTTGGAACGAATCCTTGATTTCATATCTTACATTGATGAATTGCTTGATCGTATTTTCAGATTCTTCTGCAATTTTAAATAGATTTCCCCCAATCTTTCTATCACTGATAATGGATGCTTGGTCTTTAAAACGACCGATCCGAACAACCACATTGACGAAATGTTTTTGGGGATTTTTCCCGAACAAAATAATTGCCGCATTTGTGATCTTATCGGAATCGCTTAATTTCAATTTTTCGAGAATGTCTTTAGGATTTTCCCATTCGCTGGCGGAACTCAACCTGCCGTTATTGATCGCTAATCGCACAAATTTCCTGATCGTTTCTTCATCAATTTCATCATATGAATAGTCTTCAGTGTAACTGTCCCAATTCGAACCTTTAATGAAGAATTCCCGCAATTCATCATCTTTCATCAACCTGGTAGTACTTGCAATCCGGATGTAATATTTTCCTTGAAATGAGATTGGCTGATTGGATTTCCTGACATTGATCTTCAGAATTGTTTTATCATCAATATCTGACATTCTCATTTCAGGATGAATTCCTAACAATTTAATGACTCGATTTGTGAAATCCTCGAATTCCAGGTTCGTGATGCTAATACCTTTGATTTCCTCCCTTTTTGATATTCCAACAATTATTTCTCCACCTTTTGTATTAGCAAAAGCAGAAATTGTTTTAAAGATTCCTTCGTTGAGTTTTTCTTTATATTCACATGTTTGGGATTCTGGTTTCATGTATCTAAATCAGCAATATATTAACTCTTAACAGTTTTATGCAATTCTTTTAAGAACAAATAATCTGCTTGATCTTTATGACGCAAGGTTTCCTTCTTCATCTAATTTTCTGATTCAACCAATTAAACCGATTCAATTAATACGAACTCCCGCCAAAAACTGCTTTGATCCCTTTTTTCATCATATTTCTTCCATCTCTTGAAGCCTGCATAGCTTTATAAAAAATTACATCACCGATCTTTTCTGCATTTGCATTTCGTTCATCTTCAGGAAGGAAATATGCTTCCATCGTATCCATTTCGCGAGCAGTTCCATCGCTTTCATATTTATAGGTCATATCTGTTCCGCTTTCGAGAACTTTATACATATTTTCAGTCCAATTAAAACCGGCAATTCCCAGATCAGGATTGATATAAATATGAGCAGCCAGACTGACACCTTTGATCCCGCTTTCCTTCAGTTCTTTTGCACATTGAATGAAGTTTTCAGGACTCACTCCATTACCGATATTTATCTCATATAAGGAAGAAGTCATATCATCACGAATGTATTCTTTCATTATATTGAGGAGCATTCGGAATTGCATCAGGTTTTGAGTTGCGAGCAGCATCGAAATCTTAATATGAAGATTTGGAATATCACGACCATAATAACAAACTGCAACAATCGTGCTCCAGCTTGGATTCAGGAAGAAATCTGCTCCATTTGCCAGAGCCGTTCTGGTAATTCCATCTAAATAGACAAGATGATTATCATTTGCACACTCGATCCCTCCGAAATTTCCAAAAAAAGTTCCCTGGTTTTTCAAGATAAGGTTGGATAAACCATTTCCGGCATCTGCTCTCTCAAATTTTTTTCCTGTGATTTTTTCCAATTCTACGAATCGTTTTTCAGGTTGAGGAGTGCCGATCAGGTTCGTGCTGCAGAATTTTGAACCTTTCATGATGTTTTCTGCCATGGTCAGAGTTGCCATCAAATCACCATTATAAACATAATTGTCAGTAAGAGCCACAACTGATATGAATTCAGACGGGACATAACAAGGTTCATTAGTATTTGCACTTTCTGCAATTCTTTTCATGGCATGATGAGTTACTTTTGCTCCCTGCCAACCGGAAACTTGAGCTGTAGCAACACCAAACTTATCGTTAAATTTGATGTTATTTTCCTTTTCATAATCTCCGACTTTAGCAAATTTTTTAACCAATTCTTCTGCTTCCTCGATCATTTTTCCATAACCTTTGTTGGCGAGAATTTTTTTTCTGGTTTCAAAATCTCTCATCTCTTTGATCGTCTTGACGATGTGTTCTGCACCGCCGTGAAATTCTTTCAAAGCATCGATTGCTTTCAGATCTGCATCTGATAATAATTTGAAATGCATTGTTCCTCCTATTTTATAAATTTGCCAAATTTCAAAAATTTGGCAAGTTTTCACTACAATTTCTCCTGCAACTCAAACAATTTCTGAATCGCCTGCATGGGAGTCAAGTTCTCTATGTCGAGTTTTTTAATTTCCTCTAAAATCTCGTTTTTCTTTTCTGCTTTATCGATGATGGCATCGAAAATATCGAGCTGCCCGGATTCTCGAAATAGCTGCTTTTTTGCCTTAGCAGTTAAGCCTTGAGGACTTAATTCATGTTCTTCGAGATTGGATAAAATCTCTTTTGCCCGTTTGATCACTTTTTTAGGAATTCCAGCAAGTCTTGCCACTTGAATTCCATAGCTCTGGTCAGCACTTCCCCGTTCGATCTTCCTGATAAAGATGATCTTGTCATTCCATTCTTTCACGGCAATATTAAAATTCTTAACTCCAGGCAGGATATTTTCCAGTTCTGTCAGTTCGTGATAATGAGTAGCAAACAAAGTTTTCGCAGAAATTTTCGGATTATTATGAATATGCTCGACAATAGACCAGGCGAGACTCAATCCATCAAAAGTGCTTGTTCCTCTCCCAATTTCGTCGAGAAGTATAAGAGATTTTGGTGTTGCTGTATTTAGAATATTGGCAGTTTCGATCATTTCCACGAGGAAAGTGCTTTGTCCCATTGCCAGATTATCGGATGCTCCAACTCGTGTAAAAATTTTATCGAAGATGGGAAGATCAGCAGATTCGGCTGGCACGAAACTTCCCATTTGAGCCATAATCGCGATCAAACCAATCTGCCGCAGATAAGTCGATTTTCCTGCCATATTCGGTCCGGTGATTAAAGCAATCTTGTTTTCTTTGTCATCAAGGTCAACATTATTGGGAATGAATTCTTCATTTTCCAATAATTTCTCAATAACCGGATGCCGACATTCTCTTATCTTTACAATTCCTTCCTCGTTAAAAGAAGGTTTCTTATAATTATTCTGATAGGCAATAAAAGCCAGATTGGAAAGCACATCGAGATTAGCGACAACATCCACAAAATGCTGCATCAATTCTACTTTTTGGAAAAGTTGTTCCCTGATTTTCTGGAAAAGTTCATACTCCAGATTTTTTATCCGTTCTTCCGCTCCCAGAACTTTTGATTCGTATTCCTTCAGTTGAGGGCTGATGAAACGCTCTGAATTGACCAGTGTTTGTTTTGGAATATAATATTCAGGTACTTTATTTTTATGAGAATTTGTAACCTCAATATAATATCCAAATACGCGATTATAATTGACTTTCAGGTTTGGAATACCGGTTTTTTTGCGTTCGTATTGCTCAAGTTTTGCGATCCAGCCTTTTCCGCTTTTACTGATCTCTCTTAATTCATCGAGATATTCATTATAACCGTCTTTGATGATATTTCCATCGGTAATCAGGAGAGGAGGATTTTCAATAATGGAATTTTCAATTGTCTGAATTATTTTGGAGTAATCTCCGATTTTTTCCTGCCAGAATCTGATGAAATCATTATCGAATTCATTCAGGATTTCTAATAATAAAGGTGCAACCGACAGGTAATTTTTCAAAGCGATCAGATCGCGGGGATTGACTCGCAGAGTTCCAACCTTACTGATCAACCTGCTCAAATCACCAATTGTATCGAGAAGTGTTCGCAAGTCATTCGTGTATGGAATATTATCTTTAAAAGATTCGACAGCAGATAACCGATCTTCGATCTTTTGTTTATCGATCAATGGATTCAGCATCCAATCTGTCAGTTTTCTTGCTCCCATCGGAGTTTGAGTTTTGTCCAAGATCGAGATCAGAGTACCGAAACGAGTCTGGAAACGCATGGATTTTGTCAATTCCAGGTTGCGACGGGAAACTTCATCGAGTTGCAGAAAATCTTCCAGAAAATAATAACGAAGTTGATAAATGTGTTTCAGATTTTCATTTTTTAAAGAGCGAATATACGCAAGAGCAACTCCGGCAGCGGTGATTCCGAGAGGTTTATTAGTTGCTCCAAAACCTTCCAAAGTTGAGACATTAAAGTGATTTTTCAAGAGCCGTTCTGCTTCTTCACGGTCAAAATACCAACTTTCAAAAATAGTGAAGGTCGGTTCAAGTTCGAGATTCAGGTTTTTCAGTTCTGTTTCAATTTTCTCGTTCTCCACGATAATTTCCGAAGGTTTCAATCTCATAATTTCATTTTTGAGTTGTTCTTCATTAATTTCAGTAAAGAGGAAATCAGCGGTAGAAACATCGATCACGGAAAATCCGATTTTTTTATCTTTCTCGGTTTTGCAAATTGCTGCCAGGAAATTATTCTCGATCTTATCGATAAATTTCCCATCGATGATCGAACCCGGAGTGATGATATCGACCACATCTCTTTTGACCAGACCTTTTGCCAGTTTAGGATCTTCGATCTGTTCGCAGATAACTATTTTCAATCCGCTTTTTACTAATTTATCGAGATAATTATCAAGAGCGTGATAGGGAAATCCAGCTAGTGGAACCGGATTTTTCGCGTTTTTATCGCGAGTTGTAAGAGTAATTCCCAGAATTTTAGACGCAGTTCTGGCATCATCAAAAAAAGTTTCATAAAAATCACCCATCCGGAACAGCAGCAACTTGTCAGGATGCTGGTTCTTGATATCCATGAACTGTTTTAACATGGGTGTGAGTTTTGGTTTATCTGACATTTCTGCTGCTCACGGATTTGCACGGATTGAACGGAATTGATTGCTGCAAAAAGGCACAAAAGAGACAGAAAGAAATAGATATGTTCTTCTCATTTCCAAATTGTATTTGGGAATGCTGGTATTTGAAAAGTTTCATTTTGGTCCTTTTAGATATTGATAGAAAACTTTCGAAATATAATTTCTTTTACAAATGTGTTCCCAAATACAATTTGGGAACAAGTTGAGGATTTAATCACCACTCTTAAAAGTTTGTTTCTAATATCATTTTATCTCTTTATTTCAAAAGAGGTTATATTGTTTTCTGTCAGCATTTTCTTCGCCGTCTGCAATTCTTTCTTACCAGCAAACGGTCCGGCAGCAACAATATATAAAGTTTTTCCATTTTTTACTTTAGAAAAAATTTTTGCAGGTAATCCAAGTTCATTTATCGTTACCGAATGATTTCTGGCATTTTTTTCCAAGCTGAATGCTCCTGCCTGTAAATATGTCTTTAATTCAATGGAATTGGTTTCAGTGTTCTTTTCCTGCTTTACTTTGGAATTGATTGGTTCAATATTTTTCAAATCAATTTCGATCTTATTTTTTCTGGTGAGATTATTGATCTTGTCTTCTGCCAGATAACTGTATTGATCGTAAGGGAAATCCATCTTCAATTTTTTATATGAACGCAATGCATTTTCGTATTGACCCATTTGTTCATAACAAAAACCAAGTTTGTAGTGTAAAAGCGGGATGTGATTTTTAATATATTTGGAAGTTCTTAGGGATTCGAGAGTATTCAAAGCACGCTGGAAGATTTTATCATTCAGATAGGCTTCTGCAATTATAAAATATGCTTCTTCAATCATATTGAAATCATCCGATCCGAAGATAAAATTCTGGGCAGCGATAATTGCATTATCATTCTCATTATTTTTCAGGTATGCTTTTGCCATCCAGAATTCCTTATCCACGATTTCCGAATGATGGATCCTCTTCAGAAAAGACAGAGCATTTTCGTAATTCCTCTCTAATAATTCGACTTTTGCCAGTTCCAACAATGAAAGTTGCCCATAAAAATGATCGGTGTAATTTTCCGCCAGATATTCGAATGTGTTCATAAAATCTTTTTCCTTGATTTTTGATTTTGCCTGTAAGAAAATCTCTTCCGGATTTTCATCAGCAAAAAGAGAGAAACCGATAAAAAATAATAGTAGAAATAAATAAGTTTTCATAATTTTGTATCACTACTGTCACGATGGAAAATTTCAGTATCACCACCGTCCCGGTGGTCTTCTTTTTTCTGTTCTGCAGGAAAATCATTTTTATCCATATTTCCCATCGGGACGATGGGGTTACAGATTCTTTTCCTAACAATTCCATGATCTAAACCTTCAAGGTTTTTGAAACCTTGAAGGTTTTTGAAAAGGTTTTTGAAACCTTGAAGGTTTATCTTTGCAACTGTATTGGGCTTGGAAGAATCTATTGGTTCGTTTTCTTCATTATAAATACTTTTTACCAAGATACTTATATCGCTTTTCCTATCCGGAAAGATGATCTCGATCTCTTCTCCTACACTGAATTTTGCTTTGCAATTGATTTCCAAAAAAGAGTCCGTAACATCGGCAATCTCACCGATGAACTGGTAATTTCTAATGTAGGAAGATGAATCGTAATTTTGGGTATAGGAAGAATCAAATTGATCAAAAAAGGCTTCCGAATAGATTCGATGGCTGACTTTATCAAGTTCTGCATTCAAATCATTTGATGGAATTTGTCCTTCCTCGATCAAATCCAATGCTTCCCGATAAATTCTGGTCAGATTCGCAACATAATACATACTTTTCATCCGACCTTCGATCTTGATGCTGTCAATTCCTGCGTCTTTGATCTCTTCTAACCTATCGAATAAACACAGATCTTTGGAATTCAGGATGTAAGTTCCATGTTCATCTTCTTCGATCGGGAAAAACTGTCCGGGTCTTGTTTCTTCAGTAAGAGCATATTTCCAGCGGCAAGGTTGAGTACAATTTCCTCTATTTGCACTACGATCATTCAAGTATGAACTCAATAAACAGCGTCCCGAATAAGACATACACATCGCTCCGTGCACGAACATCTCCAGTTCTATTTCAGGAACTCTCTGCTTGATTTCTTTAATTTCCGTGATAGATAATTCCCTGGCTGAAATGATGCGTTTTGCACCTTGTTTGAGCCAGAATTCAGCAGTTTTCCAGGAGGTTACATTTGCTTGTGTACTGACATGAATCGGAATTTGAGGAGCATTTTCCTTAGCTAAAGCAAAAATTCCCGGATCGGAGATGATCACAGCATCGATCTTAATTTGTTCCAAAAAAAGTAAAAAATTTTTTATCTTTTTCAGATCGGAATTTTGGGCAAAGATATTAACAGTTACGAATATTTTTTTATTTTGGGAATGGCAGAATTTGACTGCTTCTTCTAATTCTTCATCAGATAGATTTGTGCTTTTTGCTCTTAATCCGAAATCTTTCCCGCTGCAATAAACAGCATCAGCTCCAAAATAAATTGCATATTGTAATTTTTGCAGACTTCCGGCAGGAGATAGTAATTCCATTTATTTACTCGAAAGATAAAAATAAATTCCTTCTAACTCCCCTTCATAAAGGGAGATATAAGAGGGATTTTCAATCTTACTAAATATTTTACTAAAACCTATTTACTCATTATTTGCAGGAGTTCCAGATTGTTTTTTGTTTTCAGCATTTTTGATCTAAGCAGTTCAATTCCCTGAATAGGGCTCATTCCTTTGAGGAATTTTCGTAAGATGAACATTCGATTTGCTTCTTCTTCTGTCAAAAGTAGTTCTTCCCTTCGTGTTCCGGATTTTACCAGATCGATCGCCGGATATAATCTTAAATCACTAATTGATCGATCTAAAACCAATTCCATATTTCCTGTTCCTTTAAATTCTTCAAAAATGACCTGATCCATTCGGCTTCCGGTATCGACAAGAGCTGTGGCAATAATTGTCAAACTTCCCTGTTCGAGCGTATTTCGAGCTGAACCGAAGAATTTTTTCGGACGATGGATAGAACTGGAATCCAGACCTCCGGAGAGAACTTTTCCGCTGGAAGGAGTGACCATATTATATGCTCTTGCTAATCTTGTAATACTATCGAGCATAATAACAACATCATGTCCCAGTTCGACCATGCGTTTGGCTTTGGCTAAAGCCATTTCTGCAACCTGAATATGGTTTCTGGGAGTTTCATCAAAAGTAGAACTGATCACTTCAGAATTTTCAGGGATCAGGATGTTTCTCATTTCTGTTACTTCTTCAGGTCGTTCATCAACGAGGAGAACAATGACATAAACTTCTTTATGGTTTGTCAAAACGGAATTCGCTATTTCCTGCATGATAACCGTCTTTCCTGTTCTCGGAGCTGCCACGATTATCCCTCTCTGTCCTTTTCCAATGGGAGTAAAAAGATTTATGATCCTGGTGGTGACATTTGTCGGTTTGGTTTCCAGATCCAGTTTTTCCTGCGGATAATAAGGTGTTAGTTTATCAAAGTACTTTGCTTCTCTGGCTAATTGCGGAGATTCCTTATTAATAGAATCGACTCTGATCAAAGCAAAGTATTTTTCTTCTTCTTTGGGTGCACGTACGGGACCGCAAACAACATGTCCTTTTTTCAGACCGAATTTTTTAATCTGGGAACTGGAGACATAAATATCGTTTCTACCATGCGTATAATTGTGATGTTTAAATCGTAAGAAACCATAACCATCGTCTGTTATCTCCAATACACCTTTGGCAAAAGCCAGACCTTCCTGCATTGCCTGCATTTCAAAGATCTTGTGGATCAATTCGTTTTTCTTCAGACCTTTATAATCCTCGATATCAAGCTCTTTTGCCATTTTTGTAAGTTGAGTTATAGTCAAATCAAAAAGACTGATTTCTTCTGTATTTTCTTCCATAATTGCTCCTTTTAAATTGTTATCCTTTCAATTGATCTTAAATGAAAGCAAAAGCAAAATCTTTTTTTATGATGCTGGTGTCAAGCAATTTATCTCGGGAATATTTTACTATAAAAAAGCACAAAAGGAATTACAAATCACTCAAATCAAATTCGTTTTTTCAACCAAAATAGAAATAAAAAAAACTCTGTCCGTCTATCGCCGTGATTCAAAAAAGAGTTAGAGGCAAAGAATCATAAGAGAATCTTGAGATAAAAATTAAACACAATAATGAAAAAAAGACTTTACAGGAAAATAAGTAAATAAGAATTTGCTTATATAGTTAAGGAGATGAGATGAATCGGTTTGAATTTATCGAGCACATGGCAGAAGTTTTTAAAGCTTTAAGCGATCCTAATCGTTTAATTATTATCAAATTGTTAGTCTCTACCGGGGATAAAGATCTTTGTGTAGCGGATTTGGCAAAAGCACTCGGTATTTCGCAACCTGCAGTTTCACAACATTTAAAAATATTGAAAAATGTGAAGGTTCTGGAATCTCAAAAAATTGGTTTTCATGTATATTATAAAGTAAACCTGGAAATTATGAATTCTCTAACCGAAAAAGTTGATAAATTACTTAATATGGCTCACGAAGAATGTCCGGAAAATGAAGTTTATTAATCAGGAGAAAAAAATATGAAGAAGAAGAACACGATTTTAACAATATCGTTAATGATTAGCATCTGCAACCTGTTCTCGATTTCTCAAACAGGAAATATCGCCGGTAGAACAACAGATGAACTAACCCAGAAACCAATCGAGAATGTTTCTATCTCGATAGATGGTGAAGTAAAAGGAGTTTGTGATAAAGAAGGAAAATATATCATCAAAAATATTCCTGTTGGATCACATCAGATCGATTATGCTCGGATTGGATACGAAACCCGTACTAAATTAAATTTTGTCGTTAAAGCAAATCAAACCGTTGTTTCCAATATCGAGATGAAAGTTCAGACTATTGTGATCGAAGGTATCTCGGTGACGGAAGAAGTATATTTCAGGGAAACATCCTCTGCTCCGGTCAGTTCCAAAACTCTAGATATCGAAGAGATCCGTTCCCAACCGTCCGGAGTTTACGATATTCAAAGATCGATCCAGGCGATCCCTGCCATTGTTTCCGGTTCGGATGCGGAAAACGAGATCATTGTGCGCGGAGGCAATTACGGTGAGAATCTTTTTATCCTGGACAATATCGAGATGCAGAATCCCAATCATTTTGCGTTTCCCGGTACCGGCGGAGGACCGATCAGTATTCTCACACCGGAGTTTGTAAAGGAAATAGATTTTTATGCAGGAGCATTTCCTGCCCGTTATGGAGATCGGGCATCTTCGGTTCTGGATATAACAACGAGAGATGGGAACGAAAACCGGTTTGAAGCAAAACTTGATGTGGGTATGGCTGGTTATGGTGGAAATTTTGAAGGACCTTTATTCTTCAAGAAAGGAAATTTCATTGTTTCATATCATCGCAGTTTTATGAGTCTGCTCAGTGAGAGTATTGGACTGACTGCAGTTCCCAATTATCATTCCATTTTTGCGAAACAGGTATATAATTTTTCTCCTTTTACGAAATTAACTATAAACCAGATTTGGGGAAATGACTGGATCGATATTCTCCATGAAGAAGGAACCTCCGGTTATTCTGCCGATGCCGGAGAAACCGATATTTATGCTCGATCAGGTCAATATACGCTCGGAGCAACTTTGAAAAATATTTATGATAAGAGCTATTCGTTGCTGACGGTTTTCAGAAATTATCACTGGTGGGATCAAAATTTATACGATGCAGGAACTAAAACCGAAGCAACCAGAACCTGGAAAGAAGATACTTACGAAGCTCATAATAAACTGAAATATTCTCATAACTTTCCCAAAACAAAACTGGGAAACTGGGAAGCAGGAATTTATACGAGCCTGGATGAAGCTTCCACCAATAAATTTATGAGACCGGACACAGTTTTTGCTTATAATCTTCAAACTGATGAGATTATTGATACCTTGGAAGTTTACACGATCAGTGAAAGCAACGAGATCAGCAGGAATATCTATCCCAAAAAGTATGGAACATATTTACAGTGGGAAGATTATTTTGGAAAATTTACTTTCAATGCGGGAGTTCGCTATGATCATTTTGATTATACAAAGGAAAGTTCGATCGCTCCCAGGTTCGGGGCAAAATATAAACTGACTAAAAATTCCAACTTGAGTTGCGGAGCAGGCAGGCAATTCCAGAATCCCGATTATTACACTCTTTCCTATAATGAAGAAAATAAGAACCTGAAACCGAAATACACAGACCAGGTCGTATTCGGGATCGATAAACTTTTTGCGGAAGATATTAAAGGAAGCATTGAAACTTATTACAAGAAATATTATGATGTTCCAACCGGAATTGGAGCAACAACCAGTGACACTCTCGATTGGTCAACCCAGCAGGTGAACAATGGAAAAGGTTATGCCAAAGGAGTGGAATTTTTTCTGCAGAAAAAGGTGAAAAATAATTTCTGGGGAACGATCAGTTATGCATATTCCATTGCCAATGCTTATGATCCGCGTGATCCAAACGGAGAAAAAGAATTCAGTTGGGATTTTGATTACCAGCATGTGTTTACAGGTATTCTCGGGTATAAACTGGAGTTCATGAAATTCGACTGGTATGAGAAACACCGTAAATGGATGAAATTTCTTGGTTGGACAGGACTCTTCCCATCTGATGAAACCGAAATTTCCGTTAAATACCGCTACCTCGGAGGAAAACCTTACACGGAAATGACCTATTACCCGGAATTGAAAAGATGGCTGCTTTCTGAAAATACTGAAATAAATGCTAACCGCTTTCCTGCTTATCAGCGTTTCGATCTGCATATCAAACACCGTTGGTTCGAGAGTAAGATCAATATCATCAGTTACCTGGAGATTGATAATATGTTCAATACGAAAAATATCTGGAGTTATAATTATCTTGATAGCGGGGAAGTGGAAGAAATTTATCAATGGGGAAGAATGATCATTGGCGGAGTGATGGTGGAGTTTTAGAAAGTATCTAATTTTTCTTCAAAAACAAGTTTTGAGAAAAGACCAATCTTCGATTGGGACACATTCTTG
>Ga0136651_10000543_pt1 | contig 20847 bp, 10 predicted proteins | sample Mar14236cmmetaG_FD_94867 | JGI IMG/M metagenome (GOLD analysis project Ga0136651, IMG submission 94867) | Marine hydrothermal vent microbial communities from Guaymas Basin, Gulf of California to study Microbial Dark Matter (Phase II) - Marker... ... | reverse complement strand
TTTTTTTTTTTTCGCTTACACTTTATGCATATTCTGCAGATACTCTCCAAATATATTTTTCTGAAATCCCCCATGCTGACCAATGGTACGAAGAACATCCGGGCGAACTTCCTATCTGGCTCACCGAAGAGGAAAAACTCCATCTTGATGAAATCGGCAAGAACCATCGAACAACCCTCGAACCTCCAACACCGATTAGAAATATCGCAGAATTTGAACGGATGCAGGGAATTCTTGTTCGATACCCATTGGGAATTTCTACTGCAATTGTTTCAGAAATCGCTGAAGATGTTATGGTTTACTGCGTAGTTTCTTCATACAACCAAACCGCAGCGTATAATACGTTTAACAATGCAGGGGTAAATATGGATAATGTTGAATTCCTTCTCACAAGCACAGATACTTATTGGATACGTGACTATGGTCCTTGGTTCATAATTAATGGAGAGGGTGAATTTGGCATCACAGATTTTAATTATAATCGTCCCCGTCCAAGCGATGATGCAATTCCTGGTTTCTGTTCTACTTACTTTGATATCAATTACTATTACATGCCATTAACCACAACAGGTGGCAACTATATGACTGATGGTCATGGAATATCTGTCTCAACGGACCTTGTGTGGGATGAAAATCCAAGTTTAACTCATCAGGAGATCAATGATCGCATGTATGATTGGCTTGGTATTGAGACATATCACGTTGTTCCTGATGTTAATGGTGACTATATTAAACATGTCGATTGCTGGGGTAAATATTTAAGTCCCACTCAAATACTACTCCGTGAAGTTCCCACATATCATTCCCAGTATGATGAGATAGAAGCTGCCGTTGATTATTTTGAATCACAGCTGAGCTGCTGGGGAACCAATTATGAAGTTCCTCGTGTTTATACTCCTAATAACCAACCATACACAAACTCTCTATTTGTTAATGATAAGGTACTTGTTCCAATCACAGGAAGTTCTTGGGATGATGATGCAATTGCATCCTATGAAACAGCTTTACCTGGGTACGAGGTACTTGGTTTTACCGGCTCATGGCAATCAACAGATGCACTGCATTGCAGGGCAAAAGGTGTACCGGACCTCGGAATGCTATACATTTATCATGTTCCTATAACAGACACAGTTTCAACTCAGGAAGATATTCCAATAGTTGCTAATATCACTGCCTATAGTGGTGAATCTTTGATCTCTGACTCACTTATCGTTTACTGGAAACGTTCTACAGATATTACTTACATTCCTCTGATAATGCAACATGTTTTTGGAAATACATATACTGCAAGTATTCCCGCACAACCAAATGGGACAATCGTAAACTATTACTTACATGCAGCAGATAATTCTGGAAGAAGTGAGAACAATCCCCTTATTGGGGCACCAATGGCGTACTCTTTCTACGTGATGAATTCTGTTTCTGTTGATGAGCCACAAAATAATTCAATTACAGAATCGACCAATTATCCTAATCCATTCTCTGAATCTACCACTATTGCTTTCATGCTAAAAGAGCTCATTGACAGGGAGATCAAAATAGGAATTTATAATTTACGAGGTCAGCTTATCAGAACTCTTTCAACGATCCCAGATTCCAGATTGATATCTCTGAACTGGGATGGAAAGGATGCATCGGGTGTATCTGTACCAAGTGGAGTATATTTCTATCGCATTGTGGTTAGAGATAAAACATATACTCAGAAAATGATGAAAGTTGAGTAAAACTTAAATTCTATTTAATTTCTTAAGGTGCTCACGATAAGTTTTTGAGAAGATATGCCGCTTATCCTTACCTGCAAAAAAGAACAGATAATCAGTCTCCTGAGGATGCAAGGCTGCGATTAGTGATTGAATCCCCGGATTACATATCGGCGTCGGTGGTAATCCCCTATATCTATAAGTATTATATACCGAATTTATTTTAAGATCTTCATAAGATATATTACTGCGTGAAATCCGGTTGAGTTCCAACGCATATGCAACAGTGGGATCTGCTTGAAGGAGCATATTTTCTTTCAAACGTTTGGTATATACTCCAGCAATTAAAGGTCGTTCATCATCATAGATCGCCTCTCGCTCAACAATAGAAGCGAGGATCACAATTTTATACAATGAATCAAAAGCAATTGCCTTTGGCTGAATTATGTTCCATTGCATAAAAAAATTATCAACCATCATTTTTACTATAAAACGTTCATCTGCAAAGTAAGGTATGTAATAGGTATCCGGGAAGAGGAATCCCTCCAGATTATGAATGCCCAACCCAAGAGAATCAATAAAAACACTATCAACACAAAGAGACATGAACTTCGAATAATCAACAAGCTCTTTTTTTGATAATAAACTTGCTATACGACGAATTGTGTATCCTTCAGGTATAGTTATCCTGTTCGTGACTACTTCCCCGCTTGTGAGCTTATGCATGACATCCATAAATGAGAACCATCCTGCAAAGTTGAATTTTCCATAACGAAGTTGTCTATCTGAAGGAAGAAACTTCTCTACGACAAGGAATAGTGTTGCAGAAGGAATTATCTGTTTCCTTTGAAGCTCTTTTGCAATGTATTGCGCTGAAGTGCCTTTCTCAATTACAATGGTCTTGTTTGCAATTGGATATGGTTTATGTAAGCTGGCAATCGTATAAAAAAGAAAGAATAAAAAGACAAAGATCAACAGAAAAGTAATGAATTTTTTTGGTGTCATTAATGATGCTCAAGATAATCTTTAAGTAGTAACGAAGCAGCTATTTGATCAACCTTGTTGCGGTTCTTCTTCCATCTTCGATTGCTCTGGACAAGTACCTTGAGAGCAGCTTGCGTCGTATATGATTCATCCCATAACTTGATAGGAATTGAAATATGATTTTGTAATTTGCTAATGAAATTCCTGATAACTTTTGATTTCTCAGAATCTCCCCCCTCAACATTTGTGGGATTACCAATGATTATTATTCCAACATTTTGATCACGAACAAGAACAGCAATTTCTTTCATGACATCAGGTTGCTTTCTTGTATCAATAGTTCTGTAAGGAAACGAAATCGTTTGTTCCTCATCTGAGAGCGCGATACCGATCCTTCTTTCACCATAATCAATTGCCATGAGTCTTTTCACATCAACCATATCAATTTATCTTTTTATTCTAACTTCTTATACACTGTTCCTTGCTAATATAATTACAACCTGCCAGATATTAAAGTACGAAAAAATATCATGAGATATTACACACACAATAAATCATTTATAACATTCATTATGTCAACAATTTTCAAACCAAAAAATCTTATGTAACTCACGTGATAGACGAAAAATTTTTTATTTCTCTTGACAAGGCAGTGGACAAAAAGATTTTTTAATCAAATTTTTTTGAATAAAATTTATCTTAATAAAAAAAGATAATTATATGGAGGTTTTCAATGAAGAAAACGTTACTAGTAGCTGTTCTGCTATTGAGTGTGTGTTCACTTGCTTTTGCATCTTCTTCTCGCATTCCGCTTGATTTTGCAGAAACCAGCTACGAAATCACTGAAAATTCATACTATGAAATGGATGTCACATTTAAATTTTCCGAGATTTCTTCGATGATAATTTCAAGTGAAAAAGGTCAGTTTGCAGAACTTGCAATTCAAGATGCCTATTTTATAGGTGAAATCGGAAATCCCAAACTACCAGCAGTAAAGAAACTGATAGATATTCCCTTTGGAGCTGATATATCTGTAGAAGTAGTAGATTACTCAGTGCAGGAATATTCTTTAGATGATTTTTCGATCTCACACCCTATTTCACCGGTTCAACCGTCTTATCCAAAAAGTGTTGATCCTTCTACCGTTTCTTTCGAATTCAATGAAGAAGCATATTTGAAAGATGCCTATAATGAACAAGAACTCTCCACGATTGAAGTGCTTGGAAATCTTCGCGGTTTCCGTATAGCACGCCTTGTTGTTGCTCCAGTTCGATACAACCCGGTTCAGAATAAGTTGAAAGTCTTTAACAATATTCAGATAAAAGTTCGATTCCACAATCCTGATATTGAACAAACTGAATTTACAAAAGCCGCAACCTATTCTCCCTATTTTAAGGTGATCAAAGACAGAATGTTCAACGGACGAGATCATGGTTATCCAGATCATCCTGATCTTGTTGTCTATCCTGTAAAATATTTAATTGTTGCAGATAGAATGTTTGAAACAGCGTTGGAGCCCTTCATCGAATGGAAAACTCAAAAGGGTTTTGAGGTAATCGTTGGATACACTGATGTTATCGGTTCATCTGTCAACCAGATCAAAACCTGGATCCATGACCAATATAATGCAGGTACCCCTTCTGACCCCTCTCCTTCATTTGTACTTTTTGTGGGTGACACAGGATTGGTTCCCTCCGAAACAGGTTCCTCAACGTATAAAGTTACCGATCTATACTATTGTAGTGTGGACGGAGACATGTTCCCTGAAATGTATTACGGAAGGTTCTCTGCAACCACCACAGATCAGCTTGAAACACAAATTGACAGAACAGTTGAGTACGAAAAATATCTTTTCCCCGATGCATCATTCTTAGATAATGTAACTCTTATTGCTGGCGTTGATGGATCTTGGAACCCAAGTGTGGGACAGCCCACAGTTCATTATGGTACTCAAAATTATTTTAATGCACTTCATGGCTTCAATGATGTGCATACATATCTCACTTCTTACACAGGTTGCTATAATACGATCGATGACGGTATTTCTTTAATAAACTATACAGCGCACGGTAGCCAGACAAGCTGGAGCAATCCCAATATGACACAATCTATGGTTAACAATCTTACTAACGCAGGTATGTGGCCTCTTGCAATTGGTAACTGCTGCTTGACTGGTGACTTTGGTTATGGAGAATGCTTTGGCGAAACCTGGGCTCGTGCAACACATAACACCACTGGTGAACCCACAGGTGCAATCGGTTATATTGCTTCTGCTCCTTCTTCATACTGGTATGAGGATTTTTACTGGGCAGTGGGTGCTTTTGGTACACCTGGTGGTGGCTACGTACCAACATATGCCGAGACATCATGGGGAGCATATGATGCACCTTTTGTCTCTGACTATGTATGTAATGACGCAATCCTATTCTGTGGAAACCTTGCTGTCACTGAAGTAGATATACAGGGTTATCCGCAACACTCAAATCCTACCTATTACTGGCAGGCATATAATATTCTTGGCGATCCATCTGTAGTGACATACCTTACTCAGGGTGCTTCGAATACTGTATCCTTTGCAGGTCTTCTACCTATTGGAGCAACAAGTTTTGAGGTTCAGGCAGAACCAGGTTCCTACGTCGCAATCTCAATGAATGGTGTCCTTCATGGTGCCGTGCTTGCAGATGATCTTGGTATTGCCAATGTAACGATCGATCCATTTACAGTTGCTGGAACCGCAGATATTGTCGTGACGAAAGCTCAATATCAACCAGTAATCACCGATGTAGTGGTCGCTACTCCTGCTGTCGTCAATATAAGCCCTACTTCTATTCCTATCAATACTCTTACAGATGTGACTATAGATATCTATGAAGATGACGGCGTTACACCAATTCCTGATGTAAACATTGAGATCACCGGTCCTGGTCTATATGGCACCACAACCGGCCAAACAAATGCTTCAGGATCCTGCACACTGAACTTCGGCGGAGAATATGGTGGAACAGATATTCTTACTATTATCGGATGGAGAGATGGTGATAATTACAATCTTGTAGAAGAACCATTTGGTGTAACAGGTGGTCTTGATCTTACTAATCCCGACATCTGGGTCACTACAAACTTTGGTCTTTCAGATACTTTTGGCTTAAATATGCCAGGTACTGCACATTTTGAACAGGACGAAACAGATTGTACGTATGGCTTATATATTGTTAATGATGGATCAACAATTTACTCCACAGATCCTGAAATCACCTATACTCCCACTTCTCTCACAGAAATCCAAGCAGGCATTATGAAGTCTGGCTACAACATGTATCAAGAAAACTTTTTTACAATTGAAGTATTCGGAACTGTATCCGGCACAGTGACCGATAGTGATAATGGCGTTGCTATTGCATATGCAGAAGTACGCTTCTATGAACAGGGTGGAAATCCAAACGATGATCCCCTATTCAATGACGTAACGGATGCATCTGGTTTTTATGAAATCACTACTGAATATCCTGTTGATCATTACGATATTTATATTGATAAATGGGGATTCGAACCCTACCAGGAGCTAAATTTCTTCCTTGGATACGGACCCAATGTGCATGACATACAACTTGATCCTGTCCAAAGCAGTATGGTTTCTGGTAAGCTGGTTGATGACTTCCTCGTATTACCCAGTGGTACACTCACCTATTATCGTTCTGATAATGGTGAAGAATATGCATCAGTTAATATCACTGATGGACAATATGAAGTTATCCTTCCTAACTTTACCTATGATATTTATGTAGCTGCTCCAGAGCATGTTCCCTACTCTGGCACTCTTCTTGTTGAGGGAGACATGATAATAGATTATCATCTTGGTAATGCTGCAATTTTTGCAGATTTTGAACAGGATGACGGAGATTTTATCAGCAACAATCCAAGTGGCTGGCAATGGGGTGAACCCTCTGCTGGCGGCATCACTGCACACTCTGGTATTAACTGTTGGGCAACTGTGCTTGATGGATATTATGGTACAAATAATGCTGACTGGACTCTTGACTCACCACAGTTCTCCATCTCCGGAACAGGCATGCTGACTTTCTGGCATTACTATGACTTCGAAGGTACATCTACACTATGGGATGGTGGTAATGTTAAAATCTCCACAGATGGTGGATCAACTTTTGATCTTATCACACCCATCGGTGGCTATACTGGTAATATTTCAGCATTAAACGAAGAGGGATTTGGCGGCAGTAATGATGAATGGGGACAGGTTGAATTCGATCTATCCGGATATTCTGGTGATAATGCAATTCTCAGATGGCACTTTGCCACTGATTATTCAGTGAATGATTACTATGGTTGGTATGTCGATGATGTGCTCTTTGGAGATCCCAATGCAAGTTATCCTATTCCAATCATGAATGATGATCCACAGGGAATACAGGTTACCCTCAGGCTCAATCAAAATTTCCCCAATCCGGTGACTCAATCAACCAAAATTTCTTTTATGCTTCCTTTGAACATGAACAATGCCGAATTGAAGATATATAATATTAAAGGACAACTGGTGAAGAGCTTTACTCCAGTACTTGCAGATGGTCCCTATCATGAGCTTGAATGGAATGGCAAGGATATGGCTGATAAACCAGTTGCCAATGGTGTGTACTTCTACAGACTTACCACCGATGATAAAGAATTAACGAAAAAAATGATATTGTTGAGATAAACAGGAGGATAAAAAATGAAGAAAATTGCGTTTCTTATAAATCTTCTATTCCTTGCTTCGAGCCTTTTTGCAGGTCAGCATGAATGGATACCACTGAACAATGACACCAGTCAGGATGTTCAGGTGGATGTAATTACATCAAATGATGATCTCATTGAACTTGAATATACGCTCAATGGTTTCTATAGAGAAGAAGTTGAAATAGAAGGAGTAACTTACTCAAAGATAGGAATTCCCCATGAAGGATTCTTCCTTGACCGCGGTTATCCCGAACTTCCCCATATTAACCGAAGTCTACTCATTCCACCTCGCGCAGATATGCAGGCAACAGTGATTGATTATGATTTCGTTGAATTTGATAAAGTCATGATCGTTCCTTCCAAAGGAAACCTCACTCGTGATATTGATCCTGAAACTGTTCCCTATACCTTTGACCAAATATATCAGGAAGATGCATGGTATCCACATAATTTAGTAATTTCTCAAGAACCCTACATTATGCGTGATGCTCGTGGTATGGTTGTCCAGCTTCAACCGTTCCAGTATAATCCCGTACAGAAGAAACTCCGCGTGTATAAGAACATCACAGTTCAGGTAAATAATATTGGCTTCAGTGATGTGAATGTACAGAATGAATCACTCTTTTCTAAGGAATCAGTGGTTGAATCTTTCCTTGAGATGTATAAAGTGCATTTCATAAACTTCGACGAGGAAGCATCACGTCGCAGATATGTTCCTTCACCGGCAGTCGGCACGATGGTCATTATCACCTATGATGACTTTTATGATGAAGTCGAACCTCTTGCTGAATGGAAAAATCAGAAGGGTATTCCTACTGAGCTTGTGAATGTAAGTACGATTGGTAACAATTATACTTCTATAAAAAACTACATTCAGAATCTCTATGATACTAATGATCTTGCTTTCATCCTGCTGGTTGGAGATGCTCCTCAGGTGATTCCCTATAGCAATAATCAGGATCCTCTTTACGCCTGTCTTGCTGGAGGTGATTACTACCCAGATGCCTTTGTCGGCAGATTCTCAGCAGAAACAGAAGCACAGGCATCGACACAGGTTGAGAGAGTACTATCCTATGAAGCAGATCCCTTCATTTCTGGAGATTGGATGCATAAAGGTACCGGAGTTGCTTCAAATCAAGGAACTGGCTACAATGGCTGGTATGATAATGAAATGATGGATATTATTCGCGGTCATCTTATGGGCTGGAATTATACTGAAGTCGACCAGATCTATGATCCAACAGGTACTGCTTCTGATGTTGCTAATGCTCTGAATTCTGGACGAGGAATTCTAAACTACTGTGGGCATGGCTCTACTACGTCATGGGGATCCACTGGATTCTCAAATTCAAATGTTAATCAGCTTACCAATGATAACATGCTTCCCTTTATTATCAGCGTCGCTTGTTTGAATGGTAATTTTATAAGTAATACTTGCTTTGCAGAAGCCTGGCTTCGTGCTACAAATAATACTACTGGTGAGCCGACTGGCGCAATTGGCTGCTATGCTTCAGTTATCAGCCAGAGCTGGACACCTCCAATGATCGCTGAGTACCACGCGAATCTGTTCCTTGTTAATGAACAGGTGACAACACTTGGTAACTATTACTTCAGCGGTTCATGTCAGATGATGGAAGAAAATACTGGTGGATTGAATGAATTCAAATACTGGACAGTATTTGGAGACCCATCTCTTAAACTCCGCACCGATTCTCCTCAGTCACTTACTGTAAATCACAATCCTATCATCCCGCTTGGCTCCACCGCCTATGATGTGGAAGTGGTTGGTGTGGAAAATGCGCTTTGTGCATTATATATGGAAAATACATTGTATGGTTATGGTTACACTGACGATACTGGCAATGTGACAATCAACCTTACTACTCCACTTGTAGATCCCGGTCTGATGACTTTGACTGTTACATCCTATAATGGTGTTCCATATATTACACAATTGGATGCAATCGTACCAGTTCAAGTCACAATCACACCTGATAATATTAATGTTAATCAGGCAACTGATGTTACTGTTACGGTGCTCGATAGCGATGGAATCAATCCTGAGATTGGTGTTAATGTATGGGCAGAAGGATTGAATTATACTTCAGCAGTTGAAGTTACAGATGATAATGGACAGGCAGTTCTTTCAATTAATTATCCTTTTGGACCAGACATTGCAATATGCGGACAGCGTCCTGACGAAGATTTCCTTCTCTTCAATGAAGAAATCGATGTCAATGCACAAAGTTTATCAGGACCAGACATAGATGTTACAACGACTTTTGGACTCTATGACACACTCGCTATGAACCTCGAAGCATCTGTGAACCAGCATTACATTGATGACAATACTACCCTATGGGTAAGACTCAATAATCGTGCCTGGAACTCGACAGATGAAGGTTCCTATATTATGACACCTGATGAACTTGGTTCTGTTTATGCTATTATCTCAAAAACAGGATATGATCTTTATGAAGAAGAATTTCCGGTTATCATGGCATATGGAACGGTAACGGGTACTGTCACAGATACTCAGAGTGGTTCTGCAGTTTCCAATGCAGAGGTTAGATTCTACGAAGAAGGTACTTCACCTACTGGTGATCCACTTTTCTCAGCAATAACTAATGCTGCAGGACAATATGTAGTCGATGAAGATCAACCAGTTGCTTATTATGATATCTATATTGATCAGTGGGGTTTTGATCCCTATCAGGAAACTGGTTATTTCCTTGGATATGGTGCAAATGTGCATGATATTGTACTTGATCCAGTTGATAGTGGTATTGTTTCCGGTTCAGTATATGATGATTTCATGTACATCGGCTCTGGAACCATTCAGTATCTCAGACATGATAATGGTGAAGAATATGCCACAGTAGATATTACTAATGGAACATACAGTGTTGTACTTCCCCATTTCACCTATGATATCTATGTAAGTGCAGCAGGACATGTTCCCTATTCCGGAATACTCATAGTGGATGGAAATGCAACAATTGATTATCACCTTGGTGCAGCTGCGCTATATTCAAGCTTTGAAGACAATGATGGAGATTTCGTAAGTAATACTCCATCCGGATGGCAGTGGGGTACTCCTACAGCAGGTGGTATCACTGCTCATTCTGGTTCCAAACTCTGGGGAACAGTACTAGGAGGTAACTATCAGAACAATGTGGACTGGTATCTTGATTCTCCCGAATTCACAGTACCTGGTGACGGAACTCTTTACTTCTGGCATTTCTATGACTTTGAAGGAACTTCTACCTTATGGGATGGTGGTAATGTTAAGATATCCACAAATGGTGGAACAACATACAGTCTAATCACACCTCAGAGTGGCTATACTGGGAACATTAGTGCATTATCCGAGCAGGGATTTGGCGGTCAGCTTGATGAATGGGAACAGGTTGAGTTCGACCTTTCTGCTTATGCAGGTAATACTGCTATGCTTCGCTGGACCTTTGCTTCAGATTATTCAGTAAACAGCTATTATGGCTGGTATGTCGATGATGTCTTGATTGGAGATCCTGCTACAAGTTATGAAATTCCTGTGGTTAGTGTTGGTGAAGTTCAACAGATAACCAAAGTAAGCTTAAATCAGAACTTTCCTAATCCAGTACGACAATCTACAACCATCTCATTTGCCCTTCCACAGAATGTTACAAACGCAGAATTAAAGATCTATAACATCAAGGGACAGCTCGTGAAATCCTTTACTCCGAATGTCAGTGAAGGTCCAATCTTTAATCTTGAATGGGATGGAACAGATAATGCTCAGAAAACTGTTGCAAATGGTGTGTATTTCTACAGACTTACTACCGATGAAAAAGATATAACCAAGAAATTACTCTTGTTGAAATAAACTATTTGGAGAGCTTGCGGGATGAAATACTCCCGCAGGCTTATCCCAGATATGAGAAAGTGATATTCTATGCAGGAAATTTACTACATCTCAAACCTCAAGGGCATTAAGACGCTCTCTTCTGAGCGAAGACTGAAGATACTTCGTCATCTTGTTGATAAAGAATACACCGCTCAGGAACTTGCTTCTGTTTTTAATGTAAGACCAAATGCACTCTGGTATGACATGCAACAACTTGAATCAGCAGGACTTATTGAGCTTATCGAATCTGAAAAGGTGCGTGGAACCATAAAAAAATACTATCGTGCAGTTGCTAAGAACTTCTTTGTTGATGTTTCGCTTGGTCAGGCAGAGATCAACAAATCTAACATGCTTCATGCAATACTCAACCAGGAAATAGAAGACTGGAGAAGAGAACGTATTATTAAGATTAAATTTCAGGATATTGCCCATCAGATCATCAACAGGAATCTGAATATAAAAGAAAATGAGGTAGTAGTCATAAGCTACCAGCCAATGCACAGAAAACTTGTGGAAGATCTCATGGTGGAGATCGCACAAAAAGGTGCATATGCCATACCGGTATTCTGGACAAAAAGGATGGAATACAACTTCATTCGACACGTACCACTTACCTTTGCTACTAAGGATGTGATAAGCGATTATCTGATCGATAAGATTGATGCTCATATCATTTTTTCCGGTGAATTTCTTGATGAGCCAGATGGAGCTCCATTAACTGATGAGCAGATCAGGAAAAGTGAACTTATCGAGGAAGCAAAAAGGGTGAATGTACGAAAAACCTATGAAACGGATGTTCGTTTTCTTACGATCGATACAATTTACAATAATTTTCAGAAAGCAGATGCTGAGATAAGAAGTGAAATGTACTGGAAAGCCCTTAATGAACGAGCAAGCGATCTATCATTTTCCTGTAATAAAATCAAGGATATTCTTCTTGCTTCCAATAACATCTCTGCTGAAGATGCAAACGGCAATTTCATCAATATAAGTTTGCCAATGGAACGAATTGTGCAGGTAAAAGACGGCTATGCCGATGATAAAGCAACTGATTCTGAACTACCTGGTGGTCTAGTAGTAGGTTTGCTTGAAAATGGCAGTATAAATGGTTCGTTCCACTCTGATTTTGCCTATCTCTATGACACCTATTTCGCTGATGTTGATATTACAATAAAAGACAATAAAATAACATCGGTTACTTCAAAAAATAATAATGATACATTACAAAAACTTTTTAAAAACGCACATGGTGATAAAAATGTTGTCGGCTCATTTACGATCGGTGTGAATCCAGCACTCAGGCAAGACATTGGGCATCCATATATAAACTCGAAAATATTTGGTGCGCTTACACTGCAGGTCGGCTGGGACGAGCTTGAAGCAAGTGCTATCGATTCTGATATGATCGCACAATTCTATATACTGGATAAAACAATCAAAGTCGATAATAAAATTCTATTCCAAAATGGCAAATTAACATTTTAAATAAAAAAAATTGGGGACAAAAATGAAAAAAACAACAATCCTTCTCGTCTTCCTGTTATTCGCATCTTTCTGTTTTGCTGATGTAACAACAAGAACGTACTATTTTGAAGCTCCCGACGTACACATTGAAAACGATTATGCAATACTTGATATTGAGGATAGCTATCATCTAGGAAATCCTGGAGAACCCTCGTTGCCATACACCGGCATCACGCTTCTTCTACCTCAAGAACAGGCAATTACTAATCTCTCTATCGATTTTTATGAAGAAACCTTCATCGGCTCATATACTGTAAAGCCAATTCAGCGACCGATGCCACTTTCAAAACTTCATGAAGCTGAATTTACTCCACCCGATCCTTTGATCTATGAAAGCAGTTCACCCTATCCTGTAAAACATTATAACGATTATGCAACTCATTACCTTGCAGGATATTCAATCGGCTCATTTGCGCTAACACCAATAAAATATATACCTTCTGAAGGTGATCTTAGCTATTATAAAAAAGCTGTCATTACTATCGAGACTGAATATAATGATGCTGCTATGCAATCCCAAAGATTCATTCATGAAAATCCAGATATTGTCAAGCGGCTGAATGCCCTTGTGGATAATCCTGAAATGATTGATGAGTACATGATAACTCAAATCCGTTCGAACAGTTATGATTATATAATCATCACCAGCCAGGTATTTGAAAGTGAATATCAGGCACTTGCTGATTTCCATGCACTTAGGGGATTCAGTACTAAGATTGAACTCGTCAGTGATATCATGATAAATTATACAGGTGTTGATACAGGTGACAAGATCAGAAATTATATCATAGAGAAATATTCAGAAGGTCCTATCAAATTCATCCTTCTTGGTGGTGATACTGATATAATCCCGGATAGGGGGCTTTATGCTGATCCTGGATATGGTTATATGGATGATGACATTCCTGCAGACATGTACTATGGTTGCCTTGACCGTTCCACTGCACCAGGCACAGGTCCGGATTGGAATAATAATAATAACAGCTACTGGGGTGAAGAAAATGAAGCAGACTTTCTTGCTGAAGTCTATGTGGGCAGAATTACTGCAAACAACGCAACTGAAATCGCAAATCAAATAAATAAGATACAGCTCTATTCAGAAAGCCCAATCGCTGATGAAGTTACAACCACCCTCCTCGTGGGAGAAAATCTTTGGCCAGGAACCTATGGTGGATCGTATATGAATGAACTACTAGTTGGCAGTGGTTCAAACGGCTATACTACTGTAGGTATACCTGCCAGCTGGACTGTCACTACGCTTTATCAAATGAATGGGAATTGGACCTCTAATGATCTATATAATCAATTGAATCTTGGTCCTAATTTACTTAATCACCTTGGTCATGGTTCTACAACACATTGTCTTAATATTGATAATCCAGACCTTACAACTTATAATCTTACAAATGATGGAATCACACATGGATTTTACAATGGTTATTCACAAGCATGTTATTCTGGCTCTATCGATAATAGAACTTCATCGGGTTATTTTGGCTCAGACTGCTTCATGGAAGTGATTACAAATATGGAAACAGCTGCGTCTGTATTCGTGGGTAACAGCCGTTATGGTTGGGGACAGCAGGGGGGCACAGATGGCGCATCTCAGCATTATCACAGACAGTACATTGACGTTTTCTTTGATGATGGTGTATATTCGGTTGCTGGAGCTAATCAACTTTCCAAAGAGCATACACTTCCTTTCATCACAGGAGATGAACTTATGCGCTGGTGCTGCTATCAGCTTAATGTATTCGGCGATCCATCCCTTGATATATGGACAGATGAACCAATGACCATGACCCCTATCTATCCACAGACAATAATGGCTGGAATCCCTCAGTTTGATGTTCAAGCACCGATTGGCTCACGAATAACCGTATATGATGATGACACTATCTATGGTTACGGTTTCGTGACGATTCTCGGTTCAGGTACAGTCGTGTTTGATGTTATTCCTGCCGAGGCTGGCATTCTAAATATTTCAATAGTTGGTCATAATTATTACAAATATGTGGGTGACATAACAGTAACAGCAAGTGTCGTAAATATTTATCCCACAAATATTAATGTCGGTGTTCCCTCTCAGGTAACAGTCGAAGTGCTCGATCCAGATGGTGTAACACCCCAGCCGGGAGTGAATGTTTGGGCAGAAGGTCTGGATTACACTTCAGACACCGAAGTTACTGATGATTCGGGCATGGCAACGATCGATGTGAATTATCAATATGGACCTTCTCTCAAAATACTTGGTCAAAATCCCGGAGATGATTATTATCTCTTCCAGGAGCAAATTGCTGTAAACGCTCTGGACCTTACAAATCCTGAAATAAGTGTCACGACCACCTTCGGTCTTGTAGACACTTTTGCACTCAATCTTGAAGGTACACTCAATGCGACTGCTGATGAAGATAATTTCACACTCTGGATAAACGTTGATGGTGCAGGTTTTACCGCTGCTACTGAAACGACCTGTAATATTACACCTACAACCATGATACCTGTCGAGGCGATCATAGCAAAAACAGGTTACAATCTATATGAAGAGACTTTCCCTGTCATCATCGCCTATGGTTCTGTGGCAGGTATTGTAACTGATAGCGAGAATGGTGCACCAGTATCAAATGCAGATGTTTGTTTCTATGAACATGGAGCAAATCCCAACCAGGATGACCCGGTCTTCATTGCTACAACAGACGCTGGAGGCATCTACTCATCCCCAGAAGAACTTCCTGTCGATTATTATGATATCTATGTAACAAAATGGGGATTTAACTCATACGAGGAATTGAATTATTTCCTTAATTATGGTTCAAATTCTCATGATATCGTGCTTGAACCAGTTCAAAGCGGATATATAAATGGCACAGTGTACGATGATTTCCTTTGTCTCAATGGTGCAACATTGACCTACATTCGCAGCGATAATGGCGAAGAATTTGCAAGTGTTCAGGTTACTAATGGCTTCTATGAGGTCACATTACCCAACTTTACCTATGAATTGTATGTAACTGCTACAGGACATGTTCCCTACTCCGGACTTCTCTTGGTGAATGGTGATGCTGAATATGATTATCATCTTGGTTTTGCTGAACTCTTTGATAATGCAGAAAGCGGAATGACACAGTGGGTTTCATCCGATTGGAGTGATACGGAAGAAGATTTCTGCTCTCCAACCCACAGCTTTACAGATAGTCCTGGTGGAAGCTATCCAAACTGGACAACAGCAATCCTTGAACTGACCGATCCTATCAATCTCAGTAGCATGAAAGGTGGTGCAAATCTCTATTTCAATGCGAAATGGGATATTGAGTCCAACTGGGACTATGCTCAGGTACTTGCATCTACAGACGGTTCAAACTGGACTGCACTCGAAGGTCAATATACAGAACCTGGAGAAGGCAGTTTCCAACCTTATGGTGAACCAGTGTATGATGGCTCTCAATTAGAATGGGTCGCAGAAACCTCTGATCTTTCGGATTTCGCAGGTGAAGATGAGGTATATATAAGATTCCTGATGGATTCAGATGGATATGTGGAGGAAGATGGTATTCATATTGATGATATCTTGATCGGTGATCCTTCTTCAAGCTATGAGATTCCAGTTACTTTCAATGATGATCCGTATACGATTAATGAATTCAAACTTAACCAGAACTTCCCCAATCCATTCAACGGTTCTACCACTATCTCATTCTCCTTACCACTAAATACACAAAAAGCAGAATTGAAGATATATAATATCAAAGGACAGCTCGTGAAAAGCTTTGTCCTAGGCAGTGAGAACACAGGCAAGATGGTTGATTTCGTGTGGGACGGCAAAGATACTACAAACAAGACCGTCGCGAATGGAGTGTATTTCTATAGACTTAAAACCGACACAAAACAGGTTACCAAGAAAATGGTTTTAATGAAATAATCTCCGTATTATCTACTATACACAAGAACGCACATCGAACTCCGGTGTGCGTTTTTTCAATAAATCATAAGAGATAAATTTGACAACATTTTATTACTAGTGTTCTTTATTCTAACTATGGCAGCTCAAGGTAATAAGACATGGACAGTAAAGGACGTACTTTTCTGGACATCGGACTATTTTACCGAGAAAGAGATTTCTTCTCCCCATCTGAATGCAGAGCTGCTTATTGCACATGTGCTGGACTGTTCGCGGCTTGATCTTTATTTGAAGTATGACAAACCCTTATCTGATGCTGAACGGGAAACCATTAAGAATCTAATAAAAAAACGAATAACTCATTATCCTTTACAATATATTCTGGGAGAAGTAGAGTTTTATGGAAATGCTTTGAAAGTCGAAGAAGGAGTACTCATCCCACGTCCCGAAACAGAACTGCTCATTGACTCAGTACTCACCTATATAAAAGAAAACGCCAGGAGCGAGTGGAAATTACTCGATATCGGAACTGGCTCTGGAAATATTCCGATATCATTAAGTATCGCACTTAGTAAAAGTAATGTAAATATCAATATCACGGCATCTGATATTTCAGAAAAAAGTCTGAGTATTGCACAAAAGAATTCTGAAATATACGATCTAAAGAATATCACCTTTATTCAATCTAATCTATTTGACAATATTAATGGAAATTTCAACTGCATCATATCTAATCCTCCTTATATCAGCGAGCAGGAATTTCCCAATCTTCCAGTTGAGATAAAGGATTTTGAACCTAAGCTCGCACTTCTGGCACAGCATAATGGTCTTGAATTCTATGATAAAATATTACAGGATGTCGGAAAGCATCTGGACAAAGATGGTGTGATATTTTTCGAAATTGGAGCATCACAGAAACAGGATGTTTCATCGCTTGCGGAGCGATATAATTTTAAAATCATTGACAGCAAGAAAGACTACAATGATTTCGACCGAGTTTTAGTACTCAGTAAAAATAGATAGAAGTTGGTTTTATATGGATGAAATTTTAGTTAGAGGGGGAAAGAAACTTAGTGGAACAGTAGTAGCAAACGGATCAAAAAATGCTGGCCTTCCGGTCCTAGCGGCTACACTTCTTGCGGATGGTGATTATCTCATAAAGAACATCCCGAATTTATCTGATATTCGCACAATGATTAAACTGCTTAAGCAAATTGGATCAGAGGTTGAATTCACTGACCATGAGTTAAGAATAACCACAAAGGGGATTAAGAATTTTGAAGCTTCGTATGATCTGGTAAAGACTATGCGAGCATCGATTTATGTGCTTGGTCCATTGCTTGCGAGACAGGGAAAAGCTCGCGTTTCTTTTCCGGGTGGATGCGCACTTGGTGCCCGCCCCATAGACTATCATCTTGAAGCATTACATAAGCTTGGGGTAACGATCCAGATCAAGCATGGTTATATAAATGCTGAAGTTAATCGCTTGAAGGGATGCGAAATATATTTTGAAAACAAAACTGTCGGAGCAACTGCAAATGCCCTGATGGCAGCAGTTCTTGCTGAAGGTAAAACGGTTATTGAGAACGCTGCATGCGAGCCAGAGATTACCTGTCTTGCAGATTTTCTGAATAGCATGGGTGCACATATCGAAGGACATGGAACCGAAATAATAATTATCGAGGGAGTTAAAGAACTTCATCCTGCTGATTTTTCATTAATACCGGACAGAATTGAAGTTGGCACCCTATTAGTTGCAGGAGCAATGACCAGGGGTAAGGTCATTGTTAAAAATTGCATACCTGAGCATTCTGGTATCGTACTGAATAAGCTAAGAGACATTGGCTTTGAGGTTGATAATGCAGAGAATTCTATCACAATATCTCCTGGTGGTAAGAAAAAAGCAATTGAAATCTCTACGAATCCCCATCCTGGCTTCCCCACCGATCTTCAACCGCTCTTTGCTGCTCTTCTCTCTACGATAGAAGGAAAGAGTATTATCAATGAAAATATCTTCTCCGACAGATTCATGTACATCAGTGAGCTTCAACGTCTTGGTGCGGACATAAAATTATCAGGAAACAGGATTAGTATTAATGGCGTGAGCAAGCTCTCCGGAGCTCCTGTCATGGCACCGGACATTAGAGCTGCTGCTGCTCTTGTGGTAGCTGCTCTTGCGGCGAACGGACAAACTAAAATTTCCCGTGTATATCATCTTGATCGCGGGTACGAGTATCTGGAACAAAAACTCGCTTCCCTTGGTGCGGACATCGAAAGAATCGAGACTGACGCTCTGTATTGACCATGATAAAATTTTTTAGGAATCTCCTGGTTTCAGTTGGTTTTATCGGGTATTTTCCTTTTGCATCAGGAACGATCACCTCAATATTTGTTGCTGCGCTCTATTTTTTACTTATTCCCCCACTGTCCACGCTTGGAAACTTCTTACTGATCGCTCTTGTCTTTGTTGCAGCACTTATCTTCGTACCGATCATAAAAAGTGCCGAGAAAGATCTTGGGCATGACAGCCGTAAGATCACCATCGATGAACTTATCGGATTCTTCTTCGCCGTTATGTTTCTTCCGCACACATTGTGGGTTTTTGTTTATGCACTGATTCTTTTTCGTGTATTCGACATTCTTAAACCTACTCCCATTAATCAATTACAGAAGCTGCCGCACGGATGGGGAGTCCTTGCAGATGATATTGCTGCAGGTATTTTCTCAAATATCATTATACAGATACTTCTTATAATTTTCCCTCACTTTTTTTAGATATAGAATCAAGAATAACACATTACTTTTCAAAAAATCCAATCAAAATATCTTTCAGATGAGCGCGCCAGTTCCCCCAGCTATGTCCCTCAGGAAATTCCTCAAAGATAAAATCATAATCCTTCTCAGAAAGAATGGGAATGAACTGTGCGGTAATCTCTTTCAGTTTCGGGATATCATATTTCCCAATATTGATATAGAGCATCAGGGGCAGGGTGTCCGAGATCTTGAATGCATCTTGCAGCTCATCTTCTACATAAGGTGATTGCGCTCCGATCTTACGGCACAGCTCAGGATAATGAAATCCAAGCCAAAGTGAAATATTACCTCCATTGGAAGCACCAATCACCGCATGATCTTCGGGATCATCTGATACATGATAATTCTTATAAAGATATGAGAATAATGTATGAGCGATAAATTCTCCGTATACTTCCTTTAATTTTCCCGCATACTCATCATTTCGTTTTTTTGGCGGCAAAAATATTCCCACGACAGGCTCGATCTGCTTGTTATGTATCAGATAGTCTAAAATATTCTTTGCCATAGCGAAATTCAGATAATCTGTTCCATCCTGAAATATAATCAAGGGTAACCTTTCACGCTGAGAATAATTATATGGCAGATATACAATTACTTTCCGGCTTTGCTGCATACTTTCACAGAAAAGAATTGTGTCCCTCAATGTACCGTGTGCAATATCATCATAATGCTCGATTTCCGGTGCAGCGCGATACTGGGGCATCACAAGTTCTGAATTATCTCCAAATCCTCCGGGAACTTTTCTTGGGTTTATTGGATCAAGTATCCATGTTGTTCCATCAATCACAAACTTGTAATCCAAATGCGCATCCGGCTCGAAAACATCTGTATAATACCATAAATCGGTATAGGGTACATTCGTAAATTTGATGTTTTGTTCCCAATTTGTAAAGTCGCCGGCAAGAAAAACAGAACGAGCTTTTTGACGAGTAACAAAGTGAACGATCGTATCATTTTCAACAATCGGATAAGAGGTCTGTGAATCGATAAAATCATTAACGAGTGAATACTTAGATTCTATGGGAGCTGAATTCAGGGTATTCAAAAACTCATCGAATTTCGTTTTTGCGTTGCTCAGATAAGGAGAAATGAGCACAAACATTGTGAGTAAAATTATTTTCATGTTGATATGATTCCGGAAGATTATTTTTCTGTCAATCTGTCTGTAATTTTACAAATATGCACCCAGAAAATTCCATAAGGGATTTTTTAATTAAGATTTTATGTTATTCTATTTAAATTTACTTTTTTTCATGTTTTATTTCAGGAGTTACAATTTTATGACAAGAAATTGGCTAGAATTTATT
>Ga0136651_10000540_pt1 | contig 20972 bp, 17 predicted proteins | sample Mar14236cmmetaG_FD_94867 | JGI IMG/M metagenome (GOLD analysis project Ga0136651, IMG submission 94867) | Marine hydrothermal vent microbial communities from Guaymas Basin, Gulf of California to study Microbial Dark Matter (Phase II) - Marker... ... | reverse complement strand
TTACTCATTTTCGGTCATATAAGAGCTATTATAAAACGTTTTAAGACATCCGTTTTGGATTCCAATATTTACCCGCTTTGTTTTGATCATCACGTAAATCAGCTTATATTTACCAGAAAATTAACCATAATGGCTGGTTTTTAGACGGACTGCCGTTGCCAGCAAGCTGAGAAAAAGCCCTAATAATGAATGAAAATTGTATGTTTTGCCAGATAACTCTGAATGGAGAAGATGGAAAAATAAGGAAGGGGATTATTATCAAATAAATTTACCTAAACAGAGCAAATATGTATTTTTGTTTTTATGAATAAAAAACTGAAAATATTAATTGAGCAAGAACTAATTGACAACATAAAATCAATTATTGTTAATTCAAGAAAAAGTGTTGCTCAAAAAGTGAATCAAGCATTGATTATCACTTATTGGGAAATCGGCAAGACAATTGTTGAGAATGAAAGAAAAAAAGGAATTGATACACAAACATCAAGGCAGCTAATACTTTCATTATCAAAGAAATTAACAAGAGAGCTAGGTCGTGGCTTTTCAAGGTCTAACTTGTTCAATATGAGAAAGTTTTTCCTTGAATATAAAACTGTCCAGACACTGTCTGGACAGTTAAGTTGGTCGCATATTTGTGAGCTATTAATCATAGAAGATAAAGACAAAAGAAGTTTCTATGAAAAAGAAACCATGAATGCTAATTGGTCTATAAGAGAACTTAAAAGACAAATTGACAGCTCACTTTATGAGAGATTAATATTATCACAAGGAAAACAAAATAAGGAAATTGTAATTGAATTATCCAGGAAAGGACAAGAATTAGCAAAGCCGGAAGATATTATCAAAAATCCTTACGTTTTTGAATTTTTGGGAATACCAGAAAACAAACCTATTTTAGAAAAGGATTTAGAACAGAAACTTATTCGGCACATAGAAGAATTCTTACTCGAATTAGGCAAAGGGTTCATGTTTGTAGGATCGCAACAACGAATTACCTTAAACAATACCCATCATTATGTAGATATGGTTTTTTATAATAAAATCTTGAAAAGCTATATTCTGATTGAACTAAAAACAAGAAAATTAAAAATCATAGATGCAGGTCAATTAAATACATATCTGAATTTTTATAAAACAGAAGTAAATGAAGAAACGGACAATCCGCCTATAGGAATTATCCTTTGTACAGATAAAGATGAAATAACAGCTGAATACATATTAAGCGGATTAGAAAATAATGTATTTGCTTCAAAATTTACTTATGTCTTACCTGAAAAAGAGACATTGATAAAAGAAGTTGAAAATGTGTTGAAAGAAAAATAGCCAGCTGGCAACAACACCTATACGTCATGCCGCAATACATTGATAATATGAAGATTAAACGTTAATTAGAGATATTTGTAAACATGAAAATCAAACAATAAAAAGCGGCACGCCGCATAGCCACACCGTTACCTGCAAGCTGGCGAGAATGAAAAATATCATAACAATTTGAATGGACAAAAGAATTTATATAAAAGACTGGTTGGAACTAAAACCATACGAAAAACAAACATTAACTGACAGTTACTATCTCAAAATATGTAATGATGTTAAAAGAGCTATTACAAGTAATAAACAATCGTTTATCTTACAAGCATATTTAGACAAAAAAGACATTGATATTTTAGCTTGTTTTTTAACTTCATATTTTGAAGACATAATATCAGAAACTAATATTTGGAACTCTTTTATTACAATACACCAACGATTATACAAAAAGCAACTTCCATTTTACATTTTAGATGAATATTACGAAGAAGAAATAAACCTTCAGGATTTAAGCTTTTTAATTTGGTATTTTATTAACACGGTGCAAGAAGAAAAATTTATTGCTCCTTTTAACGATTTTATTGTTAAAACAGCAGATAAAGTAATGGATGTGTTTGATAAAACTTGGGAGTACGCCCCAGAGAATGAATATTTAAAATCGTTTTATCAAATAGGTAAGAATGAAGACGACTTTTATGTCGCCCGTAATTTGATTGACACAATTCTCTTTAAAACCTATCTGTTTTATCCTGATACTTTGCTAAAATTAAAAGAGCAAGAACTTGAAATAATAGAAGATAGTAAGGATGATAAGAATATTATGATGTTCTTAAACGATAACAGGGACAACACACTACATAAAACTCACACTAGATTACTAAGCTTGAAAGGTAAAGAATGGGCTTCTGAAATTTTAGGGAATAATCATCCTCTTAGCAAGGATTTTTTAAACATATCACAAAGAATAAGAGGTTTCTTTTTGTATAAAGGACAAGACAATAATAATATCTTTATTGAGCATATTGCATCAGGCAAAAAATTTAATTTAACAAAAAAATCTTTTGACCATTCAGCAACATTAAAAGAAGTAGATACAATATTGTTTATGGGTATTGTTCAATGGAAAGAAGAATGGTGGTTTTCTGGGGTGTTTTTCCAACAACCATTTAATCCGGATTTAATATTGGACGAAAAGAATTCACTAGAAAGTAGAATGACTGTTAACTTTTTAGACCATCACAGAAAAGAAACGGAAGAAACTCTTAAAATGCAATTAAATGCTTTTAAAGATTTTAATAATGGCTCACAAATAGCATTTCTACCATCAGAAAAAATTGATGATTTTATTAGAGGTTATACTAAATATTTTAACGATTCATTAGACATATCTAACAAAGAAAAGGAGGAAGCAAAACAACGAGCTATAAAAGAAGGGTTTTTTGGCACAGAAGAAGATCATAAATATTACGGTGAAGTATCCGATACAGGTTTGGTGTTTTTTAACCCTAAAAGCGGAGTAGAAATTGCTTTGGCCGTGAATAGTGCTTTCCCGTTACCCAATAATCCTTTTTTTAATGTAGAAGATAGCGAAGACGATATTATGTTTTTATTAATATCAGACGAAATATCAACAGAATTAGCTTTGTATTGTATAGACAACTGTAAAAATAATTTGCCATTTTTTAATGACAGTACTGGAAAAATATATTTGAAAGATATTGATTTCTTATTGCGATTTTGGAAGAAAAATAATTATTACGCAAAACCATCAATAACTTTTACAGGACAAGAGGAAAAAACAGCCAGCAGGTAAAAAATAAGCGAGATAGCAGTGTTATCAAGGTTTGTAGCCCGTTTGAACTTTCTTGCAAGCATGAAAATTACTGCTTCGAAACCGCTTACTTTTCATATACTTGAACGTTAGGCAAAATGCGAGAAAACTCAACAAATCAATGAAATATAGAAAATTAATCATATTGATTTTTGCATTATTGTTTTGGGCAAATGGAATATCTCAGAATAGACAAAATGTGTTTAATGAAATAACTGAGTTTATTGAAAAAGAACGAAAATCGTATAATATTCCTAATGTAGTCGTCGGAATTACAAATACTGACAGCATTTTATATCTTCAAAACTTTGGAAAAGGAGAAATTGATGATTTATATTTAATCGGTTCAAATAGTAAATCGTTTACAGCGTTAGCCATTTTACTCCTGCAAGAAAAAGGCATACTGGATATAAATTTACCAGTCAAAAATTACTTGCCTTGGTTTAAATACAAGAGTTCTGAACAATCAGACAATGTAAGAATAATAGACCTTTTAAATCACACCTCTGGTATACCTAGAAAATCAGGAATGTACGAACCAAACAGTAATATTGAAATTAAGGAATACTATGCTGATATATTAGAACAAATATCCCCAAAGAATAACAATATTGGAAATTATGAATATTCAAATTTAAATTATCAATTACTGGGTTTAATAATTGAACAAACTTCAAAGAAAAAATATTCTGAACTCTTAAAAAATGAAGTTTTTGAACCCCTTAACTTAAATAAGACATTTGCAACAAAAAATGAAACTGAACAATACGGACTTATTGAGAGTTATCAATATCTTCTTTATTTTCCTTTTCTTAAAAAATCAGTTGACTACAATGACTATACTGTTTCCTCAGGTTTTATTGCAAGCACCGCAGAGAATATGTGCCAATATTTAAAAGTATTAATGAATGCGAAAGACACCTCCCAAAACTTGGTTGTTAACCAAAATATTGCTAACCAACTTTTTAAACCAAGAGCGAAAATAGGTTCTGTCTATGGTATGGGTTGGGAAATACGAAAATGGAAAGAATTTGAAAGGTTTAAACACGATGGTTTAACACAAAGTTTCAGTTCTTCAATGCTAATTCTTCCAGAATTGGAAATTGGAATTGTAATTATGACAAACGTGAATAATTTACCTTCAACAATTGAAATGGCTGATGGAATTTTACGAATTCTAACAGACAAAGAGAGAGTTGAATATTCAAAGGTTGGCTTTTATTTACGAAACAGCCTTCCTCTTTTCGCTCTTTGGGTTTTAATAGTCCTGTTTTTTCGTATCAAACAATGGATTAGACTTAAGTTCCCAATAGGAATTAATAAAGGCGTTTTATCAAATATGTGGCTGATTATTGGTGTTGCATTTGGTTTGTTTTGGGTCATCTATTTTCCAGTTGCATTTAACACTCCGCTTTTTGCAATTATTGACTATGAACCGAATAGCGGATATAGTTTGATTACTCTGACAATTGGAATTATTATTAATTCATTGATTGGATATTTTAATAAGACAAGGAAGCACTTTGCCTAACAGCGGCTCATAGCCAATGGCCAGAAAGTGTTTCATTGAAAGGAAAGTTGTAAATTGAATAATGAAACTAACAACAAAAATTCAAAGACAAAACGGCCAAAGGCCATAGCCGCAAACCGCGTGGGCAAGCAAGAGAATCGACACCATAATAACGTATAGATATAACCAAAGGTCATTATGATAATTTAATTATCTTTGTCGAAAAAACAAAATGTATCAAAGATTTATAGAGAAAATAGTAAGAGAGAAAGTAGGAAGTGGAAAAGCAATTATTATTGTTGGTGCCAGACAAGTTGGAAAGACAACTCTGATTAAGAACATATTACATGAGAAAGAATATTTGTTTCTTGATGCTGATGATCTAACAATTAGACAACTCTTGACAAGCCCAAATACAGAACAAATAAAAACGTTTCTTGGAGATTACAAAACTGTTTTTGTTGATGAAGCTCAAAGAGTTGAGGGAATCGGTTTGACATTGAAGATTATTACTGATCAATTCAAAGACGTACAACTATTTGTTTCAGGTTCTTCTTCATTTGATTTAGGGAACAAGCTTAATGAACCATTAACAGGCAGAAAATGGGAATATGAACTATTTCCAATATCATGGGAGGAATTTGAAAACAAGGAGGGTTATATTAAAGCAGAACAACAAATAGAAGACCGTTTGCTATTTGGCTTTTACCCGGAGGTTTTAAATAACCAGGGTAAAGAAAGAGAAGTATTAAAAAACTTAGTAAGTAGTTATTTGTACCGAGATATTCTCGCATTCTCAGATATCAGAAAACCAGAAATACTAGATAACCTGTTATTAGCGCTTGCATTACAAGTGGGCAGTGAAGTTAATTACAACGAACTATCTCAAACAATTGGAGTTAACAAAATAACAATTCAAAAATACATCAACATCCTTGAGAAAAGCTACATTGTTTTTCGACTCAACAGTTTTAGCAGAAACATAAGAAATGAAATAAAAAGAAATCGGAAAATATATTTTTATGACAATGGCCTTAGGAATATGATTATTGGGAACTTCAATCAGATTAAATTAAGAACCGATAAAGGAGCTCTTTGGGAAAACTTTCTAATCTCGGAAAGATTAAAACAGAACTTGTACAAAGACACATTTGCCAGAATATATTTTTGGAGAACAAAACAGAAACAAGAAGTAGATTTTGTTGAAGAGAAAGATGGAAAGATAACGGGCTTTGAATTCAAATGGAAAGCAAAACCTAAAATGAAATTACCTGAAACTTTTGTGAAAGCATATAATGCAGAAACAAATATAATTGACAGAAATAATTTTAGAGACTTTGTAATAATATAATAGCCAGCGCATAACAAAAAATATAATGCATGCCGCCGTTTGTGCCACCCAGAAAAATCAACAAGGTTAGAAACTAATTTAGTGTAAAGTCTAATCTTGAACTTATGCTAAGAATCTATCTTAACGAACATGCGTTACGTTATACAAACATCCTTTACAAAGTTATAGAAACATCGTTTACACTTTTTAAGTAGAAATCTGAAACAAAAATTCAGATTATCATGCCTTGGAAAGAAATAACGAAAATGGAACAAAAAATTGAATTTATTTGTGAATGCCGGATAATGGGAGGTGACCATTTTTGGGGAAGGCTACATAAAGACTTAGTGTTTGGGATTATTTCAAATAATCAAACTGGTTTTTCGTCGATTTTGAAAATAAATAGTGTTCTTATTGAATGTGATGGATACAATAGCATTTTAACAAATTCTGATACTGAAAAAATAGTTCCATTAAATGAAGATTTTGATATTTCAGAAACCTCATATTGGACTAGAGTTCATGATTTGAGTTTAGATGACTTTGCAGGGAAAGGTGAAAAATATATTGGTTACAGGTCATGTTTTTTCTCTTCGGGCAGACCATTTCGACATGAAATCCGCTACTGCCCATAGCCTAGGCCGTTGAATATCCCGTAAATCCGCTTATATTTACCGGAAAATTAATTACTAGGGTTAGTCTTCAGACAGACTTCTGTTAGCCATAAATAAGTTAAAAAAATGTTACGTGTCGAATCCATCCTGAAAGCCATGCCTGAGTTTGCTTATGTGTTTAACAAGCATAACGAATTGGTGCTGTGGAACAAAAATCTGGAGTCGCTTTTAGGATATTCACCGGATGAGTTATACCGGAAAAATGTCTATGACTTCATGGAAAAAAGCGTGAAGGATATCAATACAGAAGCCATAAGTAAATTGTTTCGCGATAAAGAGGAGCAATCGCTGGAGCAAAACATACTCACAAAATCAGGGAAAAAGATACCGGTGATTGACACGGCCAATTATGTGCTTATTGACGGGGAAGAATACATGGTGGGGATGGCCATTGATATCAGTAAGCTAAGGGAAACCGAAGAAAAGTTGCGGCTGGTAATTACCGAACTGCAAGACCTGAAAGACAAGTTGCAATCTGAAAATATTTACCTGCGCAAAGAGATTGAAAGCCGGCACGGTTTCGAAAAAATTATCGGAGACAGCGAACCCCTGATGCATTCTCTTTTCCGGGTCGAGCAGGTTGCCGAAACAGACACCACTGTCTTGCTGGAAGGGGAAACCGGCACGGGAAAAGAACTTTTTGCCCATGCCATCCACAAGCGGAGCAAAAGAAAGGACAAGCCTTTTGTAAAAGTGAATTGTGCTTCCCTGCCCGCCAGTTTAATTGAAAGCGAGTTGTTCGGTCATGAGAAAGGTGCTTTTACAGGGGCCATTCAAAAACAAATCGGAAGGTTTGAGCTGGCAGATCAAGGGACTATTTTTCTGGATGAAATTGGTGAGCTCCCGTTCGATCTGCAAGCAAAATTATTGCACGTTTTACAGTCGGGTGAATTTGAACGGATTGGCAATCCCAAAACTGTTAAAGTAGATGTGAGGGTGATTGCCGCAACTAACCGCAACCTGGAAGACCAGATAAGGAAAAAACGCTTCAGGAAAGACCTGTATTACCGCCTGAATGTTTATCCCATTACCATCGCACCCTTGCGCGACAGAATTTCCGACATTCCCCTGTTGGCTGAACATTTTGTAAAACAGTTCAACCGTCAAATGGATAAGAACATCAAAAAAATACCGGTCAAAACCATAAAACAACTACAGAAATACTCGTGGCCGGGCAATATTCGTGAGCTGGAAAATATTATTGAACGGACCGTGATCATCTCCCACGGTTCCTCTCTGTCGGTTGATCCGATTCTGGAACCCCGGTTTGAAGAGACGGACAAACTCCTTCCTCTGGCCGAATACGAACGGCGATACATCATCAAGGTCCTGGAAAAAACATACTGGCGTGTCGAAGGCCCCGAAGGTGCCGCCCGGATTCTGGATATGCACCCCGAAACACTACGTTCACGCATGCGAAAATTAGAAATTAAACGCCCAGTTTCCTGATCATACCACCATGATATTTCATGTTTACCGTTACATTTAACGGTTCTTTTCTCAAGAATCATTTTCTTTTTCTTTTTTTAAATGCCGTATAATACTGCCTCTTAATTATTTACAGATTTTCGTAAAATCGTGGCACTCTATTTGACTACTCTTTTGTTCTGTTGAAACAAATTAGCAGCATACATGGAAAGAAACTTATGATCAAACTGGAAATTACTGTCCAACCCAAAAGCGAAAAGTTTTTAGAATTTTCACAATCCCTTACTTCGATAAAGCCGAAACTTAAACTGCTCTGCTCCTCGGTGCAGATAACCGAAGAGGAAAATGCATTTACGATCATAATAGATATGGATTCGGTTCAGGAACTGACAACTGCCTTAAGCTCTACAGAGCTTGGCATTCTGTCAGGTGCTATCAGGACACTTGCCAAAAAAGCTGATGTTGTAATTCATGGTATTGGAACTAAAAAGAAAGGCTCTGATTTGCAGGAAATCCGTCTGAATTATTTAAAAAAGAATAAAAAGCAATCATTCAATGAAAAATAAAAAAACATTATTACCCATCCTCCTTCTTGCGTTTTTGGGCTTTACAAATTTACAAGGACAGGATGAAAAAGCAGATCTTGAAAAGGCTATTCAAAACCCGATTGCAGCATTATATACGCTACCATTCCAGAACAATACGCATTTTGGCGTGGGGCAATATAACAGGACACAAAATGTAACGAATGTTCAGCCGGTGATACCGATTGGACTGGGGGAGAACGTCAATATGATCGTCAGAACGATTATACCACTGATCACTCAGCCTGTTGGAGAAACCGACACCAAAATGGGGCTGGGAGACATTGCCCTTTCCATATTTTTCACTCCCCGTAAGCCCGGAAAACTGATCTGGGGCGTAGGTCCGGCCATAGGTCTTCCAACCATTACCGATGAAAGCCTGGGCTCCGGAAAATGGACGGCAGGCCCCGCCATCATCCTGTTGATACAACCCAAGGGCTGGACTTTCGGAATGGTGATGCAGAACACCTGGTCGTTTGCCGGCCCATCCGACCGGCCGGATGTAAATCTTTTTTACACTCAGCCTTTCATCACCAAGAATTTACCAAAGGGATGGTATATCAATACCGGACCAATCATAACCTCGAACTGGACAGCAGAAAAAGGAGAACAGTGGTTGGTACCAATGGGTATTGGTGCAGGAAAATTGTTCAGGATAGGGAAACTGCCTATCAATGCACAGGCCGGGTATTACAACTTTGTTGTTAAGCCTGAAAATGGTCCGGATTGGGAATTGCGCGTACAGCTCAATTTACTGTTTCCGAAATAAAGAAGACCAGATAAGTAAGTAGTACATGAAAAAAATATTAATCATTGTTGTCATTGTTTTGTTGACGTATTCGGCTGCTACAGCCCAGCGCATCAGCGCTTACCAGGCAGGTTCCTACCAGCCCGGTTTAATGAATGTCCGCGACCTGGCACCTCCCGATGCAGGAATAGTTTTTATAGATTATAGTTTTTTTAACAACAGCACTTCCTATGTTGACCGCTTCGGGAATAAAGTAAATAGCCTGACCATTGATCTTACGCCCATTAATCCTGAAACAGGCGAGGTAACACTCGATCTTGATCAGCAGGTATCGGGTTACGCAAATGTTCCGGTTATATTTTACACTTCAAGGTTCAGAATACTTAAAGCTAAGTATATGGCCAGTATCAACCCCTCGTATTTGACATCAAACTACCGTATGAACATGCATACTTCCGATACGTCGGTTACGTCAACAGGAAACACCGGTGGCTTTAGCGACATTTCGTTCATCCCCCTGGGATTGGGCTGGTCGGTTGGAGATAAGCTTGATATTTCATTCTTTTACACGGTTTATGCCCCAACCGGGAGGTATGAAACCGGGGCAGACGACAATATTGGCAAAGGATACTGGACACATCAGTTTCAGGTACCTTTCTACCTCTATTTTCTGGAGAAAGCAACGGCTCTGTTTGTGATGCCGACCTATGAAGTAAATGGAAAGATAAAGGATTCGGATGCGCGCGCTGGCAACCGTTTTACCATCGAGTATGGAATAAGTCAGTACGTGACTCCCTGGCTGGAACTGGAAATTATCAACGGGCACAACTGGCAGGTAAGTGACGACAAGGGAGAAGATGTCTGGTGGCGCGACACTCCGCTTGATGCCCGGGATCAAACCAGCACTATTGGTTTCGGCGTGGGCGCATGGCCCTGGGCCGGACGGTTGAACATCCGCGTAAAATACGCCATGGACTACGGCACAAAACAACGATATAAAAGTAATTTCTTATCCGCCAGCATTATTTTTATCCCAAATATTTTAGCCGAAAAACCTAAAGAATAAATCATCAGGAAAGCTTTCTGAAAGATGATGAAAAAACAAATTAATGTCAAAAACAAAAAAAATCATGAACGATGAAACATCTTTGATTAAGGGAATAAATAAAGTTTCCAAATCAGCACGAAACATTTAAGATAAAATGCTCAACATCAACATAAAATACGACCATCTGACACATAGAACTATCCAGTTCTGTGGTTATTTGTTTTTTGTGTTGGTCACTTTTCGTTTTTCAAACTTGGAAGCAAAACAAACCGGGGCTAAAGAAAAATTAAATGCCTCCGACTATATTTACCAGCTAAAAATAAAAAAGTTTGGCGGAGATTAATACATAAGAAACACGAGGTCAAAAAAGATAAAAAAATAAACAGATTGTAACTAATTAAATTTTAAATCAATAAAAAAATCATGAAAACACGTTTTAAAAAACAACTGAGTCTCATCATCGCCATCACACTGCTGGCTTTTATGAGCAGCAGCCTTACAGCACAAAAAACCTACAAAAACACGACCGATATACCTGAGTATATCACAACCCCGGATGTGGTAGAAACATCTATTGGAACACTACATTTTTTTGATGGAGTACCTACTAAAGAAACAGCAGAACTTACTCAAGATTTCTTATTAAAAGCAAGAGGGGTTGATGCCTTTTTAAAAGGGATTCCCGGAGCATCACTGCAAGCACTCAGAAAAGGCCCTGCTGCCCTCGGCGTAGATGCAGTGGGTAAAGTTGCACTTTTCGAAAAATTGATGGATTCGCACGCACTTTTCTTGACTGCGAATACATCTACACTTTACATTTTTCCTTATGTTAATACCACAGACGGACCTGTGGTTGTTGAAGTTCCACCAATGATGTTGGGTGCTTTTGATGATGCATGGTTTCGTTTTGTAAGCGATGTTGGTTTAGCGGGCCCAGATAAAGGAAAAGGTGGTAAATACCTTGTATTACCTCCAGGATATGACAAAGAGATTCCGGAAGGATACTTCGTTATCAGACCTCGTACTTATGCAACCTGGTTATTTATGAGAGGTAATATCTCAAAAGGAGTTGATGTAGCAGTAAAAAATGTGAAAGATCATTTACAAGTATATCCTCTTTCTGAAGCTGCTAACCCAAAGCCTGTTGAGTATGTGAATATGACAGGAAAATATTTTAACACAATTCACCCAAATACTTTTGAGTTTTATGAGCATTTGAACATTCTTATTCAAGAGGAGTCTGACGAAATGTTAGATGACGAGACAAAAGGATTATTTGCTTCTATCGGTATTGTCAAAGGGGAAGAGTTTAATCCGACCGAAAGAGAAAAAAGAATTCTTACTGATGCCGTTGCTATTGCTAATGCAACAGCTAGATCAAACAACTACTATCCAACTGGCGACTTAAAGGATATGGTTTACTTCTATAAAGATGTACCAACCGAGTGGGTAATGGCTTATCCGGATAAAAACGTATTCTTTAATTATGGAAATAAAGGTTTCAATACCGATGCAAGAGTATTTTTCCATTACACTTATACTGCAGTAACTCCTTCTATGGCTACGCCTCACGAAGGAAGAGGCTCTGATTACTGTATCGCTTTTAAAGACTCAGAGCACAAAGTATTTGATGGGTCGAAAACATACAAAGTTCATTTACCACCAAATGTGCCTATAGCCGATTTTATGGCATTGACAATCTATGATTCTCAAACCCGTTCTCAATTACAAACAGACCAGCCTTACCCAACAGTAGGAAGTAACGACAAAGGATTCAAACAAAACAAAGATGGTTCTTACGATGTGTATTTCGGGCCAAAAGCACCAAAAGGATTTGAAAACAACTGGTTACAAACTATTCCTGGCAAATCCTGGTTTGTTGTTTTAAGAATGTATGCACCACTTAAACCATTCCTTGATAAATCTTGGCGACCAAGTGAAATTGAATTAGTTAAGTAATTTAACTAAAATTAAAATGCTCGCTTAGAAGCTGTCTAAATTTCATTTTTGGAATTTATTATGATGTATTTTTTGTCAGTTCGAGGCATTTTTGAGACGCATAGCCGTAGTTACGGGTCGAAAAAATAACGATGAGATGGCAAAAAAGACATATAAGAAAACTGAAGGATGAATTTTAAACAGCTTCTTAGGCTTAAACCTAAGTGAGCATATAATATTAATTTTTAAATCATTAAATTTATAAAACATGAAAATTACAAAAAGAATCCTGATAGCAGTTGCGTTTGTTTTCTTTGCAAGCTATAGCTCAACAGCACAGGTAACAGATGTGGCCAAAGCGCCGAAAATGAAAATGACAACCGATATCCCTCCCGGAATTCTAACCCCGAATTATATAAATTCCCGAATCGGTGAGTTAAATATGGAGGATGGAGTTCCTACCGTTAAAACGGCAGATCTCATTTACGAAAATCTTGATTTCCAACATGGTGTGACTTCTTTTCTGAGCGGTATACAGATCGCTTCAATGGAAGCTATGAGAAAAGGCCTCTTAACTTTTGGTCCTGCCAACAAAACGGTTATTCTGTTTGAAGACCTTATGGACTCAAAAGCCCTTTGGTTAACACCCAACACCACAAGTGTTTATATGATGATGTGGTTACAACTTGAAGACGAGCCTTATGTTCTGGAAACGCCAGCGGATGTGTTAGGTATTATTGATGATCACTGGTTTAAATATGTTGCCGACTTCGGAAGACTGGGAGATGATAAAAACCAGGGTGGTAAATTCCTGATCGTTCCTCCGGGATATGAAGGAGAAATTCCTGAAGGATACATTGTAAAGCACACCAATACTTATGGCAACTGGGTAATTTGGAGAGGATTCCAGAAAGACGGTAGTCCTAAACCAGCCGTTGACCTGACCAAGAAAGTATTTAAAGCGTATCCACTTTCTCAAAAGGACAATCCACCAGCCATGAATTTTGTGAATGCTTCAGGTGTACCCCATAGTACCATTCACAACATGGATGTTACGATATACGACGAAATAAACGAAGTGGTTCAATCAGAACCGGCTTATGGCCAGAATCCTGAAATATTGGGTTATTTCGCTTCCATCGGAATTGAAAAAGGCAAAGAGTTTAAGCCGGATGAGCGTATGAAAAAGATACTGACAGAAGCAGCGGAAGTGGCTTCGGTAACAGCACGTACATTAATCGCCAGACCCAGGGATGAAGCATTTTTACTGTTCCCCGAACATAGTAAAGTGTGGACCAACCCGTTCGTGGGCGGCAGCTATAAATTTGAAGTAGATGGAATAAGTTTGATAGACGCCCGAGCAGCTTTTCATTTTTATGCCACCGGGATTACACCGGCAATGGCTAAGAAAATTATTGGTAAAGGCTCAAAATATGCAGTGGCCTATCTCGATAAAAACATGAATCCTTTAGATGGTAGCAAGACTTATAAAGTTCATGTGCCACCAAATGTGCCTGCAAAAGATTTCTGGTCGTTCACACTTTATGATAACCAGACACGTGCCATGCTGCAAACAGACCAACGTTTCCCCGGACTGGATCAAAATAAAAATAGACTGAAGGTAAATAAAGACGGTTCCGTTGATATTTATTTTGCTCCTAAGCCTCCAAAGGGACACGAAAACAACTGGATTCAAACCATTCCCAACAGAGGTTGGAATATGTTGTTCCGTGTTTACGGCCCGCTTGACCCATGGTTCGACAAAACATGGTATCCCGGCGATCCTGAATTAGTAGAATAATAAAATGAACAAATGACACTATTCTAACCCGGGTAAATTCCGGTTTAGAATGGTGTTTTTCGTATGAAACATGAATTTGGATTGTTTTAAAGATCAAATTGTTTCTCTTGATAAAGAATCTACTTCTTTTTTTACAGTAATGACCGGAAACAGGGCAGCAATTCGTGGAGTGCTGGTGCAGGGTTTCGCTATCTGATCGCCAGGCTACTTGGACTGCGTATGGGCATTGACATAGCCAGAGGACCTGATGACTGGGCTTTCTATATTGTATTTGGAAATGCCTGATTGCGATAGTTTTACAGGCGATTTAGCAAAATTTATTTCGCCTTGGTATTGTTAATATATTTGTTTCTCAAAAAGTAACATAAATGAAAACATTTTTAATCACTCTTATCTTTCTAATCGGAAGCTATACACTACAGTCGCAAGTTCTGATATCCCTTTTGCTGGGTGATAAACTTAATTCCGAAAAAATTGATTTTGGCATGGAAGGCGGTGGCAACTTTTCCAGCATTTTTGGTATGGACTCAAAAAAATATGTCAGTGACTGGAATCTGGGATTTTATTTTGTCATTAACCTGAAAAATTCCTGGTATGTAAACACTGGTGTTCTTGTTAAAGCAAAACTAGGTGCCGGAAAACTTACTGAAAAAGACCTTGATTTTCTGGGCGTCAATTTTCCCGACAGCTGCATTGCCGGAAACGGAGATTATTATCAGAAAATCAATTCGTTCCTTGTTCCAGCGATGATAAGATATATGTTCAAAAACAGGATGTATGTTGAAGGAGGCTTGCAGGCAGGCCTGAGGTACAAATCATGGGTTGAATATGACTCCAAATCAAAAGAACAGGATATAAAGATTAAAGAATACAATAAAGATATGACCAACCCTATAGATGTCGGAGCTATTGCCGGTATCGGTTACCGGTTTAAAAAAAGAACGGGAATAACATTGGGTATTAAGTATTATTATGGTTTTGCCAATGTGTACAAAGGAGTGCCCGGAACAAAAAACAATTCATTGTTCCTTAAAGCGAATATCCCCATAGGGGCGGGCGAAAAAGCACAAAAGAAAAAAGCAGAAAAAGCAGCCAGAAAGAAAGAAAAAAAATTGGAGAATGAGAAAAATAAGAAATAACAACGTTAAATGATGCAATAGAATATGAAAAATATTTACAAAATTACCCTATGGGCAACCTTCTCCTTGTTTCTGATGGTACAGCAAACTCAGGCGCAATACTCTTCAAAAAAGGTTAAAAAAAAGTACAGTTCTTATGAGGACAGCTTAAAGCAGATAAAATACAATTATATTTTCCCTATATGGGGACAGGGTGCTTATAAAAAGGGGTTTGACATCCCTTATCCCATTGGAGTTATGGGGAATTTTATGTGGTTAAAACAGGGTATTATAATTGATAACCTTCAACTTGGAATAAAAACCGACAACCAGGATATTCCTTTGACCCCTGTTGATTTTATTGGATTTGGAGACAACATCAATACATCCTATACAGTAAATGTGAGACCCGACATCTGGATCTTTCCATTTTTAGATGTTTACGGCATCTTCGGTTATGGTAAATCGCATACCGAAGTAAACATCAACCGTTTAGGTGAACAACCATTTAATCTGGCATCAATTGTTGACCAGGGCATTTCTACGGCCGGTGTGGGACTTATGGGAGCCTTTGGTATTGGGCCTGTCTGGCTTTCGGTTGATGCCAATCTTACCTGGAATAAACCCGAGTTGTTAGATAAATCCGTTAGAGTTAGTGTAGTCGGAATCAGACTGGGTCATACTTTTGTGTTTAAGAAAAGGCCTAACCGCAATATTGCCGTTTGGGTCGGGGCAATGCGTGCCTCGATGAGTTCTTCAACGGTGGGAGAGATAAAAATGAGTGATGCACTGCCACCCGAAACCTGGGACCGCAGGGATGAAATTGTTAATACTTACTGGGACTGGTATGATAATGAAGCGACACTGATTCAAAAGAAAGCTGCTGACAAAGTCCTTACACCGATTATTGACGGGCTTGAAGCAGCAGATGGCAGTGCTGTTGTGCGTTATGGAATGGACAAACAGGTAAAGCAGTATTGGAATGGCCTTCTGGGTTTCCAGTTTCAGTTTAACAAACATTGGATGTTCAGGTCAGAAGCCGGTTTAATTGGCGACAGGAAATCAATCCTGGTTTCCGTAAACTACCGCTTACTGGGATTCAAAAAGATAGGAACGAATCAATAAACAAGTTTCCTTTATTTAACTTTCTATCAGGTAAAATATACGTGGGAGTATTAGGTGCTTGCTTTCTTGCAATGACTTGATATTGCTGTGGTTAGTGACAATATTCTGGTTGAGGGGTTTTCTCATTTTAATAAGGCAAACATGTTTAAATCAATCTGGACAATTCGCTAGAGTTCTGTTTTTAATTATCTTCGTAATCAGTAACTTTAAACAACAAAGAAACAATGGACCAGATACCTCAGCAATTGACTGAAATGATGGGATGGCTTTTGCCCCTCATCATTGTTCTTTCTGTATGGGAGATCGTATGGAAGATTATCGCCATGTGGAAATCTGCCCGAAACAATGATCTTGTATGGTTTATTTTTATCGCTGTTTTTAATACGGCGGGTATTTTGCCTATTATTTACATCTTAACACACAGGAAAAAACCGGCTGTCAGCCAACCATAACATACCAGACATCATTGCATATGCATCCTGAATAAATGTTTCGGGAGATCAACTTTTTATTCACTTAAGAGTACTATAGCTATGAGCCAGCTTGACAACACACACTACAATCAGGGACCTAATGAAACACTTTACACCTTTGCGGGGTATCCATCCATAAAAATTTATAAATCGGAAACGGGCAATGCATGGGTTAACCATCTCTTATTTGGCGACTACATCCGTATTAAAAGCCTCGATATTGTCAACGGACGGGTGAAAGCCAAAAGCCGTAACCGTAACGGATGGGTAAAAGTGACTGACATACAGAAACAACGTGTACTGGAAGTCAACTTTGTGGATATTGGTCAGGGCGACGGATGCCACATCGTTACCCCCGATGATCAGCATATTATTGTAGATGCCGGCGAAACCGACAACATGAACCGATACCTTACCTGGCGGTTTTATTTGTATTACAAGAAAAATCCGCTGCCTTTTCCTTTTATCTCCATGATCAGCCACTCTGACGTGGACCATTACAAAGGATTTCAGTACGTGTTCGACAATAAGTTCATAAAGTTTGCCCGGCTTTACCATAACGGGCTTGTGGAACGCCCTGGTCCGGAACCTTTGGGAACAACCGAAGACGGTTATATCAGCGGCCTGGTGCAGACAAACGATCAGATGAGAGCATTGATTTCCAACGAAAATAACCGCAGCGGTTCCCGTTCCACTTATTGCAAAACGCTTTACAAAGCGTTGAAGGCTAATCCGGACATTCAATTCAAATCGCTGGCCAGAGAAGACGATTTTATAGAAGGGTTTAATGATACAAACCGTGTCAACGATAAAGAATTCAGTATTAAAATTCTGGGGCCGATCACCAAACAAGTGAATGGAAAAGATGCTTTGAAATCGATCAATAATCTGGGGAAAGACAAAAACGGCCATTCGGTCATCATAAAGATCCGTTACGGAAAAGCCGATATTTTATTAGGCGGAGACGTAAATACCGAATTCGGAGAAATTCTTCATCACTATTACGAACAAAATAACATACTTGATGAATTAAGGGTGGATGTGGCCAAAGCCTGCCACCACGGAAGCAACCATTTTTATTATCAGTTCATCGAGGATATCAATTCAGCAGCTACCGTTATATCTTCGGGCGATGACGAAAGCTATGCTCACCCGCGTCCGGATGCCATCGGGGCATTTGGCAAATGCGGTTACGGTAATAAGCCTCTGGTATTTTCCACCGAACTTGCCCGGTCGAACAAAGAAATAACTTTTGGCAAGCTGGAAACCATCGCCAAATATTTTAATACGATCAAAACAAAAAAGGAGGAGATTAAAACCTTGAAGAAGGAAGGATACGGTGAAAACAGTGAGGAAGTTAAAAAACTGAAAAAGAAGATCACTGATCTGAACAAAAAGATCAACTCGTTCGCTACCAAATTCGGGATGATCAACTTGCGTACAGATGGTAAAAAAATGATCATTGCCCAGAAATACGAACGAAAAACGGCTTCCGGTAAGTGGGACATTCACATGCTGGAGTATTCAGAGGCAGCGCAAAGGTTTGAACTGAAAGAGTAAGACTTTACACAAAAAAACACATATGATCATAAACAAAACAAGTTTGAGCATAATCCTGTTTCTGGTTTTAGGCATGTTCTCCTTCGGACAGAACCAAAACATATCAAACGGTACTGTTTTCGATGGAGAACCTTACCTCGCGGTGAACCCTAACGATGCACAACACATGGTGGTGGCATGGATGGGCTACATACCTTTCAACTACATATCTATTAAAACGCGCGTTACTTTTAACGGAGGTGATACCTGGAGTGAAATTCTCCCCATTCCCCATGTCAATCCGGCTTACGGATCAGCCGACCCATCCATAGAATTCAATAGTCTGGGGCAGGTGTTTTTGTCATTTATCGATTACAATACGGTACTCGACTCGGGAGCTGTTTATGTTGTCAGGTCAGATGATGGCGGACTGAGTTGGGAAGATCCGGTCGAAGTAATCAATGCCCATTCCGATCCGGGTAAATACCCCGTTGACAGGCCCTGGATGAGTATCGACCGTTCAGGCGGCAACCATGATGGGCATATTTATATCACCACCATGCCACCAAAAGTATTTGGTCTTCTGCCGCCACCCTACCATCCGTATTTCATAGCCTCCACCGATGGAGGTGCAAGTTTTAATCAATGGCAATACCTTGACACTATAAACTGGCTTGCCGGAAACTTCATCCCACAACCCACCCCTACAAATTGTGTTTCAGCTGACGGTGTTTTTTATGCCGTATATCCGAGTTATGTTTTTTCGCAGAATATGTATGGACAGTTTATTCTCGCTTCCTCTGCCGATGCAGGAAATAGTTTTTCCTATCATTCGGTGACTACCATCGAAGAAGCCATCTCCGATACGCTTGTCAAAAGAGGGTATTTGCTCCGATGCGACCCCGCCGATGCAGACCACCTGGTATTTTTCTATCTGGACTTGCCTTACGGCGATATAGATGTTTTTATGACGGAAAGTTTCGACAGAGGCGCAAACTGGACGGATGCTGTCAGGATCAACGATGACCCGCAGGAAAATAACAGAATGCAGGACCTTGTCTGGGCAGGCTTCGATACAGATGGAGATCTGGCTGTGGCATGGCGCGACAGGAGAAACGGAGCAGATTCCACCTATACCGTTTCCTCCGAAATATGGGGAACCGTACGGCTGAAGAATACTACCGCTTTTTCCTCCAATTTCAGAATCTCTGACACGTCGGTTGCTTATGATACGATCCTGGCTTATGCCGGCAATGATTTTATGTGCATTCAGCTAGCTGATGACACCTTGAATGCTGTTTGGGGTGACACCCGGAACGGAAAACTGAACATCTGGTTCCAGCGGATGTCGCTGGAAGGTATACTCTCATCGGTTCACCTGATTAGCTCGGAACAATTTCCGGAAGCCAGTGTCTATCCGAACCCGTTCTCATCAGAAATTGCAGTGAAAGCAATAGGCATCAATTGGATAATCATTTATGATTTAAGCGGCAAAGTCGTATTCAGATATACGGATAATAAAAAAAGTTTAGAGAGGGCTATAGATCTTGACCATCTTCCCAACGGAATTTATTTAATGCACATATCGACGGTTAACGGCATGGTAACTAAAAAGATATGCAAACAACAGGGTGTTTCGCGCTAAAACAACTCTTCCTTTTTCTTCAAAACTGTTGTATCTTTGATAATAATTAACACACTGATTATGCAAGATTTTCCTGTTTTAACATTACCCGCGCTTCTGAGCCGGTCGGTAGAAAAATATGCCGATTTACCAGCTGTTGCTTTTGTTGATGAAACGCCCCTTACTTATGCGGAGTTCGATAAGCGAAGGATGGCAATCGTTGCCATGCTCGAAAAAATGGATATTAAACCAGGAGACCGGATAGCACTTCTGAGCGCTAATATGCCCAACTGGGGGATTACTTATTTTTCTATTGTTTCCATGGGAGCCATTGTGGTGCCGATATTACCTGACTTCAGTTCCGGTGAAATTGAAAATGTTCTGTTGCATTCGGAAGCAAAAGCCATTTTTATTTCAACAAGTCTAAAAGCTAAAATTGAGGGATTAAAACCGGATACGCTACAACACCGTATCCTTATTGATGATTTTTCGCTGCTGGAGACAACAGGAAAGAAGATACAATTTAAGGAAGATGCGCAACCGGCAAAAGAATACAAAGTTACCGAAGACGACCTTGCTGCTATAATTTACACATCGGGCACAACCGGCAAATCAAAGGGGGTGATGCTGACACATAAAAATATCAGTTCCAATGCCGTGGCCAGTCGGAGTATTCAGGAAATCGTTCCCGGCGACCGCTTTTTGTCGGTGTTGCCACTCTCTCACACCTATGAAAATACCATTGGTTTTATCTTACCTATCATCAGTGGTGCCAGTATTTTTTACATCAAGAAACCACCAACCCCTGCCGTATTGTTGCCGGCACTTAAAAGTGTACGGCCTACACTCATGCTTACTGTTCCATTGATCATTGAGAAAATTTACCGCAG
>Ga0136651_10000536_pt1 | contig 21034 bp, 18 predicted proteins | sample Mar14236cmmetaG_FD_94867 | JGI IMG/M metagenome (GOLD analysis project Ga0136651, IMG submission 94867) | Marine hydrothermal vent microbial communities from Guaymas Basin, Gulf of California to study Microbial Dark Matter (Phase II) - Marker... ... | reverse complement strand
TCGATTGCACATAATTTTCTCACATATTTTTACTTTTGTTGAATAAGAATAAACTTCTGATATGTGGTCAATTATGCAATTATCCTTTTAATATAATTATTTCAACTGCATTATTTGGGTTTAAATTTGGTTCTTATGAACGAGGAATGTGTTATATTTTTAGAATACGCACAATTTTCATAGGTAAAAAACTCAGCATGTAAAAAGCGTTAGACACAGTATAATTTTTTCTTAATTATTACGTATTATCGACTTGTGAAAAGATGATATTATTTATTATACTCAATTGTAACAGTTTGATTAATCTCCTGATCTCTGAGCTTTCTTTCTGAACCATCTAGAAACGATACTATTACAGATACATTTCCTTCGGATGAAAATCCAAAATACTGAACCATACTGTGCTGGTTCGTAGTGCCTTTGCCCCCTTGGATCTCTCGAATCTGCCTGAAGCCATCTTGGTCAACCTCAATACGAGTTCCAATTATTGGAGTAAAGCCATTTTCATCAATGATCTGCACTTTAAGCCAATACTCAGGATCAGTATTGTTGCGAAACAGATGTATGCCATCATTGCTACACACCAGTAGATCGATATCTCCATCATTATCATAATCAGAAAATGCTGCTCCCCATGAATTGAATGTTCTTACTCCAGCTAAATATGTGATATCTGTGAATGTTTTGTCGCCATTGTTGAGATAGAGATAGCTTCTCCTATTTGGATATATTGAAGTAATAAATAGATCAAGATAACCATCACCGTTTACATCTCCCCATGAGGGATCACTGTGGCACTCATCATATGTTATACCTGCCGATTCTCTTATATCATAGAATCTATTTTTCTTCAAATCATTCACAAAAAGCTGTGTCATATCTGAAAATTTTATATACCGTGGATGCGCAAGGTTAGCACATATAAGATCGAGATCGCCATCATTATCGAAATCTCCCCATTCGCTTCCAATGGTATGCCCATACCAACCATCGACATAGTAACCTTCTACACCAACTTCTTTTGCTACATTGCTGAATCTCTGTCCTTTTATGTTCTTCCATAGAAAATTTTTATCTAATCTATAATTTGATACAAAGATATCCAGAAAACCATCATTGTTGTAATCTCCCCAGTTCACCCCACGACCTGCCTGGTCCTCATCAAAAGGTGGAATGATCTGTCGCTCGGTTGATACATCAGAGAATGAACCATCGGTGTTGTTGATAAATAGGAAGTCAGGTTCTTTGTCGTAGGTTCCACCATGTTCGTAGTTTGCCAGATATAGGTCGGGATATAAATCGCCATTTATGTCGCCCCACGCAGCACCTTCGGTTTGAAGTGTATCTGCAAGAGGTGATACATCAGTTACATCTACAAATGAATTACCCTCATTATTTTTCCACAGCCGATCTTCCATCTCTTTTGATGAAGAGGTTGCAAAAAAATCGAGCCAGCCATCACGATTAAAATCTGCCCAGATACCGCCATTTGACTTGGCATCTGATATTCCAAGATTATCACTCACATCAATAAAGGTGCCATCCTGATTATTACACAAAAGAGTGTTACCGTTTAATAGTATATCATCATAGCAATCGTTATTATAATCACCCCATGCAATCCTTGATCTTCTATAGTCTTCCAATCCAGATTCCTTAGTAACATCAACGAATATCGGTTCTTTATATTTAGCCCAGACATTCACAAACTGCCTAAAGGCTTTTCCTCCATCCGAAAAATCTGCATAGAGCTGGTGTAAAAGTGTATCAGCCCTTGGTGTCCAGTAGTTTCGATCGTCTCCTTTTTTTACTGCTTCCAGAAGATGAGAAAAAGCTTGTGCATCTCTATGTAAAGCTATTTCAATCTTGCCAAATAAATATAGATGTGACGCTTTCAAATATTCAGGATAAATCTCTTGTAGCACATCTAATGCTTCTTCATACTTCTGCTGCTCATAGAGTAATTCCGCAAGTGTAAATCTATATGTCGCCAGTTGCTCCTCCCTGGATTTGTCGCCAAAAAAATAAAAACTACGATCCCAATCTTCCAAATCGAGGGAGTCTATACATTTACTTAAACGTTCTTCATAATACTCCAATTTATCATTCCTGTCGAGATATGTTCTGGCAATAATATTGATCATCTTTGGTTCATTTGGAAACTTGTTTTCAATTGCTGCCAATACTGAATCTACCTTGACTTCATCGTTAAGATTTTCGTATGAATAGAGTAAATATCTCCAACCTAATGCAGCCCATTTATTTTCAGGAAAGGTCTTCAGGAACTCTTCCAATCCTACTGCACGAAGAGAATCATCTCTCATAACTGCAAATCCAAAAACTTCTTCTTGTGCATGGTCATTTGTAACAGAACATACAGGGAATTCTGCGATCAGTGTATTGAGTATATCCGTTGCTGTAGTATCATCAAGCGCTTGGAGAAACCAGTAATCGATCTGGAGAACAAGACTATCTGGAGGAATGATTTCCTCAAATAACAATGTATATTTCATCTTCTCTTTCTCAATCTTTTCAGATGAATAATCAGCATAATGAAAAAGGCTGAAAAGTCTCCTATATCCTCTGATATCTTCAGTATATTCCTTTAAATATTTGTCTAAATGTTTCTTTGCAGAAACAATTTCACGATTCTGTATAAGCTCATCAATTTTATGAAGCTGTTTTATGCGTGAATCCTCATTAACATCCTGCTTTTGTTTAAGCATCACCGAACAACTCATCAGAATGAAAAGAAGGATACATAGAATGAAGATTGGTTTCATGTTAGAATTCTGCATTTAATGAAAAATAGAAAGAAGGTTTACCGAGAAATTTATCAGTTGATCTCCATGCCCAATCAAACTTAACGATAAAGTAGCCCAGATTCATCCTTGTCCCCATTCCATACCCCATCTTAAATGGATGATTAGCACTATCCTTGAACTCATTGAAATCATCCCAAACTTTTCCAACATCTGTGAATATAGCTCCTCGAATGCTTCGTATCCATAGAGGGAGTGGAAATCCAATCTTCAATTCTTCTATAAATGGATAGCGAAATTCAAGCGAAGCTACTGCGATATTATGTCCCAAAAATTCCTCATCAAGATATCCGCGGAGATTATAATATCCACCCATGATGAAATCCTGTTTATCAATACCGGTACTGAATCCTGCTTGCAACATTCCTGCGAGCTGATATTTTCTGTTAATTGCAAGATATTTCCTGAGATCTGTATAGATATTCAGAAAATCATTTTTAGAACCAAAACTTTTTTCGAATCCGGTCTGCATACGTGAACCTTTTATAGGTCCTGTAATACCCCATAATGCTGTATCATGTGTGTAGAAAAGAGAAAGGGAATATATCCATGATTCTCTAGTGTATTGATCGAGCAAATGCCACTCTCCCTGATCCCACAAAAACCACTCGACTTTATTATAATAACCGGTATTATACAGATCAAATCGGTTGTATTTGTCCAGAGGATAGCTTAGGAGAGTATTAATACCTGCACTCCGCTCCTTTTTCAGTCCATCATATATTATTCCATGACTATCAATCCAATAGTTTAGATAGTAATAATCATCAATAAGATTAAACAATCCTAATCCGTAATCCATTCGGTGTTTGATGTAGTAATAATTGATAATTATATTGCTCTCAGAGATTGATTTATTTACATCAGACATGATATCAATGTGATTGTTTCCAAGAATATCACTCAGAGATATGTACATTTGAGCAGAAAGCCCGTACCCTGTAGTATATGCGAGCCCACCAAAAAGGAAATCAGGACTGAAGGTTACTTTGTACTCCTCAACCTCTGGTTCCTTGTCTTCTTTGAAATCAGGTTTGGATTCAAGAGTATCTTTCATGCTAAAGTAGGGATAACTAAAACGTGAATTATTGGATTGGAGTTTATCCCGAAGTCGATAAAAACGCTTGAATTCTGACAAATGGAATACCTTTTCAAACGTTTGCTCTGATACTCTTGTCGGTTCAATTTTTGGAGTGTAAGCCAAACTATCAAAAGGATTCGAATATAAATAGAGATCCCAACCGAGATTGTAGAAACTTGAGAAAACCATCTCTGTATTATCATGATTAACATTTGGTGAAAACGAACCACCAATCGTATTTGTGATCTGAGCTACACCGTTTTCTTCAAAATCATATACAAAAATATTAGAAACACTATTCTGAAAAGCACTGAATACAATTTTCTCCTGATCCTCTGTCATAGAGGGATATTGATGATTAAAGTTAGAATTTGTTATTGCAATTATTGAATCATCATGCAAATCATATATAAAAATATTATAAAACAGATTTGAGAAAATAAGCTCCTCATTCTCTCGTTCAAATATCCTGTCCACGAATCTTTGTGACGAGAATACGATCTGTGATCCATCTTTAGACCACCTCGGGTATCGATCATCAAAGTAATCATCTGTCAGACGTGAAACAGATTTTGTTTTCAAATTATATATATAGAGATCATCTTGTGCGTCATTCAGACCGACAAATACGATCTTTGTTCCATCAGGCGATACATCAAGTTCAAATATACTGTTGAAATCAAGCTTCAGTCTATCGATTTCCTTACCATCCTGCACGCGAGCAATAACGATCTCGTCCCCTCTCGAAGTTTTTGATACAAACGCAAATTTTTCGCCATTAGGAAAATATGAGAGCGATGATTTGAGATAATGAAAACCTTCATATTTATCTGAATAACCACTCTCAATAATCTTTTTTGGTTTATAAAGCCCAAGTGTAGAACGTTTATAAATACTGAGTGTATAGGTTTTGTTGGTATAATACAATATCTGTGTCCCATCAGGTGAAAACACTGGATCCCAATTAGCATTGGACTCTTCTGGATTATGTTTTGTTAGCTGCTGATATTTACTATCTGGGAGTACATTTTTATCGATCTGGTCGCTGTACTTTTTTAGTAAATAGTAATGCCATTGCTTCTCAAGACTATTTATGCTGAAACCAAAGGTTTTTTTGGCTGCTTCATCGACACTTTTATAGATCTTGAAATTATAGAGTAGCTCTATGATGCTGTTCTTTCCAAAAAACTCCTCTAAAAAAAGAAGGAAGGATTCACCTTCTCTATATGCATAATATCCATCAACATATTCAAGCGGAACGAGTTTGTCGTTGATAACCAGATCTCGAATGTACATCTCGTTTTCTGCAGATCCATGTTGCGTTGCCCACTCTGGTAATCCTTCCGAAAACCAGAATGGTAGAGAATAGAAAATTCCAGTTGCAAAATTCGAGAAGCTACCCCCTTGCATTGTATAGTACATATACACATGACAAAGTTCATGCACAAGGGTAGATTCAAAGGTTTTGTAATCACCATCAAATGGAACAACTACTCTATTTTTGATGAATTCAGTAAAACCTCCCACGCCTTCATCTATGATCTGAAAGATAGTGTTTGTTTCCTCGAACTCATTATGTGAGTTATAGATCAATATTGGTATCTTTTTTGGTAGAGAAGCTTCAAATAATCTTTGAAATCTATAGTAAGCATTTTCTACAACTACTGTAGTTATCTGAGCTACTATTTCAAGACCTGTCTCAAAATATACATCAAAATGAGTGGTTCTCATTATAGACCATTCCATATCCGGAATACTTGTCTTATTCTTTCCAAAATATGTCGAATGAAGTGCAGCAGTTGAGAAGATCAGAAAAATGATGAGTAAAATTATTTTTTTCATAAAATCATCCCATTAAAAAAGACTGAAATATTTCTTTGGATTTTCTTTGATGTCTGTGATTAAAGCATCAAATTTATCAAGCGAAGCATCCAACTTGTTATAAAGAGAATCATCATCTGTAAAACGACTAAAGCTCGTATCTTCTTTTTGAAATATTTCAAGCAGGGTCTGAAGCTGAATTATCATTTCATTCATGGTTTCAAGCTTATTATCTGCAAAAGTAATAATTCGATCTACTTTATCGTCATTCTTTGAAATCAAAGAATCCAGATTGGTCAGAATATTATTGATTCTATCAAATTCGATTTGTATATCTTTATTCTTTTCAAGAATTCTATTAAGATTAGTTATAAGCAGATTGAAGTTCAGGAGCATAGTTTTGAAATTTTCTATTTCTTGTTTATCCCCTACAATTTTTACTAGTGAACCTGAAAGGGCATTAATATTCTGAATTGTTTTGCCAATCTCAGAAACCGTTTCATTAAAACCGACATTGTAACATCCGTGAATAGATTCAGTGATATCCATAACCTCGTCTGAGCTGCCCGGATCAATTTTGATCTCTCTCTCTCCCATCATTCCTCGTTCTACGATCTCTATGCGTGCATCTTTCTTCAGAGTTACCGCACGATTGATCAGTAATCTTACAGCAACCTCATTCTGTCGGAGCGCAATATCAGCAACTTTTCCAGCTCTCACGCCGTTTACAAAAACAGCATTACCTACTTCAAGACCACCGATCTCAGGGAATATCGTGGTCAATTCATACATTTCGCTTTTTGTTTGATTGCCGGTGATCAGAACCTTACCGATCACAACTACAAGTATAGCAATTATGATAACAAGCCCGACAATTAATTCACTTCTTTTTGTTTGCATAAATCTATCCTAACGTGATATAAACTTTTTAATATAGGGCTCTTTGCTCCTTTCAAGCTGCTCGATAGAGCCCTGAAAAATTATTTTTCCATCTTTTAGTAATGCAACTTTGTCTGCAATTTTGAACACAATGCTGATATCATGAGAGACAATGAGCGAGGTTGTGTGTAATTCTCTTTGAAATTTAGAAAACAATTCAATAATATTATTTGCAATAATCGGATCAAGTCCGGTCGTGGGTTCATCAAATAATACATATTCGGGATTCAGAACTAATGCCCGGGCAAGACTTACACGTTTCTGCATACCAAAACTGAGTTCAGCAGGAGTTTTGTTATCCTGTCCAGTCATTCCTACCATGGCAAGTTTTTCATTAACTCTTGCTCTGATATCATTTTCTGAAAGATTCAGCTGTTCGCGCAGTGGAAGTGCGATATTCTCATATACACTCAACCAATCAAAGAGTGCAGAATGCTGGAAAACCATAGTCATTTTCTGTCGAAGAAGATTAAGTTGCTTCCATGTGAGTCCATTAATCTTTTCCCCATCACAAATAATACTCCCCTCATCCGGTTCATAGAAACCTATGATATGTTTTAATAAAACAGTTTTCCCACAACCGCTCTCTCCTATTACGACTGTAGTTTTATGTTTCTCTATTGTAAGATTGATACCATCGAGAATCTGAGCTCCATCAAGTTCCTTTTTAAGACCAATAATTTCTATCATTGCTATACTTCTTCTGCTATCAAACCATCAAGAGAAGGACTATATTCTGAAGCTATAACTCTCTTGATGACTCCATTTTCAGCAGTCTCATTTTTTAAAAATACTCGTACAAAATGATTCGAAACTCCTGACCAGTATCCCCTCTGCGTTGTCTCAAGCACTACATTAAGAGGAATCTTATTTTTAACCAGAAATTTCATATATTCATTTTTTTTGTGTATTCCAAGTTTTTGCAAGCTTTGCATCCTTTTTTTGCTAACAGAGCCATGTATGTTTATGTTCTTTTTGATTCCAGCTGTATGAGGTCTGGGTGAATATCTGAAGACATGGAGGTATGTTATGGGAAGTTTTTCTATAAATTTTCTTGTTTCCATGAACTCTTCATTAGACTCATTCGGAAATCCAACAATTACATCACACCCAATAGCTGCGTCGAATATTTTAGTTTGAACTTTGTGAACTATCTTAGCAAAATCTTTTACTGAATAGGTTCGGTTCATTCTTTTGAGTACTGTATCTGAGCCACTTTGAAGTGGAATATGAAAGTGAGGACATATCTTATCGTAAGAAGCGAAGAAATCTATGATCTCGTCAGTGAAAAACATCGGTTCAAGAGAACTAAGTCGTATTTGTGAGATGTCAGTTTCAACTAGATCTTTCAATAGATCAATCAATGAATAAACTTTAAGATCGAGACCATAAAGCCCGAGATTAATTCCTGTTAAAATGATCTCTTTCACACCATTCTCTGCAAGATTCTGTACCTGCGTGAGTATCGACTCTCGCGATCTACTTACTGGTTTACCTCTTACATAGGGCAAAATACAATAGGAGCAGAAAAAATTACATCCATCCTGCACTTTTACCGGAACGCGAGTATGAAGGTGATATTTGTCTGCGCTGAATTCGATGAATTCAGACTCGTTTTGGCTTCCTGTTATCTTATCAAAAATTTTATGTTTCTGATAATTCTTGAATAGCACTACCCTTTCTTCGATCTTCTCGAAATAGGCACTTCCCCTGTTTACATAGCAACCGGTAACTATTACTTTTCCATTGGATGATACGTGCTCAAGTGCTTTTCTTATCGCATATCTGGATTTATATTCTGCTCGATTTGTAACGCAGCATGTATTTATGATTATAATTTGTGGATTGTCCTCAAGCTCAGCCAGGATATAACCATTCTTTATGAACTTATCGAGAATGGCTTCAGATTCGAACTGGTTTGTTTTACAACCGAGTGTAATAATTGATATTTTCTTCACGAAGAAGTTTTATGTGTGATTTTTCAGATATTCTCTGGCAAGTTTCTCAATGGTTCGGGGATATAACGAATGCTCTATTTCCAGCACTCTGTGCGCAATCTCTTCAGGATTCCTGCAATCACTTATGGATACTATTTCTTGTGCAATGATAGGACCGGCATCATAGTCATCATTTACTCTATGAACCGTGACACCAGATTCAGTTTCGCCAGATTCGAATACTTTTTCATGCACACGTATGCCATACATCCCTTCTCCACCATATTTGGGTAATAGTGCCGGATGGATATTAATCACATCTCCCTGAAAGGATTGTAAAAAATCATGGGAGAGTTTTCTCATGAAACCTGCAAGTACTAAAAGATTAACTTCATATTCCTCGAGATATGTGATAAGATTCCGCTCAAAAGATTTTTTATCATCCAATAAGATATATTTTACACCAAAGAAATCAGCCCTCTTTTTGATGGGTGCATCAGCGCGAGTTATCACTAAAAACTGAACTCTTATTGGTAAGTCGACCTCCTGCAGATGCCGCATTATCGCTTCGAAATTGGATCCGCGACTTTTTCCTGAGGTCAGAAAAGCAATATTAATACTCTTGCTCATGATTTAATGGTTTTCTTAAGGGAATCTATAAATTTAATACTGGAGGGATTCACTCTGTTCAGAATCGCCAGATAGTAGCTTATCATGTCGCAAAGGAAGATCGTTGAAAATGTTTTCCCCATCAGAGTTTTTCCATCTGTGAAGATCTCCAAAAAATCCATTTCTTCGTAAGAGGGATTTTCTTTTTTCTTCTCTTCCTCTGTTGTTTTGAGGATTTCTTTAAAGGCATTCACCCTATCAAGATACATTTTTTCTTCGTCAAAATTGCTGATAAATACTGGAACAAGAGAATTATTGTAATCGGTCTCCCACCCCTCTATTTCGTTATGATTCATCTCAGAAAAAGTATTGCAGAATGCATGGGTTTTTGCATTTTCATTTATCTGGCATTTAAATCTGTATGCAAGGGGAAATAAACGTGGATTACTGCTATATATGATAGGTATTTTTTTATACAGCTTCATTGCGAGCCCTTTTGCAAAATTCTTACCTTCTTCAACATCTTGATTAATGAGTTTCAGTTTTGTGGTAAGATTCAGATGAGTAAGTTTCACATTAATATTCTGATCTTCTATCAGACCGAGTTCCTCAAGAATCTTTACTATTGAGAAGAAAAGATGTCCAATCGCAGCACGTGGTTGAAATCCTGTAGGTACGAGCTTCATTAGATAACCCTCTTGTGAGCCATAATGTTTGAGAATTCCTCCAGAAGTCACGATTGCTATCTGAGCACCTTTTTTTCTTAATGTTTCAAAACATGCAACCGTTTCTGCTGTATTGCCCGAATAGCTACACACAATACCCAGTGTGTTCTCATCAAGGAAAGTGGGAAGATAATAATCCTTGAATACACGGATTTTTAACGTATCTCCAAAGAGACTTTTAGCGATATCCCCTGAAATTGCTGACCCACCCATTCCACAGATGTATACTTTTGAAATATTTTTATAATAGATAGCAAGTTCGCTTTTCTCCTGATTAAAATAACTTTCTTCGATCTGTTTTGGGAGGGAAATAATTTGGTCATACATATTCTCAGTATCAAAACGGTTAAAATTTCCAGTATAATCCAAACTAATTATTGAAGACATTGTACTCCTTTCATAAATTATCAATTACTTATGCGATAAATTCTCCATAGATATTTCTCATCTCTTCCTGAGATGCTTTTCTATGTTTCTGATATAATTCCTCAAGTTCAGGAATCGTATAACTTTGTATAATCTTTTTAACTTCCACCATTTTGTTAATGTTTGCGCTGAACGACCGTAGTCCCATTCCTAATAAAAGTGCGACTGCAGCTGGATCACTCGCCATCTCTCCACACATTTTCACTTCGATATTGTCTGCAGAGCCTGCACGGATTACCATTTCTATAAGAGATCTTACCGCCGGATGAAAATAAGTATAATCATCTGAAAGAGCTTCATTATTCCTATCTGCAGCCAGTACATATTGAGTGAGATCATTTGTGCCGATGCTGAAAAAATCTACCACATCAGCAAATTCATGCGCCAGTAGTGCAGAAGACGGGATCTCGACCATAATGCCGACACTGATATTCTTATTGAAAGGTATGTTCTCTTCTTCCAGTGATCTCATTTCATCTTGGATTATTTTTCGTGACCTAATAATTTCTTCACGTGAGCTAATCATAGGCAGTATGATCTTGATATTTCCTAGTGAAGACGCCATTAAAATTCCACGAATTTGTTGTCTGAATATTTCCTTATATTTTAACAGGAAACGGATACCGCGGCATCCAAGATTGGGATTTTTCTCTTTATGCAATCCGAACTCGCGTTGCAGTTTATCTCCACCAACATCAAAGACACGAACATAGATGGGTTTTCCTTCAGGTATTGAAGAGATTACCTTCTTATATACCACTGCTTGTTTTTCTGCTGATGGAAAAGTATTATCCAAAAAATAAAGGAATTCCGTTCGGAAAAGTCCGATACCATCAGCATACTGGATTTCGTCTGCATCGCATTCTTCAGGGAATTCTATATTTCCCATAAGTTCAACAGGCACCCTATCCTTTGTGATGATTGGCTGTTTCAGTAATGAAATTTTTTCTTTGAGTTTTTTCTGCTGTTCCTTCCTGATTTCCTTATATTTTTCCAGTTGCTCAGGAGTTGGATCTTTTATTACCTCTCCCTTATCACCATTGACTATGACGAAATCATTTTCATGCAGCGTTTTAGTTGCATGGTGAATATTAAAAATAACAGGAATTCCAAGTGATTTTGCTATTATCGCAGAATGAGAGTGCATGGAACCTGTTTCAGCTATCAGCGCAAGAGGATCAGTATTTTTGATAGTTAGTAGCAGAGAGGGAATGATCTCAGATATGACTACAACACGCTCATGCTTGATCTTATCATAATGTTGTATGTCTTTTTGATGAAGGTTACGTATGATACGCGTTTTAATATCTTCAAAATCCTCTTTTCGTTGTACTAAGAACTCATCATCCAGATTGTTTAATCTGTTCACAAGTGAATCGATGTATTTCTGCACAGCCAGATCTGCCGGAAAAAGTTTCTCCTGAATAAGAGTGATCACTTCTTCAATAAAAACTTCATCCTTGAGCATCTCCTTATGAGAAATGAGTATCTCACGCTCGTTCTTTGCATGGGTTTCAAGATAACTCAACATGAGATCAACTTCTTTGATAGCATGCTTTATCGAATCCTGAAACTGTTGTATCTGTTCATCAATTTCATTATTATCGATCCTGCCCTGGGTAACCTGGTAAATATTACTTTTTACCACCGTTACCTTGCCAGCAATTATACCAGATGCAACAGAAGAGCCTTTAAGTTTTTCCATCATTCTTCTCCAAATTTATCCTTAAAAAGTTCAACTATCTCTTCCATTAATTCATCTTCATCAACACCATCAAACACAAGCTCCAGTTCCGTTCCTTGTCCAGCTCCCAGCATCATTATACCCATAACACTTTTCCCATTTATCTCCATATCGTCCTTGCGTATGATAAATGAAGACCGGTACTTTGAGGCAGTCTTAGATATTAAAGATGCTGGACGTACATGAATTCCAAGCTTATTTGTAAGTGTCACAACTTTTTTGATCATTTATTCTTTATCAGATTCCAGATATGTTCTAATCCTGTTTTTCCTTTCGATTTCCTTTTGGACTCTTTCATTGAATACTTCAGCAGCATTATGCCCATATACTTTCAACATATGGTTCATTGCAATGACCTCCACGATCACAGCAATACTTTTACCTGGAGAAACTGGTAGATAAATAATAGGAATTTCAATATCGATGATTCGATTAAAACGTTCTTTGAGCCCGATCCTTTCATAGTCCATATTGTGTCGCCATGGAATGAGTTCAACTTGAGTTTCGATACGCTTCTGCATACGTATTGAACGAATACCAAACATTGTTTCAACATCGATCAGACCAATACCGCGAATTTCCATAAAATGCCCGAGTTGTTTATTTGCTTCACCGATGATGACATCCATTCTTTTTTTGATATGTACCACATCATCGGAAATGAGCCGATGTCCACGGGAAATAAGCTCAAGAGCACATTCACTTTTACCAATTCCACTCGATCCAGTTATGAGAATCCCCACACCAAATACATCAACCAGCGTTCCATGAATAGATTTTGATGGAGCAAACCAATCCTGTAGAAACACGGTCAATCCATGCATAAGATCCACAGTCTGCATTCTGGATTGTAAGACAGGTATATCATGCTCATCTGCAAGAAAGACAAGCTCTTTGGTGGGCATCAATCCTTTTGCTACAATAAAACATGGAATATCAAATTGAGAGAAGAGTCCTTTAATCTGATCATAACGTTTTGAAGGTTCGAGAGAGTTAAGGTATTTAACCTCTGTTTCGCCAAGGATTTGAACCCTATCATAGGCATAGGTATCTGTGAAACCAGCAAACGCGAGACCTGGACGTGACAACTCAGGTGTAGGTATCTCCTTCGATAAACCTTTCTTCTTCGTCAACAGTGTGAGGGTAAAATCCTTCTGCTTGAGTTCAAAGAGTTTTTTGACAGTTAAACTTTGCATAAATGCCCCGTTTATTGTATTTCGATGACCTCAAAGCCATCTTTAATCTTTTTCACCATCGTAACATTATCAGCTCCCACATTCTTGAATATGAAGAAATCATCCTGACTCTTGCTAATAGCGTCAATCGCATTATCAAGGTCAAGTTCTACGGGTTTTAGAGATTTTCTTATGATATTTGGAGTCTCAAATTCTACACTATCAAGTTTCTTCAAAGCAACTTTTCCATTACTATGATGATTCTTCATCTTACCGATTTTTCTTTTGATCTGCCGTTCCATTTTCCTTACTACACTATCTATTGCTGTATACATATCATTCTCGCGAGCCTTTGCAACTAACGTTAATTTTTTTACTCTTAAATTTAATTCTGCAATGTTTCTGTTCTTTTCGACCTGAAGGATCATTTCTGCGATAATGATATGGTCAAAATATTTTTTAAGTCCTCTGATAGCCCCTTCTGCATATTCTTTGATGGGGTCGGTTAATTCAAAATGTCGTGCTGTGATGGTAATCTGCATAGTTACATACCTCGCTTTCCTTCGTTGTTGATAATTGTTTCCAAATCCCGAGAATAATATGAACTTCTAACCAGTGGACCTGATTCCACATATAGAAATCCCATATCCTCACCTATTTCTTTGTATTTTCTGAAAATTCCTGGGTGAATGTATTCATTTACCGCTATATTCTTTTGTGTTGCCTGAAGATATTGTCCCACTGTCAACATATCAACACCCGCCTTTCGTGCATGCTCCATGAGTGCATATACTTCTTTATCCGTTTCGCCTAATCCTACCATAATTCCTGTTTTAGTAATGATTTCAGGTGCATTTTCTTTTACAAACCTCAGCAACATCAAAGAACGTTCGTAGTCTGCCAGAGGTCTTATTTCTGGATACAATCTCTTAACGGTTTCAAGATTATGATTAAAGATTGTTGGTGTTTCCATTATTACTGTTTCTATTGCAGTAGAATCTCCAAGGAAATCTGGTGTAAGTACTTCAATATAGATCTTGTTTCCACATATCTTTCTTATCTCTCTGATCGTCTTGGCAAAATGACCTGATCCCCCATCTTCAATATCATCTCTTGTTACTGAAGTAATAATCACGTGTTTCAACTTTAGTTCCTTAGTCAATTCTGCAACTCTCCTTGGTTCTTCGGCATCAAGGGGAAGGGGTTTGGTAGTTGTTTTAATTGCACAGAAACGGCAATTACGGGTACATTCATCACCCATAATGAGAAAGACCGCAGAACCTTTTTCAAAGCACTCACCTCTGTTCGGACAACGGGCACTTTCACAAACGGTATGGAGTTTATATTTTAAAAGCAGTTGATTCAAATGAGCAGTATTTGATGCTCCCAGCATCTCTGCTTTCAACCAGGATGGTTTTCTTCGCATTTTTTTCATATTGTATATTCGATAAAAATCTAATCAATCTGTTTGGTTACTATTTAAAATCATATTCTAAAAATCTTTCACCTAAATAAATTTTTCGGGCTTGAGGATCATTGACCAATTCCCTGGAAGTGCCCGAAAGAAGGACTGTACCTTCGTAGATAATATATGCTCTGTCTGTTATTTGTAAAGTATCCAGCACATTGTGGTCTGTTATCAGAATTCCAATATTTTTTTTCTGCAATTTTATGATAATATCCTGAATATCAGATACTGCAAGTGGATCGACGCCGGAAAAAGGTTCATCAAGAAAAAGAAATTTTGGATTTGTTATCAATGACCGCGTGATCTCGAGTTTTCTGCGCTCTCCTCCTGAGAGAGAATATGCTTTCTGGTTAGCAAGTTTTGCGAGATCAAGTTCATTTAATGCTTCCTTAAGCTTTTCTTTTCGCTCCTGTTTTGTATAGTTTTGCGTCTGCAGAATCGCCATAACATTATCTTTTACTGTAAGTTTGCTAAAAACAGAAGGTTCCTGAGAAAGATAACTTAGACCCATTCGTGCACGTTTATACATTGGCATCTTGGTGATATCAACATCATCCAGGTACACATGACCGTTATTTGCTTTTATTAGTCCGATCATCATATGAAATGTGGTAGTCTTTCCGGCTCCATTAGGTCCGAGTAATCCCACGATCTCACCTTGTTTTACTTCTATAGATACTTTTTTTACAACTTTCTTTTTTCCATAAATCTTAACCAGATCTTCAGTTCTTATGATACTTCTATTATTTGGCATATTACTTTTTGAGAATCTCCTCTGAACTTGAAAAAATATATCTTCCGTTAATGTCATTTTCTGCAATGATCATTCGAATTTTTTCTTCCTGATCAAAAAAAACTTCCAGATCTTTAGTCTTCAGCTTATTGATCAATTGCTCTTCATTACTGTTATCTTGTTGCTCGAAATAGCTTTTCGAAACCTTCTTTGCATACATATAATTGAGTTTATCCTTCTCGATTTTGATGACCACTTTCTCTGCAAAAAGTGAATTTTCCTTGCCCATGGATGCTTCTTCACGAAAATGGATCACTGCATTATTAACCAGAACCAGCTCTCTAATAGCTTCTTCTTCAAAATATATCTGGAATTCATCAGCATATGCATTCGAAACTTCACTTGAAAATTTGGGATCACCAAGCAGTACTGCCTTTTTTTCATCATCAAAAAATATCAGAAAATTCGATGTGGCATAGGAATCTTCCATTTCAACTTTGACATCATAAGTTGCCGTGAACTTCTTATCTTTTGCAAAGAGTTCCATCTGTTTACCGTAAATTTTAATCTCATTGTCTCTGTGGATAGTAAGTACTGGTTCATTTCTTGCAAGGCCATATTCTGTTTCAAGATCATAAATAAATCTACCACATTCACAGGTGATTTCTTCAAGAAAGTCATCAGCAATAATATCATTGCGGGCAGTTACTTTCTGTTTTGCTTTATTATATTCAACGAAGCGTGCAGTTAGTTTTCGAAGCTGAGAAGTATCTGAATTTTCAATAAAATATGCATCATTTTCAAGTTGTAGATTTTGATCTGCATGAAAATAAATAGCTTTTTGTGCACCTGCTTCGAGAGTATCGTCAATAGCTCGAACATTTCCAAAAAGTTTGACTATCCTATCTTTCTGGAAAACCTGACCATTGTCTGCAAAGAATTCGATTCCATTGTATATTAAATTAACATCACCTGTCAGTGTGGTGATAGTATCTTGTTGTGTAATATCTATTTTTGCAGTATTAGCATTCTTAAGGATATAGCTATGATCACTTTCCTTTGCAAAGAGTATACTTATTGAAATCAAAAGCAGGATTAAGCTACCAAAGCACTTCAGTTTCACCCAGTTCTCCTTCTCCGGTTGCTTTATGTAAGGTTACATGATGAAAACGTGAATCACTATAAAAACTATCGCCTTTAATGATATTCCCATCTTTTATGACCATTACTGAATCATCAGATAAGATCTCATCTTTCTTTCTGTCCCAGATAATTGATTTCCCAAAAATATCACCCTCTTTTGAATAAATCTTGATGTTACCTTCTGCATAGATCGTTTCCTGATCTTCGTTGACTTGTGCACTATCTGCATAGATTGTTGCTCCAAGAGAGCCATCTTTTTCCATGAGTTTCAGCACGATGTTTGAGAGGTTCATGATATCTTTTTTTGGATATTTTATCAACCGATCAGCGTACAATGTCCACAAGGTCATTTCTTTAGAAGAGCTGTACACCATTATCGAATCTGTTATTTCTATGGCATCTTTTCCTATATCCTCAAATGAAATCTGACCATCGCTCTTAGAACATGATATCAGAGGAATGATGAGCAAAACGAGTAATACTTTATACATGGTTCTTTAGATGTTTTAGAAATTTCTGTACTGCACTTGCATATAAATTTTCTTTTCTAAGTACCCATTCTATCGCTTCTCTGACTGCACCATTACCACCGGATTTGACGGTTACATAATGACAGGTTTTTTGAATTTCTTTTGGTGATGCAGGTACAGTAAGAGCGCACCCAACTTTTTTGAGTACAGGAAAATCGTTCCAGTCATCCCCCATGAAGATCATCTCATCCAGAGATACTGAAAACTGCCGCGATATTTCTTGAATTTTTGCCAGTTTATTCCTAACGTTCTGATAAACAAGTTCTATACCCAGTGTATCCATTCTTCTTGCAACAGCTTCTGATTTTTTACCAGTGACAATAACTGGTTTAATCTCAGTCTGCATAAGTAGGCGGATTCCTAATCCATCCTGAACATTGAACTTCCTAATAACGTCCGATGTGTTCGTATAATACAGTCCCCCATCTGTAAACACTCCATCAATATCAAATAAAAAAAATTTATATTTCATATATCTCATATGTAATTTTAAGAAATTAGCAAAAAAAGTGCAACTTTTTTATTTTTTGATAGTTACTAACTAAAAAAATTATGATAAATCTAACAATTTTCTTATATGCTCAAGCACCTTTTTTAATTGATCTAATGGTAACATAGAACGAGCATCGCTTTTTGCTCTAGCGGGTTCGGGGTGAGTTTCTAGAAAAATTCCGGAAAGATGTCCTGTTGCCACTGCAGCTGAAGCCATACTTAAAACGAACTCAGGATTCCCCCCTGACATAGTATCAATCGAGGGTTGTTGTAAACTGTGTGTTACATCATAAATTATCGGTATTCCCCATGAATCGATGATCTGAAAATTTCTAAAATCCACTACAAGATCGTTGTAACCAAAGAATGTACCTCTTTCAGTGAGGATAACTTCCTTTGCCCCTGCATTGACTGCTTTATCAACAGCATGCTTTGCACCTTTGGCCGACATGAATTGCGCTTTTTTTATGTTGATGATTTTACCGCTTTTTGCTGCAGCTTCTATCAGCTCTGTTTGTCGTGAGAGAAAAGCGGGAATTTGAATTACATCAACGATCTGAGCAACCGATTCTACTTCATTTCTTTCATGAATATCCGTAAGAACAGGTATAGTAAAATTTTTTTTAACATTGCTAAGAATCTTTAGTCCTTTTGTTAATCCCACTCCTCTAAAAGAATCAAAGGCAGTTCTGTTTGCTTTTCTGTAGGAAGCCTTGAAAATATATTGTAATCCTAATTTATCACATATTTTTTTGCATGTTTCAGCAATGAGTAAGCAATCTTCTCTTGTCTCAATCGCACAGGGACCAGCGATGATCGTAAATTTGCTTTCCTTATTAATTTCCATTACGTTCTGTCCATATCCTTTTCTTCTTTGTATTGCAATGCAGCTTCTATGAATGAATGGAAGATCGGATGGGAATGTTCGAGTCTTGACTTGAATTCGGGATGGAATTGCACACCAATAAAGAATGGATGATCCGGAATTTCTATAATTTCCACCAGTCGATCATCTGGCGATGTTCCAGCAATTTTCATACCCTTTTCTTCGTACTCCTTTCTATACTCATTGTTGAACTCATAACGATGACGATGACGTTCTGAGATCTTATCATTCTTATAGATATTATGAGTGAGGGTGCCTTTTTTTATCACACATGGATATGCTCCAAGTCGCATAGTTCCACCCATATTTTCTATATCTTTCTGTTCCGGCATAAAATCAATCACAGGATGGGGGGTTTTTTCGTCAAATTCTGCACTATGCGCATCTTCATATCCGAGTACATTACGGGCAAATTCAATAACTGCACATTGCATTCCCAGACAGATCCCGAAAAAGGGGATCTTATGTGTTCGGGCAAAGTTTACGATCTCTATCTTACCTTCTATTCCCCGAACACCAAATCCACCTGGTATGAGTATACCATCTACATCTCCAAGTATTTCTTCAAGTTTCGTTTCATTAGGAGATTTGTCCTTGGGGAATAATTTGTCAGTATCAATACTTTTTATGAAAATTTTTGCTGAGAAGTCCACTCCAGCATGGATTAGACTTTCAGTGATGCTCTTGTACGCATCTTGATGCCGTACATATTTCCCACAGAGAGCAATAGTAACCTTTTTTTCTGGATTATTGAATTTATTGATGAAATTATCAAGTATAAGAAAATCTATTTCGGCGGAGGGAATATCAAAATACTTGCAAATAATATTATGGACTCCTTGCTCATAAAACAGTATCGGGATCTGATATATACAAGAAGTGTCGAGTCCTTCGATGACATTTTCATCATATACATTAGTGAAGAGTGATATCTTGCGCATCATTTCTTTGGTGAGCTTATTACTTGTCCTGCAGATAAGCATATCCGGTTGAATACCAATCTCACGAAGTTTGATCACACTATGCTGTGTCGGTTTGGTTTTGGATTCCCCTGCTGCAGAAATGTATGGCACAAGAGTAAGATGAATAAAGAAACAATGTTTAGCACCATAGGTCAATCTAAACTGCCTGATAGTTTCTAAAAAGGGGAGACTCTCAATATCTCCTACAGTACCACCGATTTCAGAGATAACTATGTCAAAACTTTTATCAAGACTGGTAATGCGTTTTTTTATTTCATTTGTAATATGTGGAATAACCTGTACAGTTTTGCCGAGATAGACTCCACGTCGTTCATTCTGGATGACCGTATCATAGATCTGACCTGTAGTTGTATTACTTTTTTGATTTAGAGAAATATCGAGGTAGCGCTCGTAATGTCCGAGATCAAGATCGGTTTCTGCACCATCATCAGTAACAAAAACTTCACCGTGCTGGAAAGGACTCATCGTGCCCGGATCAACATTCAAATAGGGATCTAATTTCTGTATAGTAACTTCGTATCCAAGTTTCTTAAGGAGGTATCCGATGGATGCAGAAGCTATTCCCTTTCCGAGAGACGACACCACTCCTCCGGTGATGAAGATGTGTTTCGTCTTTATTTTCATTTGTGGATAAATGCGAGTATAAAAATTTCTTTTGTCAAGAGGATTAGAAATTTCTATGAACTTTTCTTTATTTCCAAGTTATCAGATGAATTTAACTTTACTTTTCATCATCCAAAGAAGCCAGTTCACAAGCGATTTTGCTCCCGATTTTGGCATTATTTTTGACCAGCTCGATATTCGAATCGAGACTTTTCCCTTTTGTAATGTCCTTGATCGCGTTCAACAGAAAAGGAGTGATCTTTTTACCTGTGATGTTCAAATTTTGAGCTTTTATGAGTGCTTCTTCAATGGCATGATCGATGAGCTCTTTATCCATTTCGAACTTTGGCGGAATCGGATTTGCAACGACGACTCCTCCTTGCAGTCCGAGTTCCCATTTTGTCTGAATGAGCTCTGCAACATCCTTTGCAGAATCCAATCTTATATCAACAGGAAATCCGCTTGTTCTTGTATAGAAAGCAGGCATATCGCTGGTTCGAAATCCGATCACCGGCACGCCTTGTGTTTCAAGGTATTCAAGTGTCAATCCAATATCGAGAATTGCTTTTGCACCTGCGCAGATCACTGCTACGTTAGTTTTTGTGAGTTCCTGCAGATCAGCAGAAATATCAAACGTTTCAGATGCACCACGATGCACTCCACCGATACCACCAGTAACAAATACTTTTATTCCAGCCATTTCGGCAATGATCATAGTTGCAGCCACGGTTGTTGCGCCATGTATTTTTTGTGAAATGAGATACGGAATATCCCTTCTGGATGCTTTTTTTATGTCTTTACTCGTTGCCAGAAATTCCAGGTCGCTATCCGAAAGCCCAACCTTCATTTTTCCGTTCAGGATTGCAATAGTTGCTGGCACAGCTCCATTTTCCCTGACAATACCATCAAGCTCTTTT
>Ga0136651_10000535_pt1 | contig 21069 bp, 21 predicted proteins | sample Mar14236cmmetaG_FD_94867 | JGI IMG/M metagenome (GOLD analysis project Ga0136651, IMG submission 94867) | Marine hydrothermal vent microbial communities from Guaymas Basin, Gulf of California to study Microbial Dark Matter (Phase II) - Marker... ... | reverse complement strand
GACAAAGGCAAGGCCAGCTATAACCGAGGCGTAATACAGGGCCGCGAGGAGAACAATCAGGAGCAGACCGGCACTGATGATGATAAAGGGGATCCCTTCTCTTGCCATCGGCCATCTGTTGTTGATTCTTGAGTGATCCAATTATGACGGTCCTGCTAAAAGACCTCTGTCCCGCGCAGCGGATAATCCATATCCCTGATCCAGGTTCCCCCTGGTCCCGGGACCATGCATCAGCACCTTTCATACCTTTTTTTAAATATACCCTTTTATGCCTCTTTTGTCAATCCACTTTACAGGGAAACGTCAAAGTCGACGCGAATGTGCTGATATCACGCAAGTTGAAAAGAAGGTAATCTCACGCAAAGACGCGAAGTGGCTAAGCTTTTCCTTTTGTTCTTTGCGTGCTTTACGGCTTTGCGCTAAAATTTTAAAGGCCGTCCATACCAACATGATTTCAAGCTGTTATCAGCAAGCATGACGGAGCCCTGATCCACTTTATATCCCTCCGGAATCAGCACGTTAACCCTTTTGTCAGGAAATGGGGAGGTATGGGTTGGGCCGTATGTCCGGAGGGCGCAGATAGACGGGGGTCAGCTGGTATGGATCGTCAAGGTCGCCGGATGCGAATCTCTTAAGGGCCAGTGATCCAATGGAAGAGGCCTTGAGGTTCCAGAGAAAGGCCGGGGCCAGGAGGGCCGAGGGGCCTAAGAGGTCCTTTATGCGGGGGGCCTGATCTCTGTAGTCGTTTCCCACAAACATGGCCGGTTCAGTGAAGCAGGAGGGGAAATCCTCAAACTTAATGCTCATATCAACGCCGGATCTCACGAGTTCTCCCCTTGGCCCCCGTCTGAACAGGGTCGTAAAGGCCTCCCCCCTCCTGGAGGTGAGAACGGGTACCAGGGGTAGATCAGCCCAGGGGATCTGATTGGCCATGGCCTCCAGGCTGGATATGCCCACAAGTGGAAGTTCAAGGGCATGACACAGGCCTTTGGCAAGGGCGATCCCAACCCGCAGGCCGGTAAAGCTCCCCGGGCCGGTGGCAACGCCAATACATCTGACCTCGTCTATCTTGAACCCGTTTGATTGGAGCATGAAATCCAGGGCCGGCATGAGGGCCTTGAAATGTCCCTTGCCCCCGGACATGATCTGCTCTGTGAGGAGGGTCCCGTCCCCGTCCAGGAGCGCCAGGCTGAACTGCGGGGTGGAGGTGTTTATGGCCAGTATCATGTGCGGGTTACGGGTTCTGAACGGGATTTCAGGTTTGCTTCAACAATCATTCAATGAGTCTTTTTATGTCGTTATAGACCACGAAAACCATAAGCAGGACAAGAAGAAATATACCCATTTTCTGGAGGAGTTCACGTTTTCTGATATTTATGGGCCTGCCTATGACAAGCTCAATGAGAAGCAGTATGATGAACCCACCGTCAAGGACCGGGACCGGGAGGAGGTTCAGGATACCAAGGTTTATGCTTATGACCGCCATGAAGGGGATGAGGTAGGTCCAGTTTTCCTGTGCCAGCTGACCGGTCATCTGACCTATGAGAATGGGTCCGCCAACGGTCTCCATGGGTATGACCCTCTGGACCAGCTTCACAACGGTGAGACATGTGAGTTCTATTATCTCCCATGTCTTTCGAAATCCTTCCCTTATGGAGGCCAGGGGCCCTGGTCTGATTTTTTGAAACTTGCCCGCGGAAACAATCCCGATAAGGGGGGTCTTTATCTCTTCGCCAAAGATATTCTTGGTAACAGAGATCTCGGGCACCACCGTGAGGGTAACCAGCTGTTCCCCCCTCTTTACCGTCACCTCAACTCTCTGTCCCGTGTTCCCCTGGATCGCCTCCTTGATCAGGGGCCAGGTCTCGGTTTTTTTCCCGGAAACCGAGACAATGATGTCCCCTTTGAGGAAACCGGCCCTCTGGGCAGGTGAATCTTCTCTCACCTGACCGATTTCAGGGGTCATGACATGGATTCCTGCCACCACGTAGAAAGAGCAGAAGATAAACAGGGCCAGAGCAAGGTTGAAAAGGGGGCCTGCAGCCACAATAGCGATCCGTTTTGAAGCGTGCTTGTTGCTGAACGATTTCTCCTCATCTTCCGGGGATAGGGGCTCCTCTTCTTCGTCCGCGTTTTCCCCCAACATCTTCACATAGCCCCCTAAGGGGAGGGCGGAGATGAGGTACTCTGTTTCCCCCACCTTTTTCCCCACCAGCCTGGGGCCGAAACCCAATGAAAACTTAAGTACCTTTACGCCGAAGTATTTGGCTGCGAGAAAATGCCCAAGCTCATGGAAGAATATCAGGACCCCTAAGACAAGAACAAAGGGGAGGATGTAGTAAAGAAAAAAATGGAATGTCTGATACAGGTGCATGGTCTGCTGCTCATGTCCTCGTAAGTAGTCGGAGGGTTCCGGATCCTAAATCCCTAAATCCCTCAATTCATCAACCCCTGATCCATTCCGTGGCCTTTTCCCTGGCCCATCTGTCCGCCTCCATGACCTCTGCAATACCTTCCACAGGATAAGGCACATGGGCCTGCATGGTCTTTTCAATGAGATCGGGGATCTCCATGAACCCGATTTCATTGTTCAGAAAGGCGTGGACGGCAATTTCATTGGCCCCGTTCAGAACGGTGGGCATGCTTCCACCCACCGTCCCTGCTTGAAGGGCAAGGCCGAGGCATCTGAACCGCCCCATATCCGGCCTTTCAAAGGTGAGGGTTCCGATTTTTTCCAGATCTAGGGGGATCAGGCTGTTGTACAGGTGTCTTGGATATGAAAGGGCGTAGGATATGGGGATCATCATGTCAGGGACACCCATCTGAGCGATAACTGATCCGTCTCTGTACTCCACCATGGAATGGACGATACTCTGGGGATGGATCAGGATATCGATCTGATCCATCCGGAGATCAAAGAGCCATCTGGCCTCAATGACCTCCAGGCCCTTGTTCATCATGGTGGCCGAATCAACGCTGATCCTGGGTCCCATGCTCCAGTTGGGGTGCCTCAGGGCCTGGTCAGGGGTTACCCTGGCCATCTCACTCAGGGAGAGGCCCCTGAAAGGCCCTCCCGAGGCGGTCAGAATCACCCTCTTGATATCTTTCCTTGAATGCCCCTGCATGGACTGCAGGATCGCACTGTGTTCGCTGTCAACCGGGAGTATGGAAACCCCCCTCTTCTTTGCCTCCTCCATGACAAGGGGCCCTGCCATGACCATGGTTTCCTTATTGGCCAGGGCGATATCCTTTCCCGCCCTAATGGCCTCATAGGTGGGTACCAGCCCTGCTGCACCGGTCATGGCTGAAACAACCGTGTCCACCCCATCCAGGGTGGCCAGGCGCATGAAACCTTCCACGCCGTGGTAGACCTCCGGGGCCCCGGGCCCTGTGAGAAGCCCTTTCAGCTCATCTGCCAGTGGTTGTTCCATGACTGCCACTGCCGCAGGACCGAACTGCGCTATCTGCTCAAGGAGCAGATCCCTGTTAATGCCGGCGGATAGCCCTGCCACCCTGTACTGATCAGGGTTGGCGCTGACTATTTTTAGGGCGTTCACTCCGATGGACCCTGTGGAACCTAAAATGGTCAAGTTTTTCATCTTTTTCAGTATCTTGATGACCCTGCAAAACGGCCCTTACTACCCCTTCCAATACTACATGGAATAGAAGAAAAGATAAATAAAAAGAACCGGTATGGCAAAGAGGAGGCCGTCGATTCTGTCAAGTATGCCTCCGTGCCCTGGAAGAATCCGGCCCGAGTCCTTTACGCCGTGGCTCCGCTTCAACATTGACTGGGACAGATCCCCTATCTGTCCTGCTGCTGACAGGGCCATGGTGAGGACTACGATGCTCAGACCAAAGGGATGGAGACCTGTAAGCCGGAGGAGCAGGCATGTTGCAGCCACGCTGGCGACAAGCCCCCCCACGGCCCCTTCCCAGGTTTTCCCGGGGCTTACAGCCTCGTAAAGCTTATGTCTGCCGAACAGTTTTCCCGCATAAAAGGCCCCGGTGTCGCTTGCAAATACTGCGGTAAGGAGGAAGAATATCCATCCCTGACCCTGGTGCCTGAAATCGATCAGCACGAGAAGCCCAAGGGGAAGCGCCACGTAAACCGGCCCCAACACTGCCTTGGCAAGATCCTCAACCGGCCTTTGTGCGGCAGAGGGGCGGGTAAACATGAACCAGGCCATGGGAGTGAAGGCCCACGCAAGGACGATGGCCGGAATAAGCAGAAACTGCCTTATGTACAAGGCGGCAAAGAGAACGAGCACCATAAGGTATATACCCCAGGAGAGGAACCGGGGAAGGCGGGTTTGTGTTATGGCGTAAAACTCCCTAAGACCAATGCATGCAGCGGCCGAGAGCACGGAGTAGAAGAGCCACCTGGGCCCGAACCCCACCATGAGGACAAGGAGGGGTACGGCAATTACCGCTGTGAGCCATCGCTTCAGGTGCATGTTCTTTTATCAGGGCTGGTCTTTTGAGCCCCCTTTCCCGGGCCTGAGTGAGCCTAAGCCGCCCCGAACCTCCTCTCCCTCTTCTGGTAGTCTAAGAGGGCCTCTCTGAAATCGTCCTCCCCGAAATCGGGCCAGAGGGTCTGGGTGATAAAGATCTCACAGTAGGATATCTGCCACAAAAGGAAGTTGCTCACACGGTACTCCCCGCTTGTCCTTATGAGGAGATCAGGGTCGGGCATGCCGGAGGTATACAGGGAGTTCGAGACCAGTTCCTCGTCTATCTGGTCGGGAGAGATCTTGTTCTCCCTTATCTGACCCGTAATCTTCCGTATGGCATCCACGATCTCCTGCCTGCCCCCGTAGCTGAGGGCCAGTGTCAGGGTCATTCCCGTGTTGGAAGATGTCTGCTCCACGGTATCAAGCAGGATCTGCCTCGTACTCTTAGGGAGTTTCGCGACCCTGCCGATGGTCTTCAGCCTTATCCCGTTTTCCTGCATCTCCTCAAGCTCGGCTTTAAGGAACCGGTTAAGGAGCTTCATGAGTGCCTTGACCTCATGGGCGGGGCGTTTCCAGTTCTCTTCGGAAAAGGCGTACAGGGTGAGGAATCGAATACCTATCTCTCGGCTGAAGGTAACGATCTTTCTGACGGTATCGGCCCCCCGCTGATGTCCGTGGATACGGCTCAGACCTTTCCTCTTTGCCCATCTGCCGTTACCGTCCATTATAATGGCAACGTGGGCCGGGAGTTGTTTGGGGTCAATGCGGGTCATCTAAGTAGAACGCTGCCTTGAAGAATCTACAAAAGGGTAGAGGGGTAATGGGACAGAAGACTAAAACTCCATGATCTCCTTTTCTTTCCTGGTGGTTATCTCGTCAATTTTCTTGATGAACTCGTCTGTTATCTTCTGAACTTCATCCTGCGATCTATAAAGGTCATCCTCTGAGATCTCCTTTTCGGCCTTGAGCTCCTTGAACATCTCATTTGCCTCCCTCCTCAGGTTGCGAATGGAAATCTTGCTGTCCTCGGCTATCCTCCTGGCAAGTTTTGCCAGATCCTTTCTCCTCTCCTCGGTCAGAGGAGGAATGGATATGCGGATGATCTTCCCGTCATTTACCGGGGTCAGGCCCAGTTCAGATTTCAGGATTCCCTTTTCAATATCGCCGATAATGGACTGGTCCCAGGGCTGAACAATGATGAGGCGGCTCTCAGGAACAGACAGGGAGGCGACCTGTTCTATGGGCATCTGGGTGTCATAGCAATCCACCTTTATCCCCTCTATCAGGGCGGTGGAGGCCCGGCCCGTTCTGATCTTCCTGAACTCCCTTTCAAGGGCCTCCGCAGTCCTGTTCATTTTCTCGCGCAATTCTGAAAGAATTTCGTCCTTCATCCTTTTTCTCCTTGGGTGCCGTGTAAAAGCGGTGTTATCACGCCATATGATCCATTTTCCTCAAAACAGGGGCGATCACGCGTCAGATTCCCCCAACTGATACCTGACGAATCGGCTCACAACGATATTTTCTCCAGTTTTTGCTATGAGCTCGTTCAGGAGGTCCTGGACGGTAATGTCAGGGTTTTTCACAAAGGGCTGTTCTAAAAGACATGCCTCGGAAAAGAACTTCTTGAGTTTCCCCTCTACGATCTTTTCAATTATTTTTTCAGGTTTTCCAGATGCCTTGGCCTGGGAGGCATAGATCTCCTTCTCCTTTTCGAGAACGTCCTCGGGCACGCTTTCCCGATCTATGGCCACCGGGTTTGAGGCTGCCACCTGCATGGCAATGTCCTTTACAAAGGCGCTGAAATCCTCTGTCTTCCCGGTGAAGTCTGTTTCACAGTTCACCTCCACCAGAACGCCGATTTTTCCTCCAGCATGTATATAGGACTGCACCTGCCCCTGAGAAGTTGCGCGGCTCCCTCGCTTCTTGGCGGTTGCGATGCCTTTTTTCCTCAGATAATCAATGGCCTTACCGATGTCTCCGTCAGATTCGAGGAGCGCAGCCTTGCAGTCCATGATTCCAACGCCGGTCTTTTCTCTCAGTTCCTTAATCGTTGAAGTAGATATTCCCAATTTTACCCCCGCTGATCTGTTGATTTATGATTAATGTTGTCGCAAAGCCTCACAAAGTTCGAACTTTTCAGTAATACAGCTACCGATAACTCCTGCACTATTTCGACCTGCGCGGTTAGACTTCAGCAATTGTGGATAGGGGATCTATCCCGTCCGTGGGGGCCTCTTTTCCAAAGGACGCAAAACCCCCCAAATTCCTTAATCCAGGTAATTACTCTTCCACGGGGGCCGCAGGAGAAGCTGTTTCTTCTCCGGTCTCTGGTTTTTCTGTTTTCGGAAGGCGGATGATCTCAGGCCCGTCTTCGTCGTCTTCAATGGGTTCGCCCTCTTCAGCGGCCTGGGCCTCAGCGGCCTCCCTTTCCTTTCTCAGGGCGTCTTCTTCCCTGAGCCGCTGCTCCGCCAGGGCATGCCCCTCGATGGCGGCATCGGCTATTTTGGAACATATGAGCCTGATCGCCCTTATGGCGTCGTCGTTTCCAGGGACGATATAGTCGATCTCATCGGGGTCGCAGTTGGAGTCGGCAATGGCGATGACGGGTATCCCTAACTTTCTGGCCTCCCGCACCGCGATCTTTTCCCTCTTGGGATCTACCACGAAGACCGCCCCTGGCAGTTCATCCATGTTCTTGATTCCCCCGAGGTTCCTCTCTAACTTGAACAGCTGTTTGTTCATCTTGAGGATTTCTTTCTTGGTGTAACGGTTGATCGACCCGTCCTCCTTCATCTGTTCCAGTTCCTTGAGACGGGCAATACTCTTCTTGATGGTCTGAAAGTTGGTGAGGGTGCCGCCCAGCCACCGGTTGACCACGTAGAACATGCCGCATCGTTCACTCTCCTCCACAACCGACTCGTGCCCCTGTTTCTTTGTCCCCACAAAAAGAAGGGGGTATCCGTCGGCCACGGTTCTCACCACAAAGTCATAGGCGATCCTGATCAACCTGACCGTTTTCTGGAGGTCAATGATATGTATTCCGTTCCTGGACCCGAAGATGTAAGGTTTCATCTTGGGGTTCCACCGCCTTGTCTGATGTCCGAAATGTACGCCTGCTTCCAAGAGCTGTTTCATGTTGATAACCGCTGCCATTAAATCCTCCTTTGTCGAGAGGTCCCTTCACGGACCTCCATGCCGGTTTTACCTCGGTCCGGAGAGTTCTGGCCCCTGGGGGCTCAGGGGTACCTGGCAATAATCCGGACCTGTGATTTAAAGGGCCATTTTGGCCCTTGAGCTAATTCTCCATAATTGCTATTATTGGGCTGATCCTGAGACGTCCGTGACGATTTCTGATTCATCAACTCCCATTAAACCATGAATCAGGCATTTTGCCCCACATGCCTAAAATTCATAAGCCGATATATTTAACATTGCGGGTTTTGATTTGCAAGAAAAAAATTTTTCAACCCCATGAGAGGGATGAGTCCGCCGGGAGGGAGGCAGGGCAGTGGATAAAAACCTGAAGAAAGGTCTCAGAAGGCTCGCCGAGGACGCGGAGGTCGGCCTTGCGCGCTCGATCCTCAGATGGAAGTACAAAAGGGAGAGGGGGACGTCGCCCGGGGATGATTATCTGGAGGCGAGGTCCAGGATGGTGGCCGACGCGGCCCGTGAGGTTATTGTGCAGAGGGGAAAGAAGGTCATAGATGAGATCAGAAAGGTCTATTCAAAACCCGGGACCGGGGAGGATTCGGACCAGTGACCTACAGCAGCCTGCTAAGGGGAATCAGAAGGACCCTGGACGAAAAAGAGGAGGAAAGGCTTTCCCCCCGGGCCTGCCTCAGCCGGAGCGGGCTGAGAAGGGAGACAGACGATGATATTGAACAGGGCCACAGACAGTGCTTTTCTGTTGATTCCGACCGGATTCTACACTCCCTGGCATATTCCCGCTACATAGACAAGACCCAGGTCTTTTACCTGATAAAGAACGATCATATCACCCACAGGGTCCTCCACGTGCAGCTCGTATCAAAGATCGCAAGGACCATCGGGCGACTTCTGAGACTCAATGAGGACCTGATCGAAGCCATAGCCCTGGGGCACGACATCGGTCATACCCCCTTCGGCCATGATGGAGAGAGCTTCCTCTCAGACCTCTGCGAGGCCCATCATATGGGACGGTTTCTCCACAATATACAGGGCGTACGTTTCCTGCAGGAGATAGAGAGGAAGGGAAGGGGCTGGAATCTGACCCTCCAGGTGCTTGACGGGATCCTCTGCCATGACGGGGAGATCCATTCCCAGTCACTGGGTCCCGTGGGGAAAAAGGATTTCAGGGCCCTGGCCCTGGAGATGAGACAGAAGGGAGAAGACCCTTCCTTGGATCTGCGGCCCATGACCCTGGAGGGATGCGTGGTAAGGATGGCCGATACCATAAGCTACATAGGCAGGGATATAGAGGACGCAATCAGGCTGGGCCTGATCCGCAGGGAGGATATACCTGTCAACTGCAGGGAGGTCCTGGGGGATACCAACGGCAAGATAGTCTACGCCCTTGTGGAGGACCTTGTGGCCAACAGTTTGGATAGGGAGGACCTTAGTTTCAGCGCCCATGTGGGATCGGCCCTGAAGGAGCTGAAGGAGTTCAATGAGAAGCGTATTTACCAGGACTCCAGGGTCAAGGGTGAGACCGCAAAGATCAGACGTATGTTTGCGCTGTTGTTTGAAAAATATCTTGAGGATCTGGAAACGGGTAACCAGGGTTCCGTCATATACAGGGGATTTTTAGAGGGGATGTCTGGGAAATACCTGGAGAAGACCCCGCCCGCCGGTATTGTGCGCGATTTTATTGCGGGCATGACGGACGAGTACTTCTTGGGTCAGTGCCGCAGGAATTTTTTTCCTGAAACGAGTCCTGACTTTTTTTGAGCCTGTTCACCCTTAGGGCTCATCCTGGCCCCTCTCAACGCCTCGAAAGCCTGCGGGATACATTTTTGTTGACAAAGGTTGACGGAGCAGGTAAGTGATAATTCCACTGATTGCGTACTTGACTCCGGGGGGGGCTGGTGCGAAGGACAGTCTGCCCTGTTTTGATCTTTCCTGCGGGCCCTGTGCCTGTTTCTGCTTCGCGTGATTTTTTAGGCAAATTAGCTTGATCGGGGCGTGAATCAGCATTGCAATACCTTTTCAGTTTTCAGTCATAGGGATTTTATGCCGGCGTATTTCGCCCATCTTGTCTTTAACACCGCAAAACAACAACGTAGCGCAAAATGGAGGCCCGTGATATGGTTCAGGGGGGGGGACTTAAAGAAGGCGACATAATTCTTAAACTGGAAGATATCCACATGTCCTTTGGAAAGGTGGCCGCCCTGGTCGGGGTAAACCTCGAGGTGAGAAAGGGTGAAATTCACTCCATCATCGGCCCTAATGGTGCAGGCAAGACGGTTATGATGAACTGTATCAACGGGCTTTACAGGCCTCAGAAGGGGAACATCTTTTACAAGGGCCAGAAGATCAATGGACTCCGGCCTTACAGGAGGGCGGAATTGGGGGTTTCCAGGACCTTCCAGAAACTGGAGCTTTTCGGAGGGATGACCGTCCTGGACAACATCCGCCTGGGCAGACATATTCATCTCAAGAGCGGGATCATCAGTGGTTCCATCTATGTGGGAAAGACCAGGGCCGAGGAGATTTCCTCAAGGAGGTTCATTGAAGAGGAGATCATAGATCTCTTAGAGATTGAAAGCATCAGAGACAAGCCCGCTCATATGCTCCCCTACGGTCTTCAAAAGCGCGTGGAGCTGGGCCGGGCCCTGGCCCTCAACCCGGAACTTCTCCTCTTGGATGAGCCTCTGGCCGGGCTGAACCTTGAAGAGGTGGAGGACATGGCCCGTTTTATACTGGACATAAACGAGGAGGAACGCTGGCGGGTAACCTGTATTCTGGTGGAACACGATATGGGCGTGGTCATGGACATCTCTCACCGGGTCAATGTACTGAACTTCGGCAATCAGATCATGGACGGGACCCCTGAGGAGGTGCAGGCCAATCCGGAAGTGATAAAGGCCTATCTGGGTGAAGAGGATTTGTATTCCACAAGGAGGTAGAACAAGACATGAACGGATCCGGGATAGAGATCACCAAGGACCTCACGATTCCCAAGCTCTTTCTTAGACAGTGCAGGAAGTACGGAAAAAACAAGGTGGCCATGAGGGAGAAAGAGTTTGGCATATGGATCCCTTTCACCTGGCAGGACTATTTTGACAATGTAAAGTATTTAAGCCTTGGTATGGTCAGTCTCGGGTTGAAGCGGGGGGATAAGGTGGCCATGATCGGAGACAACCGCCCCGAGGGACTCTGGGCCGAGATGGCCGCCATGTGTGCCGGCGGGGTCGGCGTGTGGCTTTTCCAGGACTGCATGATGGATGAGGTTAAGTATATCATTGATCACTCCGACTCCAAGTTCTTTGTGGGTGAGACCCAGGAAGAGGTGGATAAGGGGATCTTTATCAAGCCCGACTGCCCCAAGCTGAAGACCATAATATGGGATGATCCCAAGGGGATGAGGAACTACCACCAGGACTATCTCATGAGCATAAAAAAGGTCCAGGAACTGGGAAAGGAGCTCGACAGAAAGGAGCCGGATCTCTTTGAAAAGATGATAAACGAGGGTCACGGTGACGATGTGTGCCTCCTTTTCTACACCTCCGGGACCACGGCCCTGCCCAAAGGGGCACTGTTGACCCACTGGAACATGCTAACCATGGGGAAGAACCTCATGGCCGTTGACCCGTGCTACGACACCGATGATTTCGTATCCTACCTCCCCTTTGCCTGGATAGGCGAGCAGATGATGTCCATATCCTGCGGCCTTCAGATCGGCTACACCCTGAACTTCCCCGAGGAGCCTGAAACCGCCCAGGAGAATATCCGTGAGATCGGGCCCCACGTGATGTTTGCTCCACCCCGGCTCTACGAGGGGATGACCCGTCAGGTGCAGGTAAAACATATAGACTCCACCTGGATCAAGAGAACGTTCTACCAGTTTGCCACAAAGGTAGGGTACAGGGCCGCAGGCCTCAAGTTTGAAAAAAAGCCGGTTCCTCCCCTGCTGAAGTTTTTGAACTGGATCGCATCCATAACCGTTCAGAAGAAGCTTAAGGACCACCTGGGCCTGTCCAGGGTCAGGCACTGCTACACGGGCGGGGCCGCCATGGGGCCTGACCATTTCAAGTTCTTCCACGCCCTGGGTGTTAATCTCAAGCAGATATACGGACAGACAGAGGTGGCCGGTATCTCGGTCGTGCACAGGGACGGGGATATCAAGTACGATACCGTGGGAACGCCCATCCCCGAGACAGATATAAGGATATCGGAAGAAGGCGAGATCCTTACAAAGAGCCCCTCTGTATTCATCGGGTATTATAAGAATGAGGAGGCCACAAAAAAGACACTTGTGGACGGCTGGCTCCACTCAGGTGACCGGGGTTTTATTGATGAAGACGGTCATCTGGTGGTGTTTGACCGATCCAAGGACGTCATGACCCTGAGCGACGGAAGGCCCTTTTCGCCCCAGTACCTTGAGACGCGGCTCAAGTTCAGCCCCTTTGTTCAGGAGGTATGGGCCATAGGCGATAACAGGGAGTACGTTACCGCTGTCATGTGTATCGATTACGCGGTGGTGGGGAAGTGGGCCGACGACAAGAAACTCAACTACACCAGCTACCCGGAACTTTCACAGAAGCCGGAGGTCTATGACCTTGTTCAGAAACAGATCGAGGAGGCAAACAAGGACCTTCCCGATCCCGCCAAGATCAGGAAGTTTGTGAACCTCTACAAGGTGTTTGATGCGGATGATGAGGAGCTGACAAGGACCTCCAAACTGAGACGGGCCTTTGTGGAGAACAGGTACAGGGATATTGTGGACGGCCTCTACTCAGATAGGGATGTGGTTCATATGGATACCACAATCACCTACGAAGACGGGAGGGAGCAGCACATAAAGACCGACTTGCGCATCCAGGAGATCAACTTGTGAGAGGGTAGTAGGGAGTAGGCAGTAAGGAGTATTTTGGGGGTGGGATGAGTGGTGACCATAGGGGTTATCAAGATCTAAACGTTTATTCTGTGGCCTATCAGCTTGCCCTGGAAATTCATGAAGGTACCAAGAGATATCCAAAAGAAGAGAAGTATTCCCTTATAGACCAGATAAGAAGATCTTCTCGAAGCATTCCAGCAAATTTGGCCGAAGCATGGAAAAAGAGACGCTACGAAAAGGCATTCGTTAGTAAATTGATTGATTGTGCGGGCGAAGCAGGTGAAACTGAAGTATGGTTGGGTTTTTCAAGAGGTTTTGGTTACATTGAAGATGCTCAGTATCAGCGTTTTATTCAGAAGTATGATGAAGTGAATCGAATGTTATATGGTATGATAGAAAAGGCAGACAAATTCTGCCATTAGGCAGCTTATCGCTCTGTACTGCCTACTGCTTACTATCAAAAGGGAGGAAACTGATGGAGCTGTTTTTCATGAGTCTGACCACGGGTATCATGGTGGGAGGCATCTACGCCCTGGTGGCCCTGGGATGGGTCCTCATCTACAAGTGCTCAGGGGTTCTCAACCTGGCCATGGGCGAGTTGACCCTTGTGGGGGCCTACGTCACCTACACCTTCTATACCATAGGAGTCCCCTTTGTCCCTGCCGTGCTACTGACCCTGCTGGTGGGGATTATCCTGGGTTTTCTGACCGAACGTATATTCCTGGACAAACTGATCGGGGAACCGATCCTGGCCGTTATCATGGTAACGGTGGGGATCTCCTTCTTCCTGAAAGGACTCATCGGATACATATGGGGGTCGGACACCAGGGTCTTTACCCCCCCTGTATTTGACATAAAGCCCATTACAGTGGGTCTCCTGAAAATATCTCCCGTATATCTCTGGTCATTTATACTGTCCATAATCCTGCTTATCGTCTTTGTTGCCTTTTTCAAATATACCCGGTGGGGCCTTTCCATGCAGGCCACAGCCGATGACGAGACCGCGGCCCTCTCCCTGGGGGTGAGCGCCCGGTTCGTGTATGCATCGGCCTGGGCCATCGCCTTCATGAGCGCCGGCGTGGGCGGGGCCCTCTTAGGGAACATCAACGGTATTAACATCTCCGTGGGCCATCTGGGGCTTCTGGTTCTTCCAGCGGTGGTCCTGGGGGGGCTGAACTCCGTGCCCGGGGCCATAGTGGGAGGGATCATGATAGGTCTTTTGCAGAATTTTTCAGGCACCTACCTTGACCAGTACTTCCCTGGCGGGGTCAAGGAGATCGTCCCCTTTGCCTTCATGGCCGTCTTCCTCCTGTTCAAACCCTACGGGCTATGGGGATGGGAGAGGATCGAGAGGGTGTAAGGATAGTAGGGAGTAAGCAGTAGGGAGTAAGCAGTAAGCAGAATTAAAAGAGGTTTTGGGCTTAAACTTTAGCTTACCCACATAAACAGACTTCATGTTTAACTGGGTAAACTTTAGGCACTTCAAACTTTAGGCACTTCAGCTCACTTAGAAAGAGGTTATTCTATGTCCAGTGTATGGTTGCCGTGCGGTGATTACCACCAGAACTATGCGGAAGATCAGGGGTGGTGGCAGACGAACTTCCTGAAAGGAAAGATGATCCTCCTGCTGGCCGTTGTCTTCATAGGGATACCCCTGTTTGTGGATGAATACTGGATCAGCGTGGGTACCATGATCGGCTATACGGCCATGGGGGCATTGGGGGTTCAGCTCCTGATCGGTTACGCGGGGCTCCTTACCCTGGGTCATGCTGCCTTCATTGCCGTGGGCGCTTATACCAGTGTTATGCTGATTCTCCAGTTCCCGTGGCCCCAGTTCCTTCTCGACTGGGGACTGGCCTACCCCATCAGCGTATTTATTGCTGGGATCGTTGCGGGACTTTGGAGTGTGCTGTTCGGCCTCCCGTCGGCCAAGGTGAAGGGTTTCTACCTGATCCTCACCACCATGGCGGCCCAGTTCATTACCGTTGATTTCATACTGACCCAGTATATCAGCCAGATAGGGGGAAGGGGTCAGGCCTTTTCCCTGCCGCCCGGCACCATCAAGATCGGGCCATGGGTGATTGAAAATGATACGCAGGTCTACTTTGTTATGGCTGTTGTGCTCACACTCATGGTGATCGTTCTTGCCAACCTTCTCAGGTCCAAACCCGGTCGCGCATGGGTGGCCATCAGGGATAACGATATTGCGGCCGAGGCCCTGGGTATTAATATCGTATGGTACAAGCTCCTGGCCTTTTTTGTGGCCGGGTTTATGGCGGGTATTGCCGGGGCCTTCTGGGTGTGCAATACCGCCGCCCTCAGTCCCGAGCATTTCCAGTGGTTTCTCTCCCTATGGCTGGTGGGCGTGATCCTGATCGGCGGGGTCGGGTCCATACAGGGGGCCATTTTCGGATCCATCTTTATGGTGGTTGTCATGGAACTGCTCCAGACGGGCGCGATTCCATTGGCGGAATATTACCCGAAGATCCTTGTAGATTTTGCCTATATCAAGGATATGGCCTTCGGCCTGGCCATCTGCGCCTTCCTGATCTACGAACCGAACGGTCTGGCATACCGCTGGTGGCAGGCCAAGAACTACTTCAACCTGTGGCCGTTTTCCTATTAGGGACAGGATGCAAGATGCAGGATGCAGGATGGACGGAGGAGAATGGGTGGATGATTGACTACCACGGGTATTTCTTGTGCCTTGAGCCTTGCGCCTTACGCCTATGTTACATCCACGGTGCGGAAACCAGCAGCAGAATAAAGACGATAATCTGCTAACCAAGCCCCGCCTCGGGCGGGACTTGAAACCCGAAAGGAGGTGAACGGTTCGTACGGATAAGTCTTTGGGGTCTATTGTAAATGCGGTTAACACTAAGGTTCTCATTACTTGAAAAGGGGGGATAATCTATGAAGAAAAACATCTTTGCAAAGATTTTTGTAATCTTGCTGGCCGTGGCATTTGTGGCGGGTTTTTCAACCGCTGCCGTTGCCAAGAAGATCAGGATCGGTGGCATCATGGATACCACCGGGGCAACTTCGGATGTGGGCAAAGACTATGCTATCGGCATGGCAGACGCCTTCAAGTATATAAATTCCCAGGGCGGTGTTAACGGAAAGAAGATCAGATACGTCTGGTTTGATTACGGATATCGTATTCCCGAGGCCATTACAAAGTACAAGATGCAAAAAAGACTCGGATCCGTTGCCATCATGGGGTGGGGAACCGGAGATACCGAGGCCCTCTCACCCACGGTCAATAAGGATAAAATTCCCTATGTGTCCGCTTCGTATTCGGCCCATTTGACCGACCCGAAAAAGACACCTTATAACCTCTTCTTTTCATCCGACTACTCAACCAACGCCAGGTCCGCCATCACGGCCTGGTTTGACAAGAAATGGCCCAAACATAAGGATTTCGGTAAGAGAAAGCCGAGGTTCGCCTGCTGTTACATGTTTGCCTCACCCTACTGTTCAGCCCCCATCAAGGCCATAAAAGACCAGGCCAAACTCCTTGGTTTTGAAATCGGGCCGGACCAGGATGTCTCCCTCTTTGCCCTTGATACCAAGAGCCAGATCATGGCCCTGAAGAAGTTCAAACCGGATCTGTTGTGGCACGGCAACACCACCATGAGCGTTGCAGCCACGGTCAGGGACGCCTACGCCCTGGGTCTCGGCACTGACTGGATCGTCAATAACTGGGGCTTTGACGAGAACCTGCCCCGCCTGGCCGGAAAGGCCGCCGAAGGGGTCATGGGCGCCACACCCTGCGCCTTTTTCGGACAGGACTACAAGAACATGGACCTGGTTGTCTCATCGGCCGAAAAGTACAGCCCTGGCGTTCCCATCGGAAAGAGGCTCATCCGGACAGTTCAGGCATGGGGTGATGCCCTGGTCCTGTGGGAGGCCATGAAAAGGGCCGACAAGGCAGGCGTGGACCTGACAAAAAAGGGATGCGGGCCCGGTATAATGAAGAAGGGGTTCGAAACCATGCGTAACTTTGACATCGGCCTGGGCGCAGCGCCCATCAGCTATACTGCCACCGATCACCGGCCTGCCACCGGATGTCTTATCCAGGAGTGGAAGGGCGGCAAGTTTCAGCCGGTTGAGGCCGTTGATCTGAAAAAGAGATGGCCGCAAAAATGGGCAAAGGAATGGTTAGGTTGGTAGGCAACCGATAACATCACCCCTGGAGGTAGGGTCTTGGAGAAATCAGAGGCGATACTGAGGATCAACAACATTGAGGTCAAGTACCACGAGGTCATCCTGGTGCTCAAGGGTGTTTCCATTGAGGTCCCCAGGGGGGGGATTGTAGCCCTCCTCGGGGCCAATGGGGCCGGCAAGAGTACCACCCTCAAGGCCATTTCCGGCCTTCTCAAGGTCGAAGACGGCGAGGTGACTGACGGCGCTATCGAGTATGAAGGGAAACAGATTCACCACGAGAGGGCCGCTAAGATCGCCAAGGCCGGTATTGTCCAGGTAATAGAGGGCCGCAAGGTCTTCGAGCACCTCACCGTTGAGGAAAACCTCAAGGTGGGGGCCCACCTGAGAAAGACCGGGTCGGTGAAGGAGAAGCTCCAGATGGTGTACCGCTACTTTCCGAGGCTCGTAGAGAAGCGCAACGAGATAGCCGGGTTCGTAAGCGGTGGCGAGCAGCAGATGGCCGTAGTGGGAAGGGCCCTTATGACCGAGCCCAAACTGGTGTTGTTGGATGAGCCTTCCATGGGCCTTGCCCCCATGCTCATACATGAAATCTTTAAGATCGTCACAAAACTCAACAGGGAGGAGAAGATCTCCATACTTCTCGTGGAGCAGAACGTAAAGCTCGCCCTGACCGTTGCTCCCTATGCCTATGTCATGGAGACCGGGAGGATCGTGATGGATGATCCCTCTGAGAAGTTGAGCGAGAACGAGGACATTAAGGATTTCTACCTGGGAATGGGCAGCGGTTCGAAGAAGAGCTTCCGGGAGGTAAAGCATTACAAGAGAAGGAAAAGATGGTTGAGCTGACAATGAACATATTTCAAATCGGGGATGCGCCCTGGCATCTGTTCTGTTTCTGACCAGAGTGGGGAAACGGGGGAGGAGGAACAGAAGATCCTTTTCCCCATTCCAGCCCCTGATTAAGGGAGGTATGCTATGAAGAAAAAACTGGTTCTGATGATAGTTCTTATTTTCGGCCTGAGTATTGCCCTGGCGTCATGTGTTACTACTGCGCCGGTCAAGCCAACCGATAAAAATTTTACCGCACCAAAGGTGACCCTTGAGTCCTTTGAGATCCCCCAGTACGACGGGTACTGGTACTTCTCAAAGAAGGTAAAACCCACCAAGGGGGAAGCCGGAGACAGGGGGGCTATCCTGCCCATGAGCTTTGTTTTCAACGTCGAGAACCGTAACCCCTACCCGATTCTGCTCAACGGGATCACCTTTACCGTTGTCTTTGACAAGGAGTTCTCCTTGGTCACCTATAACAATCAGGATGAGTACTGGATCCCGGCAGGCAAGACCGACCAGGTGAGGGCCACGACCCTGATCACGGCCCGTTCGGCCCTCTTGAGCCTGCTGGTTACCGGCGGTTTTAAGCTGAAGGCCAAGGGATGGAGCCCCTGGAAGGCCCTTGAGACCTGGTGGAAGGGTGTGCCGGAAGGGACAACCCCTGTGGACATAACAGAATGTTCCTTCTCATTTTCCGCCGATGGTGTACAGAAGGCATACCCCTATGAACTCAAGGTGCAGTAATCTGTGAATAATCCGCCCTTTGCCGTTCCATGGGGACGGCAAAGGGTATTTTTTTGCGGGGGAGACCAACCATGGGACTATATGATTTTACTTTCTACGACCTGATAAACCGTAACGCGGCCACCTTCGGGGACAAAGACGCGTGGTTTGAGGTGGATAACGGACATACCCTGAGCTTTTCCCAGTACAGGGCAAAGGTGAAAAGCCTGGCCTGCGGGCTCCAGAAGGCGGGCCTTCAAAAGGGTGACCGCATAGGGGCACTTGGAAAGAACAGCCTTGAATACTTCTTCCTCTACGGCGCGGCCGCGGCCCTTGGTGCTGTGATGCTCCCTATCAACTGGAGGCTCTCCGCGGACGAGGTGGGGTATAACCTGAACGACTGTACGCCAAGGTTCGTGTTTTCAGACATGGAGTTTCAGGATACCCTGAACGGGTTGAAGGATAAACTGCCGTCCGTGGAAAAATATTTCAACCTGGGTCCTGAAGGGGGTGAGTTTGGCGATTTTCAGCCCCTGCTGGACCAGGGAGATGAGTTTGATCCGGTGGATGTTGCCACCGATGACGGATTTGTGATTATTCATACGGCGGCGGTGGCCGGCAGGCCCAGGGGGGCCCTTTTGAGCCACGGGAACGTGCTCTGCGCTGATATGCACTTCGGCTATCTCCTGAACCTAACCCCGGAGGATGTGCATCTGAATATCCTGCCCCTTTTTCATGTGGGCGGCCTTTTCATGGTCACGTCGAGTTTTCACGCGGGCATCATGAATGTGAACATGAGCAGGTTCGATGCCCGAAAAGCCGTTGAGATGATAGAGGAAAAACGGGTTTCAATGATGTTTACCTTCGCCCCTATCCTTTCGTCGGTGCTTGAGGAGCATGAAAAATCGGGCAGGGACATAAGCAGCCTGAGGGTATCCGCCGGACTTGACACCCCGGAGACCATAGAGAAGTATCAGGAGATAACCGGCGGGACCTTCTACTGTATGTACGGTCAGACAGAGACCTCCTGCGTGGCCACCTTCGGCGCCTATAACGACAGACCGGGTTCAGCGGGCAGGATGCTTCCCCTGGCCGAGGTAAGGCTTGTGGATGATTATGACCGGCCCGTGCCCGTGGGTCAGGTGGGTGAGATCACCATGAAGGGCCCCATGGTGTTCAAGGGGTACTGGAATCTGCCCGAGGATAACGAATATACCTTCAGGGAGGGCTGGCACCATACGGGTGACCAGGGGAGATTTGATGAGGACGGCTTTCTCTGGTATGCGGGCCGCAAGGCGGAGAAGGAGCTGATCAAGCCGGGAGGCGAGAACGTGTATCCGGCAGAGGTGGAAAAGGTAGTCCTTGAACACCCGGCAGTGGAGAAGACGGTGGTCTTTGGTGTCCCTGATCCCAAATGGAAGGAGGGGATCAAGGCCGTCTGCCAGTTGAAGGAGGGGGAGAGCCTGGAACCACAGGCATTAATCGATTTTGTGGGCGAGAGGATCGCCAGGTATAAGAAACCCCAGTACGTGGAGTTCGTAGATCTGCTTCCAGTGCTTGAAGACGGTTCCCCTGACAGGGCAAGGGCCAAGGAGCTCTACGGCGGAGACCAGTAACAAAGAGGGCAACAGATATGAGGATTCAAGGCCCCGCCCGGCGCGGGGCCTTTTTATTTCACCCTGCCCGGGTCAGATCCAGGCCCCGGGAAGCGGACAGCGGATTTCATTCTCTTGCGTCAGGGAAGATCCATGGCCAAGAGCTGCTTGAGTACCTAATGACGTCGCCCGATTCCGTACTGTTTTCGGTCATGGCCTGCGCCCTAAGCTTTTTTCTAAACTTCACCTCAAATTTATGATAAAGTATCGCATGTCAAATGGCCTAAGTGTTTGATATCTATAAACGTCGGCCGACTTTTACGGTCATGGTGATTCTTGGGCGCCACCCTGAAGGCCTGCCCCTCAGCGTACTGTCGTAAATGCGACCGGAGGATTCGGATAGATTTGAAATTTGACAAAGATGGAGGAAAAAATGGGCATTTATGAAGAGATCGTCTCTAACACACCTATCGGATATCTCGCCTCCATTGACGGGGCCCAACCGAGAGTTCGCCCCATGAGCTTTGTCCATGTACCGGGAGGAAAACTCTGGAGTTCCACATATAATATCAGCGGAAAGATGGATGAGTTTCTGCAAAATGACAGGGTGGAGGTATGTTTTGTTGATTCCGGCTATCGTCAATTGCGGGTGGAAGGCAGAATCGACACCACCGGCGACAGTGAGAAAAAGAAACAGTTGTTGGCGCTTAATCCCGGGGTCAGAAATCATTTTCCAAACGAGGATGACGAACACTTTGTTCACCTGGAAATCACTCCCACGCGGGTTCGTTGGAAGAACACCGGTTTCAGCGAATACGAAGAAATCGCTATCGAGCCCTAACCGTCAAACGTTTATCAGGTTATTTGACCCGCGGCCCTAAAAGGATCTGGATGAGAGCGGTCTGTCAAACCATAAGACAAAGGGCGGATGAAGTAGGCCGGATGGTTTGTGATCTTATGGCCGAGGGCAGGATCGTTTCCATATTTGACAAGGCCGTAAATATCCTGATGCCGCAGGGACTTTTGGTTTCGCTGGTGGAGCGCCGTAACCAGATGACGGCCATGAGTGTCAGATGTCCGGCTGTTTTCGAGAGTTTGAGCTCTCGACGATTGAGGCTCAGGGTGGGTGATACGGCGTATGTCAAACCGGACCGTTTGACCATCGAAGGATTGCGGATTGACCTTGTAACGGCGCGCCGTTTTCAGGGTATGGTTGACCCGGATATGGCATTCCGGTTTGATTCGGCTAAAATCTCGGTCTTTG
>Ga0136651_10000534_pt1 | contig 21076 bp, 18 predicted proteins | sample Mar14236cmmetaG_FD_94867 | JGI IMG/M metagenome (GOLD analysis project Ga0136651, IMG submission 94867) | Marine hydrothermal vent microbial communities from Guaymas Basin, Gulf of California to study Microbial Dark Matter (Phase II) - Marker... ... | reverse complement strand
CCTGTAGGATGTCCCCATTCCCAACCTGTCTCTCTTGGTGTTTTTCCCTTTACCTGTCATTTCATAACCTCCCTTTGTCAATATCTTTGGTTTTGATTTATCGATTTTTGCCCTTATACAAAGCAAAAGCGATGCCATCTTGCGGGGGTAACCTCAAAAATATGCCCATTAACTTGAAATGAGACCGGACAAGGGGTAAACTCCGACACGGTTTAAGTGCTTTTTCAGTGCGTACGGGCTGAGGGTGGATAGCTGAAATATCCTGGAAGTTCAAGGCGTTGACCGATAACAGGGCCGGGGGAAGTTTGTTTTTCAAGGCGCTTTCCGTCTTGGGTTGGTAATGGCGTAAGACATTTACTTCCCGCCACCCGTATGGCCCGACGGGCGCTTCAGGTCGGGGTGTTGAATGTGGCCATATCCTGCAAAAAAGGGGTCGCCACCCAATTCTGAGGGACGCCCTGCATATTTTGCGATGTAATCACGGTAAGTTATGTGTATGTTGCATAATACGGCACCTCAGTCTTATTTTTCTACACCTCCATAAACATGAGTCCTCCACCCCTTCCCCGGAGGTTGAGGGGCCGCCATGAGGAGGGCTGAGATTTCCAGGACCCGGGACCACCGGACTTATCCGGTTGACACACCTCGGACTTTTTCGTACTCTTCCTCTGCAACAGAAGATAGATGAGCGGATTTTGGCCGCGGGCATCTTGTTAACCTCCATCTGAGCTACCCCATAGAAAGGATACCATGACGAGCCTGAGCGATCTGGATCTGGAAGTGCGGACCCTTGGAGAATGCCGCATAACCTCTCCCATGCGTTCGACCGATTTTGTGGATAATGGCAAGCGTGTCCTCTTCCATTCCACCATAAGGAAGGCCGATGCCTTTATCCAGGCCGGCAGGGACCTGCCCTCCTTTGAGATGGCAGGGCCCAGGGAGCGGATCTACTTTGATCCTTCCAAACTCAAGTGCGGTATTGTCACCTGCGGCGGGATCTGCCCAGGGCTCAACGACGTGATCAGGGCCATTGTCCTGAGTCTCCACTATCATTACGGCGTTGAATCGGCCTTCGGGTTTCAATATGGGTTTGAAGGCCTTGCCCCGGCGTACAGGCACCCTCCCGTGGAACTGACCCTGAAGGAGGTGGAGGATATCCACACGAAAGGGGGTACTATACTCGGGTCATCCCGGGGGCCCCAGGATGTTTCGGAGATGGTGGACACCCTGGAAAGGATGAATATCGGCATACTCTTTACCATTGGCGGCGACGGGACCCTGCGGGGGGGGCTGGCCATATGTGAGGAGATCGCCAGGAGGGGCCTCAAGATCAGCGTGATAGGGATCCCCAAGACCATAGACAACGATATATCCTACGTGGATGAGTCCTTCGGCTTTGAGACTGCGGTGGCAGAGACAAGGACGGCCATCTACTCGGCACATGTGGAGGCCCTGGGGGCGAGAAACGGTATCGGTCTCGTTAAACTGATGGGCAGGGAGTCAGGCTTTATCGCGGCGTACTCCACCCTTGCCAACAGTGACGTGAACTTCTGCTTGGTACCGGAGGTGCCCTTCAGGCTCGAGGCCCTTTTTTCCGCCCTCAGGGATCAGTTGGAAAAAAGGCGTCATGCCGTAATTGTGGTGGCAGAGGGGGCCGGACAGGACCTCTTAGGGACTACCGGCCGGCGGGATGCCTCCGGCAACCCCCGATTCGAGGATATTGGTCTCTTCCTGAAAGATCAGATACTGGCCCACTTCAGGGATTCAGGGATGGACATAACCCTGAAGTATATTGATCCCAGCTATACGATCCGGAGCAGGCCTGCAAACCCCCACGACTCGGTCTTCTGCCTCCTCCTGGGCCACTGTGCCGTGCACGCGGGGATGACCGGCAGGACAAATATGCTGGTGGGCTACTGGAACGGGGAGTTTACCCATGTGCCCATACCCCTGGCCGTATCAGAACGGAAACATATTGACCCGGAAGGACGGCTGTGGAGCAGTGTGCTGGAATCCACCGGACAACCGAGGGATATGTCCTGAGACAGGGGGGGCTGGATGCTGGGGACTGGATGCTGGATATCCCGCCGGGGCGGGACTATATTCCATCAGGGTGGGACTGGAAACCGGATACTCGTCGAGGATTCCGCCGAAAGGTCCTTTACGAAAAGAAAAAGACGCGGGAAAGGGGGGGGCTGGCATTTCAGTGCTTCAGCAATATTACCCGATAGTTAGACCATATTCCTGTGTTTGGGACAGGCGGCTTCAACCGGCCGGGGAACTTTTTGGAAGTCTGCGGAAATTTATTGTTCATTTTTTCTTGACACCCCAAGAAAATAATATATAAAGGAGCTTGTTACAAAATGCACAAGGAGCCTCCGCAGGGATTCCCCATGAGAGAGTCTACCGCCAGGGAGAGGGAAAGTGTCTGTTTCCTCGTGGGGTTTTCAGGGTCGGGCGTTGTTTGTGCGAGGAATCAAGATCGGCGGGCCGATCTCGCCCTGGCAGGACCGGAAGCATTCTTTTTCCCTTTCATATGATCCGGGCGCCAGAGGGAATCACATAGAAAGGAGGTGCAAGAGAAGTAACTTTCCACTTTTTTTGGACAGTTGTTTGACGCTTTAAAACCGTTAACAGTGAGGAGGTATAATAATGCCAAGTTTTGTGATTGCAGAGAAGTGCGACGGTTGCAAAGGGCAGGACAAGACAGCCTGCATGTACATCTGCCCCAACGACCTGATGTTCCTGGATATGGAGAAGATGAAGGCTTACAACCGTGATCCGTCCATGTGCTGGGAGTGCCAGTGCTGCGTAAAGATCTGCCCCCAGCAGGCCATGGATGTGCGTGGCTATTCTGACTTTATTCCGCTGGGCGCCAGCTGTGTTCCGCTGCGTGGTTCAGAGGATATAATGTGGACGGTAAAATTCAGGGACGGCAGCCTCAAGAGGTTCAAGTTCCCCATCAGGACAACCGAAGAGGGCTCGGCAGATCCCTTGGGCGGCTTTGCAACGCACGATGATCTGAACAGCCAGGCCCTGGCCACCGAACCCGAATCCCTGGGACTCGATGCAGTTCCTACAGTATAAAGAAAGGAGGTAATAAGATAATGGCAAATTTTGAAACAGTAGAAGTCAGCACAGACCTCCTGATTCTTGGTGGGGGATTTTCAGCTTGTGGTGTGGCCACAGAAGCGGCCTACTGGGCCAAGAAGAACGGCCTGAAGGTAACCCTGGTTGACAAGGCTGCCCTGGACAGGAGCGGCGCCGTGGCCATGGGCCTTTCGGCTATCAACCAGTACATAGGCATCAAGGACGGGGAAAACACCTGCGAGGACTACGTTCGCTACGTCCGTCAGGACCTGATGGGTATCTCCAGGGAGGACCTGGTCTACAACATCGCCCGTCATGTGGACTCCACGGTGCACCTCTTTGAGAAATGGGGTCTCAAGATCTGGACCGATGAAGAGGGCAAGTACGTGCATGAGGGCCGCTGGCAGCTCATGATAAACGGTGAGTCCTACAAGATCATCATCGCGGAAGCGGCCAAGAACGCCATAGCAGACGCCGGCGGCGAGATCTTTGAGAGGGTCTTTATCGTTGAGCCCCTCCTTGACGGCAACAAGTGCGTGGGGGCCGTGGGATTCAGCACCCGTGAAGAGAAGATCTACGTGTTCAAGGCAAAGGCCACGGTCGCCACCATGGGTGGTGCGGTTCACGTGTTCCGGCCCAGGTCTGTGGGCGAAGGTTTTGGACGCTCCTGGTACCCGCCCTTCAACACGGGCTCCAGCGCCTACTTCACCATAAAGGCCGGTGCAGAGATGACCTGTCAGGAAGTCAGGTTCATCCCGGTCAGGTTCAAGGATGCATACGGTCCTGTGGGGGCATGGTTCCTCCTGTTCAAGTCCAGGGCCATCAGCGCGGAGGGCGGTGAGTACATGGTGGTCAGAAAAGAGGAACTCAACAACTGGGCCCCCTACGGACTGGCCAAGCCGATCCCTGCAAACCTGAGGAACTACCTTGGCATGCTGGATGTGGATGCAGGCCTTGGTCCCCTGTACATGGAGACCGCTGAGGCCATCAACAAGATCGCCGATGAGTACAAGGATGATCCCAAGGGCTACAAGAAAAAGATGAAGGAACTTGAGTCCGAGGCGTGGGAAGACTTCCTGGATATGACCATCTCCCAGGCCCATCTCTGGGCAGCCCTGAACGTGAAGCCCGAAGAGAAGCACTCTGAGATCGCGGCCTGTGAACCCTACTTCATCGGTTCCCACTCCGGTGCCTCCGGTGCCTGGGTGAGCGGTCCCGAAGATATGGACACCCCCTACAAGTGGGGTTATGTCAATATGTGCACGGTGGACGGGCTCTTTGCGGCAGGCGATGCCTCCGGCGCATCCAGCCACAAATTCTCCTCCGGTTCCCATGCAGAAGGCCGGATAGTGGGCAAGGCGGCCATCAAGTATATCGTGGAAAAGGGTGAAGAGCCCACTCTTGACGCTGCCAAGGTGGATGAGATAAAGGCCAAGATCCTGGCCCCGCTCGATCGTCACCAGGAGTTCTGCAACGAGACCACCGATCCTGACATCAACCCCAACTATCTCCTGTGGCGGCAGTTCATGGATCGCCTCCAGAAGATCATGGACGAGTATGCGGGCGGTGTGACCGCGGCCTTCAAGACCAGCAAGGCCAACCTGGAGAGGGCCATGGAGCTCTTTGTCTACCTGAAGGAGGACTCTGAAAAACTGGCTGCCACGGATATCTACTCCCTGGAAAGGGTCTGGGAGAATATCCACAGGATGTGGCAGGGCGAGGCCCACGTGAGGACCATGCTCTTCCGCGAGGAGACCAGGTGGCCGGGTTACTACTTCAGGGCCGACACACCCAAGATGGATGAGGAAAACTGGCACTGCTTTGCCAACTGCAGATATGATCCTGCAACCGGCGAATGGGAGATGTCCAAGAAAGATGTGTGGAACATCCCCGGTGTATAACCCTGTAACCTGAGATAAAGATGCTCCAGGCATGGTGGGTTAGTGCCTGGAGCATCTCTTTCATCCACTGTTTTAAGTGATTCATGGGGGTCTGGAGTGCCTGGAGCGAGGGGTGGCAATGGTTATGCGTGAGGAGTGCAATTAGAGATCAACCCTGCAACACAGGGGATTAAGAATCTTGCCTTATGGGGTATCACAAACACTGTAAATTTTAGCTCACTTCAGTAGCTCTAACCTTTAGTCACTTAAATTAGCGTATTTGGTCCATGAACATTTTTGATCTCCCTCGCGGTTCAAAAATGGATATTGACGAAATACGCTTTTTGTGAACGTAGTTCGCTTCGCTCACAATTGGAATGTTAGCAGCCGTTCACGGCTTGAAATTTGGAATTGGAAATCAGGAACCGGGGAGATATCGGCGCAAAATTGAATGCGTTCATCAACAGCACAAAAGCATGAAGGCCAAATTTCTAATTTCAACGTTCCACCATTCCATTTATGCGGCAAAAAGGCTAAGACTTAATAAACCACTTTAATTTCAATAAGTTGTAGAATTTCCGAGAGGTTTAGGGCACTTGGCTTTCCCTATATAGCAGACTTCAAAAACTACAACCCTGGAGGATACAATGGCAGATGTACAAACGACAAACCAGAGTATATTGGTAGTTGGCGGGGGCATGAGCGGAATTACAGCCGCCCTGGAAGCGGCCGAGGCCGGTTATGACGTGGTCCTGGTGGAGAAAAACCCCTACCTTGGGGGGCGTGTGACCCAGTTATACCAGTACTTTCCCAAGCTTTGCCCGCCCAACTGCGGTCTGGAAATCAACTTCCGGCGTATGAGACAGAATCCGAAGATACGTTTTTTTACCATGGCAGAGGTTGCGGGTATTTCAGGACAGGAAGGGGACTACGATGTGACCATCAAGCTCTCCCCCCGGTACGTTAATGAAAAATGTACCTGCTGCGGGAAATGCGCAGAGGTGTGTGAGGTAGAGATAGACAACCCGTTTAACTACGGGATGGATAAGATCAAGGCGGCCTATCTCCCCCATGAGTTTGCCTTCCCCATGAGGTATGTGCTTGATCCCTGTCTGGTGGGGACCGATGAGGGAAAAAAATGCCTGGAGGCCTGCGAGTACGGCGCCGTTGATCTTGACATGGAAGAGGCCACCTTTGACCTGAGGGTTGGCGCAATAGTCTGGGCCGCGGGTTGGGATCCATACGACGCTGCAAAGGTCGATTACTACGGCTATGGGGAATATGAGAACGTGATCACCAACGTAATGATGGAGCGGTTGGCATCGCCAAACGGCCCCACAGAGGGCAAGATAGTTCGGCCGTCCGACGGCAAGGAGGTAAAAAATATCGCCTTCATCCAGTGCGCCGGGTCCCGGGATGAGAACTACCTCCCCTACTGTTCGGGTATATGCTGCCTTGCCTCTTTGAAGCAGACCACATATGTGAGAGAACTTTACCCGGATTGTGATGTTACAGTCTTCTTCATAGATATCAGGGCCCTTGACAGACTCGAGGACTTCTACACAAAGGTGCAGGAAGACGAGAAGGTTACCTTTATCAAGAGCAAGATCGCCAACATAACAGAGGACGAAGACACAGGAGACCTGCTCCTTGAGGGCGAGAACACCAGGACCGGGGAGCAGATCCTGATGAACTTCGACCTGGTTGTTCTGGCCACAGGGATGGTCCCCAACGGGATCCAGGTAGACGGTGCTCCAGAGGTCCCCTGTGATGAGTACGGGTTCCTGGTAAATGATCCTGAAAAGACCGGAATATACGGCGTCGGCTGTGTAAGGAGGCCGACCGATGTCGCTTCATCTGTACAGGATGCCACAGCAGGGGCCTTAAAGGCTATCCAATCAATCGCGAGGAGGTAACTCGATGGACAAGAAGACAGCAGTTTATATTTGCACCGGATGTGGCATCGGAGATGCCCTGGATATTGAGCAGCTCAAGGAGGAGGGGACCGAGGATTTCACCATAGATATCACCAGGGACCATCCTTTTCTGTGCGGTCAGGAAGGTGTTGACCTGATCAAACAGGATATTGAGGGTGAGGGTATTAACACGGTGATTATTGCCGCTTGCTCTCACAGGGTCAACTACGATCTGTTCAACTTCGGCCAGGGGGTCATAGTTCAGAGGGTCAACCTGAGGGAACAGGTGGCCTGGAGCCAGCCTGCCGGCGAGGAGGATACCCAGATGCTGGCCGAGGATAACCTGCGTATAGGCTGCTCCCAGGCCAAGGACACGGAACTGCCCGAGCCCTTCAAGGCAGAGGAGGAGTATTCCAAGGATATCCTGGTAGTGGGCGGAGGGTTGGCCGGGATGACCGCGGCCCTGGAGACTGCCAGGGCAGGATATCAGGCCATCCTGGTGGAAAGAGAGGACAGGCTGGGCGGCTTCCTGGGCAAGATGAAAAAACTGATTACTCTCCCCTATAAGGAGGTTTCAGAGCCCGGGGCCGAGGAGCTGATCAAGGCTATTGAGGATGAGCCAAAGGTAAAGGTCTATACCTCCTCAACCGTTGAGAAGATCAGCGGGGGGCCGGGGCTTTACACCGTGGAGATCAAATCCAATGGAAACGGGGTCAGTGAAAGGGTAGGGGCCGTGGTCCAGGCCACGGGCTGGGTCCCCTATGACGCAAACAAGCTTGGCCACCTGGGCTACGGCAAGTTCAAGGACGTGGTTACAAACGTTGAGATGGAAGAGATGGCCGCGTCGGGCAAGATCACACGGCCCTCCGATGGGAGTGATGCCAAAAACGTCCTCTTTATCCAGTGTGCCGGATCCCGGGACCCTGAGCATCTTCCCTACTGCTCTTCGGCCTGCTGTCTGGTCTCGATGAAACAGGCGGGTTATGTGAAGGAGCAGAACCCTGAGGCGGTCAACTATATCCTGTACAAGGACGTGCGCACCGTGGGCCAGGCCGAGGATTTCTACCGGAAGGCCCAGAACGATGGAAACATATTCATTAGAGGCGAGGCCGCCAACGTGGGAGAGGAGGGCGGCAAACTCTTTGTGGAGGCCGATGATGAACTCTTAGGCGAGAGGGTGAAGATCGAAGACCTGGACCTGGTCGTGTTGGCCGTTGGAATGGTCCCCGCCTCTAAGCCAGATACCACCCCGAGGATCAAGGCCCCTGCGGACGCGGAGGATGCAGATGAGGACGGGATGATAGAGGTCGTGCCCGATTCCGGATTTTTTGCAAACAGCGCCCTGAACCTGGACTACCGTCAGGGTCCTGAGTTGCCCACCCTAAAGTATGGATTCCCCGACTCCCACTTCATCTGTTTTCCCTATGAAACAAGGCGGACGGGTGTCTATTCAGCCGGGTGCATCAGACGGCCCATGGAGACGGCAAAGGCCATAGACGATGCAGTGGGCGCGGCCATGAAGGCGATCCAGTGCACCGAGGCCACGGCCGAAGGAAAGGCCGTCCATCCCAGGGCCGGGGATACGACCTACCCCGAGTTCAACATGCAGCGATGTACCCAGTGCAAGCGGTGTACAGAGGAGTGCCCCTTTGGCGCCATCAACGAGGATGAAGAGGCCAATCCCCTTCCCAACCCCACGCGCTGCAGGCGATGCGGCGTGTGCATGGGCGCCTGTCCTGAAAGGATCATATCCTTCAAGAACTACTCGGTGGGCATGATAGGGAATATGATCAAGTCCGTTCACGTGCCTGAGGAGGATGAGGAAAAACCGAGGGTGCTCTGCCTGATCTGTGAAAACGACGCCCTTCCGGCAGTGGATATGGCAGGGATCAAGCGGATGAAATGGAGCCCCTATGTGCGTTTCATCCCCATGAGATGTCTTGGATCCATGAACCTGGTATGGATCGCCGATTCACTCTCAAGGGGTATTGACGGCATCCTGCTCCTGGGGTGCAGGCACGGGGATGATTACCAGTGCCACTTTATCAAGGGGAGCGAGCTTGCCGAGACGCGGCTGAGCAAGGTCTCTGAGACCCTGGACAGGCTGGCCCTGGAGTCGGAACGTGTGAAGTTCGTTGAGGTGGGGATCACCGATTATCACAAGATCCCTGCGATAATAGACGAGTTTATGGAAACCATCGACGAGGTTGGCCCGAACCCCTATAAGGGATGGTAGTTGGGATTGTAGATTGTTGATTGACGATTGATGATTGCAGGATCATGGCCCTGACGTTTGGCCATGCCGGGTGGTTTACCAAGGGATCGGGGCGCATATGATCTGGAGTTCCGGTCTCAGGGTTTCTACCTGGAATGATTCGTAATTCCTCAATCCCTAAATTCCTCAATCATGTAAAAGAACTTTTTACTTGGGCATCAATATTCAACAATCAATAGAGAAGAGGTTGCTTATGGAAAACATGGTCAACTACGATCCCTCCTTTGCCGAGGAGGTCTTCAGGGATGTGGATGCCGGGGATGAGATCAAGATGTGCATGAACTGCGGTGTCTGTGCCGGATCATGCCCCCTGAGAGAACACATGGATTACCCGCCCAGGCAGATCTTCGGCCTAATCAGGGCGGGTAAGCGGGAAGAGGTCCTGAGCAGCAAGGCCATCATGCTCTGCACCTCATGTTATACCTGCGTGGTCAAGTGCCCGAGGAACATCCCTGTCATGGACGTTATGCACGGGTTGGCCCACTACGCCCTCAAGCAGGGATACGTCCCACGCAAGGATACCGCAAGCTTTGGAAAGGAGTTCTGGAAACAGGTCTACAGACTTGGCCGCATAGACGAGAAGGATCTTCCGAGAAGGGTATTCTTCAGCGGCGGACTGGTTGAGGGAATTAAGGCAATGCTCAACTTTATGGATATAGGGCTTAGGCTCATGCTCCACCATAGGATGAAACTCCTTCCTGAGAGGAAGATCAAGGGGGTTAAGTCCCTTCAGAAGATGTTGGACAAAGCAGAAGGTTTAGGGAAAGGAGGTGCTGCGGCATGAAATATTTCTTGTACTGGGGATGCAGCCTGGAAGGGACCGGCGCCAATTTTCTCGTCTCTCTGAAACCTGTCTGCGAGGCCCTGGGTATGGAATTTGAGGAGATTGAGGACTGGAACTGCTGTGGGGCAAGCGTGTCCTATGCCGGTGCAAACGATCTTGCAATCAAGGTGCTTAACGCCCGTAACCTTGCCATAGCTGAAGGGGCTGCAGGCCATGACATCGTTGCTCCGTGCAGCTCCTGTTACGTCCAGATGATAAAGGTGAACCACGAGATCCAGGAAGACCCTGAACTGCTGCGACAGGTAAACGAGTGCCTGGCAGAGGGGGGGTTGAGCTACGGGGGTGGCATAAAGGTCAGGCATATTCAGGACGTGCTTTACAACGATGTGGGTGTTGACAAGATAAAGGCAAGGGTGACCAAGCCCCTGAATGGACTCAAGGTTGCCGGCTATGTGGGATGCCAGTCCGTACGGCCGTTCGGTGAGTATGACAGCGTGAACAAACCCGTGGTGCAGGACCGGCTCCTTGAGGCCCTGGGTGCCGAGGCCGTCCCTTTTCCCAGAAAGATCCGCTGCTGCGGATCGGGGATATTCCTGCCGGAGATAGACTACTGTATGGGCCTGGTCAAGGATATCCTGGAAGACGCCTTGAATCATGGTGCCCAACTGATCTCTACCGTGTGCCCCATGTGTGCCATGAACCTTGAGATGTACCAGGGGAGGATTAACGAGGCCTACGGAACAGAATTTGATCTACCTGTAGTTTATCTGAGCCAGTTGATGGCAGTGGCCTTTGGAATGGACCTGAAAAAAGATGCGGCCCTTAACTACAACGTTATCCCGCCCGAAGGTATCTTGAAGGCCGCTGTCGGCTGATGTTCGGGAAAGGCCTGGCCCCAATAACCGAACCAAACTCCTGGTAGAGTTGTTAGCGAGGGGTTTGGTTTTTTTTTGAACAGGAGATACCATGAACAACCAGGAAAGAGTCAGATGCAGTCACTGCGGCGCTGACATGAAAAAATGGCAGCCCCCGGCAAATTCCACGTGGGACACTCCCTTTATCTGGGTCTGTTTTAACGACGAGTGTCCCTATTTCCAGCGAGGCTGGGATCATATGATGAAAACCCAGGAGGTAAAGGCATCTTACAGGCACAGCCTGAACCCGGAGACAGGGACCACGGGGCCCCTGCCCTGCTGGTCCTACGAGGCCCAGAAAGACAGGATCATCGAGGAATGAAAAAGATTGGAAGGAACGACCCATGCCCCTGCGGCAGCGGCAGAAAGTTCAAACACTGCCATCTTGGAAAGGAGGATGAACCTGGCCTGGAGGGTATGGCAGAGTTCTCCCCGGAGATGAGCAGGAAGATCGCGAACCTGCCCGGTGTCTGGTATGGGAGGGCGCGGGAGATGACCGAGGGCCTTGATATAAAAAAACTTACAGGGGTAAGCGCCGGCATCAGGTTTATTGACCTCAGGGAATACCTGGGCCTGGATATTTTCGGCCCGGGCCAGGCCCCAAAAAAAGAGGGGGGCAGGGGAAGTGTCTTTGTAAATGTGCTTAAGACAAAGACCGCGGATCCCGATAACCTGTACGTGGCCATATCCCCTGAGATAGGGGAGGGTGCCCTGGCCCATCAGTTGGCCCACGTCCTTGATTTTCTTGGGGGCTCCAGACTGATGCCCGGACTTGCAAAACCCCTGAGCTTTGATCTTGGGATTCCTGTTGAGCACGTTGAGCACCCCCACGAGTTCGGCTACTGGCTTGACTATCTCCGGCACAGGTTCAACGTCCAGTTGGACGCCGATGATACCATCATTTCCTACCTCTATGAACATCAGATGCTCATTAAGGGATCGGACATAGAGAAACAGGACAAGGTGATCCTGAAATCCAAATCAGACCGCATTATGCGGTTTCTCAGCGAAAACAGCGCCCAGATCGATCGGCTTATACGTGAACTGCCCGGTTATATAGGTTCAAGGGTGGGTAAAGAGGGAAAGGAGGACTGAACTATGACCTGGAAGAGTATGATCAGATCTATAGACTTCCAGATAAAGATTTTGGACTGCGTTATCGGTCGGAATCGTCGACGACGTACTATGGGTACGACTTGCTCCGATTCCTCCCTCTGGCCTTGCCAAAATCATTATCTGAAACTCTATATCGTGGCAGGCCTGGGGACGTTACTTGTCCTGGCTCTCTGTTCTCCGGGTTTCTGCCAGGACGGGATGAGGCTTCAGTGCGAGGTCATGGAATCGTCCGAGGTCCTCGGAAGCTCTGTGGCCAGGTTGAACGGGGTGCGCTATATCCTCCTTCACCACGCAAACGCCGCTGACAGGGAGACCTTGTCAAAGTGGCTCAAGTCCCACAGCGGTACAGAGGTCAGGTTTTCCTTTGGGCACGGGAAGTACAAAGGGACCCTCTTTCGCCTGGCCCACTGTTTCGGCAGGGGCCTCCTCATCTATAACGCCCCTGTCCGGCCCGTGAAAAGAGACATAGTTGAGGTGATCCTCCCCCTCTCCCCCTGATATCTCTGTCAGGGGAGGCGGTGATCAAGGGGAGAGGAGCCTGCTGACCCTTTCAGGTGCAAGGTGGTTTATCCTTATGACCTTTATCCTGGCCCTTTCCCCCGAGATGATCTCAATATCTCCCTTGGGTATATGGAGTTTTTTTGAGAGGAGCTTGAGCAGGGCCCTGTTCGCCTTCCCGTCTGTCGGGGGGGCCGTGAGCTTTATCCTGTAGATACCCCCCTGTTGTCCAAGAATGGCCGTGGTGGATGCCTTCGGCAGGACCTTCACGTTGATGATTGTCCAGGAATTGTCTTCCATAAATACCTAATTGTCTGAGCAGGCGTTGTGCGGCTGAAGCCGCACCTACATCTGATCCTTCAATTCCCAAATCCACGGCCGTCCATGGGATTGGAGACCTGCCTTTGGATTACCCCATGCGGGCCGCTAACTCCATAAGGCTCCTGACAAGGAAAGATTGAACAAAGATGATGGCCAGGATCACCAGGATGGGGGAGAGATCAAGGCCCCCGAGACTTACGGGGAGCCTTCGTCTTATCTGAAAAAGCACCGGCTCTGTCACGGACACGAGGAAGCGGACGATGGGGTTGTAGGGGTCAGGGTTGACCCATGATATGACGGCCCGGGCTATGATAACCCACATGTAGAGGGTTAATCCAATGTCGATCACCCTGGCCACGGCCCCTAAAAAATTACCGAACACAAACATGGAAATCTTTGAACCTCCCAGCTTCAGATCTTGCTCAGGCCCTTAATGAACCGATTCGCGGCGCGCAAAACCGGTTATGACTGTCGGCCCCCCTCTTTCCCGCTGACTCCAGACCCCGTTAAGTGGTTAAGTAGTTGAGTGGTTAAGTCGTTGTTATGATTGATCATCCCCATGATTGCCTTGAAAATTGGATAGTCAGCATTTGAAAAGCCATAACATCCTGAAATAGTAGAATATATTTTCCTACTCAACCATTTAACCACTCAACTATTCAACGAGGCCTGGACTTCAAACGCCGTCAGGATCCCGTGGCACTTACACGCGGTCCCCACTATCCACATGGGGGCCCTCTTCGTCCTGACCTTGTGGGCCAGGCCTTTTAAGTCCTCCACCCTGTACCCTCCCAATCCCGGGGCAAGCTGTCTGCTCCGTATGATATGGACCTCAAACGGGGGTAGCCTGAGGCCGGCCAGCAGGGCGTACAGGGGCTGGTCCCGCCTCTCCCCGGTTACAGTACAGAAAACAGGTTCTGGGCAGTCATCGGGACAGAGAAAGTCCGCGTAACTCACGAGGGTTGACCCTTCGCCGGCGGGCAGGGCGTTGGGGAGCGGAGGATCGATTGGGGGCGCGGGCAGTCTTGTTATCCTGAACTGGCCTGCCGTGAATTCCCTCAGCCATTCATAGGCCAGGTGCACCGGAAGGGCGGGGACGATGGTATTGGCCTCCTTCAGGTAGTGGAAGTTTGCCGTAAGAAACCCGATCCCGTCGCCCTGGATCTTTTCGGCTCCCGGGTCGTTGATTTGAGCAAGGGCCCCCCTGTCAGGATCCACGATGAAAACAGGCGAGTCAGACCTGGTACATATTATTTTAGCGGCCCTGGCCCCGAAGTGACCAGCACCAATAATGAAAACTGCATTCTCAGTAATACGGCCTGTATTCATGGCCATCCCGGCATCTTTTCGACCTGTGCGGTTAGACTTCAGCAATTGTGGATACGAGATCTATCCCGCCTGTGGCGGGAGTCTGTCCGTGGGGGCCTCTTTTCCAAAGGACGCAAAGCCCTATCTCATTTTATAGGGACGGCAGCATGCGCTTGAAATAAGCTACGGGAGAGCCCCAGAAGAGAGTCTCGGTTGGAGCCTCTACGGGGTCCTGCGGCATATATTCCTTTTCAGGAGGACCTCCTGTGTAATAAAGGTTTTCGAGATGTTACCGCCTTACGCCTGAGTAAAACCGTGCCAGAGCAGGCTGTAAGCCGGGTTCTGTTCCCCGGAGGGGTCACCCGCCTCCGGGGCAATGACCATTCATCTACCCTCAACGTTACCGTTGAGGTCCAGCGACCTACCCGGGAACTCGGGCGGACCGCCCTCAGGCGTTCCCCTATTTGGTCTTGCTCCAGGCGGGGTTTACCAAGCCTCCGCCGTCACCGGCGGAGCTGGTGAGCTCTTACCTCACCGTTTCACCCTTACTCCCGCGATGCAATGCACCGGCGGGGGCGGTCTGCTTTCTGTTGCACTTTCCTTCCCGTCACCGGGACTGGGTGTTACCCAGCGCCTTGTCCTGTGGAGCCCGGACTTTCCTCCCCCCACGAACTTGGGGCGGCGGTCATTCTGACTGCTTTGGCACGGCGTTGTTTAGACTTAAGACTCAGGCGCCCGTATTATCCATTAAACGTTCATCCTCTCCCCAGTAGATGATGCGCGTGCAATTGGGGCAGGTCATGAGTTTGTCTCCCCGGAGCAACTCGTTAAACTCCTGGGGTGGGATATTCAGGTGGCAGGTCTGACATACGCCCTTTATGACCGGGCTGACCCCTATGCCACCCTTACGCTCCCTGAGAGTATCATACCTTTTAAGCAGGACAGGGTCAACTTCCCGGGAGATCCGCAGTCTCTTTTTTGTTAGTGTGTCAAGATCCCGGTCAAGAGACCTGATCTGTTTCATGATTTCCTCATGATCGAGCCTGAACTGCTGTTTAGCCTCCTGGGTACGCTTTCTGTTGGCGGCATGGGAGGTCTCAAGGGCCTCTGTCTTTTCCAGGATCTCAATGACCCTGTCCTCTACAAGTGATTTTTCCCTCTTAAGGTCATCGATCTCCTTCAGGGCGGCCTCGTACTCCTTGTTTGACTTTATGTTTGACAGTTTGACTTCAGCCTTTTTGAGCCGGATTTCCATATCCTCAATCTCCTGCTCCGCCTTCCGCCTGTCCTGGGCGTACTCCTTGAGCCTCTCCGACTCCTCTTCTAAATGCTTCTCCACTTCCGCCAGTTTCTGTTCCAGTGCCTGAATCTTCCTGGGGCCTTCCTCTCTCTTCATCCGTATGTCCCTCATGCGGATATCGCACTCCTGGAGAGCGATAAGGGACTTCATCTTTTCTTCCAAGTTCTTACCTCGATTAAAAATATGTCACTAAATCCGGGATCAAAAGCCTTTGGCCCCGCCTCATGGGATTCGGGCACAGGGGGAAAGGCCCCTCCTTTTTCAGTTCGGATCCAGCCGAACCGGGTCGGTCTGGTCCCTGTCCATGTGGAATCTGATCTCCCAGCCCTTATCCCTGAGTGTTCTTTCCAGGTTGTTCGCGAAAACCATGAATGCGGCTCTTTCCGTGTGAAAGTGGCCGCCGTCCATAACGGCCGTTCCCAGGGAGATGGCCTCCAGGGCTACATGATGGCCCACATCGCCCGTGAGGAGAAGATCGGCCCCCTTCTCATGGGCGAGGTGAAGAAGGCTCCCCCCCGATCCCCCCACCACTGCAATCCGGTGGATGAGGGCGTCTCTTTGACCTGCCACCCTGATGTGGGGGACGCCAAGGACCTCTCTGACGATGCCCGTTACAACGGAGAGTTCAGCGGGTTCTGGCAGATATCCGATCCTCCCGAGGCCAGCGTCCTTAAAGTTTTCGCTTTCCTTCAATACCTCCACACGCTCAAGACCCATGAGATCCGCAATGATATGGTTTATTCCCCCTTCGGCCATGTCCAGGTTGGTGTGGGCCGCCACAATGGAGACCCCCCCTCTTATGGCCTCTGCTGCCACTTCACCGGGAAAGGAGTTGATCTCGAGGCGTGAAAGAGGGGTGAAGAACAGGGGATGATGGGTGAACATGAGTTGAGCATGGATCTCTGCGGCGGACATGACGGCCTGGAGGGTGGGATCCAGGCATACGAAGACCATGCTGATCTCCTGGGACAAGGATCCCACCTGGAGGCCTGGATTATCCCAGGACTCTGCCAGGAGCGAGGGCGCAACGGTTTCCAGCAGGTCCAGAAAATCTTTCAGAGTGGGTTTCATGTGGAAAAAACTCAAAAGGCGTACCCTCTTGAGGGTACGCCCTTTACCGAGTAATCATTCCCCAGGCGGGAGGGGCATCTCTACCATAATCCTTGAAAGCATGTCCGGTGGTATCGAGTGCTGGTGGGCCCACCTGGTTTCGAACCAGGGACCTACCGGTTATGAGCCGGTGGCTCTGCCAACTGAGCTATGGGCCCCCTGACTATCCTTCATGATCCAATACAATGCGCATCCATGGGAAATTTGTCAAGAGAAAAGGTGCAGTTTTCAGTTGTCAACAAAGCTTTTTAGCTTTCTGCTCCTGCTCGGGTGCCTCAATTTCCTGAGGGCCTTGGCCTCGATCTGCCTGATACGCTCCCTGGTAACGCTGAAATCACGGCCCACCTCTTCCAGGGTATGGTCTGTTTTTTCACCAATGCCGAACCTCATCCTGAGGACCTTCTCTTCCCTCGGAGTAAGGGTAGTGAGGACCCTCCTTGTCTGTTCCGCCAATCCGAAGTTTACAACCGCATCACCGGGAGAAAGCACGTTCTTGTCCTCGATAAAATCCCCAAGGTGGCTGTCCTCCTCTTCCCCAATGGGAGTTTCCAGTGATATGGGTTCCTTGGCGATCTTCAGGACCTTCCTGACCTTTTCCAGAGGAAATTCCATTTTTTCGGCGATTTCCTCGGATGTGGGCTCCCGGCCGTGTTCCTGTACAAGATAGCGGGATGTGCGCATGAGCTTGTTGATGGTCTCTATCATGTGGACGGGGATCCGGATGGTCCTTGCCTGATCGGCTATGGCCCTGGTGATGGCCTGTCTGATCCACCAGGTGGCGTAGGTGCTGAACTTATACCCCCGCTGGTATTCGAATTTATCAACCGCCTTCATGAGTCCGATATTCCCCTCCTGGATGAGATCAAGGAACATGAGACCCCTGTTGGTGTATTTTTTCGCAATGCTCACAACGAGCCTGAGATTAGCCTGGATGAGCTCTGATTTGGCCTTGTTGGCCTTCTCTATTCCCTGTTCCACCTTCGCTAATTTAAGCTTTAACTGGCGGGGGGTCAGATCGGTCCGCTCCCTGGCCTGTTTGATAACCATCTGAGCCATGTCGGCCTCGGACTTTAATTTGAGTATCTCGGCCTTTGTCAGACCTATTGGTTGAATTATCTGGTCGTCCTCTGCCGATTTCGGGATCTTGGCCGCACATTTTTTCAGATAGGAGACAGGTTTTCCACCGGCCCTCAACATGCACTCCTCCATCTTCTTCTCTGCTGCCTCAACCTCTGCGGCCAGTTCCCTGAACCTGAGGATCATTTTTTCGACCTGTTTTTCGTTCAGGCTGAACGAGCTCACAAGCTTCATGATCTTATTCTTGTCCCTCCTTATCTGTGCCGTGAGCCTCTTTTTTGTCGGCTCGCTGCAGCGGGACCTTGCCTTTTGACGCCTGTTATGGCGCATACGTTCGTTAAGTTCCCTGATCTGGTCGATCAGGTTTATGATCGTTTCCTTTTTCTCCCCCACCAGCATGGAACTGTCATCTTCTTCCATGTCGTTGATCACTTCTTTCAGCTTTACCTCTTCGTTCCTGAGCATCTCTCCCAGCTCGATGATGTGCTCCACCCCCACACCGGAGAGTAACAGCCTCTGCAGGGTCTCCTGTTCACCCGCTTCGATCCTCTTGGCTATCTCCACCTCGCCTTCTCTGGTAAGAAGTGAGATACGTCCCATCTCTTTCAGATACATCTTAACGGGATCTGCGGCCCCTGAAACGGCCTCTGGAATATCAACGGGCACGGTCCCCTTTTCAGCGGCCTTTGCCGCCCTTTTCTTTTTCTCCTCCGCCTCTTCGATTTTCTTTTTGGCAGCGTCATCAATAACCATGATGTCCAGTTCCTGAAACATCATCATCAGTTCATCGATGTGCTCCTCGGAGGAGACAAAGTCATCGGACAGATCATCGTTCAGTTCTTCAAAGGTAATGTAACCCTTGTTCTTTCCGTTATGGATCAACCTCTTCAAACTGATCATATCGGCGTTCTTATCCATCCTGTTACCTCTGCGTACTATTGGGTTCAAGTGAGCAATTATTCAGTCGCGGCTCGGAAACCGCTCCCACCGAACTAATGCTAATCTTTAATTTAAATCGGCTAACACCTGTTCCGGTCCCTCAGCTTCAGTAGAAGGTCGTTCAGGGCCTCGGGATCGTCCCTGATCTCTTTCACCGAATCGGAGAGCCTTTTCTGTCGTGCCTTTTCCATGATTTCCATGACGGCCTGATCTACCTCCTGTTCCGGATATATGGACTCGGCCAGCATTACCTCTCGCAGTTGAATGCGGACATCCTCATCCTCTACATCTCCCACAAGGCCCTCCAATGAAACAGGGCCGTTTTCCTCCTGTTTATGGAATATATACGCAACCGCCTTTGAAACGGTGCGGTTGGAGATCAGTGCCCCGCATCCGGAATCCCTCAGGGCCTCCACGGTCCCCGGATGATGGACCAGCAGGTTGAGGAGTTGGATATCACCTATCTTCTTGTCCGTTTCCGTCCTTCCGACTCGGCCCTTCAGATTCCTTTCAAGGGTGTTTTCTGACCTGTTTCGCCTGAAGGAGTTCAGCTCAGAAAGGACCACCTCTTCTTTGATCCCGATCCGCTCCGAGACCCGGCCCGCATACAGGGTCCGCTGCGCTTCGTTATGCAGTTGTGACAGGGCAGGCAGGATCTCCTTTAATACGCGGACCTTCTCCTCGATATCTGTGCCGCTCCGGCTAAGCTTCTGTTCCAGGAAGAAGTCAAACATGGGAGAGGCCCTGTTGAGCAGTTCCATGAACCGTGGAAGGCCCTCTCTGTTTACAAAACTGTCCGGGTCATGGCCCTCGGGCAGGACAACCGCCCTGGCGGGCAGCCCCTCGTTCAGGAAGAGCGGCAGGCTTCTCAAAGCGGCCTCTATTCCCGCCTCATCAGAGTCGAAGACTACCAAGGCTTCTCTGGCATACCCCTTTATCCTTCGGATGTGCTGCGGGGTCAGGGCTGTCCCAAGGGTGGCTACCACCTGATCCAGCCCGTGCCTTCTCAGGGCCAGAAGGTCCATGTATCCCTCCACAATAACTGCTGTGCCCTTTTCCCTGATAGCCCTGAAAGATGCGTTCAGTCCATAGGGGAATTCACCCTTATGGAAAACCGGGGTTTCAGGTGTGTTTAGGTATTTTGGGAGGGAGTCGTCAAGGACCCTGCCTCCAAATCCGACCACCTGTCCCCTCAGATTGATAATGGGGAACATGATCCGCCCCCTGAAACGATCGTAATACCCCCCCCCCTTCCTGTTGACGATCAGACCGGCCTTTGCCGCCCTTTCCATGTCTGTGTCTTGCCTTCTCAGGTATCCGGTGATGCCATCCCAGCTGTCAGGGGCCCAGCCCAATCGAAATTCCGAGATAATATCCCCTGTGATCCCCCTTTTTTTCAGATAATCCGCAGCTGGATTTCCCCTGCCCCCTTTTGTCAATGCCCGCTGGAAGTATTGGGCCGCGGATTCATTTATCTTCAGGAGCGTCTCTCTCAGCCGGCTTCTCTTTTTTTCCTCAGAAGGGGAAAATCTGTCAGGGATCTGGACGTTATACCTGTCCGCCAGATCCTTCAGGGCCTCGGGAAACGTAAGACCGTGGTACTCCATCCAGAAGGCGAATATGTCTCCACCCTTTTTGCACCCGAAACAGTGGAACATCTGTCTGTCAGGACTCACGTTGAAGGAGGGGTCCTTTTCAGCGTGAAACGGGCAGAGGCCGGTGAAGTTTCTCCCGGCCTTTTTGAGCTGGACGAACTGGCCTATGGCCTGCACAATGTCTGCAACCTGCTTTATTTCTTCCTTTACAGACCGATGGCTTTGCATTTGCGGTTTACCCATCCAAGGCAGATGAAAAGGGAAGGTCCAGGAAATATCTCACCCTGCCAGCCCAAGGCCAAGGCACGGCCCCTTACGTCCCAGGGGAGAGGCGAACCGGGCCAAGGTGCTCTCAGTCTGAAAAGGGGGCCTACCGGCATTGGTTGAATCTTCAAATGGTTTTGGGGAAATAGGGGTCTTGCAGGCCCCAGACCGGGTAGTGCGGGCGGAATTTCCGGAACGTCGGCCTGTACAGGGAGATAGAGATATACCATCGGTCATGGAGGGGCCTTCAACACGGGTTCTGGATTACCGGTTCCTATGGGGTAAGATGGGCCTTGATTATCCCCTGCCTTAACATCGGGTCGAATCTTGTGCTTTTAAGTAGGCTAAGAAGTCAGAAGTCTCCTGGCTATCTCGCTTACCTCCTTCCCCTGGGCCTTTCCCGCCATCCTGGCCATGGCCGCCTTCATGACTTTTCCCATGTCCCTGGGACCTTCAGCAGACACCTCGGCCATGACTTCCCGTACGGTCTCTTCGATCTTCTCCGGGGTTAACTGCTGGGGCAGGTATTGGTACAGGATCTGGATCTCCTGTTCTTCTTTCAGGGCCAGGTCTTCACGGCCCCCTTTCCTGAACTCTCCGGCAGCCTCTTTTCCCTTTCTGATCATGGATGAGACAAGGGATTGGACCTCTTCATCTGTTAATTCACGCCCCTTTTCAACCTCCTGGTT
>Ga0136651_10000533_pt1 | contig 21077 bp, 19 predicted proteins | sample Mar14236cmmetaG_FD_94867 | JGI IMG/M metagenome (GOLD analysis project Ga0136651, IMG submission 94867) | Marine hydrothermal vent microbial communities from Guaymas Basin, Gulf of California to study Microbial Dark Matter (Phase II) - Marker... ... | reverse complement strand
GACCTTGGCAACGGCGTGAGCCGGGCGGTGATCCGGTGGCAGGAACTGGGCATGCATCCGGTTTCCGTTTATGAGATAAAGAAATAAAACGTATTTTTGTTCAACGAGTAAATGATATGATGATGGAAAAACAAGACAAAAAATCCGTTTCTCTGGCTGCCTGGATGGCACAGGTACGTGGTCCTTTTCTAATTCTGGCTATTCTGCTGGTAGCGATCGGCCTGGCTTTTGCCTACAAGATGACGGGGCCGGCAGAAAAAGAATTCAACCTCTGGCATGCTTTGATGTTGTTGACCGGAGTGGTTTCGGCCCACATTTCGGTGAACCTGTTCAATGAATATTCCGATCATAAAACCAGGATCGATTCCCATACGAAACGGACACCGTTCAGCGGGGGAAGCGGTATGATGCAGCAGGGACTGACCACTCCTCGGCAGGTGCTGACAGTGGCCGTTACTACCCTGTTGCTGGCCTTTTCTATAGGAGTGTATTTTACCTTCACATCCCACTGGTTTATTATGGTGCTCACCCTGATCGGGGGAGTGACCATTATTTCCTATACGGAAGGTCTGGCCAGGATACAACTGGGGGAACTTTTTGCTGGCCTGGCCCTGGGATCGCTGGTGGTGATCGGTACCTACGTGGCCATGACCGCCACGCCCGGCATGCCTCTTTCCGGGATCATCCCCCTGAAAGTGATCCTCGTATCCGTTCCTCCGGGTATTCTTACCGCCTTGCTTCTTCTCATCAATGAATTTCCCGATATGGAGGCCGATAAGGCCGGTGGACGGCGGCACCTGGTGATCGTACTCGGAAGGAAAAAGGCTGCCTACCTGTATGCTTTCGGTATGTTCCTTACCTTCGGCACCATCCTTATTCTTCCCCTGGTGGGACTGGCTTCTGCCTGGATCTACCTGGCCCTCATCCCCATGCCTCTGGGTATCCGGTCGAGCATTACCGCTATCCGGCACGGGGACGATATTCCCAAGATGGTGCCGGCACTGGGAACGAATGTGATCACCGTACTGGGTACCGACCTGTTGCTGGCCGTGGGGATCATTATTCCTCCGGGGTTTTAACAATGTGAAACAATCTTTTCCACTTCTTCGGCGGAACGGGCTTCCATCAGCTCAGCCCTTAACCGGGCGGCACCGTAGAATCCGTTGACATAGATCTTGAAGAAGCGTTTCAGGATATCGAAATTTTTCCTGTTCTGCCAGGTGTTGCCGAAAAGCCGGGTGTGCTGCAACAGAAGGCCGGTTTTTTCACGGGGTGAGTGTTCCCGCTGGACAGGGTTAAATATCCATGGGTTGTGGAATACTCCCCTGCCTATCATGATCCCGTCTGTTCCCGTTTCTTCCGACCGTTCGCGTGCCTCTTCCAGGCTCATCACATCGCCGTTGCCCATGATAACCACCCGGGGGTTGATTTCATTCTTCATGCGAACGGCCCGGGCAATTTCTTCCCAGTGAACAGGGCCTTCCGAGTCTACCTTCTGTATCCTGCCGTGTAGGCTCAGGGCGGATATGCCGGTTTCCAGCAGGTTACCCATCCACTCTTCGGTCTGTATGCGGTCGAAACCGATGCGTGTTTTGACGCTTACCGGCAGGTCGGTCCCTTCCAGGGTGGCCTGAATGATTTCCCGGGCCAGGGCAGGCTGTTTGATCAGGGCCGCACAGGCTCCCTGTTTCACAACCTTCCTGACCGGGCAGCCCATGTTGATATCCAGTCCGTCAAAATCCATGTCACGGGTGATCATCCGGGCGGACCGGTAGAAAGCTTCGGGATCGGCGCCCCATATCTGGGCCACCAGCCGGATGCCTTTTTGTTTCAACAGTTTTCTTTCCGAAGGATTGACCAGCAGGCGTTCGATCACTTTTTCCCTTCCTTTCTCGTGGCAAAGCCCGTCGGTGGAAGTGAATTCGGAAAATACCACATGCAGGACTCCCGGGGCCGAGATATTCATGATCAGTTCACGGAAAACCGTGTCGGTCACATCCTCCATGGGAGCCAGCGCCAGAAAAGGTCGGGGAAGTGTTTTCCAGAAATTTTCCCGGCTCATAATCCATGCTTTTTCCGGGCAAAAGTACACAATTTTCAGGAGCCGGTTTCGAAGGGATGACTCCGGTCGAAATCGGGCCGGTAGTAACCGGTGCTTTCCAGATCCTGCACCCAACCCTTGCCGAAGCCTATCGAATGGAAGGCATCCACCACCCGGGCGTATTCCTCCCGGTAGAGGGTCCGTTTGGGAGCGGGCCGGCCAGTTGGAAAACCCGGCGGGTAATATTGCGACATGAGGGAAATGGCCACGCGTGGTGAAAGGTGAGTGGCAATGTATTCAAGCACACGGATGCTTTCATCGGCATGACCGGGAAGCACCAGGTGCCGGATGATCAGGCCCGATACGGCCTGGCCCGCCTCGTCGGTTTGAAGGGTGGAACCTTTCTGGCGGTACATTTCTTCCACCACGGCACAGGCAACTTCCGGATAATCGCGGGCGCCGGAGTACTTTGCCGCCATCTCCGGGGTGACATACTTCAGATCGGGCAGGTAAACGGAGACCTTTCCTTCCAGGCGGGCAATATTCTCCGGATGTTCGTATGCGTTGGTATTCCATACGGTAACGGGATTTTTGCCCGTTTTTTCCAGGGCGCGAAGGATGGCCATAACCTGGGGATACACATGGGAGGGGGAAACAAACCCAACCCCGTGGATACCCCGGTCGAGGATGCGCAGGACGGACTCCATAACCACATCCAGGGAAAGAGCCGGGTGTTCGGCCGACGCCCGGGGATTGCTGATCTGGTAATTCTGACAGAAGCCACACTGCAGGTTGCATCCTGTGAAAAAAATATTGCAGATACCGTGTTTGCCGCTGATGGCGGGTTCCTCTCCCCGGTGTATGCAGATGGAGGATATGTGGATCCCGGCATCGGTACCGCATATTCCTTCCCCTCCGGCAAAGCGGTTAGCTCCGCATTCTCTGGGGCACAGGCGACATGCACGCAGCCACCCGACCTCCTCTTCCGTATACCATCCGGGAATAGGTTCGGCCATGAGTTCTCAGGGTTTCATGAAAATGTATGCCAGGCACCCTCCATTCAGAAGCAAAACAATCCTCCTTCCGCACGGTGGAGTTTCCTGCTTTTTCCGGTAAATACAAAAATAAAAATCAGCAGACTGATAAAAGCACTGGATATTGCAGGCAATGAATACGGTGAAGAACAGCAGCAGGATCATTCCGTAGCTGCGGGAGACGAGGGCTACCGTGTCCCCGTCAATTTTCAGTTCGCCTGCCAGCACCGGGGCGGTCAGGGCTGACAGGAGGCTGAGAGGGATCGTGAACCAGCTGGTGGTTTTTACCGCCAGCGGAAAGATAAGGGTAGACAGGCCCAGGATAAGCAGGATGTTGAGGATGTTGCTGCCGATTACATTGCCGAGGACCATTTCGGAATTTTCCGGCAGGGAGGCGAACAGATTCACCACGAATTCCGGCGGGGAAGTGCCGAAAGCCACAATAGTCAGGCCGATGACCGTTGCCGGAACATTCAGCCATCGTGCCAGCGGGGAGACTCCGTCCACCAGGAGGGTGGTCCCGGTAATGATCGCTGCAAATCCTGCAACCATTAAAAAGACCTGCCGCATCATGGGTTCTCAGTTTTTTCGGAAATGGTTCCGTGTCCTTCCCGCCGGGTTATCATGACCTGTCGGGTTGAGCCCCGGGCACCTTGCCGGTACTATTCTTCATTGGCTATTCCCGTAAGGGATAAGAAGAGCAATCTGGCGGCATCTTCCATGATTTCCGGGGTCAGCGAGTGCACATCGTCGCCCGGAAGGTGATAATACACCGGTTTTACCGAGCGGGTGGTATACAGGCTCATGGTGGGGATGCCTGCCTTTTCAAAATGGGTCGCGTCACTGCGGGGGCGCCCGTAATGGGGACGTACTTCCGAGGCTCCCATGGAACGGTGAAGGTATTTTTCATTGGCCGCCTTGAAATGTTTGTACACTTCGGGATAGGTACTTCCGCCCGCCAGGTGGAAACCCATCCCGTTGCCCACCATATCGAGGTTGATGTATGCCAATACCTTTTTCCCTTCCTGCTCCAGCTTTTGGGTTACCAGTCTGCTGCCAACCAGGCCGGTTTCCTCCCCTCCGAAAAAGGCAAACAATACGCTGCGTTTCAGGGGAATTCCGGCTTCCGCCATAGCCCTGGCGGCGCCCATGATATCCACACAGCCGCTGGCGTTGTCCAGAGCTCCCGGCAGCAGCACCCCGCAGTTCCCCACGGCATCCAGGTGGGCGCCTACTACCACCCATTCGTCTTTCAGGACAGGATCGGTACCGCGGATCATGCCCAGTACGTTACAGGCTTTTCCGTCGTGCCAGGTGGTGTTGGCCCGGATGGTCATCTGTTTCCCGGTGGGGAAGGAGTTGGGTTTGAAGTTTTGGTCAATTTTGTCCATTACTTCCCGGTAGGTATGCTTTTGCCCGGCAAACAGGTCGTTTAGCACTTCATCGCCGATTCCGCACCACACGAAGCCGGGATTGTATGAGATGTTGGGGTTGGCATGCAGCCCGTCGATGTAGATCATGCCTGCCGCGCCGTGCTTCACGGCATTATCCAGCTTGTAGTGGTGGTAACAGTATTTCACCCATCGGGCGTATTCGGGATTACGCGAGTCCTTATACGGTACATCGCGGCAGAACATAACGATCTTTCCCTGCACATCCACTCCGGCATAATCGTCGTAATCCAGTTCGGGGGCGGTTACCCCATAACCCACGAACACCACTTCGGCTGTAACCTCTCCGCTTCCTGAGTTCATTCCCGGGAAATACTCGTCAGGGAAACTGTACTGTTTGGTGATGGTGTTTCCTCCTTTTAAGGGAATGTGCAGGCTGAGACCGCCCAGGTCGTGCACTTCATTGTAGCCGTGTTCGAACCACTGGAAGAACGTTCCCTCGTCACCGGCCGGTTGAATTCCCCATTTTTCGAGATTCTCAGCCACCCAGGAGGCTGCTTTCAGAAATTCGGGCGAGCCGGTCATCCTTCCGTTGAATTCAGGGGATGAGAGGATGGCGGCCCATTCGAGCAGGTCGTGGCTGGATATTTTGTGAAAATGTTCCATCAGGGGATCGGGGGTGGATCCCTGTCCACTCAGGGGAAGAGACCAACCCGCCAGAATCCCTGTGCAAAGAATGTATGAAAATAATTTCATCGGTATGTTATTTTGGTTCTTAGATAAAATTCCGTTTCCGGCGATATAAAATTAATGAAAGCGGCATAATACCGGGGAGAATGAGAGGTGTTTTTCACCAGGCAGGAAGAAAAAAGTGGATGGATGTTTAACTGATAGAATAATCGTTTACATAAGCTGTAAAAAATATAAAATTGCAAAATACTGCATATCAATATTATCTACGTAGACAACTACGTAGCTGCCTACGTAGTAGTCTACGTAGTTCAGGAATTTAGTGCAACGGGAAATGATTCGCCAGGAAACAAAAACAAGAAATGGTACTACGATGGCAAGGGGTATATGACCCTTGATCAGACCTTGATACGACACTTCTGTTTGAAAAACCGGTACAAGGAAAATGAGCGTATTGACAGTTGGATGCGGTTTTTTATAGAGAGCCTCATTGTATTAAACCAGAGACTGGAAGCCAAATATGAAATGTACAGTAAGCTAAAAACAGCATTAAACGAGCGTCAACAAAGTGTTCTGGAACATATAAAATAACATAAGACCGCACAGATTGGTGAAATAGAAGTCCGGTTAACAGTTTATTCACGAAACACCTTGGAAAAAGACCTTACTTATCTGGTAAGAGAAGGGTTCATACTGAAAACCGGCGAAGGGCGAGGAGTACCTTATCGTGCCATAGAGGAATCATGACAACAAAGAAAACAGATGAAAAAAGCATCCGGAGTCTCATGAAGACATCAGGAAACCGGGCGCCCACATCATACCACGACACCGTATAGGTTCGGGAGTGTTTGGGGTGGAGAATCAATGAAACGGGAGTACGCAATATGTACTCTTTTTCAGGGCTGCACATATGCCTTCCATGGTTTGTGTTCTTTGGGGCATTGTACTATCTTTATGGAGGAAAAGTGCAGGCCATGAAACTTATTGCCATGATCATCCCGCTGGTATGTGCCCTTGTATGCGGTGGGATTCCGGCTTTGGCACAGAAAGACCGTCAACCGGCCGTGGCCGGCAGCTTTTATCCGGCACAGGAAGCCTTGTTGCGTGTCTCCCTGAAGGAATATTTCCGGAATGCCGGACAGCCGGTTTCTGAAAACCCGATCAGGGCTGTGATCGTTCCCCATGCGGGTTATGTTTATTCCGGAACGGTGGCCGCATCAGCCTTCAGCCGGCTGGACCCGGAGACAGAATACCGCAATGTCTTTCTGATCGGCGCCAGCCACACGGCCATGTACCATGGAGCGGCCGTATACACTTCCGGTCATTTTATTACCCCTCTGGGGAAGGTGCCTGTCAATACCTCCCTGGCCGCCGAGCTGGTGAAGAATTGCCGCGAAATGCACGATCAAGCCTCTCCCCATGTGCAGGAACATTCCCTGGAAGTGGAACTTCCTTTTCTGCAATACAGGCTCAAACACGATTTTCAGATCGTACCCGTGCTGATAGGTACCCGTAACCTGAGCAGTCTCCGTGCCATGGCCCGTTGCCTGCAGCCCTATTTTACTCCCGAAAACCTGTTTGTGATCAGTACCGATTTCTCCCATTATCCTTCTTCGGACGATGCGGTAAAGGTTGACAGGAGTACGGCAGAGGGCGTGGTGTCCAATGATCCGGAACAATTTTTACAGGTTGTGAGAAAGAACGAAGCATCGGGAATCAAAGGGCTTGTAACGGCCATGTGCGGGTGGCCCGCGGTGTACTGCCTGCTGAACCTCACACAGGATGATCCCGGACTGGAATATTCCCTGATCAGGTATGCCAATTCAGGACAGGTGCCCCACGGTGATAAAAGCCGTGCCGTGGGATATTGGGCTATAGAACTTATAGAAAAAGAACATAATACCGGAAATACTTCTATGAATCTAACCGAACTTGACAAGAAGCACCTTCTGGAAATTGCCCGGCGAACCCTGGAGAGATACCTGGACGACGAGACCCTGGTGGCTTTCAATCCCGACAAACTTTCGCCCAACCTGAATCAGGAGGGAGGGGCCTTCGTCACCCTGACGAAAAGCGGCGCCCTCAGGGGTTGTATCGGCCGGTTTGCCGGTTCCGACCCCCTGTACATTACCGTTCAGAAAATGGCCATTGCAGCCGCCACACAGGATTCACGGTTCAAACCCGTTACCAGGGAAGAGCTGGATGAACTGGAGATCGAAATTTCCGTGCTCAGTCCGCTGCAGCCCATCCAGTCGAAAGATGAAATTGTCATGGGGAAACACGGGATCTATATGCGGAAAGGTTTTTCCACCGGAACGTTTCTGCCCCAGGTAGGCAAAAAATACGGATGGACGGTGGATGAATTCCTGGGCCGCTGTGCACGCGACAAGGCCGGCATCGGTTATTACGAATGGAAAGACGCTGAGCTGTTTGTATTCGAGGCGACCGTATTCAGCGAACACGAGTTTTCCGGCCGGTAAATCCCGCACTAAATTCGGCATGGTGTTTGCTTTCTTCCGGAGATAACCGGAAACATTATTTTGTTCATGGGAGGGAAAAGGAAAGCAACTTCTGGATTGCCCGAATACTGGCTGGTTGTGGCCATGGGATTTACTTCCATGTCGGCCCAGCTGATTCTGCTGCGCGATTTTCTGAAACTGTTTCAGGGGAATGAACTGGTCATCGGACTGCTGCTGGCTTCCTGGATGTTCATTACGGCTGTCGGGGCCTGGACAGGTTATCGTTTCAGGCGGTTGCACCACCACCTGGCCCTGCTTTTTCTGGTCCTGGCCTGGTTGCCTCCCCTTACGCATTTTCTGCTGGTGTGGCTGCGGTATACTTTTTTCACACCGGGGGTTATGACAGGACTGCTTCCCGTACTGGTCTTTTCCTGGACCGTGTTGCTGCCCTTCTGCTTTGTTTCGGGCATGTCCTTTCCCGTTTTTTCCGGGTCGCTTTCCGAACGTGCCGGATCAAACCATACCAACAGAATTTATTACCTGGAAGCATCGGGCTCACTGGCAGGGGGAGCCTTGTTTTCCTTTGTGCTGGTATTTCTTTTTCCGCACTGGGCGGCCCTTTTCCTGATCCTGCTGCTCAATATGGGTGTGCTGGCCACGGTGGCCTGGAGAACGGGAAGGCGAAAAATCCTGGGATGGTCGGTAGCCAGTATGGCCGTGACTGCGTTCTTTTTGCTTTTTACCGATCCGGGGAAACTGGAAAACCGGTGGCTTTTCCCGGGGCAGCAGGTGGTGATGCAGCAGGAATCTCCCTACGGCAGCCTGACCCTTACCCGCATGCACGGGCAGTGGCAGTTGTATGAGAACAATGAAATGCTTTATTCAACGGGTATCCCAGCCCTGCAGGAAGAAAAAGTGCATTATCCCCTGAGTCAGCATCCCCGGCCCGATACCCTGCTGCTGGTATTCGGAAGCTGGAACGGCATGCTGCAGGAAATTTCCAAATACGGTCCCGCAGCCGTGGATGCCGTGGAAATCAATCCCGAGCTGGTGGAAATGCTGCAATCGGAATTTCCGGAAATTTCGGCTTCCTGGCTGGCAATGCATTTTCAGGATCCTGTGATTTTTGTGAACAGAGCGAAGGACAAACGGTATGATGCCATTCTGGTGAATGCCCCTCCTCCCGATAATCTGCAAACCAACCGGTACTTTACCCGTGAGTTTTTCCTGCGTTGCCGGGAATTGCTCAGTCCCGGAGGTGTTTTTTCCATTTCCCTGCCGGCATCGGGCAATTACCTGGGCGAGTCGGCCAGAAAAAACCATTCCATTCTGTATTTCACCCTGAAGGAAGTGTTTCCCTATGTGACCATTGTACCCGGGGAAGAGGATTATTTCATTGCCTCGGCCAGGGAATTTGACTGGGACATTACCGGACTGATCACGGAGAAAGGGCTGGAGAATGACTACATGAACCCCTGGTATATCAGCAATGATCTGATCCGCCGGCGTGCCGACCGGATAGTGGAGGCCCTGACTCCGGATATCCGCCTGAATACCGGATTGTACCCGGTGGCTACATTCACTCACTGGAAGCAGTGGCTGAGCCATTTCGACTGGTTGCATAGCCTGGTCCCCCTGATTTTTATGCTGTTTATCCTGCTCACCCTGGTCAGGATGAACCCGGTGCAGGTGGTTCTGTTTGCCGGAGGATTTGCCTCGGCAGCCCTGGAAGTGATCCTTCTGCTGGCCTTCCAGGTATTGTTCGGGTATCTGTACCTGGCTACCGGTATGTTGATCACGGTGTTCATGCTGGGCCTGTACCTGGGATCGCGCACGGCAGAGTACAGAAAGGGCGGCAAAGAAAAACCTTTTACCCGACCGCTGGTTGGGCTGGCTACCATACTTGCGGCCATGCCGGTTCTGATTTTCCTGCTAAAGAATTCCTCTCTCAACGCGATCCTGGTTCCGGTCTTTATCGGATCGATCACCCTGCTGACTGCTTTTCTGGTAGGCACCCTTTTTGCCCGCGGTACCCGCCTGTTGCAGAAGGATATTTTCCGGTCGTCGGGCCGTTTGTACTCAGCCGACCTCATGGGTTCGGCGCTGGGTGCCATGCTGGTGAGCGCTGTGCTGATCCCTCTGACTGGAATCATTGTGACCTGTTTTCTGACGGCGGGTGTGGCTCTGGCCGGTATGGCCTGGTACCGTTATTCCTCCCCGGGAATTTCTGTATGAGAAACCTGAAGACCCTGTCTTTCTTCATTCCGTTTATTATTTGGCAAAGCATAACGGAAATGTTTAATTTTACAGAATGAGCCCGGAAGAAGAAAAACTGTCGAAACGCGAGTTTATCAGGAAAAGCCTGCTGGGTGTGGGAGGAATGTGTTGCTGTCCCTTTCTGCTCCGGGGGAATTCCGGGCGGATTGTTCATACCCGGGATAGAAAACCCTGGAAATGGAGCCGGGAAGCCATGCACTATATTTCCACCCCCCGGGGGATCAAATGCCGTACCTGCCCCAACGAATGTGATATCAAAAAGGGTGAAGCGGGCGACTGCCGTACCAAAGAAGTAGTGGACGGCAAATTGTACACCATTGCATACGGCAATCCCTGTTCCGTGAATATAGACCCCATGGAGAAGAAGCCTCTCCATCATTTTCATCCCGGCACCCGGATCCTGTCCATTGCCACAGCAGGGTGCAACCTGGCCTGCCTGAACTGCCAGAACTGGGAGATATCCCAGCGCAGTCCGAGGGAAACCCGGAATTTCGATCTGATGCCTGCCAGGGTAGTGGAACTGGCCATCAAGGAGAATTGCCCTTCCATTGCGTATACCTATTCCGATCCGGTGGCGTTTTATGAATACACACTGGATACTTCCACACTGGCCCGGCAGGCAGGCCTGAGCAATGTGATCGTCTCGGCGGGATTCATCAATCCCCAGCCATTGAAAGACTGGTGCCGGGTGATCGATGCGGCCAATATCGACCTGAAGAGTTTCAGCGATGATACCTATGCCATGCTGAACGCCGGAAAATTACAACCGGTGCTGGATACCCTGCTTACCCTGAAGGAAGAAGGGGTGTGGCTGGAGATCACCAACCTGGTGGTTCCTACCTGGACCGATGATATGAAAATGATCAGGGAAATGTGCCGCTGGCTGGTGAAGAACGGTTTTGCCGATACACCCCTTCATTTCAGCAGGTTCCAACCCATGTACAAGCTGAACCGGCTGGCCCCCACTCCGGTGAGCATTCTGGATCAGGCCAGAAAAATAGCGCTGGATGAGGGGATGCATTTTGTATATGTGGGGAATGTGCCGGGGCATCCGGCCCAGGACACCCTCTGTCCGAACTGCGGAAAAACCCTGGTGGTGAGAAAAGGATACCAGGTATCCATGCCGTTGCTGAAAAACGGCAAATGTGCTTCCTGCGGGCAGCCCATCCCCGGAGTGTGGGATTAAGGTTCCGCTGTTTACCGATTTTTTCCCCGTGTTTACCGAAAAACTGTTTGAAGCGCTGCGGGGCGGTCCTATTTTTGGGTGTTTGTCATGCGTTATTATTCACTAAAAAAAACAAAAAAAATGGAACGCAGCCGTTTTCACCGCAGTGCCGTTGTCGGACTGATCTTTATTTTCGCCGGTTTGTTTCTGATAGCCGGAAATATGAATTTTATCCACTATCCTCTCAGGCATATTCTGTTTTCGTGGCCCATGCTGCTGGTAGCCCTGGGGGTGATTTTTCTTACCAGCCGGGAAGGATCGCTTACCGGTTGGATACTGCTGATCATTGGCGGATTTTTCCTGGTTCCCCGGATATTCCCGGGAATCCATTTTGAGTTTCACCTTTTCTTCTGGCCGGTTCTTCTCATCGGGCTGGGACTGGTTATGATCTTTCGTTTTACCGGTCACAACGGGAAAATGATCCATCGCACCGAAGTCAAAGACGAAGATTCCCTGGATGATGTGGCTATTTTCGGCGGAGGAAAGAAAATATTCACCTCGCAGAATTTTCAGGGGGGTAAGATCACGGCCATTTTCGGAGGATCGGAGATCGACATGAGGCAGGCTAAAATGGCCAAGGGGAAGGTCTATATTGATTATTTTGCCATGTTCGGCGGGACCAAACTTTTTGTGCCCGGCGACTGGGATGTCAAAGTGGAGGTGAGCTCTATCTTCGGGGGATTTTCCGATAAGCGGGCTGCCGATCCCCGGATCGTGAGAGACCCTTCCAAGCAGCTTATTATAAAAGGAGTGGCTATCTTTGGGGGAGGTGACCTGGTAGATTTCTGAGCCCATGGATAACAGCCGGCATCCTTTTCTGGTCAGCAGAAGTAGCATTATTTTGTACGCATCCACGTGGATCCTCCTGGCGGGGGTTCACGTGATGCTGCTGTTGTGGCGTGGGGACTTTCCCCTGTATGTCACGATCAATGAGGCACTGATCTCCACGTTCTTCCTGGCCCTGCTGGGACTGGCCCTCTGGTATCCTGTCAGGTTTATGGATACCGGGACAAACAACCTGCTTTTTATTCTGGCAGGGTATGGCATGTCGGGTGCAGTGATGCTTCTTCTCTGGCTCACAATTACGCATTTCTTCCTGCGAAATTTTTTTCCCGGCATACAGGATTACCCTGTGTATCTGAATGAATCACTGAGATGGAAGGTGGTTGGCGGGGCTCTGGTATATCTCATCATTATCCTGGTTTATTACCTGACAATGACCTGGCACCGCCTGCGGGAAAAAGACAGGCAGGAAGCCAGACTGGAAGCCCTGGTAAAGGAATCAGAGCTGAAAATGCTGCGTTCACAGATCAATCCTCATTTCTTATTCAACAGTCTTAACAGCATCAGTGCCCTTACACTGACCGATCCTGGAAAAGCAAGAAATATGGTGGTCAGGCTGTCGGAGTTTTTCAGGTATTCCCTTGATCATAAACTGGATGACGAGTCGACCCTGGAGGAGGAACTGCATCACATTGAAAACTACCTGGCCATGGAACAGGTGAGGTTTGGGGACCGGTTGGTGTTCACCAGGGAGATTCCCGGAAGATGCATGAAAATGAAACTTCCTAACCTCATTTTGCAGCCTCTGTTTGAAAATGCCGTCAAGCACGGGGTATACCAGAGTACGGAACAGGTGGAGATCAAATTAACAGTCCGGTGTGATGAAAACCGTCTCCGGCTTAAGCTCAGCAACCACTATGACCCGAATGTTCCTGCGGCCGGACGCCGGGGTATCGGGCTGAGCAATATTGCCCAGCGGCTGGAACTGAAATACGGCCGGGAAGGGCTGATGGGCATTGAGAGGGATGAACGGATATTTATAGTTACTTTGCTGATACCCCAATCTTCATGAAAACGGAAAGAAAACTCAAAACCCTGATCATTGATGATGAGGAACCTGCCAGAGAAATCCTCAGACATTACCTGCGCGATCATCCTTCTGTAGAAATTATCGGAGAGTATACCGACGGTTTTACCGGATTGAAGGCCATTCAGAACCTCCGGCCTGATCTGGTGATCCTGGATATTCAGATGCCCAAACTCACCGGACTGGAAATGTTGGAGCTCCTGGATGAATGGCCCGCGGTAATCTTTGTAACAGCCTACGACCGGTATGCGATCCGGGCTTTTGAACTGAGTGCGGTGGATTACCTGCTGAAGCCTTTTTCGGAAGAACGCCTGAAGGAGGCGGTGGATAAAGCCGTGCAGCGGACCGGCGGCCCAAATGCCGGCGATGAAGTGCACGGTTTGATGAATGTGGCCAGGGAACAGGTAAAGAATATTGAACGGCTGGTGGTGAAGGCAGGGTCGCGTATCCATATCCTTTCGCTGGATGCTATCCGGTATTTTGAAGCGGTGGACGATTATGTGAAAATACATACCGGGAAAGAGCGGTACATGAAAAAAATGACCATGAAATACCTGGAAGACCGCCTGGACGGGAAGGAATTCATCCGTATACACCGTTCGTACATTGTGGCAGTGAGGGAGATACGGAGTATTGAAAAATATGGCAGGGAGAGCTATATAGCCCTGTTGCACGGAGGAGAAAAGCTCAGCATGAGCCAGGGGGGAATGGAAAGGCTGAAGGAGGCCATGACAATATAGCCGTTATTATCCCTATCCCGAAGCTTATTGGTCGGGGTGGTTCTTTTTCATCCTATGACCGGATCCTTTTCCAAATATCTTCCGAATATGAACTGTTGCGACAATCGGTAAAAAAATCTGATTACTTTTACATGAAAAGGTCTCTGCAGCGAACTGACAGGACACAGATTAGAAAACCATGAACAGAAAGTGTCTGACGGTGGATCCGGCAACCGCATTTTCAGCAATTAACTGGCTGTCGGTACTGGCGGCAGTCATTGCAGCCTTTGTGCTGGATATGTTCATTGGCCCGGATGCCGGTACGGCAGCCGGATTTCTGGCAGGATTGCTGGTGGGACTGGCCCTGGGTTGTTACTTCATTTGGCATAAACTACCTTTTTACACGCAGGTCATTTGTTCTTTTCCTGATCGATGCAGGATATTATGTCCTTTTGTTCCCTGTCATGGGCATTATTCCGGGGGCATGGTAGATCCGGGGAATGGAGGGCGAATAATTGTTATATTTGTTGACTGACTTTTTCAAGCGCCTTCCATGAATGATGCCTCATCGTCTGATTCCTGCTGGTTCTCCCATGTGGAACGGCGCAATGAATATCCCCTGCCGGTTTATTTGCACCAGCCCACCGGGATAGCCGGCGGAACCGGTCCCACGGGCAGCATCAAAGCCCGTTCCAGACGGGTTTTGATCCCCCGCAGCCGCTTTGCTTCACGTGTGCATAAAGCCGGAGCGATTCTCCGGGTGACTTTTCTTTGCATCGCTGTTTTCTGGCTGATCATGGGCCTGACGGCTGATAAGGCTGGCAGCGGAATCGTGGCTTTCCTCCTGATTTTAGCAGCGGGAAGCCTGTTGATGCACTTTCTTTACCGGTTGACGGGTGTAAGGTCAAAAGTTTCCGTATACAGAAAACATCCGCAAATCCGTTCCCTTATCCGGGAAGGATACCGGCCCGGTTCGCATCCTTTTTTTTCCACTACCCCTTTCGGATGGATATGGATGGCTATTAAAAGAACCGTGATCTGAAAATCTTTATCTGTTTGAACAAAGGTCTCGTTTCCGGTATAATCCGGGGCAAGAGGGTGTGAAGCTTTTCTCAGAGAAGGGCCTTTACGAAATAGTATGTCATGGCAAGGGAAGCAGCCAGCTTAAGGCCGATCCCCAGAAAGAAGCCCATCAGTGATCCCAGCCCTGCCACAATGGATTGACGGCTATCGGCTCCGCGCATGGCTTCGCCGGCAATAGCCCCGATCAGGGGACCCAGGATCAGACCGATAGGAGGGAAAAAGAAAATCCCCACCACCATACCGATGGTGGCTCCCCACATTCCCGCTTTGGTGCCTCCGAAACGTTTAGTACCCCATATGGGAACGATGTAATCGAGCACTGTTACCACAACGGCTACCATGGCCATGATCACCAGAAAGCGGGTGCTGAAATCGGCCCAGCGGGTGAAGTGGGCCAGGAGCAATCCCGCGTAACTGAGGGGAGGGCCGGGAAGAACAGGCAACACGCATCCCAGCAATCCTATGATCATCAGTGCAATAGCCAGGGTCAGAAGAACATAGTCCATGAACAAGAATATTTGAAAGGAAAAGACAGGAATTTTCTCCGCATGTTTTTTTTCTTACAGGTAGATCAGTAAAAATGCCAGAGGGATGAGTATTCCAACGGCAGTGAGCCAGGCCCCTCTGCCGGTAATTCCTTTTTTCCCTTTGACCATAAACAAACCGGTCATGGCCAGCACAATAAGGGCTCCGGCGAACAGATCGGAAAACCAGGTCCATAACCTTACCGGATTGTAATGGAGAAAATTCACTTCGTGAAATACGGGCCTTCTCCTGATACTTTCCAGAAGCCCCTGGCCGGTTTCCAGGTCGAACAGGACCGATCCGCCCCGGATAAAGACTTTCATCGACTGATCATCGGGGAAATAGAAGTTCTTGAAATTCCTTTCCTCCCCGATCTGTGCCATAATATTCCGCACATCGTCGCGCGAAAGCTCATACACATTTTCCGGGAATTTCACCTGCACAGCCCGGTTCTCGATGATATAATTGGGATTCCATTCATCCAGGTGATTGAGGGCAATTCCCGATAATCCATAGACAATGGTGGCCCCGAAAAAAAGATAACCGAAATCACGGTGGATGATCCGGATCCATTTTCTCCAGTTGAATTTCATGCCGGTGATTTATTCTTCAATTTCCCTGTATTCCAGACAGGTCACCGAATAAAATGACAGGTGATCGCTGCCGCTCTGGGCCAGTTGTTCCCGGTACCGGGCGATCTGCTCTTCTGCTGCGGTATGGGTTCCCTGGTCGGCGGCTTCACTAAGCTGGCTGCTCTCATCATGCGAGCCTGCCGATTCTGCCCCGGTGTGGATTTTTTTATCCTCGGCCAGCTTCTCACCCGATTTGATCTCTTCTTCCCATTGCCGCAGGTAGGTTTCGTCAATCCGCAGTTCTTTCATTTCTCCAATTACTTCTACCGTACTTCCTTCCAGTTCCACAGGGAAAGTTCCCATGTTCTCGTTCACATCGATGCGGATCCGGTTTTCGGGTGTCCGGTCAATGAGGAACATTCTTTTGCCTGTTTCCTTGCAGACATGCTGGACCATCCCGGTGATCTTCACCGTACTGCCTACATACTGATCAGCCTGGGCCAGGAGATCGGGAATGCTTACTTCCGTGACCTCCGTGGCGGAGGGTTCTTTTTTCTTTTCCCTGTTCTGGCAGGCGGTGCCGAGAACCAGACTGAGCAGAGCGAATGCAACTATTTTTTTCATGCTTTCAGATTTTGTGATTTGAATGGCTTAACAAATATATTTATTCTTCCGGTTTTTTCGGAGGATCCGGGTTACCTTGATTCTTTTCCTTTTCTTCTTCTTTCACTTCTTCTTTCACTTCTTCTGCCTTGAATCCCGTATCCAGGATCACTTTCCTGAGCTTGCCGGGATCGGTTTTCCAGTTTTTATACTCAATGGTAATGAGGTTTTTTTCCAGATCAAAGTTCAGGTCGGTTACCCCTTTTTCAAAAGCCAGACTTTTGGTAAGAGTTTGGACGCAATCTTCGCAATGCATATTGGAATGGAAGGTAACGGTAAGTTTTTCCTTCAGGGGTTTCTGGGAATACCCCGGCATAGGCAGCATAAGCAGGGCAACCAGTGCGAGCGTTGTGGTGAATCGGGTTTTCATGTTAAATGGTTTTAAATGTTAAACATATGAAACATTCTTCCAGTCCGGGTTATCAGTCAATATGGATCCTGATACCTGCATAGATCTTTCTTCCTTCAATGGGGCCCCATACCATAGAGGCATCGAAGTAGGGACCGAACGGGTCATCCCAGGCCAGAATGGGATCGGCTTGGCGGAAATTCCCCAGGTTTTCCGTTCCGAGATAAATATTCCAGTAACGGAAACGGCGGGTGATCTGTGCGTTGATAACGGAGTAGGGATTGAACCGGTCGGGGCGTCGGTACTCAGGCGGGAATCCGTCGGTGGGTGTCAGCCTGCCTCCTCCGTTGTACTGCCAGGTGAAGTCGCACTGCCATTTGCTCAGGCGGGTGGCGTAGCTCAGGTTCACCAGTCCTTTGTGCCGTTTTACCAGAGGCTTCTCCACCAGTTCATCATCGATCGTGGTTTTTACATCATTCAGCCGGTATCCCAGCACCACATCGAATCGTGTAAACGGGCTGGCATTGAGGTTAAGTTGCAGGCTGTTCGACCAGGAAGGGCCCTGCAGATTATAAATGTAGATAGCAGACGGATCCCGGTAAACATCCACCACCACCTGGTTCTGGAAATCGGTCCGGTGGTATTCCGCGCTGAAGGTCCACTCGGTTCCCAGCACAGGGAAGCGCTGGCTGAGGGTAAGTCCGTAGTTCCAGGCTTTTTCCTGCCCGGGGTTCTCCTGTACCTCCACTACCCTGGAACTGGCCAGAAGGAAGGAATGCTCAGCAAACACATTAGCCGTCCGGAATCCCCGGCCTGCCGATGCTCTGAGAGTGGCGGATGGCGTGATATTTGTCCGGAGATGTAACCGCGGTGTATAGAATAATCCCCATTGATTATGCCAGTCGGCCCGGATGCCTGTCATGAGGGTAAAGTCTTCCCGGGGCTTCCAGGTATACTGAAAAAATATTCCCGGAATGGTTTCCGTGCGTTGATAGGGATCATGGTTCACTTTTTCGTCGAACCGGTCGTTCATCAGGCTGATGCCGGTACGGTATTCGTGTCGGGTATCGCCGATAAACGACTGGAAGATCAGGTTCATATACAGGCTGTTCTGACGGCCCTCGTAGGTATTGAATCCATACAGGGATGACTGACGGTGGTGGCTGTAATGGGTAATGAAACCCAGGCTGGTGGCGTGCCTGTTCTGGAATACAAATCCGGTTTTATTGTAACCTTCCACCCGCAGGGTATTCAAACTGATCCCGTATCCGTTAGCCGGTCCGGAAGGCAGTTCGGAGTTGTAACGGAGTTCACCCCCGGTTCTTTCTTCACCCAGTACGGAAAAACCAAACCGGGTTTCCAGTCCACGGGTTCCCTGGTATTTCCAGCGGTTCATCAGGTTGTACTGCTTCATCAGGGGCATATCGATGAACCCGTCGCCGTTGATGTCGGAGGAATGGTCCTTCCGTTCTCCGTGGGCAAGGACCATGGTGCTCCATTTGTCCGATAGCTTCACGGAGGAGTTCAGATTGGCCTCGGCTTTCCGGAAATGGTTGGCATAAAAGTTCAGGAAGAATTTTTCACTGTCTTCCGGTTTCTTATACTCGATATTGATCTGGCCTGTAACGGATTCGAAGCCGTTGACCACCGAGGAGGTGCCTTTTGATACCTGGATGGATTCCATCCAGCTTCCGGGTACATAGGCCAGCCCGAAGGTACTGCTCAGTCCCCTCAGATTCGGGATGTTTTCGGTCATCATTTGTGAATACACTCCTGCCAGACCCAGCAGTTCGATTTGTTTGGCCCCGGTCAGGGCGTCGGTATAGTTCACATCAACTGTGGCGCTGTTTTCGAAGCTTTCGGAAAGGTTGCAGCATGCTGCCTGTTGCAGACCGGCTCCACTGATCACCTGGGTGTGAATGGGACTCATCCTGTCCAGGTGGCTTCCTTTCTGTTTTCCGTGGATGGTGACCTCATCGAGGGAAAGCTCGTTGAGCAGGTATATCTCAATGGGTTCGAACGGTTCGTGAACATGCACCGTGTCGGAGATGTAACCCACATAGCTGAAAACCAGTATGTGGTCGTGAGTGCCTTCCTTCAGGATCTCAAAATAACCGTTTTTATCGGTTACGGTTCCCCGGGTGGTATTCATCCAGTAAACGTTAACTCCTGTCAGGGGTACGGGCTGTTCATTTTCCATTTTTTCATACACATATCCTTTCAGGAATTGTCCGTGGGAGATGGCTGTGATCCCTGATAGCAGCAGGGAGATTAATATTCTGATGTTCATGGTGTTTTTTCCTTCAGCAATAAATAAATAAGTGAAACAAACAACAAAGCCGGTTTTCCTGGTATTCAGGAATGCTTATGCTGCTGAAGGGAAAGGGATCTTTGGCTGATGCATGAAGAGGACGAGTTCCCGCCCGCTCAGCCTGGGCGGAGATTCGCTGACGAAAAGGGTTTGATATGGGTGGCCGGTATGGTCATCCTGCCGGGGAAGCGTGATCAGCAGGATCAATCCCTGCGAGGTGGGAGGCATGGTCCGGTCTGGCCGGGATGTATCATAATCGGAATCCAGAACCAGGTATACCGGGTAGGTTGAGCAGCAGGGAACGGGACTGAAAACCGTTTGATCATCGACGGGTCTGGTGGCCGGTGTTTCCGTGCAGCATGATCCGTGGTGATTGCAGCAGTTTTCTTCCGGATATTCCCAGAGGATGGATGTTTGCTGCAGGCTACGGCAATGGTGGGCATAAAAAAAGCTTCCTGCGGTAGCCGCTGCCAAGAACAGGGCTATGACCAGAGACAGGATATGCCGGAACTTTTTCATGATGATGCGGGCAAAAATATAAAAAAATTGAAATCCGGCATGGTGTTGGGGTGGCTATTCCGGAATGCGCCTGAAAAAAGAATGTTCTTTGTTTTTTCTGTCGTCAGGTAGTAAGTGCCGGCAGTGCGAACAGGTTCCGCACAGCCCGCGTCCCTGATCAGTTGTTTTACCGGGTACAAACAGCATTACCAATTTATACAGGCTGTATATGGCTGCCGTTGCAACAAGCACACAGGTAATTGCTTCCTGTAATGAAAAAGTGCCTGTTAAAATGATTTCTAAATTTCTCATGGTTTCCTAATCGCTCAAAAGATCAAGCTTCCTATCTGGTATACGGCAAAAGAGACCAACCATGCCAGGGTTGTGGTATAAACGACCATGAACAGGGCCCACTGCCATTTGCCGGTTTCTTTTTTCACTGTTGCCACCACAGCCACACAGGGGAAATAGATCAGAATGAATAGAAGGAATGACAGGGCGGATAATGGATTGTACACTTTTTCCCCCTTTTGGGAACCGGATTCATATTTTTCTTCCTTCAGTTTGCTGATGAGGGTTTCATAATCGGATCCTTCCTGGGTTTCTGTCTGGTGCAGCACGCCCAGTGTGCTGACCACCACTTCCTTGGCGGCAATACCGGTTAGCAGGCTGACGCCCATTTTCCAGTTGAATCCCAGGGGGCGCAGGGCGGGTTCAATTAAGCGGCCTATTCTGACAATATAAGGTTCCGCAGTTTTTTCCGCACTTCCGGGCGTTTTTTCCGTTTCGCCGGTTTTTGTTTCTTCCGGCATAGTCTCGGCCGTTCGGATGGCCACTATGCTGCTTGTTTCTGCGGGTTGCGGGGGGCGTGGATAATATCCCAGGGCCCAGATCAGTATGGAAGCCACCAGGATCACACCTCCTATTTTTTTCAGGTATTGTTCTCCCTTGTGCCACATATGTTTCAGCAGGCTGCGGATGGTTGGGACCCGGTAGGGTGGAAGTTCCATGACAAATGGGGCTTCCTGGCTGCGGAAGATGGTTTTGTTGAACAGCACGGCCGTACCAGCAGCCAGGATAATCCCGGTCAGGTAGATAGCAAAGAGCATCAGTCCGGGAAATTGAGGGAAAAAGGCTCCGATCAGCAGGATATACACCGGCAGGCGCGCGCTGCACGACATGAACGGGTTGATCAGAATGGTCAGCAACCGGTTCTTGGGGTCTTCAATAGTACGGGCAGCCATGGTCAGGTGCACGTTGGAGCCGAAGCGCGGGGGGAGGGGTATGAACGATTGACCGTAGAGGCCGATTAGCTGTATGATATTCAGCGGGATGATAGCGGGGCGGGCCAAAGGACCGGTGTCGTCGAT
>Ga0136651_10000528_pt1 | contig 21207 bp, 27 predicted proteins | sample Mar14236cmmetaG_FD_94867 | JGI IMG/M metagenome (GOLD analysis project Ga0136651, IMG submission 94867) | Marine hydrothermal vent microbial communities from Guaymas Basin, Gulf of California to study Microbial Dark Matter (Phase II) - Marker... ... | reverse complement strand
TGATGGGATCTGGCCAAACCAATCGTTTCTTGAGGGGGTAATTTGCCTCGTACAAAAACAATAGCAATAGCCCCAGTTAATTCGGCTGTGCGCACAACTTGTAAAGAGGTTAAACCGGTTAAGAGCACATAATTATCCTTAGAATAAGCTAATATATCACTTAGAAGATCAGCTGCCCCAAATCCTTTAATTTCTTGCTCTAAATATTTTTCACCACATAAAACTTCTGCATCTAAAATGCGAATTAAATCTTTAATTATCACCGCAATCTCCTTATAATAATTAGGACTTTTATTCTTAATGAATTTTTTGTGAAAAATATCACAATTTGAAATACAAAGAAATTATATCACTTAGACAAATAATATGTCAACTCCTCAAACTCCAAAGAAAGATCTACATTATGTATCCTCACTTCTGAGGACAAGGAAAGCCGAAGGGGAGCAAAATTTAAAATAGCTTTAATCCCACCTGCAACCATTTTATCTGCCACTTCTTGAGCAAATTCAGCAGGTACCACTAATACTCCTATATCTATATTTTTATCTCGGATAAATTTTTCCACTTCTTTTATATCATAAATAGAAATATGACCAATTTTCTTGCCTATCTTTAGAGGATCCTTATCGAAAATTCCCTTAATTAAAAAACCTCTGTTCCGAAATCCTCTATATCTCGCCAATGCTTTGCCTAAATTTCCGGCTCCAACAATAATAGCCGACCATTTTTTATCCAGTCCTAATATCTTTTCTAATTCTTTAACGAGATTTATTGCTAGATATCCAATGCCTCTTTTGCCAAATTGGCCAAAGTAGGCTAAATCCTTGCGAATTTGTGCGGAATTAATTCCAGTTAAAGCGGATATTTCGGAAGAAGATATAAATAATGGTTCTTTTTTATCTTCAGTCTTAATTATGTTTTCTAAACAGCGATGGTATATACATAAACGATTTACAGTAACAGAAGGAATATTTCTTTTCTTCAAACTTATTGCTCCTATTCTTGCCTCGTGGTTACAAAAATCGGATAACCCAATTTCTTTAATCGTTGCGATAAATTCTGAGCGTCCTTGTAGTTTTTAAATTCACCTACCTGAACTTTATAAAGAGTCTTCCCTTTAATTACATAAGTCTGATATCCTTTACCCCTTATTTCTTTTGCTAAACTCTGAGCATTTTTTTCGGAAGAAAAAGCACCGACCTGAACAGTATATATTTTCTTTTCTGAAACTGTCTCAGGCTCCTTTAAAACCTTTATTTCTGACTCTGCTTCAGGGGTTTTGACTATGACTGGCTCAGTAACTAAAGGTTTTTCCGGGGGAATAATTTCTTTTTCAATTTCCTCACTGTTGATTTTTTCCTCTTCTTTAACTTTTTCTACGGTTATCTCTTGGGACATTTCAACAGGGGTCTCAGTTATCAAAGTCTTTTGTTCCTCTTCTTCCGCAATTACCGGTGTTTCAGGGGGTATATAGCTTTTGTCCCTGGCTAAATGGAAAGCAACGCCTAAAATTACTATCGCACCAATTAATATAATAAGTGTCTCCAGGTTACTCCTGCTTTTTCTTTTATAAATCCTGCTTGCTTTTCTCATATTAAATCATACTCCTATGATGACCTTTAATGACCTTTAGGAAGATAAATGTTTTATCATATTCGCCATCAATATTATACTTTATATAAATATTCTACCTTAAATGTAAAAATCCTTCTTTTATTCTATAATTTATATATATTATTTAATATTGTCAAATATTTTTTACTATGATAACATATCTAGTGAATAGCCGCTAGTTGTTAGCGAATAGTATCAGGGCGCAAAGTGTAAAGCTAAAAACGCAAAACCAAAACTTAAAGTCTAAAATTAAAGACAAGGTTTTGAATTTTGAATTATGGTTTTTAGCTTTTCACTTTAAATTTTAGTTTTATCTTGAACTAAAAACCAAAAACCGTAGATCGATAACCTGTATTTTTCTTGTATTTTAAACCAATTCTCCTATTGATTAATTGGGGAATGGGCAAATCGATAAATTTAAGGAATAATTATATGAATTCAAAAAAACATATTTTAATGGGCATTGGAAATCTTCTTCGAGGTGATGATGGAATAGGATCAATTATTGCTCAGAAATTCAAAGACCATAATTGGCTTTCTTTAGACTGTGGAGTAGCTCCCGAAAATTTCACTTCAATCATAAAAAAAAATAGACCCAATCTCTTAGTACTTATTGATGTAGTAGAAATGGGTCTTGAACCTGGTCAATATAGAATAATCCCACCAGAAAAAATTGATATAATGCATTTAACCACCCATAGTATTTCTCTTTCCTTTTTAATTTCCTATCTAAAAAATTTTTCTAAAGAAATTATTTTTATTGGTATACAGCCAAAACTTATCGATTACTCTACCCCTATTAGCCCCGAAATACTTAAAAGTGCTGATGAAATAATAAGAATATTAAAAGATAAAAAACTTAATACCATTAAAAAATTATAGAATTAGCAATTCCTTTATTTTTATCAATTTAAATTATTTTAATCAACAATCAACCTGGGTGAGGATTTGTCTGTATCAGCAAGAAGAAATTCTTCACTCATTTTCAAACAATTTTTAGGACATATATCATTACATTGAGAACAGAAGATGCAATGATCAATATGAATTTTAATTTTTTTCTTCTCTGGAATAAATTCAATAGCATTAGCCGGACATACTCTCATGCATAATTTACATCCTATACATTTATCTCTATCATAGACAATCTTCCCTCTATAATTTTTAGGTATTTCTACAGGAGGATTTATCTTTGCTTCTCCTTTTTCTATCTTTTCTAATAATTTTAATATCGATTCCGGATAATAAGTAACCGGGAATACATTGGTAGCAGGTTTTTTAAACAACTGTTTCAATAATTCAAATCCCATTGGAGTTGGCATTTTTATCACCTCAAATCATAATAGTATCTAAAACAATTAAGCCTAGACCAAGTAATCCTATAATTGACAAAGGGACCCAATAAGCGTAGGAAACTTGATCTATTTTTAAACGGGCAGCAGCAACTCTAACAAAAGTCACTTCCGCAAACATTATTAAAAACAATTTTACTAAAAAGAATAAAGAGTCAATAACTATGGCAGATAGCCCACTTAAGCTAAACAAGTGGGCAATATTATAGGGGAAAAATAAGACTACGGTTAGAGAAACCATTACTATTGTCTTTACGGCATCAGCTAAACTGAATAAAGCTAAATTCCTTCCTGAATATTCTACTAATAGCCCGCCAGCTAATTCAGTTTCCGCCTCGGGAACATCAAAAGGTATTTTTGATAATTCACCAGGAGTTACAACTGCTAAAGTAATCAATAAAAGAATTGCCCCCACAAATCCTAATGGACCAACTAATCCCCAAATTGGATGTGCGTTAATCACTGCTAAAGAAAAAATATTTAAATTGGGATAAACCTGGCTTAGCTTCCACCCGATAGTAATCACAGTTGTAACTAAAGGTAGTTCGTAACTCATCATCATTACCATTTCTCTTTGTGCTCCCACATTGGCATAAGGAGAACCTGAAGCAAACCCTCCCACTACCATTCCAATTGCCGGTAGGGTCAGTAAATAAATAATTAACACGATATCCCCGTATCCGCTTAATAAGGGAGGAATGTTTCCTAAAGGCAAATAAAATAAAATAGTAATAGTAGATACCAGGGTCATTATCGGTACCCCATTAAATATCCAAGAGACCGCATTCTCTGGGACTATATTTTCTTTAATCATTAACTTAAAAAAATCCATAAAGGGTTGTCTTATGGGAGGTCCAACTCTTGCCTGCATCTTCGCTGCTAACTTTCTATCAATACCTTTATAAAACAAACCCAATATTACTCCTAAAAAAGCAATTATGACTGCTCCAATTATTTTTAATAATATTATCAATAGTCCCGCAATAGTCATGGAGTAATCCTCCTTGTCTTTTGAACACTTAATTTATGTAAATCTTCTTTAGTTAGAATACTTTTTTGACCATTATCTTGGTTTAAAATTGTCACTCTATCCATACAAGCTATACAAGGGTCAATAGAAGCTATTACAATTGGTATATCGGCAATCTGCTGTCCAATAAGCATAGGAACCCAGGTCATTAAATTATTATACGTAGGTGCTCGAGCTTTCCATACTTCTGGAAGTTCTGATTCATTTAATTTTACATAATGAATACATTCACCTCGAGGAGCTTCATGTCTTCCAATTCCTTCACCTTTAGCTTTCTTTAATTGATTTAGTAATTTAACTAATTTTTTCTCTGCAATGATTTCTCCGGAAGGCATATTATCTAAACATTGTTCAATAATCTGTATTGATTGAACTATTTCCAATAATCGCACAACTATCCGATCATAAACATCACCGTGTACTTCTCCAGTCAATACATCTGGAGTAATAGCTTTAACTTCTAAATCTGCATAAGCAGCATACGGCTGATCTTGGCGAACATCTTTTGTTATCCCTGAAGCACGAGCAGTAGGACCTACCGCACATAAACGTGAGGCATCTTCCCTGGTTAAAACACCCACATTTTTTGTTCTCAAAGCAATGGTTGGATCATTTAAAAATATATCTTCTATTTTTCCATAGATATCTTTATAATATTCTAAAGTTTTTCGGATTCGAGGTATTTGCTCATCGGTAATATCTCTTCTTACCCCACCTATCATAAATACTCCGTAATTAATCCTATTTCCAGTAAGATATTCTAGAAGGTCTAACACCTCTTCCCTCGCTCTCCAGGATAGATATAAAACTGAGTCAAAACCTAATTCGTGAGCGGCAACCCCTGCCCATAAAATATGAGAATGAATCCTTTCTAATTCCGCAATAATTACTCTAATATATTGAGCTCTTTCGGGAACTTCGATTCCCGCTGCATTCTCAACTGCTTGACAAAAAGCAAAAGGATGAGAGGCAGAACAGATACCACATATTCTTTCTGCCAAATATATAATTTGAATAGGGTTTCTTTGCATCCCCATAAATTCTATTCCTCGATGATTATCTCCCGGTGCTAAATTTACTTTTTCGATACGTTCTCCATATATTTCAAAATTAAAAGTCATCGGTTCTTTAAGAGAGGGATGAACCGGACCTATAGGAATAGAATAAGCAATCTTACTCAATTTTTTTCACCTCTTCTTCTTTATCAATTATATTACCACCTATATATTTACCATTTTTACTTAAAGGATACACGCCTTTTTCATCTTTTCTAAAAGGAAAAACATCTTTTGGAAAATCCTGGGGTAAAAAAATATTAGGTAAATCAGGTAAACCTTCTATAGTTATTCCAAACATCTCTTTTAATTCTCTTTCTGTAGTTTGGGCTCCCGGAATCAAATCAGTAATAGTAGGTATCTTTAGATCTCCCTTCGGCAAAGATGTACTTAAATTGATTGATATTTCCTTAAATCTTTCTCCATAATAAATAGAAAAATGATAGGTTAATTTAACTTCTTTATCTAAATCATTCCCTGAAATTATAGCAAGGTGAGGGTATTGAATAGTACATAAAAGTTTTACGGAATCCTTAAATTTTTGGGGTTTTACCAGTAACCATATTACATTATAGTTATTCTTTTTTGCTCCAGCGGTTTTGGTTTCCACCCTGCTATCAATAATTGCTGATTCATTTAATTTCTTTTTAAATAACTCTACAATTTCCTCAGGTTTCATATATTCCATTCTCTACCACCCTTCCCTATATTAGTCGTTAGTTATTTGGCTAACTGGTTTATTATTAATTTACTAACTAACCAGGTAACTTCTTTTGCGATACTCGATACGGAATGCTATTTCGCTGGAGCAGCTTTCATGCTTTTTCTTAAATTCTCCAACTTAATCCAAGCTTGCAAAACTCCATTTATTATGGCTTCTGGTCGAGCCGGACATCCAGGCACATATACATCTACCGGAATTACTTTATCTACTGAACCTTTTAAATTATAAGAATTATAAAAAACTCCTCCACTTGTTCCACATGCACCGACCACTATTACTGCTTTAGGGTTAGGAGTTTGTTCATAAACACGTTTTACCCTATCAGCCATTCTACCGGTAACTGGTCCAGTAACTAATAACACGTCAGCATGTTTCGGACTCCCTACTAATTTTATCCCAAATCTTTCTAAATCATATCTGGGAGTTAAACATGCTACAATTTCAATATCACAACCATTACAAGAACCTGTGTTCAGATGAAAAACCCATAGTGACCTTTCAAAATATTTATTTAATTTCACTTTATCCACTCACTCCTACTAAAATTAATATTATTACAGTTACTGTAATTATCCAGCCAGAATAATCATTTATATTACCAGTATGTATTTTCACTAATGGGTGATAGTAATCTTTTAATGCTTCTGTAAAGCCCCAATAAATATGACTTGCGCTAATATGAGAACCTTCTTTGCTTGGTTCAGGATTACCAGAAATAAAAGGTTTATCCTGTTCAGTGTTCTTCTTATAACTTTCTTCACCTTTATTTCTTATATAAATAACTATGCCACTAATTACTAAAACCACTATTACCCAAATAAGGGCACTCCAAAAACCACTTCCTGTTTCTAGTAACCCTAACATTTTTTACATACCTCCTAATACTATACTGGTATATTTAAATTGCTCTATCAAAGACACCACTGCAGGATGCACTAAATTTTTTACTATCAAACCGGGGAATAATCCAAAAAGTATTATTATGCAAGATAGGGCAGCCATAGCAAAGATCATACTTCGAGGCACTTCTTTGACTTCTTTAAATTGAGGTAATTTTGGACCTAGAAATGCACTATGAAATACTTTAACAAAGGAAGCTAAAGTTAAAATACTGACCACCATAGCTATTATAGATAAAAGCGGATTGAATCTATATACAGATTCATAAATTAGAAGTTTAGAAGCAAAACCATTAAAAGGAGGAAGTCCAGCTATAGCTGCTGCTCCAACGATAAAGAAAATAGCAGTATATTTCATCGAATGAGCCAAACCGCCCATTTTGTTAAGATCTCTTGTCCCTGTTCTATAAAATAATGCCCCAGCGGTTAAAAATAACAATCCCTTATACATTGCATGATTCATAATATGAAAGATACCGCCTTCCATTGCCGTAATTCCATATTTCTGTAAAGCAACTGGGTTAGCTAATACCGCTAATCCTACACCTACTCCTAGAAGCATGTAACCTGTCTGAGAGATAGCGTGATAAGCCATCAATCTCTTTATATCTTTCTGGATAATAGCCATAGTAACTCCTATAAACATAGACAAAAGCCCAAAAATAATAATTACCCAGCCTACAGTCAAAGTGTTAAGATTAATATTATATAATGAAAAAGTCACTCTAAATAGCGCGTATAAACTAGCCTGACTGGCAGCAACCAATATCATAGTAATGGGTGCCGGTGCTTCTGAATAAGCATCAGGAGTCCACATATGCATAGGCACGGCTCCTGCTTTCATAGCCAGTACAGGCACTAAAAGTGCTAAAGCGATTTTATCCAATTGAGAATATTTCATAACACTGGCTATTGCTGCAAAATTTAAAAGATCATACTGACCGTAAAATATTCCCACTACAAATAAAACAATTAGAGCAGATATCGAACTAACCACCATATATTTAAACCCAGCTTCAGCTGGTTCTCCTAAATCAGTCCCTCTAAAAGAAATTAGGGCAACCGAAGCAATAGAAGCGATTTCCAAGAATACGAAAAAATTAAATATATCCCCAGTAAATTCCATCCCAAACATACCTACAGTTAAAAGCAATAATAAAGAATAATGTTTATCTAACCCATCGTGTTTTTCCATAAAACTCAAAGAATAAATTGCTCCCAGAAAAGTCACAATTGCAGTAATCAAGCCCATAAATATACCCATAGCGTCTACTTCAAACATAATTCTAATCGGGAATTTTAAGCCAGAAGGTAAGGTTAAAGATGGAGATGTGGCGCCAAATACATATACCTGGGGACCGACTGTTAATATTTTAACCGCTAATGCAATAGTTAAAATTAAACTTGCAGTTAAAGCAAGAGTGGTAAGAATACCTGTAGCTTTTTTATTTATCCGACCGACGAGTGGCACTAAAAAAGCTGCCAATAGAGGTATAGCTATTATTAATATAGGAATATGATTCGATAGATTCATCCTCTCAACCTCCTTACCTGGTCTGTGTCTAATGTACCATAATGCTTATAAATCATCATAGCTATCGATAATATTAGAGCTGTAGTAGCAATACCTATAACTATGCTGGTCAGAGTTAAAGCTTGGGGAGTTGGCAAAACCATACTTTGTCCAGAAGGTGCATAAGTATAGATAGGTGCTACCGCACCTTTTTTATACCCTAAGGTTATCAAAAATAAATTTGCCCCATTTTCGATTAGGCAAACACCAATAGCAATTTTTATTAAATTTTTTTTAAACATAAGGGTATAAATCCCCAATCCAATAAATATTATTACCACAATAAAATGGAAATTATCTATCATTTTATGAATTCTCCTTCTTTTTAGTAAATTCTGCCCCGCTCGCCATTACTAAAACTATAACCCCTAAAGCAGATAAAACTTCTAACCCAACAGCAATATTCATAAGAGGAATTACCCCTCCGGTATTCATATCACCTGAATTAGGTCCTATTGCAGCAGTATTCCCAAACCATCCTCCAGTATTGGCTAAAAAGTTATAAAAAAAGGTAATTCCCAATCCTAAAAAGGCTAATACTATAAATACAGTTAAGCCAGTGTTTTCTGTAATAGACAAAAATTCCTTCTTGAGGAATTTTTTAGTGATTAGACTGCCATAAGATACCAACAGTAAAGCAAATGCAGAAGCAGCTATAGCTCCACCTTGAAAACCTCCACCAGGAGTAAGATGCCCGTGGACTATCACATAAAAACCAAAAATAATAATGAATCCATAGACCAAATTAGTAATAGTTCTAACTATTTTAGACATCTGTTTCATTTTGATACCCTCCTGAATAAAGCTACAATCCCCACTACCGCAGTAAATAAAACTGTAGCTTCTCCTAATGTATCAAAACCTCGGTAATCAAACACGATAGAAGTTACTACATTATTTGCTCCTGTCTCTACTTGGGCATTTCCAATAAAATAGTCATCCATCTCACTAAAGACGGGTTCTCCAAAAGGTCTCATATTTAGAGCACTAATTACCATAAAAGAAAAGAACAATATAAAGGCGATTCCAAAAATAATCTTTTTCATTTTATCCTCCTCTACCTAGTCCCTCTAATCGCAAAAATAAATATTGCCATAGTCAATCCTGCTCCAATTGCTGCTTCCGCAATAGCCACATCGGGAGCATGCAATAGGTAAAACTCTAAGGAAAGAAGCAAGCTGGCCACTGATAAGGCGATTACTGAAGGCAACAATTTCCGAAAAACCACTGCTAAAAAGGCAGCAATTATCATTATTATTAAAGTAAAAATATGAACTATCTCAACAAAGGAATTCATTTTAATTTTGCCTCCTTTAATTCATCTATAACTGCCTGTTTTGGCATTACTCCACTTCGATGAGCTGCTCGAGCAATAGCATGAGCCCCGGTTGGATTAGTAATTATCAAACATATTAAGGCTACAATTGCATGGAGAGCAAGAACTATAAATTTAGAATCTCCACTGAAATTCCAACGGTAAAAACCATATATAATAACTGCTAAAGAAGTAAAGATTGACCCAAAAGTGGTAGCTTTAGTAGAAGCATGAAGTCGAGTGTATACATCAGGAAATCTAAGGAGGCCTATCGAACCCAAACAATTAAATATTACACCTATTCCTAAGAAAATATATAAAATTGTTAATAACATTCCCATTATTTTTTACTCCCCCCTTCTAAATATTTAGCCACGTATAAAGTTCCAATATAAGACAGCAAAGCATATACGATGGCTACATCAACATAAATAACTTCCTCATAAGCTGCACCCATAAGTATCATTCCAGCTACTACCAAAGTATTTATAGTATCCAGAGCCACTATTCTATCGGGGGTAGTGGGACCAAGAATTAATCTAATCAAAGACAAGAACATAAATATTAATAGCAGCCCTCCGGGAATAATGAAAACTTTAAAAAATTCATTCATTCAGCAACCCTCCTTATCCACTGAGGAAAATTAGCACAAATATGATGGGTAGTAGGTTTTAAAGTGGTAACATTTATCCAATGGATATATAAATCATTGTTGTTTTCATCAATATCAACACTGAGAGTCCCGGGAGTTAAGGTAATTGAATTTGCTAACATAGTGATTCCTAAGTCAGTTTTTAATCCAGGAGATATTTTTACTATACCAGGATTTATTCTGCCAGTAATCACCCGGTAAGCGACATCAATATTGGCTTTAGCCATTGCTAAGAAGAAGGGACCAATTGAATAGATCAAAAAAATAACCCACCTAAGTGGGTTTAACATCCTATAACCTCTTTTTTGAAATAAGACTTTTGTAGCAATAATTGATACAATTATAGAAAGAATAATTCCGAAAATAACTTCAAAAATACTCCACAATCCTGCTATTTCACCTGTACTTGCGCTAAGAAAAAGATAAACTATCAGGCTAAGTAAAAAGGTTATCACAAAATCCAACATTACTTCACCTCTCTTAAATTAGTTGTTAATGAACAGTGAATAGTCATTAGTAGTAAACAAAAAAAGAAAACCCTCTGTAACCAAATTAACGAAAAAAGTATAACATATTATTTTATTAGATGTAAAGTATTTTTTAATAAAATTAAAAAATTTATTTTATTCTATTTCAATATCCTGGATATATAAATCCTGCCCAGAAATTATATCTATCTTTAGTCCATTACATTTTGGACATTTAAAACTATTTTTTTTAATCTCAAAAACTTCATTACACTCTCGACACTTTCCTAATAAAGGAGATGGAATTATCTGTAAAGATGCTTCTTCTGCAATAGTCTTCTTACTAAAATTCTTAAAAGCAAACTTCAAAGCTTCCTGATTCACTCCCGAAAATTCTCCTACTTTTATTCGAATAAGAATTATTTTACTTGCGTTATAATCTTTGGCTTTCTCCAAAGCAACTTCTATTAGATTTTGAGCAATCGAAGCTTCATGCATGTTTTCTCCTGAATTTAGTTAGTTGGTTAGTTAGTTATCTGGTTATTTAGTTAAGGAAATAAAATCAAAACAACTAACCAGTAACTATCCAACTAAGTAACTTTCAGCAAAAAGAGGAAGTTATTACTTCCTCTTTTTAAGGAATATTTATTGGTGCCGGGAGGGGGATTTGAACCCCCACAAGCAATATGCTCACCAGCCCCTCAAGCTGGCGCGTCTACCTATTCCGCCATCCCGGCTATATCTTAAATATTAATAAATATAGTAAAATTTTTTTGCTTTTTATATAATTCTTTTTAATTTTTTATTTTCTATTTTCCCAGGAATTCTCCCTCTCTTGGCAATGGGTTTTCCTTCAACTTCCTTTATATCCAGAGTCATATCAATGGGTCTCGCATCACTTATATAACTACCTACCCCAAAAGCCTCAACCTGTTCTTTGCTTAATATGTTGATCTTTTCTGGAGTAAGACCACCTGAAACGAAGATTTTTACCCACGGAAATCCAGCCTGATTCAACCTTACTCTTACCTCTTTTACTAAATCTGGAGTTACCCCACCTCTCTCATTGGGAGTATCTAATCTCACACCCAATAAATCTTTTCCTAAAGCCTGGGCTACCCTTATAGATTCTTCTGCTTCATCCTTAAAAGTATCTATAAGAATGACTCGGGAAACATCTTTAGGCATACAAACATTATAAGCAAGGGCAGCTTTTATGGTATCTTTAGAAATAATTATTACGGTGTGAGGGATAGTTCCTTGGGGTTTTCTCCCTGATAGTTTTGCACCCAATATACAGCTTGCTCCATCTACTCCCCCTATTAAAGCGGCCCTTTCCATAACTGGCGCTACAGCAGGGTGAATATGTCGAGAACCAAAACAGAGGACCTTTTTCTCCCCAGCAGCCACTTTACATTCATATGCAGCAGTAGCCCATGCTGAACTACTGGCTAAAATCCCTAAGATAACAGTTTCGAAAACACCAAATTCAGAATAAGGGCCTTCAATCCTCATTACTGTATCCTTAAAATGGAACCCTTCCCCTTCTTCTAAAGACCACAATTTTACCTTCTTATCTTTTAGAAGATTATAAATTTCTTTGGTGCCAGCAAAAATACCCTCTTTTCGGGGAAAAATCTCTGCCGTTACTACAGTATCTTCTAACTGGAGATATCTTAATATTTCTTGAGCTCTCACAAAATATATGTCACTAGTTAATCCTCTTTCAATTTCTTCGTGAGTAGCTGAGAAAAATTTTCTCCCGGTATCTATAGAATAATTATCAATTTCATCAATTGAACTAATAGGCTTATTCATTATAAGTAAGGTAATTCCTTCTATTTATTTAATTAGGCTAAGTAAAAGAGAAGATAACATAAAAAGTATAGCTATAATAGTAGTAAGCTTCATTAAAAATGCTTCTTTACCTTTCTTCCCACCATAGTCAGCAGTTGTTCCTCCACCAAATATACCTGAAGCTCTGCTTGCTTTTCTTTGTTGAAGTATTACCGTCAAAATTAAAGCTATACTTATTATCATCTGAATAGCCATTAATACAGTAGACATCACATAACTCCTTCACTATTACTTCATCGTAATTTATATATTTTTTTCTCTATAGTTTGAATTTTGGATTTTTATTTTAACACAATTATATTTTTACTTCAAGATAAAACCAATAAAGTTTATACTAATCTTGTAATATTTGAGCTGTTTTTACTATTTGAGAAAAACTCAAAGCTTTTAAACTTGCTCCGCCCACCAAAGCCCCATCAATATCAGATTCATCCATAAACTCTTTTATATTTTCAGGGTTTACACTCCCCCCATATAAAATTCTTACCTGTTCACTTACTTCCCTTCCATATTGGAAAGAAAATAATTCTCTAATAAATTTATTTATTAAATTGGCATCCTGGGGGTTAGCAGATTTACCAGTACCAATGGCCCATATAGGCTCATAAGCTATAATAACTCTCCTTGCTAAAAGGGGATCAATCTCCAAAAATATAGCCTTAATTTCCTCTTCTATTATACTCTTAGTCTTTCCACTTTCTTTCTCTTCTAAATTTTCACCTACACATACGATAGGTAAGAGATTTACTGAAAAAGCAGCTTTGACTTTTTTAGCTATTTCTTCAGAAGTTTCTTTAAAATATCTTCTTCTTTCGGAGTGTCCTAATATCACATATTCACAACCTACATCTTTAAGCATGGGGGGAGATATCTCTCCAGTAAATGCCCCTTTAATTTCCCAATACATATTTTGAGCTCCCAAATGAATATTTGTTCCGTTAATTATATCTTTAACCACCCAAAGAGAAGTAAAGGGAGGACAAACTACAATATCTACCCCTTGAATTTTCCTAACAAAATCTGTTAGCTCTTTAACTAAAGCAATTGATTCTACCACTGTTTTATTCATCTTCCAATTCCCAGCAATTACTGGAATACGCATTCTTTTAACCTCCACCTATCTAATTTAGTTATTAGTGAATAGTCGTTAGTTTTAAATACAAGTTTACAGTTTTCAGTTAATAGTTGCGAGATGCAAGATAGAAAACTCGTTTGCAGGAATGACAGAATTGATAAAAAATCTGTAACCCACAACCTATGTCTCACAACCCGACCAACTGGTAAACTGGATAACTGGATAACTAATATCCTATCCGCTAAACGCTATACGCTCTACGCTGATATACGTGATACGATTCACGATTCACGAGATACTATATTTTTATTGCCAAATATATTTTATAAGATCTATAATTCTACAAGAATATCCCCACTCATTATCATACCAGGCTATAATCTTGACTAAATTATTATCAACTACCATAGTAGATAATCCATCAATAATGGAAGAATAAGCATTGTCATTAAAATCTTTGGAAACCAATGGTTCTTCGGTATAATCTAAAATCCCTTTTAAATCGCCCTGTGAGGCTTCTTTAAAAGCTTGATTAATTTCTTCTACACTAACTTTTTTCTTTAATAATACTGCCAAATCAACTACTGAAACATTCGGGGTAGGAACTCTAATAGCCATACCATTTAGTTTCCCTTTCAATTCAGGAATTACCAAACTTACTGCTTTTGCAGCTCCTGTCGTAGTAGGGATCATAGATAAAGCAGCTGCCCTAGCTCTCCTTAAATCTTTATGAGGTAAATCCATTAATCTCTGGTCTGCTGTATAAGAATGAATTGTGGTCATAGTTCCTTTTTCAATACCAAAAACATCGTTTAATACTTTGGCAGCAGGAGCCAAACAATTAGTAGTACAAGAAGCATTAGAAATTACATGATGTTCTTTAGGTATATATTTATCTTCATTAACACCCATTACAATAGTTATATCTTCTCCTTTAGCAGGAGCAGATATAACTACTTTTTTTGCACCAGCAGTCAAGTGTTTAGAAGCTCCTTCTCTATCTCTAAAAATTCCTGTAGATTCAATTACAACTTCTACTCCTAAATCCTTCCAGGGAAGATTAGAGGGGTCCCTTTCACTTAATACTCTTACTTTTCTCTCTTCAGCTAAAATATTATCATTTTGCACCGTCACTTTAGGTAATATACCATGAACAGAATCATATTTTAATAGATGGGCTAAGGTTTTAGCATCAGTTATATCATTAACTGCCACAAAATCTATTTCTTTGTCTTTTAACCCTGCCCTAAAAACATTTCTCCCAATTCTTCCAAATCCATTAATTCCTACTTTTATTGTCATTATTTTCCTCCTTATTTTTTTAATTAATACTTTTTGGTTAGCTGGTTAACTAGTTCCATGGTTAGATAGTTCCTTAACCTGTTTGATATTGATCTATTAACCAAATAACCAGTTAACTAAGTAACTGGCTAACTAAATTTCAAATCTTTTACGCTTATTAGAAGATGGTATTTTTAACATCTCCCGATATTTAGTAACTGTTCTTCGGGAGATTTTTATCTTCTCTTTCTTGCTTAATAATTCTGTTAACTTTTGATCGCTCCAGGGTTTTAAAGGATTTTCCTTCTCAATGAACTCTTTTATTAATCTTCTTACTTTGTCAGTAGAAACAATATCTCCCTCTTTTGTATTTACTCCTTTAGAAAAGAAAAATTTCATTTTAAAAACTCCCCGTGGAGTTTGAATAATTTTATTATGAATCGCCCTCGATACTGTAGATTCGTTAATACCTAACTTATCTGCAACTTCTTTTAAAGATAGAGGTTTAATATATAAAATACCTTTATTTAAAAAATCTTTTTGGTAATCTATTAAAATTTCTGCAATCTGATATACAGTTTTCTTTCTTTGCTCTATCCCTTTAATTAAAGACCTCGCTGATTGCAATTTTTCTTTAATATATTCAATAGTGTCTTTGGTTTCGTGACCAGAAATATCTTTTCTACCGACTAATTCTTTAATATCCTCTGGAAATTTAATATTATCTAAATATAAATATCTTTTATATAAAGGATTTATCCTTATCTGGGGTAAATAATCTTCATTCAGAAGCAATCTATACCTGCCACATTCTTCCCTTCTAAGGGTTAAATCTGGAATAACATATTTAGTTTCTTTTAAATTACCTATTCCCCTCCCTGGTTTAGGGTCAAAGTTATTTTTGACTATATCAGCTAAAGATTGAATTTCAGAGACTGATATTTCCAAATCTTTAGCAATTTTTTGATACGCTTTTCGGGCTAAATCGTTTAAATGATCTTTTATTATCTTCTCTATATAAACATTATTAATACCCAGATATTTTGCCTGAATTAATAAGCATTCTTCTAAGTTTCTTGCCCCAACTCCGGGTGGATCAAAACTTTGAATTAAAAGTAATATTTCTTCTATTTTATCTATCTTTACATTCAGGTCATAAGAAATATCTTCTAAACTAATAGTCAAATAACCATTATCATCAATATTACCTATTAAATACTCGCCAATTTTGTAATCTATGTTATTGTTTACCGTCGTACCCAATTGAATTAATAAATAATCCTGTAATGATTCTCCATAATGAACAAAATTCTCGAAAGTATTTTCTTTTTTCGAAATTGATTTTTCTAAAAAGGGTTGATAGTCTTTTTCTTCTAAATAACTTAGCCAGTCCTTAAAGTTGTTTTCTTCCGCCTCTTTGTCTTGATTTTCAATTTTATTATCAGAATCCTCCTTCTGGATTACATTTTCTGCTTCAGGATTTACCACTTGATTGACTTCCAATAAAGGATTTTCCATCAATTCTTTATTAATTAAATTTCTTAATTCTAATAAATTCAATTGTAATATATTAATTGCCTGATATAATTGGGGAGTTAGGATTAGTTTCTGTTTTTGTTTTAGGGATAGTTCATATTTCATTTTATAAACTCACTTATCGGATCTTATTCATAGAATTATGTATTAGATAGGATTAGCATTCTTGAGAATATGAGATAATTTATAAAATCCCTATTATCACCTTAAATTGGTTAGTTTGTCACTTAATTAGCTGGTTAGTTAGTTTATCAATTTACTTGATATTGATTAACTAAATAACCATATATCATTTAAATTAATTATACTTTATCACACTATAGTTAGTAAGGTTTTGGGATCAAAAATATGAGTCTTTTCCATATTTAATACTACTTCCATATTTTGTTCAACTTTTACTTGAGTACGAGTATCCATTTTTCCTATTAGAGAATGCTTCCCGCAAGCGAGGTAAATAAAGATCTCTGCCCCCAATGGTTCAATTACATCCACTTTAACCTTTATAGTATTAGAAGATGTAGCTCCAGAAAAGAATTTTTTATCATGAATATCCTCGGGCCTTACTCCAAAAATCACTTCTTTACCTTCGTAAGCTGATACTTTAGAATAAAAAGGCTGAGGAAGTTTTACTTTAAAACTTTCTGCATCAATAAAATAGTCTCCATTTTCCTTAGTAATTTTAGAATCTATAAAATTCATGGCAGGAGAACCAATAAAACCAGCCACAAATTTATTAGCCGGTTTTTTATAAACTTCTAAAGGTGTACCTGATTGCTGCAAGCGTCCATCATTCATAATAAATATTCTACTGGCCATAGTCATCGCCTCTACCTGATCGTGAGTTACGTAGATTATAGTAGCCCCTAATCTACGGTGGAGTTTACTGATCTCTGCTCTCATAGCTACTCTTAGTTTAGCATCTAAGTTCGAAAGAGGTTCATCAAATAGAAAAACTTTTGGTTTTCTTACAATAGCTCTCCCTACTGCCACTCGCTGTCTCTGTCCACCCGATAACTCTTTAGGCTTTCTTTTTAGTAAATTTTCTATACCCAAAATCTCTGCTGCTTCCTGCACTCTCTGATCAATCTCTTTCTTGGGATATTTCCTCAATTTTAATCCGAAAGCCATGTTATTGTAAACATCCATATGAGGATAAAGAGCGTAGTTTTGAAAGACCATGGCTATATCTCTATCTTTGGGTTGAACATCGTTTACTAATTTATCACCAATATAGATTTCCCCGGAAGTTGCTTCTTCTAAACCAGCAATCGATCGTAAAGTAGTAGTCTTACCGCAACCAGATGGACCAACTAATACTGCAAATTCTTTATCTTTTATTTCTATATTTAGATTATCTACCGCCAGCACTTCCTTAAATTTTTTAGTAAAATTTTTCAAGATAACATTTGCCATTTTATTTCTCCCTCTCCTTTGCTATTTTAACCTTAATGTTTAACTGTTTAAGGTTTTTTGACTTTGGAGTAACTCATCAGCTATTTCAGATATTTTCTTTAAACGATGGTAAATTCCCGATTTACTAATTTCATAACCTGCTTCCTCAACCATTTCCCGTAAACTAGCATAAGGCAATTTTTTTCTGATTTTAGCTACTTTAACTAATTTAGGCGGAATATTTTGTAATCCTACTTTCTTTTCGATTATATCTATTTTATGTAATTGTTCAACTGCAGAAAAGATTGTTTTGTCCAAATTAGCTGTCTCACAATTAACTAATCTATTCACTGTATTAACAACATCTTTTCTGGCTCTTATATCTTGATAGTATAATAAAGCATTCTGACTACCAATTAAACGTAGAAATTCAAAAATACTATCACCCTTTTTTAAATATACCAGCCATTTCTTCTTCCAAAAACTAACTCGAGAGTTTAAATGGTAATAGTTAAAAAGAATATGAATAAAATTTGCTTCGATCTCGTCATTAACCGAAATTTCTAAATGATACATCTTTTCTGGATCACTTATAAAACCATTTACTAAAAAGGCTCCTCTTAAATATGTTGCTTTTGAAAAAAGATCATTATTCAAACTAAATCTTCTCTCTTTTATGGATTGGTCATAGACTTGATTAAACTCTTGAAATATCTTTTCATATCCTTTTGTAAGAGACATTTCAATTGTATAGTGTTTTCTATTATTAGACAAATGACCTGTCTTTACTACAGGATGAATTTTAAAGACTTGTTTGATTAAATTATAAGCCGTTCTAGTTATCGCAGGGTCTTCTAAGATAATAGTTAAAGTCGTTTTCTTATCTTTTTTAGCAATTTTACCCTTCAATTGTAAAAAAGCTAATAATTCACCTCTCTGTTCATATACATTTTTGGGAACAATTCTAGCTAGCTCATTTTTTACTCGATAAGAAAATAACATTTAACTCTTCCTCTCCAATATTAAATCAATAATTGTTTGCGCTAACATATCTGAATCATGTCTCGCCAAATTTTGACTCAGCCATAACTCCCTACTTACCAACTTAACACCGGTCTTTAATATCTCTGATTCATCAACTTCCACTTGATAAGAACCTTCTTGAGCATATCTTTTTTTTAATTCAGTATCAATTTTTGCACTATTTGCTATAATATAATTGATACAATTAGATCCTAAATATTTCACCACTTCTTTTAGATGTTGCGATGCGGTATAATTATCTGTTTCTCCTTTCTGGGTCATAACATTACAAACATATATTTTTAACGCTCTGGAGCTAATAATTGCCTCTGGTATCCCTTCTACTAAAAGATTACATATTATGCTGGTATAAAGACTACCAGGACCTAACACAATAACTTCTGCTTGCTGTATGGCTTCCAAGGTTTCGGGTAAAGGTATCACTGGAGAAGGCTCTAAATAAATCTTATCAATAACTTTACTGCTTTGAGTTATCTCTGTTTCTCCTTTAATAACTATCCCTTCTTTCATCTTCGCAGATAAAGTAACATTTTCCAAAGATGAAGGTAAAACTTTTCCTCGAATTGCAAGTATTTCACTCGATTTTTCTATTGCCTTTATAAAATCTCCGCTCACTTCCGACATTGCGCTGATAAATAAATTCCCAAAACTATGACCTTCCAAGCTACCATTAGTAAAACGATATTGGAACAATCTTTCCATTAACGGTTCGGCAGTAGCTAAAGCAACCAAACAATTCCTAATATCTCCAGGTGGAAGAACTCCTAATTCTTTTCTTAACCTTCCCGAACTTCCACCAGTATCAAATACCGTAACTACGGCAGTAATATTACTGGTAATTTTTTTTAACCCCCGTAATAGAACATAAAGGCCTGTTCCTCCTCCAATAACCACTATTCTCGGACCTTTATCTAATTGAGTTTTGGTATTAAATATCTTCATAAATCACTTTCAATTTTTATTTCTTCTTTTTCCATATCTCGGTGTTTCACCAATATTTTACACCCTCTTTCTCGTAAATACTGGGCAAAATTATTTATTAGAACTACCGACCTATGTCTTCCTCCAGTACATCCAAAAGCAATAGACAGATAAGTCTTACCCTCTTTAAGGTAATAAGGGATTAGATAATCTAATAAATCAAAATAGACCGTCATAAAATGTTGGGTTACCGGAAATTCGGATACATATCTTTCAATTTCCCTATTTGTCCCGGGTAAAGCTTTTAATTTTTCTATATAAAAAGGATTTGGAAGAAATCTAACATCAAAAACTATATCTACATCAATGGGGATACCATATTTATAGCCAAAAGAAATGAGGGTTATCTGAATTTCCTGCCTTTTTTCTTTTATGAAACTTCTAATAATTTCGTTACTTAATTGTTTAGGAGTTAGATCTGAAGTATCTATTATTAAATCAGCTTGTGATCTTAATTCTTTTAATTGTTCTCTCTCTGCCTGGATATTTTCCAAAATACTGCCAGAGATACTTAGTGGATGTTTTCTCCTGGTACCGCTAAATCGGTGAATTAATACTTCATCACTTGCTTCCAAAAATAGGATTTCTCGATTAATTCCCAATTCTTTTAAATAATTGAGTGATTTGAATAAATCTTTAAAGAATATCCCTCCTCTTATATCAACCACTAAAGCGATTTTAGACAATTTACCTCTTGACTTTAAACAAATCTCAGCAAATTTAAGGATTAATTGAGAAGGAATATTGTCTACACAAAAAAAACCTGAATCCTCAAAACACTTAACCGCTATACTTTTCCCCGCTCCTGACAGCCCAGTAATTATTACAAATCTGATTTTATTCAATTAATCTCAATGCCTCCTGTAAGGTTAATAGCAAAAACCATTAAACACTACCTCTCTCTCCGCTGTACGCTATATCGTAATCTTACCCACAAATATTCAATCAGCTAATAGACAGGCGAGACGCCTGTCCTACTAACGACTATTCACTATTCACTAACAACTATATTACATACTCTCTGGAGCGGAAATTCCTAAAATCTTAAGAGTATTAAATAGTACTATTCTAGTGCAATCGATTAATATCAAACGAGCTTTGGTTAATTCTTCATCATTACTAACTACCTTATGTACAGTATAATATCTGTGAAACGAAGAAGCCAAGTCATAAAGATAAATGGTTAAAAGATGTGGTTTCCAAGTTAAAGCAGCCTTTTTGATTACTTCTTTTAAGGAAGATAATTTTTTAATCAATTCAAATTCTTCTTCTTTATTTAGTAATTGAAGATTAACTTTCTCCTTTTTCTCTATTCTTATCCCTAATTGTTTTGCCTTTTCTATTATGCTACATATTCGAG
>Ga0136651_10000527_pt1 | contig 21251 bp, 17 predicted proteins | sample Mar14236cmmetaG_FD_94867 | JGI IMG/M metagenome (GOLD analysis project Ga0136651, IMG submission 94867) | Marine hydrothermal vent microbial communities from Guaymas Basin, Gulf of California to study Microbial Dark Matter (Phase II) - Marker... ... | reverse complement strand
GTCGTGGATATCCTCCAGCTCCGGCTGGTAATCGCGCACGCGGGAGCGGTGGACATCAGCCTTGTCGGCTATGATAAGCGCGGCGTTCACCGCATTGAACGCCACTCCACTTTCCTCCTCATGGTTGCCGATGGCGCCGAGAATGGTGCCCACTTGGCGGGCGACCAGTCCGAACCGGAGCAGTATGGGATGCGCCAGAACAGCGCCAATCTGGGGGTGCACCTCCCGGGATACCAGGTTGCCGATGTCGTGCAGCAACCCCGCTATCTTTGCGCTTTCCACCTCTTCTTCCGAGAAGCCCAGGGCCTGGAGCACCTTCGCAGCGTTCTCTGCCACCAGCGTCACGTGGCGGATGCCGTGTTCCGTGTAGCCGATGGAAGCCATTGCTTCGTCAGCCAGCTCAAGGTACTCGCGGACCTGCGGGTCTGCCAGCAACTTCTCGTACTTCCCTCCCAGGCCATCGTTCTTCCTCTCCAGCCGGTAGTTTGCCGTCATCCGTGTTTGCCTCCTCTATCGGGCCTCTTCGTCGGGAAATACCACATCATTACCATCGCGGCTCGCCTGCGGCTTCTCCCGCTCCGTGCTCTTCTCCCCCTCCGTGGATGCTGGCGATGCCCCCATATCCGGCTTTGAACCTGCCCCCAGCTCCGGACGGCGGGCCTCCAACCGGTCAAGGAATGCCCGGAGCAGTGCGTGGAACTCGTACTCAAAGCGTTCCCGATCCGCTTGGAGCTGCGCAAAGTCCGCCCCCATTTGCACTGATTTCAACCTGGCTTCCTCAATGATGTTCTCGGCCTCACGGTGGGCAGCTGCCACTATCTCGTCATGGCTCTTCTGCGCCAACACAATGCTGTTCTTCAAGGTATCTTCATTTGCCTTATGCACCGCAATCGCTGCTTCAGCTTCAGCCAGGCGCTTCTTGAGGTCCTGGGTCTCCTCCACGTGGGCCTGGATGGTGGCGAGCACTTCCTCCAGAAACCCGTCAACCTCGGCCCGGCTGTAACCGAACAGGCTGGTGCCGAATCTCGTCTTCTCGATATCATTGATTGTGAGCATCTTCCGGTTCCTTGCGCTGGATTGGGCTGATTATACCCGAAGACAGCACCACCTCTCTCAGCAGGCAGCCAACCGAGGCTGGGAACTAGTATATGGCACCGCAATTGAGCTGTGCCCAATTTCACAAATGAGTCGAAATTGAGTGTTCATTCACGCTGGTTATGGTATTATTGGGGCTGCGAAATCGTTATCGCGGTCCGTAGACCCCGCTAACCTCTTGCACCTCGGGCCGACACGACGGTGACCGCCGTGCGTGTCCAGGGCACCGGGTCTGGCGGAGGCCAGGGCTTTGGGCCCGCCTGCCGGGCTAATGTAGGGCAAATCAGGAGGACTGCTACATGCCTAAGAAGTATGTCTCTATTGACGGGAACACGGCGGCTGCATACACCGCCCACGCTACCAATGAAGTGATAGCCATCTACCCTATCACACCGTCATCAGTGATGGGCGAGCTCGCAGACGAGTACTCAGCGCACGGAAAAACGAACATCTGGGGACAGGTTCCCCGGGTGGTGGAGCTGCAATCCGAAGGTGGAGCGTCCGGGGCCATACACGGAGCGCTGACCGGGGGCGCGCTGGCCACCACCTTCACTGCGTCACAGGGCTTGCTGCTTATGCTCCCGAATATGTTCAAGATCTCGGGAGAGCTGGCGCCAACAGTGTTCCACATTTCGGCGCGGTCTATTTCCTGCCAGGCGCTCTCTATCTTCGGCGACCACTCCGACATCATGTGCGCCCGGTCTGCTGGCTTTGGGATTGTGCTCTCCGGCAACCCGCAGGAGGTCATGGACAACGCCCTGATAGCGCAGGCGGCAGCTCTCAAGAGCCGCGTACCTTTCCTGCATGCTTTCGATGGCTTCCGCACTTCCCACGAGATACAGAAGATTGAGGAAGTCCCATTCGAAGTGATGGCACAGATGCTGGACGAAGAGGATATCGTAGCGGTTCGCTCCCGCGCGCTGCGGCCGGAGAACCCCACAATGCGCGGGACCGCACAAAACCCCGATCTCTACTTCCAGGGACGCGAGGCAGTGAACCCGTTCTACGACAAATGCCCGGATATCTTCCAGGCAGCCTATGACCGCTTCGCCAAGCTGACCGGAAGGCAGTACAGGCTGTTTGACTACTACGGTGCACCTGACGCGGAAGCGGTGATGGTCATTATGGGAAGCGGCGCCGAAACGGCCGAGGAGGCCGTCGCTTACTTGCACGAGCAGGAGGGCAAGAAATGCGGCCTGCTGAAGGTCAGGCTTTACCGGCCGTTCTCCACTAAGCGCTTCCTGGAAGCGTTGCCTGCCACGGCAAAGACGGTAGTGGCGATGGACCGTACTAAGGAGCCGGGGAGTGACGGAGAGCCGCTCTATCTGGATGTCCGTTCGGCCTGCGTGGATGGCACTCGCGAGGGCAAGTTCAAAGAGATGCCGCTAGTTATCGGCGGCCGCTACGGGCTGAGCTCCAAAGAGTTCACCCCGGCGATGGTTAAGGCCGTTTTCAAGCACGCCTGGGGTGACAATCCATTTAGCGGCTTTACCGTCGGCATCCACGACGACGTGTCCCATCTATCGCTGGACTTCTCCGAGGAAATCGACTCGGAGCATCCCTCAACCTATAGAGCCAAGTTCTACGGCCTGGGCGCGGACGGCACCGTGGGCGCCAGCAAGAACACCATCAAGGTCTTCGGCGAGAATACTGACAAGTACGTCCAGGGCTTCTTTGTGTACGACAGCAAGAAGGCGGGCGGCGTTACCTGCTCACACCTGCGCTTCTCGGACAAGCCCATAAGGAGCACGTATCTCATCACCAAACCCGACTTCGTAGCAGTGCATGCTGAGAGCTTCCTCGGGCGCATTGATGTGCTCAAGGGCATCAAGGAAGGCGGCACAGTCCTGATCAACACTTACACTCCGCCGGAGGAGCTGTTCAACCACCTGCCCCGCCGCGAGCAAGAGACCATCATCAACAAGAAACTAAGGCTTTACTGCATCAACGCCTATGAGATTGCTATCCAGCTTGGCATTCCGGGCCGCATCAACACCACGATGCAGGCAGCTTTCTTCAAGGTCTCCGGTATCCTTCCGGAGGACGTCTATGCTAGGGCGATTGAAGGCGCGATCACGAAGACCTACTCCGGCAAAGGCAGCGAAGTGGTGGAGATGAACATCAAAGCCTTCCGCCTGGGGATGGAGAAGGTAGTGGAGGCGCCGGTGCCGAGTGAGATCACGGTCTCAGGACCAGAAATTGAACCTGTGGAGATTGGCGACGAGGACGTCCGGGTGTTCTATGACGAAGTCCTGGACCCGGTGGGCCGTCAGGAAGGGGATGAAGTCCCGGTCTCCCGTATGCCCGCGGATGGGGCTTTCCCGACCGCTACTTCACAATACGAGAAGCGCTCTATCGCCACCCACCTGCCGGTCTGGAACCCGGAACTCTGCATTCAGTGCAATCTGTGCTCGTTCGTCTGCCCCCACGCGGCCATCCGACCGAAAGTGCACCGGAAGTCCGAGATCAAGCTCCCCGCAGACGAGTACATCACCGTCCCGTACAAGGACAAGCTCGCCGACGGCGAGGACGTCTTCCGCATCCAGGTCTTCCCTGAAGACTGCACTGGCTGCCGGGCTTGCGTCGTCGCCTGCCCCGGCGAGGAAAAGGTCAACAAAGAGAAAACAGGCCGCAAGGCGCTCGAGATGGTGCTCAAGAACGACGTGATTGACGGTCTGAAGGTGTCTGTGAAGGAGTTTCTGCGCTTACCGGAGACCGATGACAAGTTCATCAAGATACACACCTACAAGGGCAGCCAGTTCAAGCGTCCGCTCTTGGAATTCAGCGGCGCCTGTGCGGGCTGCGGCGAGACGCCTTACACCAAGCTGGTCACACAGCTCTTCGGCGACCGGATGATGCAGGCCAACGCTACCGGATGCTCCTCCATCTGGGGCGGCACAGCGCCGTCTTCGCCCTACTGTGTCAACGAGAAGGGACATGGCCCCGCATGGAGCAGCTCGCTGTTCGAAGACAACGCCGAGTTCGGCTTCGGGATGCGGCTCGCAGTGAATGCCCTGCACCAGAAGGCCTTTGACATGCGTGAGCGGATGCTCGCTGACGGCAGCCTTCCGGGCGAAATCAAGGATCGGCTGGCCAGGTTACACAGTCTCTCAAAACAGGCGGAAAGCAGTGAGGCAATTGAGACCAACAAGGAACTGACGGCTGAAATCGCGGCCATCATTGACAGGAGTAACGGCAAGCGGACCGCCGAGCTTGCTTATCTGCGAGAGATGCTGCCGTACTTCATCAAGAAGTCCATCTGGATTGTCGGCGGTGATGGCTGGGCCTATGACATAGGCTTCGGCGGTCTGGACCACGTGCTGGCGATGGGGGACGATGTGAACCTGCTGGTGCTGGACACCGAGGTTTACTCCAACACGGGCGGCCAACGCTCCAAGGCCACCCCGATGTCAGCGGTCGCCAAGTTCGCCAGCGCGGGTAAAGAAAGCGCCAAAAAGGACCTCGGGCTGATGGCGATGTCTTACCGTTCAGCATATGTCGCCAGCGTGTGCTACAGCGCCAAGCCCGGCCAGGTGGTGCGGGCAATGCTGGAGGCCGAGAGTTTCCCCGGAACCTCGCTCATCATCGCCTACTCCCACTGCATTGAGCACGGCTTCCCGCTGGAGCAGGCGCAGGCGCAGGGCAAGCTGGCGGTGGAATCAGGCTACTGGCCGATTTACCGCTACGACCCGCGGCTGATTGACCAGGGCAAGAACCCATTACAGCTTGACATGAAAGAGCCGAAAGCCACTTTCCGCGACTATGCGATGACGGAGAACCGGTTCCGCCGGCTGCTGCGCGACTTCCCTGAAGAGGGGGAAGCGCTGCTGGCGCGGGCGGAGAAAGCGGTGCACCGCCGCTGGCTCTTCTACAAGGCGCTGGCTGAGATGGACTACTCCGAATTCGCGGAAAAGGTAAAGGCCGAAGCGGCCTCCTAAACTGTCCGACGGGCAAGGCCTGGCGCCGTGCGTGTTACCTGTGCGGCGCGAGGTTCTGCGCGGATGGGTGTAGAATACCGCGCTATGCTAGATCTGAAGACGTTCGTATGCGGCCCGCTGGCCACTAACGTGTATCTACTGTGGGAGACTGGAAGTGGCGAGGCCGCTCTCATTGACCCCGGTATGGACGCCAATGGAGCGGGCGCGGTCGCAGCGGAACTGGGCCTGAAGCCGAAAGTAATTTTCAATACTCATTGCCACTTTGACCACTGCTGGCTGAACGCGTACTACAAGAAACTCTGGGGCGCTCTGCTCGTCTACGGCAAGTTGGATGAGCCGGTGCTGAAAGGCTCGCCAGCGGCGGCTCTGGACTACGGCTTTCCGCCGATGGAGCCATCACCGGTGGCAGATGCATACGCCGAGGAAGGCGATGTGTTCAGGCTGGGCGAAGAGGAGCTGACGATACTGCACCTGCCCGGGCACTCTCCCGGCCACATCGGAATAGTGACCCCGCTCGGCCTGTTTGCGGGCGATGTCCTGTTCGCCGGCAGCATTGGCCGCTGGGATTTCCGGGGGGGAAACAAGGACGACCTGATTGCTTCCATCGTCAACAAGCTGCTCGTTCTACCGGACAGCACAACCGTACATCCGGGGCACGGGCCTGCAACAACCATTGGCGAAGAAAGGCGGAGCAACCCATTCCTGACTGGAGAGCTGGAACTCTAAGGGCTGTTTCGCACCCCTGTAAGCCTGCCCAGCACAAGCTCGGCGATATCCTTCCCGTGGGCTTCCGACATGCCGGCCAAACCGGGGCTGGCGTTGACCTCCAGGATAAACAGGCCTTCTCTTGTCTTGAGGAAATCCACTGCGCACAGCCCCAGTCTAAAGAACCTCGCCGCTCTCTCCGCCAGTTTCACCTCTTCCTCGCTCGGATGGTAGACCTTTGGCCTAGCCCCAGCGTGGACATTGGCGTGGTAGTCTTTCCGCCGGGGCTGCCGTTGAATCGCTGCAAGGTGCTTGCCCTTCACCAGCAGGACACGTGCGTCCCTGCTGGCACCAGGGGGGCAGAACTTCTCCAGGTACACATCAAAGCCCAGGGCGTTGAACGCTGTCACGATTGAGGATGCCGTTGCGGCGTCGCCCGCTTTCATCACTCCCAGACCCTGCGAGCCGCGGAGGAACTTTACCATGATGGGGAAACCACCCAATCTCTTTACCAGCCCGGGGATGTCTGAGGGGATACGGGCAAGAGCGAATGGGAGTACGGGGAAGCCCGCACTCGCCAGTTCCAGGAGCGCGTTCACCTTGTTGCGGACCCGGACAAGCGGGCCGACCTCGTTGACGAGCTTGAAACCAGCGGAGTGAAAGGCCTGCATGATGCAGAGCGAATGCTCGTCCGAGATAGACCCCATGCGCGGGAGCACCAGAGCTGGAGGAAGGAGTTCTTTCCCTCGCGAATCCAGCAGGCTGGCCGCCTTGTCGCCCGACTGCCTCCGCACGATGAGCTCATCTGGATTGATGACTGCCAGGTCCAAGCCCAAACGGGCACCCGCGCTGGCCAGCATCTCTATTGATGCGAGTTCCGGGTGCCGGGCAAGAATGACGAGCTTGCTAGGTTTCGGCGCCAATCAACACCACGTAAGGGGTGATCAATCCTTGCGGCGTTCTTCCAGCTTTTCGCGAGCAGTCTTAACGCCGGTGTCTATTGCCTGCTTTACCTTGGCTGCAGCCTCTGAGAGCTTGTCTTTGGCGACACCCGCTGCTTCCTTGCTACGGTCAAGAGCTTCGCCAGACTTCTCGCGGGCAACATCCACATACTCGGTGCCCTTCTCCTTGGCCTTGGCATAGTACTCCTTGCCTTTCTCCTTTATCTCTTCCCGCAGCTCGCGGCCGGACTTCGGGGCAAAGAGCAAGCCGAGAATCGTGCCCGCCAGGGCACCTATAGCAAAGCCGGCAATGAGCAGTCCAACGTTGCGTGCGGCATCGTCTTCGTGTTTATCCATAACCTTCCTCCTTAGCGGAGCTGATTATAACATACGCAGCCCGGCTCCAGACCGGAACCTGCACTGCTAGCCGTCATCCTGCGAACCCGCCTCAACCCCCGGCTCGCCCCGCAGCTCAGTCCACCCGGCTGCAACACCTGCCGCAATCGCGGTGAACAGCGAGCCAACCAGGTCCACCTTTTTCCGCGCATCCTCCACCACGGGGCGCAGCGACTCCGTTACCATGGCCGCAGTGTCGGCAGGGCCCTTCATAACGCTACTCAAGCGGTCAACCGCTTCTTGCGCCTGGGCCACCAGCTCGTTGCCGCGGGTGACAAGCTGACCCACCTCTGAAGGCATTGACTTCAGTGCCTCGTCTGCAAGGAGACCATCAAGAGCACTCAGCGATTCGCGGGCTTTCGCGGCCAGCTCTGACAGATCACTCATCACCCGGCGCGCTTCCACCAGAGACTCATCCGCCCGGTAGGGTAGCTCCTTCTCTCTAGCCATCCGGGTAAGCTCCGCGATGTTATTCAGTGCCTCACTGGTGGATTTCCCCAGCTCGCGGGCGGCACGGCGCAAGCGAACAACAGAGTCCACGACCACAAAGCAAAGGAAGATGACCGCGAGCGAAGTTAGCATCTGCAATGCTGTAAGTAGGCCTTCCATTGGGTCAATTATAGCAATCAAGGCGGGAGGCTACTCGAACCCTGTGATATAATCCGGCAGCGGAATGGCTTACACGCTCGATCCAAGCGGCCAAGCGGACGATCTTCCTCGCGATCTTTACTGCAAGAGTTTCATTTGCGCACACTGCAGCGCCGAAGTAAACAGCCTCCAAGTTAAGTCGTCTGCGGCGAGCGTCGTTAAGCGTGAGCCTGATTTCTACACGGTTTACTCCGGGCTGAATCCGCTCCACTACAGCATCATTGTGTGTCCTGACTGCTGCTTCGCCACAGAAAGAGCATACTTTGAGGAACGAAGACTGATACGAGACCCAAGGAGCCTTCGTTCCTTGCTGGCAGAGTTGCGGAAGGACTTCGGTGTATATGATTTCAGCCAGGTTAGAGATCTCCCGGCAGCCGCCGCTGCCTTTGAGATTGCGTGGGCGGTGGCGGAGCAGCTAGACCTAAAGCACTACCAGTTAGCTGGCCTTGCACTCCGCTGTGCGTGGATCTACCGGGAGTGGGCAGACCTGTCGCCTGACAGCTCCCTGAGCGAAAAAGAAAAGTCCTTCCTGCGTCAGGCAGTCGGCCACTACCAAACCGCGTATGAGCGCGAGAATCCCGCCGAATTGAAGCTCGGAGCACCTGGTATCGGGTATCTCATCGGCGAGATCTACCGTCAGCTCGGAGATTACCAGGAGGGAATGAAATGGCTGATGCGCATAGCCACGGACCGCGGTGCCCCCCAAGAGGTGCGAAGGCTGGCACGCGAGCAACTGGACCTCGCGCGCAGCCAGCGTGACGCTGAACGGGCCGGTGTTCCCTCTGCCGAGCCAAGGCGTCACCGTGCGGCCGAGCGCGCCATTGTCAATGTCTACCGCGACCAAGCGCGCTGGCTGGACAATGTCGCCAAGGGGATGCGCTTCAACAGCACGGACTTCGTCCGGGGATTGCTGGACGCGCTGATTGAACTTGAACTGGACTTCTCCAAACTCACATCTGAAGACGATATCCGGGAGTTTTTCCTGGGGAGGCTGAAGGCTGATTCGGGGGAGGACAACGGCCAATGAGACTTCTCGTCGGCAGTGATCTGCACAATAACGCCCGCGCAAAGGCTTGGTTCTGCGACCTGGCGGAAGAGACCAAGCCTGATGTGGTGATCTTCCTGGGGGACTTCATCACCTTCGAACCACTCAACTTCGCCAAGGAAGTCCTGACGGACCTGGCCAGCCTCCAGACCAAGGTGCTCGTAGTTCCAGGAAACTGCGACCCCCGAGACGTTCTGCTCCAGATTGACAAGACCGAAGGCGTGATGAACCTGCATAACGCGAGAGTGGAGATCGGCGGAGTGCACTTCGTCGGCAAAGGAGGGAGCATCACTTGCCCCAGCCCTACGCCTTTTGAATCGCCGGACGAAGGCTTTGCCGACTCGCTGGAGCCGCTGATGAAAGACCTGGTTGTCCTTGTTCTGCACCAGCCGGTTTACGGATACCGGGACAGAGTCAATGGTGATAGGTCTGTTGGCAGCCTGAGCCTTGCCCGGTTGGCAGCTCTCAACCAGCCCCGCCTGGTGCTTTCCGGCCACATACATGAGGCCAAGGGGATGGACGTACACAACCACACTTACTTCATCAATCCAGGGCCGCTGCTGGACATGAACGCAGCCGTGATTGACTTCAACGAGCGGGTTGAAGTGTGCTTCCGCAAAGGAGAGGAGTGATGGCCTTACGCGCCACGTTCCAACCACACCTGGCCGCGGCAGACAGCTCGGTTGTCGTTGTCATCGACCTGCAGGAGCGCCTGCTTCCACTGATAAGCGGGCGCGAGAGCATCGTAAAGCACACCGTCAAGCTGGTCAGGCTGGCGGGGCTGTTCGGGGTGCCGGTCATACTCACGGAGCAGTACCCTCAGGGATTGGGCGCGACAACGCCGGCAGTGAAAGAGGTGTTTGACGCGCTGACCACTGAGAAGCACTTCGTAGTCAAGGACTCCTTCTCCTGCAGCCTGGAGCCTGCGTTCATCGAGAGGCTGGTAGAGATTGAGCGACGCCTGCTCACCGCGCAGAACCGGGTGATGATTGACGACGGCGTTAGGCCTCGCCCGATTGACGTCATAATCGCCGGCATTGAATCACATGTGTGCGTGTGGCAGACAGTCATGGGGTTGCTTCCGCTGGAGTACTACGTTCGGGTGGCTCACGACTGCGTGGGCAGCCGGGCAGAGGCGAATAAGGAGTGGGCGTTGAGGTCAATGCTCTCCATGGGCGCCCTGGTGACCTCCCACGAGTCAGTTGCCTTTGAGTGGGCTCGGGATAAGAACCACCCCCAGTTCCCCGCGCTGAACAAGATAATGAAGGAGTAGCATGGCGCAAGGCAGCAAGTTAGGCGATATCCTCAAGGCTTACTGGGAATCGCTCCCGGAGAAAGCCCGAACCAAGGGAGAGCGGCGGCGTCTGCTGCTGGACGCCTTCGCCCTGGTGGATGACGAACTGCAGGGGTTCAGCGCACCGGCCGCCTTGCTCAAGGAGGGCGGGCGGGAGATACTCGTGCTATATGCTGGCAACACCACCGCCGCCGAGGCGCTGCGAGTGCGCGCCCGCGACCTGCCGGAGGAAATCGCCCAGGCGCTGGGGATTCAGATTGATGAAGTCCGGGTCCGGCTAAGGCCTCAAAGCACGATTGACCGGATGCGGAAGCCCAAGCGCGGCTAGCGCCCTCTGCGCCCGCGCTTCTTCTCCACTTGATTGAAGAACAGGCGAATGTGCGTGCCGTCCAGCTCAAAGTACTTGCGCAGCGTGTTTTGCAGGAAATTGCGGTAGGCCGTCCGCAGCAGCGAAAGGTCATTGACCTCAAACACAAAGGTCGGCGGGCGCGAGCGGGTCTGCAGCACGCCATGGAGCTCCAGCACGCGGTTCTTGACCACCGGCGGCGGAAAGACCGTCGTCTCTTCATCTACCACCTGCCGCAGCGCTGTGGGATCCACTACGCGGTGGAAGTTCTTGTGCGCGGCAACCACCGCCTGCAGCAGGTCCTCCAAGCCGTAAGGGACAACCGCGCTGGTGAAGACGATCCGCGCCCATGCCATCTTCTTCAAATTGCGTCGCACATATGAGGCATAGGCCTCGCGGGCGGCGGAGTCATCTTCCATCAGGTCCCACTTGTTCACCACTATCACTACGCCGCGCCCGTGCTCTTCGATGCGCCGGGCCACGCGCTTGTCCATATCCTCCACCCCGCGCTCGGCGTCCAGAACCAACAGGCAGACTTCGCCGGTCTTGGCAGCGAAATCAGCCCGGGTGAAGGAGTAGTAATCCACGCTTTCCATGCGGCTTAGCTTCTTCAGGCCGGCGGTGTCGGTGAGCTCAAAGTTGCGGCCTTCCCAGCTGAAGCTGCCGCTGATGGCGTCGCGGGTAGTGCCGGGCAGCTCGGAAACCATGACCTTGTCTTCTGCCAGCAACGCGTTCACCAGCGAAGACTTGCCTACGTTCTGCTTGCCCAGCACGATGATCCGGATGTCGTTCGGGCTCTGGTCCTCTGACAGGCCTACAGCTTCTTCGTCTTCCGCGGTCACGTCCGCCCGCGGATAAGTGGCTAGATCAATGTGCCCGTTGATTGCGTCCAGCAGCTCGTTGACCGCGCGGCCCGATAGCGCGGAGATGAACACGGTCTCGCCAAAACCCAGTTTGTAGAACTCCGCTGCCTGCGCCTCCAGCTTATCGTTCTCCACCTTGTTGACTGCGAGAATCACCGGCTTGTGCAACTTCAGCAGCGTCCGCCTGAGTTCCATTTCACCCTCGGAGATGCCCGCATGGACATCGGTGACAAAGACAACCGCGTCAGCATCTTCCACCGTGGTCCAGGCTCGTTCAGCCACCAGCTCCCTCAGCGGGTCCTGGCTCTCGCTGCCGATTCCCCCCGTGTCGCACACCAGGTAGCGCCGGCCATCCCACTCGGCTTCCGCGGTCACCAGATCCCGCGTGACGCCCGGCAGCTCGTCCACAATGGCCAGCCGCCGGCCCACCACGCGGTTGAACAGAGTGGACTTGCCCACATTCGGCCGGCCGACCAGCACAATGAGCGGAAGTTCGCGGGCACCTGGCATACCGATGATTGTAGCGGATTAGGCTCGGCTGCAACGCTATTCGGGAATGTACTTGCTCACCAGCGGCATCTGGCGGCCACGGCCGAAGGCGCGCTTGCTTATCTTCAGCACCGGCGCCGCCTGCCGGCGTTTGTACTCGCTGGTGAACAACAGGCGCGCACAGCGGCGCACCTCCTCGTCAGGGTAGCCCCTGGCTATGAGCTCGGCTGGAGACGCCTGTTCCTCCACCAGTTCGTCCACCAGCGGCGACACGATGTCGTAGTTGAACGGATCCACCTGGCCTGGCGCAAGCTCGGCCGATGGTCTCTTGGTCAGCACGCGCTCGGGAATGGGTCGGTCAAACCGCTCATTCACCCATCGCGAGACCGCATAGACTTCGGCTTTGTTCAGGTCGCCGATGACCGCCAGGGCGCCGCACATATCCCCGTAGAGGGTTGCGTAGCCCAGCGCATATTCGGTCTTGTTGCCGGTGGTAAGCACCAGACGCTTCTGGTCGTTGGAGATCTCCATGAGTATCTTGCCACGCTCTCGCGCCTGGAGGTTCTCGCGGGTTTCCGGGTGCTTGTACAATCCGAACACACGGGCATAGCGTTCTTCGGCCAGCCCCACGGAATCCTCAATGGGAATCTCGGCGAACTCAATCCCGAGGTTGCGTGCGAGCGTCTGCGCGTCCTCCAGGGAATCGGCAGTGTTCATCCGGCTGGGCATCGCAACCCCCAGCACGTTCTCTGGGCCCAGTGCGCGCGCCGCAACCGCCGCCACCAGCGAGCTGTCAATGCCGCCTGAAAGGCCGATGACGCACTGGCTGAACCCCTGCTTGAGGTGGAAATCGCGGGTGCCCACGACCAGCGCGCTAAACACCTCCTCTTCATGCGGCATGCCGGGCGGCTCCGCAGTGCCGATGAAGTCGCCTTTATCGGTGTCGTATTCCACTACCAGCGCATCCTCAGCAAAGCACTTCGCGGCAGCAACCAACCGCCCATCGCGTCCAACTACCATTGACCCGCCATCGTATATGAGCTCGCTTTCTGAGCCATAGAGGTTGCAGTAGGCAATGGGGACTTTGCTCGCGAGCGCATGGCGGCGCAGCAGTTCGTAGCGCTCACTCCATTTGCCGGCGTTGTAGGGAGACGACGAAATATTAAAGATCACCCGGGCGCCTAGGTCTACGAGCTTGGGCACGACCCTCAAGTCGTGGCCTTCATCCCACAGGTCTTCGCAGATGGTAAGGCCGATCTTCACACCCTTCCACGAAGGGAGCATCCAGCTCTTCGCCGGAGTGAAGTAGCGCCGTTCGTCAAACACATCGTAGGTCGGCAGGAGGGTCTTATGCAGGTATCCGATGAGCCTGCCGTCAATGATGACCGCGCAGGAGTTGTAGAGCTTGCCGTCTTCGCGCAGGGGGCAACCGAGGAAGATCGACAGGTCGGGCCACTTGCCGCTTTCGTCGCGGACGCTCTCCACCACTTGCTGGCTGCGCTGGAGGAAATCTCCGAGAAAGAGCAGGTCACGCGGCGGGTAGCCGGTGGTGGCCAGTTCCGGCAGCAAAATGACGTCGCTACCCATGGCTGCAGCCTCCGCACATGCCTGTTTGATGCAATCGCTGTTACCGGCGAAATCCCCTACCGTCGTGTTTATCTGCGCAAGATAGACTTTCACGGTTTGCCTCCCGTGCAGTGATTCTAACAAACTCCGCCGGCACGCGTGCCCGCCAGCGCTGTTTTGGCTATAATAGCCGGGCGCCGGCGTAGCTCAGTGGCAGAGCAGCTGATTCGTAATCAGCAGGTCATCGGTTCAAATCCGATCGCCGGCTCAGGAGGAGATCGAAGGACATCTATCGCCTTTGCCTGGGCGAAGCGTGATGTGCTGGCAGGAGAGGACCTGTATGGCCAGGCTCCGGTGGCAGCAAGCGATCCGCCTGCATTCATGCTTGCCCGGTGAACTGGTGGAATGCCAATGGGAGGAGATTCACCTCTTCGGCCCGGCAATGGTCGCTCAGTTTGATTGAATCGAGCTTCTTGGCTTTGAGAATCCCGCGGCCTTCCTTTCAGCCCGCCCCATTCAGCGAAGCTATGTGAACGACGCTGGAAATGTCGCTGAGGAGAACCCTGAGGGGTAATCTGCGTCGCTGAGACGCGGCACAAAATAAGAGCGGCTCCTTGCGGAGCCGCTCTAGCACTCAACATTGTATGCCGGCCAGCGCTACTCGACAGTTACGCCCTCGATCGTGAAGTACACGGTCGGGCGGCGCGTCTGGGTAACCCGCAGGCCGATGGTGTAGCCGGGGTCTTCGTTGGGGCCGAAGTTCAGGTCGTGGACCGGCGGGTTGTGGCCGGAGCCGTAGCTGAACAGCGGGTTTTCGGTATCGGAAACATCAGCGGTGAAGTTCGCCGAATCGCCGTCCCAGTTGAAGTCCCAGTCAAAGGTGACCACATTGCCCGTAATCACATCATAGGACGCGTTGCTCTTCATCCGGTAGACCTCGTCCACCAGGAGCTGTGTGCCGATGCCACCGTCCGCGTTCTCAATCTGGAGATTGACGTTCAGCGGGTTGAACACAAACACGGCGAAGGACACTTCGTCGTAGGTGTCGTTAGTGGTTTCGTGGGCGAAGATTGTGCAGCGGTAATCGTCGGCCACAGCGTAAGTGTGCGGCAGCGCCGAGCCCGGAGTGTAAGGCGCATAATCACCACTCGTAGCGAAGTCCTCGGGATAGGTGGTGCCATCGCCCCAGATGACTACAATCTCATAACCGCCGCCGCTGGAAGTCATGTTAACCGCAAGCTGAGTCTCCTGGCCAACCTCCAGGAAGGCGTTGCCAAAGGCGTTGAACACCGCGCCAGACATGTCGTAGCTGGATATGTCTACACCTTCGATAATCTGGTCATAGCCGCCGTTGTTGGCCACCGCCACCGCATAGCCTGCGTTGATTATCGTGCCTCCCGTAATTCCGATGCCGGTGCTGGAGAGAATGGTCTCAATCTCCCCGTCCACGTCGGCCGGAGGAGCGCCGCCGTTGGCGTTCACCAGGGCCTGGTAGACCATTGCTGCTTCACTGGCGACATAAGCGGCGGAATAGTGGGTGCCGAGGTTCATCCCGAAGTAGATCGTGCTCAGGCTGCTGTAGCCGTTGTAGAAATTCCACATGAAGCCGATGCCCCAGCCGGAGGCGCACAAATCGCCCCCGGTGTTGCTGAACTGGGCAACCTCGTTCCATTCGTCACCGAACAGCCCGCCATACCCGCCGGGGAAGAACCCCGTGTTAAGGTCGGTGTCCTCCGGGTCGAAGCGCATGAACCCGGTGCCTGAAACCGATATCACCCCATTTGCGGACGCAGGTGTGATGTTGTCCACGCTGGTTACGCCTTCCCAGAACGGGTTTTCGGGGTCATCATCGTTGAACGTGCCTTCCCCCGCCGGAGCAATCACCAGCACGTCGTTATTGCGGGCGTTGTCAACCGCGGTCTGGATAACCGCTGGAACCGGGCCTTCCGACCACATGCCCAGAAGGATGATGTTCGCGCCTTCCTGCACCGCATAGTCAATGGAGTTGGCGATGCCCAGGTCGCTGAATTCCCAGCCGTCTCCGGTTCCGTTCACGTCACCGGTCTTGATGACCATAATCTCGCCGTTGGGCATGGCGCCCGCCAGGCCGGCAACCCAGGACACTTCAACCGGCGGGTCGCCCACCTGGGCGTTGTAGTTCACATTGGCCTGGTAGTTAAGAACCGCCATGTTTGCGCCAACGGTACCCAGCAGAATGTGCCCCATGGTGCGATAGGCTGTTCCGGTGCCGTCTGTCTCAAAGTAGATGTCACTTGGATCCGGTGGAGTTCCGTCGTCGTATACCCGGGCTGAAGAGGGATGCAGCCGAAGCTCGTTGAAGTCGGGATGCACACCCCCTTCACCATCCTCGTCGTAAACGCCCGCGTCAATAATCGCCAGCGTAACATCGGTGTCGGAAACGCCCGTCCGTAGCGCAATGTCCCATGCGCCCTCAAAGCCCATCATGCCCATGTACATCTGCTGGCCCAAGCAGTGGTCCCAGGTCGGGTTGTTCTCATCGTCCACCTCAAAGGTGGGCTGCATGAAGAGGTCCGCCCAGAACACGTCGTTGGGAGCGAAGCTACTGGTCTTCACGTTCGCCTGCGGGATGTTCTCCCGCGGCATTTCGTAGTATGTGAGCGGCGTTGTCTCAAACACCGTGTACTCTTTGTTCAACTCTACAACCGCCGTCTCTATATCGCCATCGGGCACGCGCACCTTGAGCCAGTTACCGAACTTCCCCTCCACCGTGTAGCCGAACTTGTCAGCCACCCGCTGGAACTCCTCTGCGGTGTCTCCGGTTCTGACCAGCACGTGCTCTTCGTCAACGGTGGTTGAAGGAAGCCCTTCAAACATGTTGAGAACCGTGGTGCCCTCAGGCTGATCACCCGTCTGGCCGCCCTGGCTTCCTGAAACGTCCGGAACCGGGTTCAGAGCCGGTGCAGCCTTTTTGCCTCCTCCGCAGGACGCAAGGATGATAATCAGAACTGCAATCAGAACATAGTTGATGGTTCTGCCGTACATCATTGGTCTTCTCCTTCCCCGTGGGGCTTACCGAGTAATTTTACCCCATCGCTTGCAAATTGTCCGCCCTCAGTATAGATTACTTGCCCGCCATTTGAAAGGCAGAGTCTTTGAAGCAACGAATCACAGCCGGGATCATTGCTCTACAGGGAGATTTCGCCGCCCACCAGCAGGCCCTCTCCCGTGCAGGCGCGCGCGTACAGCTCATCAGGCACCCGGAGCGGCTGCGCACTGTGGATGCAGCGGTGATACCCGGTGGCGAGAGCACAACCATGACGCTGCTGGGGTATGAGAACGGCCTCTGGCAAGCCCTGAAGGAAAGGGCTCTGGCCGGAATGCCGGTGATGGGAACCTGCGCGGGCATCATTATGCTGGCGCGTAAGCTGGCGGGTGAAACCGCGCCCGTGCGTCCGCTAGGGCTGCTGGATATCACTGTCGCCCGGAACGCCTATGGCAGCCAGGTGCACTCGTTTGAAGACGAAGTGCAAGTCAAGCTGGGCAGCACGCCGGTGACCGTTCCTGGAGTGTTTATTCGGGCCCCAGCGATAACCCGGGTGGGAGAGCCCACCAGAGTGCTTGGCATCTGGCGCGATGAGCCAGTCATGGTGCAGAAGGGCCGGGTGCTCGGGCTCACTTTCCATCCGGAGCTAACAGCCAACAGTTACGTCATTGAGTACTTCCTGAGTCTCGCCGAATAGCCGCAGAGTGGTGGATGAATACAACGTGCGGCGAATCGTCTAGAATAATGAGTATTGTGATGCGCGTACTGACAGCCCTGCTGACGGTGGCGGCCTTGCTGGGAGCTGCCAATCCCGCCGTGGCGCAGCGTTTCCTCCGTGGAAGTGATGTTACCTTCACGGTGAAGGACATCACTCCCCAGGAGCTGGCGCTACGGCCTAATGTCAACTACGACCCGCGGGACAAGTTTCCCGACTACGAGATGGTCAACCGCCTGGCTCTGGAGACGCCGGTTCGGCGCTCGGAGTACACTGTGGGCGACCGGCTGGAGCTCGTTTTTGAGGCCACAAGAGACGGGTACGTGAGCCTCCTTGACTACCGCTCGGACGGCCGGGCAGCGGTGTTGCTGCAGAATCGGCCTGTCAGCCGGAGATTCCGCTATTCGTTTACTGGCGAGACTACCGAGCCTGCCGGCCGGGACTGGATCCGCGCGCTGTTCACTTCCAGGCCTCTGACCTACGCGAGTTACAAGACTCTGTGCGAGTACCCGTTCACGCCCGACTACCCGGTTCGCTACGTTGCCGCCGAACGCTGGATGGAAATCGATGTCCGCCCCAGCAGATACCGCGGGTACGGAGACACCGCCGACCCGTTCTACCGCCACCCCCGCAGGTGGTACCGGGGGGACGATCGCGGATACCTCTTTGCGCAACCCTACTATGATGCGGTGCTCACGCGGGGGCTGACCGTGGAGACGGAAGCGCAGGTGCTGAACGACCTCACCTCCTACGGTACCGCCAGCTACTGGCTGCTGCTACCGGGCGAGGAGCTTGAGCTCAGCTTTGAGACTGGCTCATTCACGTTCACTTCGCCCGAGATTTACTTGCTGCTTTACATGGCTGCCGACGTCCCGGGGGTGCCGGGGCTGTACGAGAGCCACGACCGTCAGCAGTTGCGGGTGCGGTTTAACGGGATGACAGTTACCGACGAGTACAGGCCGAAGTTCGCGGACTTCTACGAAGATAGTCCGCCCGAGATCATACGGCTTAACGACTTTCTCCTCTACGGGACGAACTCAGTGGAACTTCAGCTCGACCCATTTGCAGAAACCGCGCTGCGCATCAGGCGGATAGAGATCCGCACAAGCCTTGATGGGATAAGCACCGGAGCGATGGCTCCAGAGAATCCAGGTTGGTGATCGCGATGAGACGTTTTCTTGCGATAGTCCTCGCCGCCCTGGCAACCGTGAGTATGGCCACGCCGGCGGCCGGGAAGGACGCAGTGCGCACAACCCTGGTTCCGGGCAAAGCGGTGATGGTTACCCGCAACGGCCTGGACTGCTTCTACTTCGCCGGAACCGGTTACAGAGATCTGTCGGCAACCAGGCTCAAGGTGAAGGTTATCGTTGAAGGGTTCAAGGTCGCGCAGCCCGTGCGCCGGATTTTAGATGGCTACTGGGCTCAACGCATTGAAATCGTGCCTTGCGAAGACGGTTCGGAAGTGACCGTCGGGCGTGGCTTGGCCGGCGGCACTTACGCCATAGCCACGGCTCCGGCCAGCGACGCGCTGGGCGGCAAGGAGAGCGTGGTGCTGGCGCTGACTTATGGCCTGGAGAGCGCAGATGCTCTTCCTGCGGCCTCATCCATGCGGAAGATGGAGCCAGATCCTGATTACCCGCGGATGGATGCGGGGCGCCCTTATGAGCCTGGCGAATACCGCCTGCCGCCGTTTGAGACCAAGTACAGATTCTCGGACATACGCGTCAACCTGAACCTCAACGGGGCGGACTTCCGCGAAGTGCTGATGTTCATGAGCGAGATCAGCGGAGTGAGCATCATTCTCGACCCGTACTGGAGCGATGAGCCCACGGGCGGACGCCGGCGTCCCGGCGGCCCGGGGGGCGGGCAGGAACTGCCACCTCCAGCGAGCGAAACGCCGCCCGGCCAGTTCCGCGAGGGAGACGTGTTCCAGGCCAGTCTGCCGCGCCAAGGGATCGGCACGCTGACGATGAACCTCGAGAACGTGCCGTTTGATCTCGCGCTGGATCTGATTCTCACCGCAGTGAATCTGGAGAGAATCGTGATTTACCCGCCAGGCGCCGAGTAACCGGGCTCCCGCGCCTTCGGGTATAATCAGGCAGTGCGCGCTTGGAGGATAGTCGGTTACATTGCTGCGAGCGCGTTTCTACTGGCCCTGGGCTTCTCCCTCGGTACCGCCTACGTCATGCAGGCAACCAGAAGGGCCAGCACCCTTTTGCCCATCGGTCCGCCGCCGGAGCTGTCGGGCCTGGGCTCCACCATCTGGGAACTCACAGGCGGACTGTCGTTTATTGAGGAGTTCGTCTGGGCGATGTACGCAGAAGAGCCCACCGGCCTTTCACAGCCGGCTGAAATCGCCAGGCACGCGTACAACATTGTCGCCAATTCCAACAAGCTTGAGGAGCTGTTCTCCGGCGGTCGTCCTGAGTACAGAGGCGACCCGGAGTACTGGTTGGAGCGTTGGCTGTACTGGAACTTCATCGCTGGATACCTGGGGCCAGCCTCACCACCGGAGAAGGAAGTTGAGAGGGAGATCAGCGAAGCTCTGGCGGGCATGAAGCAGTTCGGCGAGGCCTACGCGCCCATAGCCTACCGGCTGTCCGTGGACGCGGGGCTCAGCGAGCAGGAGAAGAACTACTACTTCGAGATCCTGCACGAGCTGCAGCCGGACAACGGGTACATTGACGTGATGCTGGTCGCGAGAATGCACGATACCGCCACGGTTGACGACCTGCTGGAGTTGCTGAGGACTGCCGGGGAGAAGCCGGAGTTCCGGATCCCGGTAGCGCCGCTGACTGAAGTGCTGGCGGAGCACTGGGTCAGGCAAGGCGAAGTCGTCAGCCCGATGCTGGCCTTCCGGTATACCGAAGCCGACCCCCGAGCTGGACATCAGCTTAGCTTCCGCAAGGCACTACGGCGGATAGTGGCAGAACTCCCCGACGAGAAGCTGATAGCGGCAATGCCGGTGCTGAAAAGGGCGCTCGTTCGGCTCAGCCAGCTTGAGCCGCTGCCTCCGGGCTTGCACCGCATTAACACACCGCAGATGATGATCATAATCAACAGGGCCGCGACGGAAGCCTACATCCGGGCGGGCAATGGCGAGGCGGTAAGGCAATGCCGCAACCGGGAAACCAGCCTCCACCGGCTCGGTCAGTACTCAACCGTGGGCATCCGGCAACTGGATAACCTGCAGGAGATGTTGAAGCGCAGAAGCGGGATAGGGCTGCGTGACGTCACGGTCTTCTCTGATTTCATCCGCTGGCTGGAGTTCGGCGATATCGAGCAGATGAATGGGCTGGTAGACAAGTACGACGAGTTTGAGTACCCGCCGCTAAGGCCGGGTGCGGAAAGGGGTGGGAAGTCGCCTTGAGCAACTTCGTCCCCGCCGCCGGACAGGTGAAGTGTCTGGGGCTCCTCACGATGCTGCCGTCGGACTACCTGGCGGTGGCTGCCTGCCTGACAGTGTTGCTCACGCTCCTGCTTGGCGTCGTCAGTGCGCGCAAGCCGCTGCGGGTAGCCGCCGTCGCCGTGGCCGCTCTAATCGTGGTATTCCACGTCATTGCCTGGCGCCTGCCTTACCTGTGGATATGGGTTCTGCCCCACACTTCCGTGGTTATAGTGAGCTATATGCTTGTCTGGTGCGCCATCATCCCGCTGATGGTGGCTTTGTCGTTGTTGGTGACGCGCCGGAGCGATCGGCGTGCCCTGCTGGTGGCCTGTTTCCTCTTTGCAGTATACTCTGCATACCTGGTTGTGCAACAACTATTCCCACCCGAGCTACAGCCGCAAAGCGCCTGGAACGGCCGCGTAATGCTGCAAAGCAACCCGAACACCTGCATTGCCGCGGCAGCCTCCACCCTGCTCAGACTGCACGGCGTTGAACTCACTGAGCGCGACGCGGTTGACCGCGGCCACATCACAGAAAGCGGCGGCAACGACATGAACGCCTGGCGCATTCTGCGGCTGTCGCTGCCTCCGGGATACCGCATTGCCGCCGGGCCGCTCTCGTGCGACGACATGCGGTTGAGCGGCTACTGGTACTTGCTCTCGCTGAACTCGGCCGGCCCCTACTCTCACGAGATTGTGGCAAAGGTCGCTCCGGACGGGCGGATGATTGACGTGCTGGACCCACTGGAGGGCGAGTACCAGGTTCACTGGGAGGCGCTGGAGGCGCTGTGGCACCGG
>Ga0136651_10000525_pt1 | contig 21262 bp, 46 predicted proteins | sample Mar14236cmmetaG_FD_94867 | JGI IMG/M metagenome (GOLD analysis project Ga0136651, IMG submission 94867) | Marine hydrothermal vent microbial communities from Guaymas Basin, Gulf of California to study Microbial Dark Matter (Phase II) - Marker... ... | reverse complement strand
GGTTAAGGTTTCTTATATCCCACTTGTTGCCATGAGAGCTGACCGTAACGTTATCGTATATATCTATGTTTATGTTTGAGAGAGTTGTAATCTCCACTACTACTATCTTGATGTTTTTGCCAGTCTTGTTCTCTATTAGTATGTCTTTTGACTCTCCTGCTGGTATTGTTAGTCTATTGCTTGCTGAGAACGCCTTGCCCTCCTCTATTTTCTTTGCCATTTCAGTATATGTTACAAAGCTCTGGATCAACACGTATTGCTGCTTTTGTAGCTGGTTAGATAATGACAATAAGTAGAACATGTAGATTATCATAAACGAGAAGAGAGCTGCAAAAACAAGCTCCATTATCTTCAACACGTAGTCTAGACTACTCACTATCCATTAACCTCTTGCTAAGCTCATAAACATGTTCATGAACATCATCATAAACATCATCATCATAATCACAGGTAGCATAGCCATCACCATCCCTAGTGCTCCCACCATTGCCCCAATTCCAGGTGCTGCCATCTGTACTCCTTGTGTTACTGCTGATCCCCATTGCCACATGAAGTATGCTCCTATCCCTCCCATCACTGCTAGTATTATTGCTACTATTGCTGATAATGGTATCATGTTGCTATCACCCTGCTATCCATCTCAATATAGCCTTTATTATCGCAAATACTAGGAAGAACACCATTATTGGTACAGCTAATGTTATCATCGTGCCTATGAAGCTAGCCCATTGCCCTGCAACATATTCTGCTGATCCAGCTATTGGTGTGAATAATCGTATCATTGTATATGTCATAACACCTATCATAGCCATGAATACTATGTTTCTGACAAGCCTTGGAAACTTCTCAGTAGCCATCCATTCTATAGCCTTAGGCCCGTACTCTACTAGGACTTTCCCAGCCTTTTTAGCACCAGCTACAACTACTTCTTCAGCTTTTTTGAAGACCTCCTTCCCAGAAACCTCTACTTCAGCCATTTTCTCACCCAGGTACAACTATTATCTTTCTTTCTTCTTCTTTCTTTTTACTAGGTCTGAGGGCAGACACTATCAATGGTATTATCATTAATACTATCATTAATGGCATCATCCACTGCATTACACCATATATCATGTTTATAATGTCTTCCCATTGATCATAGTATTCTCCTGAGACCTCGTAAATGAGTATGCCTACGTCTTGGTTTCCGTATGCTTCATCTACTTTAATAGCTATAGCAAAGCTTGTCAATGGTATCTCTAGTGTTACTTCTCCAAACTTCTCGCCATTATGATATATTGTTATCTTGTTTGCTCCATCGTATTCAAATACTAGTTCTTTTTCTTCTGAAATATTTTCTGATGCTGGTGTATCGTATTCGTATGCTACTCCATGTATATCATATCCTTGGGGGTCTTTTGCCGTTTCTCCATCCTTGTAATATACTATGCCTATGGAGGTCTTGCCGTATGAATCAGCTGAGATCCATACAAAGTATTTTATCCTTATCCTTGTCTTAACTCCTTGTGGATGACCTATCTTTGGGGAATACTTCCAATCAGAAGCTGCATTATGAAATCCTACGCAATAATATGTTTTATCTCCTATCCATAGTACTGATGGTGCAAAGTCTCCCCAGTTTTTGTTCTCGCTAAACTCTTGCTCAAATGTTTTATGAAAGAATGTTTTCCATCCCACGCTACCACCTCCTTGCCTTCAATGGATACGCCTTTAACTTTACCTTAACATTGGGATTAGCCTTCAACACTTTCCTCACATATATCACCAGTTTCACTATCTGCTTCTTTCATAATATAGTTACAGCATGCCTCCCTTTTTGAAGGAGGACTAGATTTAGCTATCAATTGTACTGCTTGGGCTTCTATTGCTGCTGCAGTACATAGCCATGCCCATACGAAAAGGAAAAGCTCTATCATATCCTCTTCACCATAGCCTGTATTGCTGCTTGTGCTGCTAATGTGCTTTGAGTTAAGTATGGCTCAAATAGCCTTATAATCATGTATGTTACTATGATTGTAACAGCAGCATCAATTATCTTGACTATAAGGTATTCTTCAAAGTGTTCCTCTATCCACTTAAGCCTATCCTCCTCACTCATTCTTACACCTCCATCAGTTTTTGAGCTATGTTATAATCATAGAACTGCTTTGCTGCTTCCATAGCTTTCTTGCCGATTCTTTCTCTTTCTTCTTTTGGTAAATCAAGAGCATATAGAATGAGATCCGCTAGCTCCTTTGCTGGATAATCATATACATGCCAGTATTTGCCTATCTCTGGAGCATAATCCTTGATTTCAACATGCTTATCTTTAGGAATACCCAAGCCTATAGTGAACTCGTTGTATGCTGGAGCATTTGCATGTACAACAATTTTGCCTAATGCCATTGCCTCAAGAGGTGGTACTCCAAATGCTTCTAGCCTTGATGGGAATACAAATAGTTCTGCTTGCTTTATGAGTTGATAGAGATCTTCTTCAGATAATGAGCCTAATGGTATTCTAATGTCTATGTTCTTGAAGTAAACCCAGTTGCTAACAGCTACAACTCTTATGCCTCTTTTCTTTAGTTCACTTTTTATGAGACCTACCGCTTCATCAAAACGATCCAGTCCCTTTCTTGGATATTTTGGTGGTACAAGTATTTGATCTCCACCTATAGTTAGGATGTACTTTCCAAACTTCCTTTTCCATGAATCATCCTCAGTCTTTAATGCCTTCTCTATTGCCTTTGAATTGAGGGGTCTACCTACTACTCCATAGACTTTGAATCCACGTTTAACCATTCTAATATATTCAAAATTAGTAACAGCAACTGGACAATAATACTCATTGATAAAATCAATTTCTGAATCAGGTATGTGCTCTAGGTCTATTGGTGTATCAGTCCAAAAGGTGCACTTATCGCAGAAGTGGGCATGGTATCTATGCCATCCCCATAGTATGCTGTAAACAGTATCTCCAATCAAGAACATTCTACTCCATTTCCCTGTAGGGAGCAGTGGTATCCTTGCATCAATGTATTTCATAGCCTTGTAGCCTAAGATGTCTAGTCCTTGTGCAAGAAGTGATCCAACCTTTCTAAATGAAACACCCCATGTATCAGCTATTATCCCGATCACGCTTCCACCTCCTTGTAATATCTAGTACATTTATTGTAATATAGCTTAGTGTTGCTAAGAATATCCTTTAACATGGAATGTAGATTTTCCTCTGATTGAGTGCGTATTCATGTATTCTGTAATTTAGCAGACTGCAAGGACGATGTGTTTATAAGATGTGTTCACTATACATTATGTTGGTGATAAATGTGTTGGTTGTGAAGGAGCTTAAAGATAAAAGTGATATACGTTTTTTCAATAAGCTTGTCAGTAGATATCATAAGCAAGGCAATAATCCAGGGCTAGCGAGAAATCGCTACTTTGTTGGAATAGTAGAGGAGGATGGGATAGAATACTGGGTTTGCGGAGCTATACTACAGTCACCTGATGCCTTCATGCCTATTTTCCGCAAATTCATGATAGACACAAAGAGAAGCTATTTCCTTCGTAGAGTATGCCGTTTCGTACCAAAGATGTGTGGGGATATACTAGTAGAATTCCTTGAGAAGCTGGCAGAGAAAATGAGAAAAGAAGGAAAAGAATACATCGTAACACTAGGACTAGAAGACCATACAAATAAATTATACGAGTTAGCAGGATTCACAAAGAAAGGAGAAACAACAACAAAGAAACCAGTATACGTGAAAAAACTCACATAGAAGTATGCGACTTCCCTCTTACTCCTCAATTTTTGCGGGTATAATCTTACGTTTCATTTGTTTTCACCTTTCTCAATTATTTCTTTTCGTATGAGATAGCGTATTAGCTCGGCGTATGATCTAAAACCGTGCTCCTCCATGTACTCGTCTATTCTTTTTTTCCAGCCTCGTGGGAGAGAAATAGTTGTAGCAAGTGTTTCCTCTTTTTCCCTTAGAGATCTAGGCATGTTTACACCACGTTTAATTTTAAGACAAGGCAGAATTTAATGGTTATGCCATGAAATACAGTACACATGTTGTCAGAAACCGCTTCTGAACCGCAAGAATGCAGTAAAATACTGTAGCCTACAGCTGAACACAGTAAAACTTAAATAAGACACCACACAAAAAAGTACACAGAACAAAAACAAGCCCCGAGGCGTAAAACATGCCCCTCGTAATACTATGTGAAAAAGAAAAAACAATATACATAATTCACTCCCCCGAGTCATGGTTTACTGCGACAGAATTAGAAAATGAATTAAAAGAACAATATCCTAGTTACAATATAGTCAGACTTAACAGAGGAGTTGAAGAAGAAGACAAACTAGCCGATAAAATAATTGAAGAAGCTGAAGAAAAAGGATGCCAAATAAGGTGAGCGTTAAAATCCGAGCGTGAGAAAAATGCATGTATACGTCCATATTACAAGATCTAAGCCTGAATTTCCACGTGTTCTTAAGATAGGTGATAAGACGGTGTTCATAAGTAGAGTTTATACTGAGGCTCCAGCAATTAATGAGGAACCAGGATGGAACGACTGGACAACAGAAACTCAATCATACTACAAGTTCAAGTACACACCAAGATATGGACAACGTGTCGTATTCATAATACCTAAAACTGTTCAACTTTCGTTAGAGGAGTTCAGTAAAGCTGTAGAGAAAACAAAGTGGTTCGGAGCCCTTAAGAAATGGGCGACGATAGGTTATAGATACTTTAAAACCAACGACATCACAGACTTAGTAGTACAATTAAGGAATACGGTATTCAAGTTATTAACTAAGTATGAGATATGGTGTGTTGGCGACCAAGTCATCAACTTCATTGACTCTATCCCAGACATGATAAGGAGGTTGGAAGGCAAAATTAGTGTTAGTCCTAGTGGTAACTTAGGATTCAACTTTGAACATGAGTTCAAATGTGGGGCTCATGCTTGCACGTTACCGTTTACGATTGGTGTGAATATTTCAATGACTTTCAAAGAATTCACTGAAATTGATACTAGTGGTTTATGGTATACGATACCAATCAGGGACTATTTACGACTTATACTAGAGCTAATGAAAAACCCACGATTTATAGACTTCAGTAAAACGCCCAATAGAGCGGTATCATTGAGACATTTAGAAACGGTAATAAAGGAACTAAGTAAGAGAAGACAATTAAGAGAGGACTATGGTGAGAAAATAGTGTTATGGCTAAGATATCATCGCCACTTCAGAACAACTTTAGATTAACGATAGGTTGAAAAACCATGACAAAGTGGACGTATATAAAGACCTCAATAAGTGTTAGTGAGGAAATGAAGAAAAGAATCCATGAAGAGATGAAACGCCTTGGAATTAAATCCTACGCTGAGTTTTTTAGGCATTTGCTGAGAGTTTACTTTGATTCCCACTGATAATTTGGGCAAGGTGAAAATATTTGATAATACTTTTGTTGCTAAAGTTAATAGCTACGGTACTATCATTCCTGGGATGTGCATTTGCCATTGCTGAACTAAAAGATGACTTATCACTTAAAAAATCATATAAAAAATCATACGTTGTAGAAGACATAATAGTAATAATTACTCTGGTTTTTATCACAGTTTATGTATGGTTGATCTAACACATGAAAATAGTATTTGGTTTTTTCTTGTTTTATTACACTGGTTCAAGGATTATGGTGCCATCGGGTAGTTTTTTACGGCTAAAATACTTACCTGGCTTTGCTGGGATTGCTACAACAGTAGAATTACCAGCCTTCCATGCTTTTACAACATCTTCTTTACACGTTGCATCTCTGTCATCTTTAGGTAGTATGAAGTAAGCGGTATCATATTCTAGTACACGATAGATGTCAACATTATGTTTCTTTGCAAACTCTTCTATCTTTTCATCAAATTCATCAAAAGATATGCTTTCTTCAATATAGACTTTTCTGTAAAGTTCAGTGAGGAGTTCTTGGAGTTCTCTAGCAATGCTGTATAGTTTTTCATCACTCGCAAAATCAATGTCAATGTTACCAGTATCTGTTGAGATGCCGACGACAGCAAACCTGTATTTCTCCATTAAGATTTTTAGTAAATCAAAGTATGTAATATCAAACTTATCGTACAATTCATTTAGATCTATTTCATGGATTTTGTTTTGTGTTCTTCTTCTAATGATGGTTAGTTTACTATAGTCTTTTGTTACAATTATTACTATGTCTCGCCAATAGCACCTGTAATCGTTGTGTATTGTCAGATCCAAACATTCAGTTAAATCCAAATCACTTGTATCGTATCCAAGTTCTTCTTGTAATGTATCATGAATGAATTCACTTATGAATTCATTCCTATATTCTTGGGGTATTTCTTTTTCATAGATTTGGGTTTGCATGTTTCTGACCCCGTGTATACTGTATATACAGCGTGGTATTTAAGTGTTTCTGAGATGAGTTATGGTGGTTTCCAATCATTCGTATTCCTGTATTCTACAATTTAGCAGTCTGTCTTTGAACTATGACTTTTTGGCTATTAAATGATAATTCATCTGTGAAAACAAGATGATATGAGTGTAGAGCATCCATTTATGGTTATGGTAGTGTTATTTTCAGACCTATAAGTGCTCCAAGAATGATGATTAATGGTGTTACAACATATTTCATGATTAGGCTTAGCTGCTTGTTTTGTGTAACAAGCATATCAACTTTGGCTTCAAGTGCGGAAACTCTTTCCTTTAAATCTATGAGTTCGTTGAAAACAAGTGTTAATGATACAGGATTTCCATTATTGTTTGTTTTCTTGTTGTCCTTCACAATCTATCACCCAGGAATTCCTTCTCTATCTTTCTTAATAACAGTTGCATCTCCTTGTACAATAAGCTTTGCCATAGAAGGTTGGGATCCTTGGGCATTAAGACAAGTGTTGCTCCACATACTGGACATTTGATCTCCTGCTTCATCAGTTCATCTTTGTCAATACAGAATATGCCTTGGTGTACTGGGCAATAAAGGCATACACGTCTATCTTCGTCTTTGCAAACTATTCTATCCTGCAACTTTGCCCCTAGAAGAAGTATGGGAAAAGAACTATAAAAAAGAATCTTTATTTTCACGTAATGTTTTGCAGACTATGTTAGACACTTCCCTTGATGGCTCTGAATATCGTGGTTATCAATACTACTACTAGGATAATGCCCATCAATGGTACTATCATGTTGAAAATCTGTGTTAGATCAAATGGGCTTGCCATAGCTTTTCACCCCCTTATGTTCTGAATTCCTTGATTGCCTCCACGATACTCTTTAATATCACTGGTAATAGTGCTATTACCATTACCCAGGGTATTATTTGTAGGAATTGACCAAATACCGCTTGTAGATCTACTGGGCTAGCCATATCTTTCACCATGTTGTTCTACGTCTTCTTTCTTTAAATAGTTTAGTGTTTTAGCTTAAAGAGACCGCATCTACATCTTCCATACTTTCTAAGCTCTTCTATATGCCAGTAGCAAGGACAAATATTTCTATCATCAAGAGATGTCCTGCAAGGACAATAAGGCTTACCATAATCCTCTATCCTTTTAATTATCAGAGGAATAACCTTGGGATCAACTATTACCTCCTTGCCTAAAAGCTTTGAAATCTTCCTTGCATGCTCTACATATTGCTTCTTGAGCTTGTTGTAGAGTTCTATCCTATGCCTTAAAGCCTCTTTCAGCTTTTCAAGCTGGATCTCTGGGCTTGGATCATCTATTCTAAGAATACCGTCCTCTTTCTTCACAATGAGAAGCGGTATATAGTCTATTCCAAGCTTTTCAGCTAAGTTAAGCGATTCTTCTTCATGTGTAATTATAACTTTGAGGTCTATGAGGTCTTCTAATCCTTCCTCCTTGATAAGCTTCTCTAGTATCTCGCATTCAATGCATCCATAATCAGAAGTATAAAAAATAACATAGAACTTGGATTTCTCAAGGCTTCTTAGAAGTCTTAGTGCTTGATTTCTCAGCTCCACTTCCCTCAAGAACAAGCACCCCTTCATCAAACTCATAACATGTATCGCTATCAACACATACAGTTATTTTACGCTTCGACTTCAAGCCTCCTCACCCATTTTACATCTTTTTCTTTTACTCCCTCAAAATGTTTTCTAAGAACAATTCTACCATCCTTTACGAATAGCAACACAGGTACATGTTCTATTCCAAGAGTATTAACAATTTCATCAAGTTCTTCCTCTGGGACATCAGTTATGTTTACTTCCTTGTACCTTATTCCTCTTGCCTCCAACATGACTTTTGCTAATCCACAGTATCCACATCTTTCTTCATCAACAGTTACTAATACCCATCCTTCATGTGATAGTACTTCTTTTACTGCTTCTGCTGCACTCTTAGGTCTAGCATACTTCTTGTATCCTTTTACACTAACTGCTGATACAATAATAGCTATGGCTAAGGCAAATATCATAAAAGGCATTATTTGCTGTAAAATACTGTTGAACTGCTTGAAAGCATCCTCCATGCTCATTCAAGTATCCCGAAAGAGAAATAGGGTTTCTTTGCTAAAAAATATATTATGCTTCAACTTCTACTGGAAGCTTTGGCTTACTGGTTTTTCCTGCTTCTTCAACTTCTACAGGTACCTTGAATCTTGGTTTCTTCATTTTTCCTCCAAACATGTACTTTGTCATCTGATCTATCATCCAATCAGTTAGAACATCAAGTAATGGATCTAGCTTCTCCATCAGTTTTGTCATCTTTTCTTCACGTTTCCTTTCTAACTGGGCTTCAAAGCTTGATTTAGCAGCCATGTATCCTTCTCTTCTTGCTTCTTCAAGTAATGCAACATATTTTGCAACTGTCCCCTCAATAAACTCCTTACCCATATCCACGTAAATGTCTCTGGCTAGCTTCATAAAGTATCTGAAAAGTTGCCATGCTGCTTGGAGCTGTTCTGGTTTCATTGTTGATATTATTTTCCATAGTCCACCTAAGCTTTGCATCTCGTAGTAGAAGTCAAGTGCTTCACTAACTATCTCTACTTTCTTTTTCTTTGTTGCTGCTGCAAGAGCTTCTATTTTCTGCATAACTTCGGGATGATAGCGTGCAACAGGCCCTATAATTCTTCCTTCGTTTAATGCCTGCTCTTTTGAATACTTCACGCCTCTTGTTTCTTCAGACTCCATTTTGACCTTGGTTTTTGGCATTGTTATTCACTCATTCCTTTATTCGCTCATTCCTCCAAACTGCACTTGTGCTGCTTTTACAAATGCTTTTGCTAGTTCTTCTTCTGGAAACTCAAATACCCAGTCCACGTGAACTATCTTGCCTTCTCTCTTGATCTTTATCTTCTTTAAGAACTTCTGGAAGAACTCCATCCCCATTTGCCATTCTTCTGGTTTGAACTGGGGAGGTTGTTCTGGAACCTTTGCCATATTTTCACCAAGTATAGCATATACATGGAGGAATATATAAGGCTATGCTAGGAGTCCCAAACACCCCAGAACCTCCTTTATATAGTATCTTGGAGAAGAATATACTTGGTGAATACATGTGGGTTTAAACCTTCTAGAAATTATGAAAGAGACTAAACAAGCCATAGATAAGATGATGGACTCCATAAACGATATGAGTAAAGCATTAAACAATCTAGCTCTTGAAGTAGCTAGGCTTAGGCTAAAGCTTGAGGAATATGAGAAAGAGGTTAAAGAGCTTAGAAAGAAGTTAGAAGATATAAATAAATCAAAGGCTATAAAAAGAAGGTGGTGGTTAAAGTGAGATCTATCCAGCTTCCAGAAGAGCAAAGAAAGAAGCTTGTAGAGTTCATAATGAAGGTTACAGGTGCTAGTGAAGAAGACGCAGAGAGAATAGAGAGGCTCATAACCAAGTACCCTGCAAGGAAGATCATAGTTGCTATCAACAGTATGATCCAGTTTGATTGGAAGAGAGCAAAGAAGAAACCAATCTCATTAGAAGAATTAGAGAAGAGAATTGCGAGGGTGAGGTTCTAATGTATAAATTCGTTAGATGGGGAGAAGGAAGAAGATATGCCATACTCTATAATACTGACACAGGAGAATATGTTAATGTACCGTTCTCAAGGTTAATACCGCACCCAATATGTGAATCCTACTATAGAAGTTTAGGATATACTGATCCTAACGAAATAGCAGCTAAGTGTACTGAAGAAGGATCAGTATTTGGCCCTGCCATATTCAGACATGAGCTGCATCTTTCACTAGCGTACAAGAACACCTTAGTAAGAGAAAAGGATAAGGAATACTTCTTTCCAGAAACAGTTGATTTCTCATGTGTTAGAGACCTTATCCTTGAAGGAGTTGATACTGATGAAGCCATTAGAAGGTGTAGCTAAATCATAGCACCAAATAATGCATTCTTCATAACTCCTAAAGCCATGTTTTTTATAATCCTTGCAGAAGTCTTTGCAGAAATACATTATTGATTGTAAAAAAGAGTTGGGTTTTGTTTTTGGATGATTATACGATTTAGGCTGCTCCTTTCTTTGTCTTCAGCTCAGGGTGTATGAGCTTGTGTATGCCGTGATACTTGCCTTCTTTTATACATTCTCTAGCTGCTCTTTCTCTAACTTCTCTTGGAGCCTTTGATGGCTCATAACCCATCTCGGCTACTTTCTTTGCAACACATATTGGATGGGCGTATTTGAGAGGCTCGGGTAGGTCTTTTGTTAATGTTGCGTACTTGCCCATATCTTACACCTTTTCTTTTTTACTCAGTTTTGAGTTAGTAGTTCTTTCTTAATATACATTACCGCCTTACCATACTTGAAGCATGACACGTAGCCTTTTTTCATAAGCTGATCTATCACCTTCTTAAGCCTAGTGTATGAAACAAGTATCCCATGTTGCCTTAGAGCAACACGTAGTTCAACTAGACGTTTAGGAGTATCTAGAAGTGTGAGTACTGCTTCTGCTATCTTATCATCTGTAAGCACTTCTATGCTCATTTGTTATCCCAGTTCCTAGCCTCTATATAGAATAGTGTAAGTGAGATTATAAATGCTAGTACAAGGAATACAACTATAAAGTTAAAGAAAGCTATAGTCCTACTTCTAGCCTCATAGAATGCCTTGCATAGTCCTTGAGTCATAGATATCATACATGCTTCTCTTGGAGGCACTACAACATTAATGACAAAATAGAATGCTTTAACTGTGAAGAAGAGTAGAATAGAGAAAAAAGCCGTAATAAACAAGAGAAAGGAAAGCCTAACCTTTAAAGCTTTTCACCATATTCTTTTGCTATTATATACCATCTACATGTTTTATGCATTATCGTTTGACATCTATCTGGATTAGTATACTTTGCTGTAGGGAATCGGAAGAGTGGATTATGGCACCATCCAGCCCTGTGATAAGGGCATTCTCCTTTCAAAGACTTATACTCGGTAAGGCTTCTTTTCTTGAATTCTTCTTTCATCCTTGATCACCATCTATTTTATCGCATAGCTCCCTGTACTGGCATTTCCTACACCTTCTATTCCTAACTACATCTGGGAACAGCTTGTACTCTATCATTTTCTTGTATTCTTCCAAATAACATAATAGTGCTAACTTCATGAATTCATTGAATTCAAAAGATGTTGCTCCATTAATATATCTTATTACTACGAATACTTTCTTTCCATAAGTTTTATGAAGTATGTATGCATATGCTAGTGCTTGTACAACATCTGATTTCCATGCCTTAAGCCCCCATTCATTTAAGCCCCTAGGCATTCTCGTAGACTTGAATTCTTCAAGAATTATGGTGTCTTCATCAAAACTATATGAGTCTGGTTTACCTACAAGAACAATATCATCAAGTTCATCAACTTCAACCTCTATCAACTCTTCCTTAACATAACCAACCTTGAAGAGATGGTGTATGAAGTGCAGCAGTTTCCCGATCCACATCCTTATCCTTTGCCTTAATGGCTTCTTCACCTTGAGGTAATGGTCAAAGAATACTTGCCTTGGACAGAAAACAAATTGGTGAAGTTTTGAGGGTGTAACATAGATTTTATTGCTTCCCACTACTAAACACCAGTAGGCTTTGTTCCTTTCTTCTCTTATGTCTCATAAGATATGCTCTGATTTTACTCCTGTTAGGATAATATACTATATAATATGTGAACCCCCATTCTGGGATAGGTCTCTTAGACTTTGATAAGAATCCTTCTCTTGCAAGTCTCCTTAACTGTACTATGATTGACTCAAACCTTATTGTACCATTGCCTTGCTTCAAGACATTATACTTATACCACAAGTGTATTAGGAACTCCTCCTTGGTGAAATACAGCTTCCTCTTCTTCTCCACGAATTCAAGTATTTCTTTTAATAACTGCTCCTTGAACACCTTCTATCACCTTTTCTTGTTCCCCATGAATCCTAAAAGCCCTGCTTTTGATAGTCTCTCAATTTCTTGTTTTAGATAGTTTACTTGTTCTCTGAGCATCTTTTGCTCCTCCTTTATCTCCCTTAACTTCCTTTCAATTTCTGATAATCTCAGTTCAATGGGTGCATTTTCTACTTCTACTCCATGCTCTGATAGCCATCTATAAATCAATTCTCTCAATACTTCATAGCAGCTTTTACCAATCCTCCTACATGCTTCTTCAAATTTCTCTGCATCTTTATCTGGAAGCTTAGTTAAAAAAACACGCAATTGACCTCACCATATCTTTGCACTTGTGCATGGAGAACTATAGATTATGTTAATGTCTCTAATCGTTTTAACATCTATTAGAGATTTGATGCTTTCTATTAACTCGTTTTTATATTTGTTAAGCTCCTTCTCTAACTTCTCTACATCCACAAACTCAAACTTATGCCACTTGATGATTTGTATTTCACTTTTTAGTTTGATAATTCTTTTTTCAAGATTCCATATGTAGTCTACTAGATTCTTCTTATCTTCTTCTTCAATACACAAGATTATGGATATTTCTACTTGTACAGACATGGCTATCTCCAAAGTATACTAGTATGTTATCCATTATTTAAATCGTAATGGTATCCCTCAAAGATATCCGTAATGGTATCTCAATGGTTATATTAGGGTATACCATTAGTTATGAAGTAATGGTTTCCTAATGGTTATATTGGGGATACCATAAGAGATTACTGAATGGTTATATCGAGGATACCATAAAGGATTACCTGTAAAAGTTAGAAAGAATGCTAATACTGGTTAAAACTTCTTAGAAAGAAATATCTGCTTATTGAAGAAGTGCAAACCATAACCTTAGAATCAAAGGCTTTAGATTCAAGTTTTTAGATAGCATATAATAAAAGAACATACTTTCTGATGAGGGACACCATCAGACCTTGCACTGGGACACCATCAGAACCATGAGAGGTGTTACATGCCCAAGGGGTCTGGGATCCCAAATAAGTGATAATCTTGCTATGTAGGGAATGAAGACTGCACTGAATTTGCACTGGGGGAGAGTGCAAAATTAAGGAAAATTAATGTAACCTCCTCCTTCCTCCCAACTCTACGTAAACCAGGGATCAAGGTCTGGAGTGCAAAGGAACATCTCAAGAATTTCTTTGGGAGCCCCAGAACCGCTTGAATTCCTTGAAAAGACAATTTGAGAGTGCAAGTTAGAAAATTATTTTATTATATATAAGAACTTCCTACATTGGTCTTAGTAGTTCATTGTTTATTCCTATATACTTGGTTATTGTCTTGAATATTGGATAGTTGTTGCCGTTTTCTTCCGTATCAATCACTATTGCTAGATCTCCAATAACCAGAATATTAGTATCCATGTATCTCTCATAGCAAACTCCACAACGATTATCGCACCATATTTCTACTTTTGTAACTCTTCTAAGCCCATCAATGATCTTTGTCTCCTCAAGATCTCTATCAACAATGAAATCTAGTGTACGTGTCATAAATGTTGGTATAAAGTAGATGTATGCTACTTCTCGTTTACTCCTCAATACTGCTATAACTGCTTTTCTATCATAATATGCTATTTTCTTGACACCACCAACATATAAGATGTATTTCTTCAAGTCATTGTACATTCTTACAAAGGTCTCTGGAGTAATCGTATCATTTAATGAAACCCTAAGCATAAATGAGGTTAAAGTCATAGGTTTCACCTGCTTAGTTTTAATGTTACTCTATCTTCTCTTTGGTTTCTTGCATATTTTGGCAAACCGTAGTGTGGATCATATAGTGTTATTTCTACTTCCCATGACTTCTTCATGTAGTATTCTGGTGGTATTAGGTCTACTACTGGTTTGATAATGCTTGTTATCCATATCGCATAGTTTGCCCATTCAATGAATGTTGGTATATCATTCTCTGTTACCTTGTCACCAAGGAACCATATTATTGTTCCACCCTTCAACTCTGCCTTTAATACTGTTTTTCCATTCCTCTTTACGATGATGTATCCCTGGCAACCATGTCCTTGATAGCATATTGGATGTATCTCTATATCGCCTAGCCCTGTCTCAAGCACTATGTGGTTCCTTCTCATCTCTTCCTCGTTGATCCACAGCTTCCTTACTTTATCAATGTATGTACCGTGTAAGTCAATCTTTATTCTATGAAGATTCCTAGCCATCACTTATTCGCCTCTTCTAGTCCGTGCCATGATGATTTAACTACATCGGGTAGTCTTGGAGATTCATCCATCTCGTTATCTTTGTGCCTTGTTTCTTTGTCTATGCTCCAGGCCCATGCTCCAAGACAGTAGATTTCGAGAGTGGTTCCATCCTCTAGGACTATGTCTATTCCGTTATCGCCTATTTTTGCATCTACTATCTTCTTTCCTATAATCTTCTTAGCATCCTCCTTGAATTCATCATAGAGTTTAGAGAACGATTCTATGTTGTCTGGAATTACTGTTGGAATAAGTCTAGCTGTTTTTACTGTTCTCCAAGACTTCATCTTCTCTACTTCTTTGCTATTCTTGGGCTTATAGACTATTATGATTCCAGCAACTATTGAATAGAGTATCTTTCTCTTGGGATCGTATAGAACTGCAAGATCGCTTGTAGCAGAATAGAATTCATCCAGCGATTCAAACTTGATGATCATGCTCTTCCCCTAAGGTACTCTATGATCTTAGCTATTTTTGATTTAATGCTTAGAGCCTTATTGAGCAAGACCTGAACTTGCTCTATAGACTCACGAATGAGTTGCTTTTGCTCCTCAAGCTTCTTTAGAAGATCCTCAAGGTGCATTAAGTGTTCTTGAATGCTTCTCCTCTCTGCTTCAATCTTCCTTGCTAGTTCATTGCCTTGCTCTATAGCCCTAGCCCTCTCTATGAGGATATTAGCCTTCTCTAGGAGATCCCCATATACCTTATCAACATCATCCCCCTCATCGAGGCTAGCACAAAGCTCTACCGCAACATTGCTGTAGTCTAAGAAGCTCTTAAGCCTCCTAACGCATATCCTCTCAACCTTCATCCTTCACACCCCTCCTCTTTCTTTGTCCTCTCTATAGCTGTTAAGAGCAACTTAGCTACTGTTTCTAAGCATGCTAGTTTCCTGCACCTGCTCTTCTCGTTATAGCAGTCCTCTATCAGCTTGATAATGTCCTCTTTCGTTATGACTACCGTTATCAACTCTCAATCACCTCAGGTTCTATTGGCTCTTCTTTTTGCTTCTCGACAAGCCCTATTGCTATTCTAAATGTTTTCTTGCAGTGTGGGCACCTAATTACGATATCCGTTATTCTGAACGTTATCTTTTTTGCCATCATCTACACACCTCTTCTATTGCTTTCGTTATCATGTTCCCTCTACCCTTATCCTTATCTCGTTTATTACTAACTTAATATCGTCTACTAAGAGCATATCCACGTTAGCTACTGCTTTTGCCTTCTTCTCAGGGTACCATTTCTCAAACTCCATGTTCTTGTAGATTGCTACGAATTCTGCATACTTCTTAAGCTCGTTAAGGCTAAGCTCCTTGCCTCTAAGCTCTCTTGGTATGTTTAGGCTAACCAGGATTAGATGTGTAGCTCTAGTTCTCAAGAACATTGATAGAGGTATGTTCCCTGCTATTACATCATAGTTATCTAGCTGCTCTGGGTCTTCTATATGCTCAAAAACATCTATTTTATCATAAACTGGGTCAAACATGGTCTTGAGCAAAGAAATTGTATCTTTATGCCTACTCACAATAGCTACACGCATGTTTTCACCAAATGTATTATTCCTTGTATAAATATATAAGTGTTTAGTACTCATAGTTTGCACCCCTGCACAGACGTAGTAAGACTTATATAGGCTGGAGTGCAAATACTAGTATTGGGTCTGAGACACATGCCCAAGAAAACCCAAACCCAAAACTCCAAGTCCTATGGAACAACCTTAGTCCTAGATCAAAGAAAAGAAGAGGTTTTTGAACTCCTTGGAAGGGGCATCCCAGCAGAAGAAGTAGCTAAGAAGTTTGGTGTATCAAGAAGGAGTTTGTTCTACTGGCTTAAGAAGCAGGGCGTTACGATAAAGCAGCTACAGGAGGAGTACAGGAAGAAGCTGGAGGAGAAGGAGAGAGCAAAGAAGGAGAAAATGGCTAGGTTAGGAGCTGTACCAACATCATTTGAGGAGTTCCTAAAGCTTGAGGAGATTAAGAAGTTCTATGACTGGCTTAGGGCAAGGAACGTTACAACAAGTGAAGAAATAGTGGGAACAATTCACAAGGTCTGCATGGAGTTAAATATACATCCATTAATGCTTCTGGAGGAAGAGGGCAAAGATAAGTTAACAAGCTTCTTGGCCGAAGCTAAAGAGAGATATGCAAAGCAGACACTTGAGAGCTATAAAGCACACATAAGGCTTTGGTACAAGTTCAATGAGCAACAACCTCCCGCTATTCTAACTCTAGAACGCTACAAGTCTAAGGTTGCCCATCTAGCATGGTTTGATGCTGAAGATAGGCTAAGAATCCTTGAGACTGCTAAGAAGATGCTCAAGACTGATGAGTACGACAAGTTACGTGCAGCACTAATGTTTCTATTCTATACAGGATCAAGGGCTGAAGCCCTCAAAAACGTGAAGTTTGAGGAGAGGAAGATTAAGGTTAATGGCAAAGAGATCCCAGCAGTGATTGCAATAACGCTAGAAAAGGGGAGGCATGGTAAGAAACAGTGGGAAAAGCCCATTAAGCCAGAAATATACTTCAAATATATCAAAGGAAGGTTACCATTTTCCGAAAAGGAGCTGAAGTGGATCAGAAACACACTAAAGAAGATCTATATGAAGATAGCCGAGGAGGAAGGCCTCAAGGTTGAAGAAGTAATTGAAAATAAAGGTAGGAGAAAAAGAAAGAAGTATATAGTTCATGGAAGCATAAAGCTAACTTATGCTTTAAACCATCAAATCCATATCTGGAGACATACTGCTGCCATGACTTTACTGCACGCTACTGACTGGAACATTGGATTAGTTTCAGAGATTCTTGGATGGGAGAATCCAGAGATATTGTATCAAGTATATGGTAGAATGCCTCCAGAAAAGAAAATTGCTGTAGTGTATGGAGTAGAGTATGAGAAGCCCAAGTTTGAATACGTGTATGGAGAATGGGAGAAAAAGGCTAGAGAACTAGGCCTGCTCTAAATTCTCCAACCTCTTTTTTATGCTATTAATCCTTATCCAGAATTCATCCCAGCAAACCCTTTCATCCTTTCTAAATGTGTGAATATCCTCATGCAGCATATCAAGCTCATTCAGTAGCTCCTCAATTGCAACTTCATGCAATTCGTTCTTAGGCTTGATACCTGCTATCCTAAGCATTAGTTCATGTATTGTCCTATGAACTCTATCCCATTCTTCTGGTGAAGCATAGCAGCTCATAGCCCCAGCCTCCTTAGAGCCTCTATAACATACTCCTCTAACTCCTCTGGATCTATACCTTTCTCAATGACTTCCCTATAGTGCTGCTCACAGAGAGCATAGCCATAGTAGCTCCTTGTTGCCTTTACTCTCTTTCCCTTTGCAAGGCATATTATGCAGTTCATTCTTTCACCTGCTTGAGCATTGATTTGAGCTTTCTCCTAAGCTCTATGATTTCTTGTCTGCTAACATTTTCTGGAATGATTAAAAATGAGTGAGCTTTGTCTACAGCTATGATCTTGTATCTTGTGTATCCTTCATCTATCCATGCCTTGGGTACATGGATATAGGTTGATAAAAAATATTGATCGTAGGCGTATTCCTTGTAGCTTCCATCTGTTAGCTTATGCTTCTTCTTAGCTAAGATATGCCTTACCTCTAGTGTTCTCTCAATTTTCCTACCCATTATCTTGTCCTCCTCTTGATCTTTATAATGCCCATTTTCTCTAATCCCTTCTTAAGCCATGATTCTGGCATCTCCATTCTTCTTAGCTGTTCCGCTATTTCTCCTAACTGTTTCTTTAACTCTAATACCTCTTCCCTCTTTTCACCACTAACATAGCCTCCGAGTAGATAATCTAGCCTTGTTAATTGATCTTCTATTGAGTCTACTACCTTGCTTAATTTAGCTAACAGTTCTGCAAAGCTGTACTTGATAGCTAGCTCCTCTATTTCCTTGTTCAACTGCCTCTTAATAGCCCTTAGCTTACGAATTTCAACCTCAAGCTTAGCTAAGGTCTTTGCTTGGGCCTCCTCAGTAAAGACATGCTTTATCAAGCAGTCTAAGCACACCACACCATTTAGCCCTGGGAACCATAAGGCATAGAGATCTCTTCCCGTCCTTTCCTTATACTTCTGTGGATCAACCTTGTGATTACCAAGAACACACCATGCTGAATATTGAAGCCTTATGAACTTGGGCTTTGGTAGATTTAGCTGTATATCGCCTACCTCCATCTTATCCAAGGCATTCTGAATAATCTCCCACATTGCCTTGCCTTCTTTCTCTGCAAGCTCCTTGATCTTCTCATATAGCTGCTCTGGAACCTTAATATTAGGCATACATCAACACCCCTGCTATCTTTTCCACTAATGTCTTAATGTCCTCTATCATTGATGTAAGAACCATATCAATAATTTTGTTGAAGCAGAAGCCGTCTTGGATACATGCAACAAGGAACTCCTTTGATGTTTCCCTCATTATGTCTTTTAAAACCTCCTCAGCATAAGGTCTTATCAAGCTCACTACAGCCATAGTTATCCACCTAGTTCTGTTATGCTGAAGTGCTCTCCCTTATACTCAATGTAGCAGTCTTCATAGAATGTCCCGATCTCTCCTAGGTCTTTCTCTTTACACCAGAACTCTATGCCTAACTCTTTAAGCTTCTGGCGAAGCTCTTCAAGTATTTTTCTTCTGTACTCTTTTCTTTCCTCTTCTTCTGATGGAGCCTTTGCCTTTATCTCAAGGCTTTCTTCTGCTATCTTTGCTATCGTTAGGAAGCAGTCTCTATCCTTTCTGCATGCTTCTATCCAGTCTCTACCCATTATTTCCTCAAGTTCTTTTTCTACTGCGAACGCCTCAAAGCCTATGGCAGCTATCCTGAGTGAAGCAGCAACTGCTACTAGATTTGCTATTGCAACCACAGCTTTTCCTAGCTCTGCTAGCTCTGCTAATGATTTCGATTCAGACATCGCTGAACACCTCCCTAAGCTTCTCCTTATCGGCAAAGAGTGGTTTTATGAACACTATTCTCTGGAATGGTGCACAGGAGTGTATATAATCAGTAGCTACATGGATGAAGCCCAGCCTCTTCAGCTTCTCCACGAAGACTTCCAGTCTGCTTACATCAAATTCCTCTGAGTATATCCTTGCTAAATCCGTGTACACTATAACTCTAAACTTCCCTCTAGCTTCATGCACCTCAATAGTTATTCCAACAGGATATAGTGTTCTAAGAAACTGTATTACCTTCTCCTCACTATCAAGTTTGTAGTTCTTTATGATCCCCTTAACAATATATGGAATTGTGATACTATCCATTATTTCACCTCTTGAATGCTCTTATCAGTACAAAGTTTTTGTCTATGTGTTTTTGTTCATGGAGCTTACTTCCAAAGAAGTGTAGCTCTATCCTCTTGTAGCCTTCAGCAGAGAGTTTTGCTATTGCTGCTTCTATTTCTGTTATCTTATCTTCTATAACTAGGGTTTTGGGCTGCATGTTTATACACCATGTATTTATAGCCGTGTATAAATTTATATGCTTTTCTACTAGAGAGTGTTCACCACGCTGTACCCCTTCACTGTTTTCCATTTGCTTCTAGCATACATTGCTTTCACGCACATTGCACAGTGGAGCTTTATCCAGTCTTCCTTGCCCCACTGCTCTTCTAGTTCTTCTTTTTTGAACTTGCCAGACTTTAGGAGATTGCTAAAAACTATACAATAGCTGTGTAGAGCATATAGGCATGGCTTTCGTTCTTGAGAAGCCATATAGGTAACACCGATATTATTACTGTGCTCCCGCTCTTATAAATAAATACTCATTCATAAAACAATAGTGGTGAATAAGCATGAATCGCTTGAACCTGGTTGAATGGCTTAGAGAGCATGGATACAATGACATAAGAATAGTGAAGATAGGGAGAAGATATCTCAAAATGTGGGTTGATGGAAAAATAGTAGAGGTTAGAGTTAAGGGAAAACTTGTGCTTGTCAGGGCCTATAGGGTTGACCCACAGCTAGCCTTAGTTGTTTGGAGATTCTTTGCAATTCCTTGACAAGCCTCTTGTTTTTCAATGCTTCCTCCTTGGAATATACCTTTACCTCGCATTTCTCGCCCAATGGCTTTCCACAGTAAGGACATACTCCATCATACATGCTGGCGACTTCTGAAGGTGTTGGAACACCAAAGCAGTCTTGCCCAACCTCCCAGAAAACATAAAGTGTTTTACCGCATCTACTACACTTGTACAATATAGGCAACTATTGCTTCACCAAGTATTTGAGAAAAAAAGTAATACTTAAACGTTTAGGAAAAGTTTGGTTTACCTTATGGCTGCTACAAGGATTGATATCATGAGTATCAGCATTATGAAGGGTAGCAACTGCAAGAATAGTTGCATCATCTGCTGTATGTCAATGCCTCCAAAGAGCCCGCTAACTTCCACAGTAAAGCTCTTGGTATCATCAATGCTCTCTGTATCCACGTTATACGCTTCTATCTTCCATGAGTATGTTCCTGGAGAGCTTGGAGCAGTAGCTGTTAGGCTTAATGACTGTTTATCATTTGCAGCTATCGTTACTCGTTTTGATGCTACTATGCTGTTGTTGTGATCCCTAATCCTAACTTCCACAGTTCCATCAGCACTTCCATTGTTAGCTACAGTTACATTG
>Ga0136651_10000524_pt1 | contig 21289 bp, 21 predicted proteins | sample Mar14236cmmetaG_FD_94867 | JGI IMG/M metagenome (GOLD analysis project Ga0136651, IMG submission 94867) | Marine hydrothermal vent microbial communities from Guaymas Basin, Gulf of California to study Microbial Dark Matter (Phase II) - Marker... ... | reverse complement strand
AGCGGAATGTTCTGGCGCGCCTCGTGCTGGAGTTGAACAGGCTTTTTCTTCTTTGACGTCCGTGCCGTGTTCGGTTATAATAACCAGGCTGTTTCACAAGTCCACCGACTACTCGTAGACACAGCCTTTTGGCGTTCTCAGAGCGCCAGGTGCGAGTAAAAGCCTTTTTGCGAGGCCAACCCAGGCTCCTTTTGAACTGATTTTCGGCTGCGCAGTTCGTTTTCTTGCCGAATGGCGGCCCAAGTCGCTCCGACTGCTGCCAAAATCGCTAACGAGTCGCCTGTCTGAGGGTTGCTCTAGGACTTGTGAAACAGCCTGGTTATTATAACCGAACACGGCACGGACGTCAAAGAAGAAAAAGCCTGTTCAACTCCAGCACGAGGCGCGCCAGAACATTCCGCTTGACTTTTTGCCTGACGGGGTGTATTATTCCGACTGTGAATACTTTTTCATTTACCACCTGAATGTTATTACCCCCGCTGGCTGATGCCTATTCTGCCTCTCGAACGCCAAACCTTTCCGCGATTGGCGTTTCCACACGTGTTGAGCACACGCCGGACGGCAGAAATGCTGATCATTGGAGAGTAGCACAATGACACGTCTCATCCTCGTTCGCCATGGCCGTTCTACCTGGAACGCCGCTCACCGCATCCAGGGCCATGCCGACCCGCCGCTGGACGGGGTGGGGCGGGAGCAGGCCCGTTGCCTGGCGGAGCGGCTGCGGGGTGAGGAAATCACAATGTTCTACGCCAGCCCGCTGCTTCGAGCGCGGGAGACGGCGGACATCATCGGGGAGGTGCTGGGTGTGCCGGTGGTGCCCGACGAGAGGCTCAAGGAGCATGGCGTCGGCGACATCACAGGGCTGACGTGGGAGCAGATTGGGGAGCAGTACCCGGATGTGGCGCAGTGTTGGGCGGAGGACCCGGAGAACTTGGAGATACCCGGCGCGGAGGAGAGTGCGTTGTTTCGGGCGCGGGTGGTGGTTGCTTTCGACAACATCGTGGCGCGGCACGCGGATGAGACGGCCGGCGTGGTGACACATGGAGGCACGCTGGGCATTTTTCTCAACCACCTGATCGGGCTACCGACCAGTTTTTCGCCCTTTCGTTTCGCCAATGCGTCGTTGAGCATCGTCGAACTGCATCCGGTGCGACCGCGCATTTTGCTTTTGAACGATACCTGTCACCTGAGAGGAGAAACATGATCGTAGGAAAAGTCCGGCTGCGGCCAATCGAGCGCGATGACCTGCCGCGTTTCGTCGAGTGGTTCGGCGACCCGGAGGTGCGCCGCCACCTGGCGGTCTACCTGTCGTTCTCGTTGGCGCAGGAGGAGCGCTGGTTCGAGAACCTGCTGGGGCGCTTGGAGCGGCAGGAGAGTGTGGTGCTGGCCATCGAGACAGCCGAGGGAGTGCATATTGGCAACATTGGTCTGAACAACATCAACTGGAAGGACCGTTACGCTGAACTGGGCATCGCCATCGGCGAGAAAGCGTACTGGAATCAGGGATACGGCACCGACGCCATTCGCACACTGTTGAGTCTGGCCTTTTGTCAGATGAACCTGCACCGCATTTTCCTGCGGGTGGACGCGGACAACGGGCGGGGCATTCGCTGCTACGAAAAAGCCGGCTTCCGGCGGGAGGGCACCTCTCGTGAGGCGGTGTTCAAGGAGGGAGCCTACCACGACCAATATGTGATGAGTATTCTACAGTCCGAGTTTGGAACACCAGAGTGAGAACGGAGGAAGCATGCACGGGACCATCAAACTATTCAGCGGCACCGGCTGTCTGGCGCTGGCCAAGGAGATCAGTCAGTATCTAGGCGTACCACTGTCGGGGCGCGACGTGATCCAGTTTCCCAACGAGAATATCTTTGTGCGACTGCACGAGAGTGTGCGCGGTCAGGATGTCTTTTTGATCCAGACCACCTCGTCACCAGTCAACCACAACCTGATGGAGTTGCTGATCTTTTTGGACGCGCTCAAGCGGGCCTCGCCGGATCGCATCACGGCGGTCATCCCGTACCTGGCCTACGCCCGCTCCGACAAGAAGGATCAGCCCCGCGTGCCGATCATTGCCCGCCTGGTGGCCGATATGATAGGTGTCGCCGGCGCCGACCGTTACGTCACGCTCGACCTGCACGCCGACCAAATTCAGGGTTTCTTTAGCATCCCAGGCGATACCCTGACTGCCTTTCCTATTCTCTCCGACCACCTGCGCGATAAGCATCTCGAGCAGGCAGTCGTCGTCGCCGCTGACTTGGGCTTTGCCAAGAAGGCGCGCAACCTGGCGGCTGAACTGGGTATGCCCCTGGCACTGGTCGAAAAACGCCGGGTGGCAGAGGGTACGGAGGCGCTCACTTTGGTGGGCGATGTAGAGGGCCACGACGTCATCATCGTAGACGACGAAGTGAATACTGGCAGCACGGTAATCAACGCGGTCAACATTGTCCGGGAGCACGGTGCCCGCGATGTTTACTTGTGTTTTGCCCACGCCATCCTCTCGCCGCCAGCGGTCGAGCGGCTGGAGGGTTTTGCGTTCAAGGAAATCGTGACCACGAACTCTATCCCTATCCCACCGGAGAAGCAACTGCCCAATCTCACTATCCTTTCCGTTGCCCACTTGCTGAGTGAGGTGATTCAGCGCGTCCACGAGGGACGCAGCGTCGGCGAGATGTTTCGGGGTTACAAGAGTTACGAGTAGCGCCACCTTCCCGCAAGCTGCTCAACCTTGACCTGTCCAGAGGGCACCGATGTACTAGCCTTCCGAGCGTTCGGGTGCCGACGTGGAGCTTGCGCGAAGGTCTCACACGTCGTCGCTGTCGCGCTTGGTCAGGTAGTGGATACGCAAGTCGATCTCGACGTAGCCCACTTTGCGAAACAGCGCCAGTGACGTGGGGTTATCGCTTTCGACGAGGGCGGCGATGACACACATACCTTGCTCGCGCAGCACCTCCTCGGCCGCCGCGATCAGCCGGGCCGCGTAGCCTCGCCGGCGATGATCGGGAGCCACGGCCAGCCGGTTGATCCACCCCTTGCGGCTGTCGTGGGTAGCGATGACCGCGCCCACCAGTTGGCCGTCTGTCTCCAACCCCAGGATCGTCTGGACGCCGCTGGTGAGTTGGCGGGCCAGGCTGGCGCGGCTGTCGCGCCCCTGGGGCCTGAGCGAGTGCAGCCCCGCCCGCCGCCACAGTGCCAGCAGTTCCTCGTAGTCGTCCAGTCCCAGTTGGCGTATGCAAATGTTCTCTTTTTGCATGCAAGCATCTCCTCTATCAAATCACTCCGGCAACGTGCCCGGCGTCGGCGGATAGCGGTCGAAGAAATCCTGGCTACAATCGTCGCTGTCCCGTTCGGGTGGACGGCGCTCCAGGGAGTGGCCCGCGTTGATCTCGCCAGGGTGCGGTACGATGCCGGAAAAGTCGCCGCCACCGTACACCACCACGTCCACCGCCGCGCCACTATTGTCCCGCAGCACGATCTCATCCCCGGTGTTGGTGAGCGCCAGGCCGTCACAAGTGCCTGGGTCCACGCGCACCAAGTTTGGCACACCGGTGGTGTCGCGGTGGGGGTCTATCAGGAACTCGTAGTCGGGCGTGAAACCCGCGTCGGCGGCCTGCTGCGCCACGACGATCAGGCCGCCCGCCGGCAGAACTGCACCGGTTGGGAAACGGTACATCCCATCCCCGCAGTCGTCGGGCAGCGAACTGACATCTGTGGTTATGTCGCCCAGGTACCAGCCGGACAGGGCCACGTTCCCAGCCGTGGGGTTGTAGATTTCGATCCACTCGCCGGTCAGAGGGCTGTCGGAGGGGCGGTACATCACCTCGCTGATCAGCAGGTGGCCCAGCGGCGGTTCGTGATTCCAGTCATAATCGAACATGGCGTACAGATAGTCGAAAAGAGCCGCAGAGCGCACCTGAAGCGCCATCTCCCGGTTGATCTTGTTGGAGGTTTCACTACCGTTGATGCTGCCCGCGTGCACGTACTGGCCCTCGGCTCCCAGGTTCACCAGCACCATCTTGTTGTGGATGCCGTATTGGGTGGGATCGCCCAGGTGGGCGCTCAAGTCCAGTCCCTCGGCCGCGGCGATGCTGTTGACGTAGGCTGCTGTCTCGACTTTGTCGGTCAGAGAAAAGTACTCGATGCCAAAGTCGCCGCCGTTGAGCAGGATGCGCACCGTCGCCCCCCGGCGGGCAGCGGCGACGTAGGACTCTAGCCGCAGGTTGGGCCCATCTCCCCAGGTGGCGTGCTCGTACAACTGCTCGACGTAGACCGCGTCGCCGGCGCCGGCCCGCGCCACCAGCCCCAGCAGTGCGTCGCCGGTGCGCAGGGCCGATTCCGGTGCCGTCACCAACTCGAACCAGGTTCCCGTCGTGACCAGCGGTTGCGGGAACTGGACTGTGTAGGTCATCCAATCCCCACCCGTGTCGGGCGTGAAACCAGGCGGCGGCGCTCCATACCCCAGCACGTTGTCCGGCCCCCACAGGCTGACGTCCGCGTGGTGGTCTGGGTCGCAGTCGGCCTCGAATATCTCCACCGCCCGCGCGACCATCTCCGGCGCGTCCGTCACCAGCACGACGCCGCGTGAGCCGCCGGTGCCGTTGGTCTTGTCGTCACCGGGGAGGCTGGTGTGAGTCAGGTTCTGCGATCCCACCAATAACCGTTCTCGGTCTACGACCATAAACTTGGCGTGCATATACTTATAGCGATGGTAGATGTCGAGCGTCTCGAATTTGACCATAAAGTAGCACCGGCCGTGGCCGGTGGCGTGCAACATCTCACAGGCCCACAATTCTTGATCCTCCACGCCGCCAACGGGGCTACCCTCCAGCAGCACGGTGACGCTGATGCCCTGCTGGGCTTGCTGCACCAGTTCCGTCACCAGCCCCGCGTGCTTTAGTGTGTACGCTTCCACCTCGATGCTCTCTTCCGCCGAGCGGATGGTGTCCACCATCAATTGGTACGCATTGTCCGGGGCGATGCCCACGGTCACTGTGCCGCTGGCGCCCAGCGCGGGTTGGAAGAACTGTTCCAGATCCCAGCCCGGATAGCGGACGCGCCGGCCCTGCCAGGGATCGCCGGTGTACTGCGCCCAGTCGGCGGCTGTGTCGGTGTCGCTGGGCGGCAGGCCAGTCTCCTCGTCAGGGAAGCGGTAGAGTATCTGCCCCTCCGAGGCAAAGTTGGAGCCACCGTAGGGCTGCACCGCCGGGCCGTCCCATCCGGTTATGGTCTTGTCTCCGGCCTCGTAGACCAGCGCGTCGCGCACGAAACCATCGGCGTCGCGCAACACCACCTCGTCGCCACCGTTGGCAAAGGCCGGCCAGCCGGAGAGCGCGTGGTCTGGCTCGAAACCGAAGGAGGCGGCAAAACTCGTCTCGCCGCGGGCCAGCCAGAGCCGCTGGTGGGGCGCGATAGTCACCGCCGGCATGTCGGCGCAGCGCCAGTCCGAGGTGTACCACTTGCACAACTCCCACCCGGTCAGGTCCACGTTCCCGTCGCCACCGTTGAGCAGTAGCACTGCTTCATCATAGTCGTTGGCCTGCTGGCCATCGTACAGCACCGCCTCGATGATCACCCAGTAAGGGGGCGGCGTATAGTTGCGCAGGATCAGGGGCAGGTAGACCGGCGATGTGGTTTTCACCCCGGTCGGCCAGGCGGCGTGGTTGTTCGCCGTCACCGTCTCGCTGGCGGTGGTCGTGGCGGTGATCAGGTTGGTGAAGGCGCCGGATGCGGTCCCAGTCACGCGCCCAGTGATGGTGATGAGGTGCTGCGTGCCGGTGGGCACGTCGCCGAGTTGCCAGACCAGGTCGCGCCCGGAGTGCGTGCAGGTAAAGGCGCTGGTCTGGGTGACCAAGTCCACGGCGGCGGGGAGGGTGTCGGTGAGGAGCGTGCCGGTAGCGGTGGTGGTGCCGGTGTTGTTGAGGGTGATGTGGTAGGTGATGATGTCGCCGGGGGAGACGGTGGCGGGGCCGGTCTTGGTGACGGCGAGGTCGGCCACAGGTTCCGGCGCACCAACCTGCCGGAAACTGGCATCGTCAAAGTACACAGTGCAGGCTGTGGCGTCTACTGGGTTAAGCATCATCCGTGTTCGCCCTGAGTGTGCTCCTGCAGGTGCGGTGATTGGGCCTGTTGTCAGGAAACGATACATTGGCTCGTCGCTGAGCAGGCGAGTGGTGGAATCGTCGTGGCTTATCTCACTGCCTGTGCCATCATCAGAGGCGTACCAGGAGACACGCAGGTAGACTTTCTCTATGTTGAAGTCGTTCTTCAAAGCCCAGGCTGAGAACGTGTAGGCTATCCCTTCAGTCGCAGTGATTACTTGGTACACCCACTTGGTGCTCGTGCTGCTGCTATCAAATTGAGCAGCGTAAGAGCCGCCATGCACGGGTGATTCTGCTTGCGTCAGTGTACCGCCATACTTGTTCCAGTGATTTGGGATACCACCGCTGGCGTTCTCGAATCCTGGATTCCGCAACAATTCCGTCTCCGAAGGAGCCAGTGGCACTTTCACCTCCACCGCTCGCGCAGGCTCATGCAGTCCGCTCATCACTGTCGCCACCATCAGTCCGCCCATCAGGCAGGCCACCACCAGCCGCGTCATGCGTTCCATTGCTTACTTCCTCTTCGTTTTATTCTAAATTCATCGTTGTGACCAGAAAGACACTACAGCGAATTGGGAATGGAACGAATTTCTTGTTCTTCATTCGCTTTTTTCTCAATTCGTTGTTGTGGTCATAGATTGTACTCCGCCTCTCCTGCCCGCGCAAGTCGGCCTTGTGAATTCTCTCCATGCGGATATAATTGTCTGGGGTGGTTAGTCAAATGAAAACTGGAACTCGGTCGTCACACGAAGAATGGCCACAATTGTACGCGCGCGCGTCACCGGAATGGCAAAAAATCCTACTACAACTGCTGCAATCTCCGGCTATTCAAACCTTGCAACTTGACAGGTTGTTCTTGTTCGAGTACGACAAAGACTTGGAACAAGCACTCCTGCTCATCCTGCGGGCCGCAACCGGAGTGTCTCCTCGAGAGATTCGTGTGCCTGTGAGTAAGACCGCTCTGAGCACACTCGCCCAGATGGTCGATACCCCGTGCGTTGTGGATGTATCACATCCGCCCGATGAGTTGAAACCCCTGATCTCTTTCGTTACTCAGGAACAGTGCGTGTGGGCTCTTGTTGCCGCGGTCCAGCACGAGAAACGTTTGTGGGGTTGCCTGGTCGGATGCTCGACGCAACGTCGCTCCTTCACCCCGGTTGAACTCTCTACCTTTTCCCTGTTGGCTTCGCATGTGGCTATAGCCGTGGAGAACGCGCGTCTACGAGCAGAAACGGCGTCTCGGCTCTCGGAAGCAATGAGCCTCCATGCGGTCAGTTCTGCGCTGGTTGAGGAACGAAGCCTGGATGCGATACTTGCATCCATTATTGACGAGGCCATCCGCCTGCTCGACGCCAGTGACGCCGTAGTTTTGCTGCTGGAAGAGGAGGGAGACTGGTTCCGGGTATGTGCACGTGAGGGGCCTGGCCTCACCGGTCTTACCAGCGGGCGTATGTCGGTCCAAGATTCCCTCAATGGCCTGGTGGTCAGAACCGGCCAACCGCTGATAAGTAACAATGTGCTGACCGATCCGCGGGCTGACCACGCGCGGGCAGAACTTTTGAATGTGCACACAGTGGCCATTGTTCCTCTCAAAATTCGACACGAAACGATTGGCACTGTAGCCGTGCACAACAAACGGGACGGCTACTTTAGCCAGGCCGACCTGGAGGTTCTGTGCCCCTTTGCCAACCAGGCAGCCATAGCCATTGACAATGCACGGCTTTTCGATGAACTCGTGTGTGCCAGGTCCGAGATACAGCGCAAGGCGCAAGAGCTCCAGGAATTATTGGTCCAGACCATAAACATTCAGGAAGATGAGCGCCGCCGTATTGCGGCCGACATCCACGACCGGGTAGTTTCGCGGATTGTGAGTGCGCTGTACGAGGTAGAGACCTGTGCTCAACTCTACCGACGCGCGGAAAATCTCGACGAGCAACTGCAATTGCTCAAGCAATTGTTGAACGAGGCGGTGGAGAGGACACGTACCTCTATCTATGATTTGTGGCCGGTCACCCTGGACCACATGGGCTTGATACCCGCCCTGCGCGAACTCTTCAGCCAGCAGGAAAGAAGAACCGGTATACGATACTCTCTACACGTGTATGGCTCTCCTTACGAGTTGCAGCCGATTGCCAGGATAGCGGTCTATCGTATTGTCCAGGAGGCCTTGAACAACGTTCGCCAGTACGCCGCTGCAAGTTCTGTAGACCTGACGCTGCGCTTTGCTCCCAGGCGGGTGCGTGTCATCATTCAGGACAATGGCAAGGGGTTCGACATCGCGCGCGTGATGCTGACACCCCCTGGACGCCACATTGGGATCATCGGTATGCGCGAACGGGCTCTCAGCGTCGGGGGCAACCTGCGCGTGGAATCCGTGCCCGGCAAGGGTAGCCAGGTCATTCTGGAAATTCCGATCAGCGAGGCAGAAATCCGAGAGAGTGGAGAGCGGGAGAATGAATCTTATTCGTGTGCTGATAGTTGACGACCATCTCGTCGTGCGGCGTGGCCTGCGCAGTATGCTGGCCGACGCCGGGGACGTAGAAATCGTGGGCGGGGCAGCCAATGCCAGGGAGGCCATTGAGCAGACGGCGAACCTGCGCCCCGATGTTCTGCTGCTGGACATTCGAATGCCGGGAATGAATGGTCTTCGCCTCTTGCGTTGTCTCAGGGAGCGATTTCCAGATATCAGAGTCATTATTCTGACCAATTATGACGATGAGCAGTTCTTGCTGGAAGCCTTCCGGGCCGGGGCTTTTGGCTACTTGTTAAAGAACGTTAGCCGGGAAGACTTGTTGGAGGCATTGCGTACTACCCACCAGGGTAAACGGATGTTGTCTCCAGAACTGATGGATGGTGTTTTGAAGCAATTCGCCGAACTTGGGCACAGGCAGGCTATGGATCAATTCGGCCTGTCGGGCAAGGAGATTGACCTGCTCAAGTTAGTGGCCGAAGGAGCCACCAACCGGCAGATTGCCGAGCATTTGTACTGGAGCGAGACCACCGTCAAACGCAAACTTTCCGATGTCTTTCAGAAAATAGATGTCAGAGATCGTGCTCAGGCTGTCGCCGTGGCTATGCGCCATGGCCTGATCTGACGGAAATTCTGCACCTTCTTGATAATTTGGGGCAACAATGGGACACAGAGATTCACAGAGAAGGTGCAGAGCCACGCAGAGTATTTTGTCTTAATGCGTGTTTTGTTATCGTCTCGATATTTTGGGGCACTTGTGCCGTGGCCGCGATTTCCATATCGCGCTGGCCCTGCAAGGTATGGAAACCTCGTCTACATTGCCCCACGTTATTGAGAGGATACGCATTTCGTTTATCTCCGTGTGGCTCTATTCTTCTTCCCCGGGTTATTGAAAAGATCCGAGATTCTCCTTTCCCCCAATGACCCATCAGGGTCACAAGTTGGGCCACTTACCCCTTACGCCAGCCGCATCTCGAGAGTATAATTGTTTGTGTCATTGGTTCTGTTTTGGTATTCCCCCTGAAAAATATGAGATAACCGCAAATGGACGTGAAAACAATGACGGCGAGTGACGCCGCGCTGCGCTTGTTGGAATTAGAACAAAGATTTGAATCATATTGCATCCTTCACGAAGAAGAGTTGAGGGAAATCAAAGCGACTTTGAGCCAACTCCGTAAGGACATCCTCGAGTTGCACCGGGAGATGGAGGCTAGTCAGGGAGTTAAAGTTGTTCCGGACGATAATGTTTCAGGAGAGGGCATTCCTGAGAGTTCCTCTATCTTGACCCTTTAGGAGTGTTAGAACACGGATGAGTGGGGTTAACGGATCGGAATGTATCTGGGCAGCCAAAATCCGCAAGTCCTGCCAATCTGCGTTCTGAAACGCCAAGAAACACCACGTTAGGAGTGTAGCGGAAATGCGTATTCTGGATCATCCAATTCTGGGCCGGGCGAAGCCTGGTAGAGAGATCACCATTGAGGTAGATGGTCAACCCATTCCGGCTTTCGAGGGAGAGCCCATTGCTGCCGCTCTACTTGCCGCCGGGTACCAGGTGTTTCGTTATACGGTGAAGAATAAAGAGCCTCGCGGGATTTTCTGCGCGATTGGCCGTTGCACTGATTGCGTGATGACTGTGGATGGGAGACCAAACGTCCGCACGTGCGTCACACCGGCCGTTGATGGGATGAAAGTGCAGACCCAGGCCGGGCTGGGAGCGTGGGAGAAGACAAGGGCATGAATAAAGGTGTAGCGTATACTGGCATTCCCTCAGAGCAAGAGTTGCGGAATTCTCCGGGGTATCCTAAACCAGAGGATTTTGAAAAGGGACCGATCGCGGTGATTGAGTGTGTGCAAGAAATCCCATGTAATCCCTGTGAGACGGCTTGCCGCCAGGGAGCCATCGTCGTCGGGGAGCCTATCACCAACCTGCCGTGTTTCGACGCCGACAAGTGCACAGGCTGTGGTCTCTGTGTCGCGAGTTGTCCGGGCCAGGCGATTTTTGTGGTTCACTTGCATTACTCGGACGAAGAATCCCTGGTGTCCTTTCCCTTCGAGTATCTCCCTTTGCCCCAAGTCGGCGACCAGGCCAATGCCATCAACAGGGCTGGAGAGGTGATGTGCCGGGGCCAGGTGGTCAAGATTCAAACCCCACGGGCTTTCGACCGCACGGCGGTCATCACGATTGCTATTCCCAAAGCCTTTGCCCACCGGGTACGGGGGATCGAGCGCCCCCGTCGGATCCGGCAGGGGCAGCAAGGAGGTCTATCATCGCTGAAAAAGATGTGATCGTCTGTCGCTGTGAGGAAATCACCGAAGAAGAAATATTGAAGGCTATTGCCGAGGGATGTGATTCCGTCACCTGGGTCAAGCGTAAGACCAGGGCCGGTATGGGCTTGTGTCAGGGGCGAACCTGCGGCCGATTGGTGGCCAGGATGATTGCGCAAGAGACTGGTCAGGACATCAGTCAGGTTCTGCCAGATACGCATCGCCCTCCGGTGAGGCCAATCCCCCTGGACATCCTGGAAGAGAAGGGCGAAAAATGACATCTCTGCGAGCGGATGTGGTGATCGTCGGAGCCGGCATGAGTGGGTTATCGTCCGCCTACGAATTGGCAAAGGCAGGGGTTGACGTTCTCGTTGTAGAAAGAGGATTCCTGACGATGGAACAGTCCGGCCGGAATCCGGGCGGGATTCGCCAGATTGGGCGTGATATTGACGAGTTGCCTCTCATGATCGCGGCTATGCAACGCTGGCATGGGCTGGAAGAAGAACTCGGCTGCTCTATCGAACTGGAGAAAGATGGCTACTTGTGGGTAGCGCTGAACGAGGACGAGTTGGAACTGCAACGCGGATTGGCGGAGCGGGACGCGCCTTATGGCATCGAAGAGTTTATCCTGGGCCGGGACGAGGTCAGGGAAATGGCGCCGGCGATATCCGACTTTATCTATGGCGCACTGTATTGCCCGACCGACGTGATAGCCAACCCTCTCCTCGTGGCAAAAGGATATTTCGACCGTGCGCGGCGATATGGAGCCCGGTTCCTCTTTAACACGGAGGTCGTTGACCTGCGGCTCGATGGAGACCGCGTTCGGGGCGTGGTCACCGACCAGGGCGAAATAACGACGGACGTGGTGATCAACGCGGCCGGGCCGTGGTCAGACCGAATTGGACGCATGGTCGGCATAGATATCCCACTCACTCCCTGTCCCAACCAGTTCATCCTCACCGAGCCGATGCCTCCCATCCTGCCCCCGTTTCTCCTGATCAGCAGCATTGCCGTGTGCCGTCAGCCGGCGCGTGGTCACGTGTACATCGGGAACACGAACGCGCCCGGCGGCATCAGCGGCTACAGCAAAGCCACGGACTATGGCGAGATGGTGCGGACGACCACGAACATCCTCAAGATTGTCCCTGCTTTTCGCGGCCTCAACATCATCCGCACGTGGGTTGGGACCATTGACTTTACCCCTGACGACAACTTTATATTCGGCCACGTAGAACAGGTGGAAGGATTGCTCCTGGCCTGTGGGTTCTCAGGCCACGGCTTTGCACTTACGCCCATCATTGGCCAGTTGATGTGCGAGTTGATCGTAGAAGGCGAGACTTCCCTGCCCGTAGACGCTTTCCGGCTCAGTCGGTTTGAGGAGGGAATCGTGGAAAAGGCCACCCATTTCGCCCATCAGCACGTAGACGCCACTTGATCTCAACCTTAACCGAGGAGAAAAATGGAATACTTGGTAAAACAATTGTTGAACGGCCTGGCGGCGGGGAGTATCTACGCTTTGATCGCCGTGGGATACAACATGGTGTATGGCATCCTAGAGTTGATCAACTTTGCCCATGGCGATATTTACATGTTTGGTACCTTCATTGCATTGTCCCTCTTGACAACGCTCAATGTTCCAGTGATTCCGGCTGTCTTGCTGGCCTGTGTGGCTGGTGGCCTTATCGGGATGCTGGTCGAACGGGTGGCTTACCGTCCCGTCAGAGATGCGCCCCGGGTGGTGCCTATGATCAGCGCTGTGGGTGCCGCTCTCGTCCTTCGTAACGTGGCTCAGCTCATCTGGGGCACCGAGACTATGCCTTTCCCTGAGATGTTTCCCACGCGCATGGTGCAGGTAGGAGGGATTCAGATCAACTCTATGCAGGTGATCATTCTAGTTCTGGCTTTGTCATTGACCGGGGTGTTTGCCCTGATCGTGCGCAAGACCAAACTGGGTAAGGCCACGCGCAGCGTGGCACAGGATATACCGGCGTCCAGATTGATGGGCATCGAGGTCAACAAGATCATCTTGTTCGTGTATTTCGCAGGCGGGTTCTTTGGTGTAGCCGCCGGGGTACTCTTTTCTATGTACTATGCTGTATGGATTGGCATGGGGTTCCTGGGCACGATGAAGGCCTGGATTGCGTGCGTCATCGGCGGCATCGGCAGCCTGCAGGGAGCCTTTGTCGGTGGATTGTTGCTGGGTGTCACCGAGGCTCTCATTTCTGGCTTTGTGTCTTCTGCTTACCGGGATGCCATTTGTTATGCAATTGTGATGGTCATTCTGGTAGCTAGACCGATGGGTATATTCGGCCGGCAAGTCGCCGAGAAAGTATAGGTGTCACTTATGACTGTACGACGCTTCTTTGTCTCTCAGCCCAGACGCTTGTTGGCCTATGGGTTAGGAGTGGCCATCCTGCTGGCGTTACCAGAGTTCATGCCAAATGACTATGTGTTCCGCATTGTCATTGCAGTGATCATTGACATCCCCTTGGCGCTATCCCAGAATCTCATCACGGGTTTCACAGGTATGCTCACTCTGGGACAAGCCGCTTTCTATGGGATTGGGGCTTACACATCGGCTCTGTTAGTGATGAGGATGGGAGCGCCCTGGCCGGTTGCTTTTCTAGCAGCCGGGCTAGTGGCCTGCGTTTTTGGGATATTGCTCGGTTTCCCATGCCTGCGGGTGGGAAGTGATTATCTTACTCTGATGACCATTGGTTTCGGCGAGATATTTCACATCGTGACCCTCAACTGGATGGACCTCACCCGTGGGCCTATGGGGCTGCCGGGGGTGCCCCCACCTCAAATTGGTCCCTTTGTCTTTAACACCTGTCAAAGCCAGTATTACCTGTACCTGGTCATTGCCATTTTGTGTTATCTGTTTATGCATAGGTTGACCAAGTCTCACATCGGTCGTGCCCTTATTGCCATCCGGGAAGACGAAACGGTGGCCTCGACGATGGGTATCAATGTGGCGCGTTACAAGTTATTGGCTTTTGCCTTTGGGACCCTATGGGTAGGTTTTTCGGGTAGTATGCTGGCACATTTCCTGGCGTTTGTAGGCCCGATGACCTTTAGCCTCAACGAATCGCTGTTTCACATGCAGATGGCCATATTAGGCGGCCTGGGTAGTCTTCCTGGCTCTGTGTTAGGAGCGGTGATCCTGGTCAGTTTGCCCCAAATCTTTCAGCCTCTTTACGAGTATCGCATGCTGTTGAACGGCGGGCTGATGGTTATCCTGATGGCCTGGAGGCCTCAAGGGATCATGGGTACATCGGCCGTGGCAAAGTCGGCAAAGGGGCGTTTCTTCAAACAACTAGGACGGTCGTTCGGTCGTGAGAACCCAAGTTCCGGCAAATCCAAACCGTTCACGGGACAACTGTTGAGCGAGGAGTATTCCGATGACCCTACTGAAGGCTGAAGGTATAACCATGGATTTTGGCGGCGTAAGGGCTGTTGACCACGTGGACCTTACCGTTGAGCAGGGGCAGATACTGGGCATCATCGGCCCCAACGGGTCGGGCAAGACAACGTTCTTTAACGTCCTCACTGGGATTTACCGTCCTACGTCTGGTCGGTTCCTATTCCAGGGACAAGAGATCGTTGGTTGGCCTGCTCACCGGATCACACAAATCGGCATCGCCAGGACGTTTCAAAACATCCGCCTGTTCCGAAACATGTCGGTGTTGGAGAACGTGTTGGTCGGCGAGCACACGAAACTGGAAGCCACGTTGTGGGGGGTCTTGCTTCAGACACTGGACAAGAAGCGAGATGAAGCCACAGCCCGGAAAAAAGCAGAGGAACTGTTGAGGTTCGTAGATTTGTTTGACAAGGCCTCCGAGTTCGCTGCCAATCTGGCCTATGGGGAACAGCGCCGGCTAGAGGTAGCCCGAGCATTGGCCAGCCAGCCCACGCTTCTATTGCTCGATGAACCGACCGCTGGTATGAACCCTGGCGAGGCCGGTCGCATCATGGAACTTATTCACGACATCCAAGACCTTGGCGTGACTATTGTTCTCATTGAGCACAACATGCAGGTGATGATGGGCACTGCCGAGTGGATCGTCGCCCTCGATGCTGGGGCCAAGATCGCCGCAGGCACTCCCAAGGACATCCAGTATAATGAAAAAGTGATCCAGGCCTATCTGGGAGAGGAAGAGTAAGCCCGTGCTGCGCATAACAGATCTGCACACTTATTACGGCCACGTCCATGCTTTGCAAGGTGTGTCCCTGAACGTAGAAGAAGGGGACATCGTCGCGCTCATTGGTAACAACGGAGCTGGCAAGAGCACTTTGCTCAACACTATCTCGGGATTGGTGCGTTCCTCCTCCGGCACCATCGAATTCCTCGGTATAAAGATCGAGGCGCTGTCCAGCGCTCAGATAGTGAATCTAGGCATCTCACAGTCGCCTGAAGGTCGCCGGGTGTTTCCACGCTCTACAGTGCTGGAGAACCTCGAGATGGGCGCTTATACGAGGAAGGACACGCGGGTTGTGCGCCGAGACATAGAAACCATGATGGAGAGATTCCCGATCCTGGGGCAGCGAAAGAACCAACTCGCGGGAACCTTGAGCGGCGGTGAACAACAAATGCTCACCATTGCGCGGGCCCTCATGTCCCGCCCCAAGTTGATGATGTTGGACGAGCCATCCCTGGGACTGATGCCTACTCTGGTCAAAGAGGTATTCGAGATTATACGGGAGATTCACGCTGACGGCACGACCATTCTCCTGGTAGAGCAGAATGCGCGCAAGGCCTTGGCCATAGCCAACCAGGCCTACGTGTTGGAGACCGGAGAGATCGTCCTGGAAGGCCCAGCAGAGCGATTGCGGGGTATGGACCAAGTGCGCAAGGCTTATCTAGGCGAGCAGTAAGAGATATACGTATCTGCTCAATAAAGTGGGGCAATGTAGCCGAGGTTTCCATACCTCGCGGGCATAACGCGCTATGGAAAGCGCGGCTACGTTAAAAGTGCCCCAGAATATTGAGATGATACAGATATACCATCTAGCAATCGGCGTCGTGCATTGGTCGAATGGGGGTGTGAAGAAGGAGGTGACGTATCGGGTAATGTACTCTTGGTTAAGCGAACTGGAACAAGCCGCATTGTGAGTGAAACGATATGATTGAGGAACAAGGAGGATAAAGATGTTACATTCGAAAAGAACCAACCGACTGCTGCTCAACCTGGGGCTACTTGTGGTCTGTGTTTCCTTGATAGCATCGTGCCAGCCAACACCTACCGCAACCGAAGCGCCTGCCGCAACTGAGGCTCCAGCGCCAGCGGGCGAGCCACTAGTGTTTGGGATGGTTGCGCCGATGACGGGTGACGCGGCTGACTATGGTGTACAATTGGAGACCGGGGTACGTATGGCGATAGACGAGATCAACGCAGCTGGTGGCATCAACGGCCGGCCTGTGGAACTCGTGATCTGCGACGACAAGTGCGATCCCTATGAAGGCTCCATGTGCGCCCAGAAAATGGTGGCTAATTCCAAGATATTTGCTGTCATCGGGCACGTGTGCAGCAGTTGCACGTTGGCCGGAGGGCCGATCTACGAGGAGGCCGGGCTGACGGTGATGACGGTGAGTTCGACCAATCCCGAGATCACCCAAAAGGGGTGGAAGCACGTTTTCCGCACCATCGCCCACGACGGTATGCAAGGGCCTCTCATGGCGCAGTTTGCCATTGAGACTTTGGGCAAGAGCAAGTTGGCGATCATGTATGCCAGTCACGACTATGGCAAGGGGTTACTGGATGCGACCTTGCCCGAGGTGCCCAAGTTGGGCGGTAAGGTTGTGGCAGTGGAGACATACGTTCCCGGTGTGGACAAGGACTTTAGCGCCCAACTGACCAAGATCGCCCAGGCCAATCCGGAAGCCCTGCTTCTCCTGACCGACTATGCTGAGGGCGGTATGATCTGCAAGCAACGACTCGCAGCAGGATTGAGTGACATTCCTGTCATCGCATCGGCCGGCAACCAGCACGATCAGTTCATAGAACTGGGAGGTGAAGGGGCCGAAGGAGTGTACGTAATGGTCTACTTCGACCCTGGCAAGTCGGACGAATTGACGCAGGACTTTGTGAAAAAGTACCAGGCAGAGTACGACAGGATGCCTTCGGAGCAGGCTGCCTATGGCTACGAGGCTCCCTACATCTTTCAGTTAGCCATCGAGAAAGGAGCGACGAAGGAGACGTTGCACGAGGTGTTGCACACCATCGAATACACCGGGCTGACCGGCGTGACCAAGTTCGACGAGACAGGTGACGTCGTTGGCAAAGGCCAGGCTATCCTCGTCGTCAAAGACGCCAAGTTCACCAGTTACGAGTAACCTGGCGGCTTTAGAGCCTGTGGGAGGCTACTTGTCTCCCACAGGCTTTATTCTGAGTAAAGCACTTGTTCCGTAGGGGCACGGGTGACACATGGCGATAAATATTTTAATGCCCAAGTTGAGTTTCATCGTGACTGAGGGCACTATTATTGAATGGCTCAAGGAGCCGGGTGACCAGGTCAGCAAAGGCGAGATTTTGCTGATCATCGAGTCGGAAAAGGCCACAGTTGAAGTGGAATCACCCGGGGCCGGGATACTGGGCCCCGATCTGGCCCCAGTGGGCACGACCGTGCCGGTCACTACCACCATCGGCTACATTCTGGAGCCGGGCGAGGAACCGCCCAGGTTGGAACTTGACCTGGTGGAATCTGTCCGGGATGAGCCGGACGCAGAACCGTCTCCCACGGAGAGAGAGGGGCAGAGAGCGGAAAAACGTCGCAAGATATCTCCTTCCGCCAGGCGACTGGCTCAAGAACACGGCGTTGACCTGGCCGAAATCGAAGGGAGCGGCCCACAGGGGCGGATCGTCAAACAAGATGTTCTGGCTTACATGGATGCCCGAACTCGAGCCGAGAAAAAAGCCCCCGTGCGCATCACCCCGGCTGCCCGCAGGCTGGCGTCCGCACTGGGCGTTGACCTGGGCCAGGTAGAGGCCACCGGCACTGGCGACCGTGTGACGCTAGAGGATGTCAGGCGGGCGTCTCAGGTTATGCCTGTTCCCCCGCCCGCCGAGTCGCTGGAACTGACCTCTATTCAGCGTATCACTGCCGAGCGCATGTCCCTCAGTTTCCGCACGGCACCTCACTTTTACTTGAGCGTGGAGGTGGACATGAGTCAGGCGGTTGCCATGCGGGAAACGTTATTGCCCGCCGTGGAGACCAGAACAGGCCTCCGTCTGTCGTTCAGTGACATCCTGGTGTGCGCCGTGTCTCGAGCGTTGAGACAACACCCTGCTCTGAACGCCACGTTCGAGGAAGAACGACTCAAGATGTACCAGGAGGTCAACATTGCTCTGGCTGTGGACACCCCGCGTGGTCTGACCGTTCCGGTATTCCACGCGGCTGACCGGCTCTCCCTGATAGGGATAACCCGCCGCCGCGCAGAGGTAGTGGAAAAGGCCAGGAACAATCGTCTGATCCCCGATGACGTTAGCGGCGGCACGTTCACCGTCTCCAACCTGGGCATGTTTGGCATTGATGTCTTTAACGCCATCATCAACCCGCCTCAAGCGGCCATCCTGGCCGTGGGGCGCATCGCCAAACGGCCGCTGGTGGTGGACGATACCTTGCAGGTGCGACCGGCGATGTGGATGAACCTCTCGGTGGATCATCGCGTGGCCGACGGCGCCACAGCGGCCCGCTTCTTACAAGACCTGGTGCGCTATCTGGAAGATCCGTACCAGACGCTGATATGAACTTGGACGTAGTCGCGCTTTCCATAGCGCGCCAGGCCCGCGAGGTATGGAAACCTCGGCTACATTGAATCTATAGAATTACTGCACAGGATTTGCGTCATGTGCGAGAATCTTTTTAGGACACGGATTACACAGATGAACACAGATAAAAAGAAACAAGAATCCGTGAAATCCGTGTTAATCCGTGTCCCAAAAGGTTTGGTTGCGGCAAGAGGCTGCGTTATGGAGGTACAAGATGACATTGAGTAAAGAAAAGCATGCCGAGTTCTACGAGGCCATGCTGCGCATCCGCCGTTTTGAGGAAACGGCGATAGACGTTTTCTCACAGGGCAAGATTCCCGGATTCATTCATTCCTACATCGGGGAGGAGGCCATCGCCGTGGGTGTGTGCGGGGCTTTGGATCCGACGGACTATATCACAGGCACTCATCGTGGCCACGGCCATTGCCTGGCCAAGGGAATGCGGATGGACCGCATGTTTGCCGAACTGTACGGCAAGGCCACGGGCTATAACAAGGGTAAGGGTGGCTCAATGCACATCAGCGACTTTGGCTGCGGCCTCTTGGGCTGCAACGGCATCGTCGCGGGCGGCATTGGCCTGGCGACCGGGGCCGCGTGGGGTAGCCAGTATAAAAAAGATGGCCGGGTAGTGGCTTGTTTCTTTGGCGACGGCGCGTCGAACCGAGGGTCTTTTCACGAGGCGGTCAACATGGGCTCGATTTGGTCGCTCCCTATTCTCTACGTGCTGGAGGCCAATGGATGGGGGATTTCTCTCTCCACGTGGAATGCCATCAATCTAACAGACTTGACCGAGCGAGCCAGAGCGTATGGCATCCCCGGAGTGGGCGTAGATGGATACGACGTGTTGGCCGTCCACGAGGCAGCCTCGGCTGCCGTGGCCCGGGCGCGACGAGGCGAGGGGCCGACATTGTTGGTCTGTTATGCTCCCCGCATACGGGGTCACGAAGAGGGCGATCCACAAACCTATCGCCCCAAGGAGGACGTCGAAAAGGCCAAGCTGAATGACCCATTGCCGCGCTATCGCTCTCTCCTTTTGGAAAACGAGATTGTGGATGAGGCGCGACTGAGTGATATTGAAGCGACGGTCGAGGCAGAGATAGAAGCTGCGCTCAAGTTTGCCGACGAAAGCCCATATCCGGCGCCCGAAGAGGCGTTGGAAGATCTGTTTGTCGAGGAGGTGTTGTAATGCGTGAGATCACTTTCGCCGAGGCGGTAAATGAGGGCCTGCGGGAAGAGATGGCGCGTGATCCAATGGTGGTCACGTTGGGTGAGGACATCGCCGCGATAGGCGGCAATTTCGGGATCACCAAGGGGCTGCTGGCCGAGTTCGGGCCGGAGCGCGTCAAGGATACGCCCATCTCGGAGGACGCTATTGTCGGGCTTTCGTTGGGAGCCTCCATGGTTGGTGTGAGGCCGGTGGCCGAGATAATGTTCTCTACGTTCCTGGGATGTTGTATGGAAGAACTGTCGAACCAGGTGGGCGCGATCCGTTATATGAACGGCGGCCAGATCACGACGCCGGTCGTGATACGCACCTGCAACAGCCTGGGACGCTCCGGCGCGGCCCAACATTCGGGCCGGAACGAGGCCTGGATCATGCACACACCGGGGATCAAGGTAGCCATCCCGTCTACTCCGTATGACGCCAAGGGGCTGCTCAAGACGGCCATCCGGGCCGATGATCCGGTGGTGTTCTTCGAGCACGCTCTGTTGTATTATCAGGCCAAAGGGCCGGTGCCCGAAGAAGAGTACACCATCCCCTTTGGCGTGGCGGATGTCAAGCGCAAAGGCGGCGACGTGACGATTGTGGCGTACCAACTGATGGTTCGCAAGGCTCTCGAAGCGGCGGAAATTCTGGCCGCGGAAGGGATCGAGGCGGAAGTGGTGGACCCGCGCACGCTGGTGCCGCTGGACGTGGGCACCATCGTTGAGTCGGTGAAAAAGACGAACCGGCTGATTATCGCTTCTGAGGAGTGCGGACGGGCCGGGGTCAATGGAGAGATAGCGTTTCGGGTGATAGAAGAGGCTTTCGACTATCTGGACGCCCCCATCGCGCGCGTGACGGCGGCCAACGTGCCGGTGCCGTTCAGTCCGCCGTTGGAAAAGTTCATAATGCCCAAGGTCGAGGACATTGTCGAGGCGACTAGACGGTTGGTGGGTTAAGGTTAAGGCGTATCTTCTCAATATCCTGGGGTAGGGGCAGGACTTGCTCTTGCCCACAAGGGCGACCGCAAGGGTTCGCCCCTACCTATTGAGAAGATACATTAAGGCTAAGGTTGAGGTTAAGGGTGATGAGAATACTGTGGAATGAGGCTACGTCTGGTGCGCCGGTGCTCGACCCGTTGTGGGAAGCGTTGCGTGGGTACTTTCCAAGAGTTGCGTATCCCGGTACGGAAGTGGTGTTGCGGCACGTGCCGGTCTCTGGCGACTATGTACGCACTTTGTACACCGAGTTGCTGAACAACCGCGCGGTCGTGGAGAACACCATCGCCGCTGAGCGCGATGGGTTCGATAGTGTGGTTCTAGGCTGCTGGGCCGATCCCCTGTGGGAAGCGCGCGCAGCGGTGGACATCCCCGTCGTCGGCATAGGCGAGGCGACCATGCTTCTGGCTACCACGCTGGGTTTTAAATTCGCCGTCATCACCGTCGCCCCGGGGGTGATCCCCACCATCGAAATGGACCTCCGT
>Ga0136651_10000520_pt1 | contig 21327 bp, 22 predicted proteins | sample Mar14236cmmetaG_FD_94867 | JGI IMG/M metagenome (GOLD analysis project Ga0136651, IMG submission 94867) | Marine hydrothermal vent microbial communities from Guaymas Basin, Gulf of California to study Microbial Dark Matter (Phase II) - Marker... ... | reverse complement strand
TACTATCTGCATATTCATTAATTAAAATATTTACTCGAATAAATCAAAAGGATTATAGAGCCCTTCCAGCTCAAACATCTCAGCAAATTGTGTTATTATTAGAAAAGAATTGGAAATCTTTTTTTAAAGCAAATAAAGAATACAATAAAAATTCAAGTAGATTTAAATCAAGACCTAAATTACCTAAATTTAAACATAAAATTAAAGGTAGAAATATTATTATTTTTGGAATTAACCAAATTAGAAAAAAAAATAATTTCATATACTTTCCAAAAAAATCTAAATTAAAACCACTTAAAACTAAAGTTAATAATATTAAACAAATTAGAATAATAGCTCAAACAACATGTTATATAATTGAAATAATCTACAGAAGGGGGGAAAAAAATATAGAATTAGAAAGTGATACTTATTTAAGTATTGATTTAGGCGTTAATAACTTAACTACATGTGTAAATAATATAGGCTTGAAGCCTTTTATTATAAATGATAAACCATTAAAATCTATTAATCAATATTTTAATAAAACTAATGCAAAATTAATGAGTTTTGTAAATAACAAAGGTTCTTCCAATAAGATTAATAAATTAATTCATAAAAGAAATAATAAAGTAAAAGACTATCTTCATAAAACATCTCGATTTATAATTGATTATTGTATTGAAAATAAAATTTCAATAATTGTAATCGGAAATAATAAAAACTGGAAACAAGGAATTAATATTGGAAGGAGAAATAATCAAAATTTTGTCTTAATACCATTTCATGAATTGATACAACAATTACAATACAAGTCAGAAGAAGTCGGTATTAAAGTTATTGTTACTGAGGAATCCTATACATCTAAATGTAGTTTTTTAGATTTAGAACCTATTAAAAAGCATACTAAATACTTAGGCAGAAGAATTTGTCGTGGTCTTTTTAAAAGTAGTGGTAATAAAATTATTAATGCAGATGTTAACGGTGCATATAATATTTTAAGAAAAGTAGTTCCTAATATTTTTGATGGAATAGAGGGCGTGGTGTTACACCCAATAATTATTAATATTTAATAATTATAAACAAAATTAATTATATTGATAACATATTTAATATATCTATATTTTTTTATACCTTAAAAAAAGTGTTAATAACAATGGTTAAACGTAGGAGTAAATCAATTATAGGAGCTTCGATTGCGTCTCCAGTTAAAGATTTTCTTATTGATAATGCAAAAGTTATTGAGAATAATAATAAAATAACACTTGAGGAATCAATGTTAGATCTTGCACATGCAATTTCATATGGAATTTGTAAAAGTTTATCATCATCACAAATGCAAACGTCTTTTGCTGCTGGGATTTGTCCCCTATCAGGTGGGCCAGTTGGTAATTTAATTTTTGCTCAAATAAAGGTTAATACAATTGAATCTTAATATATTTATTAAATTGGCAAAACAAATTGAATTTAAGCCAAAAAAACATCAAATTGAAAGTAAGAGTAAATCTCAGAAAACTGATGCAATACTATTTTATCATGGAATGGGAACTGGTAAAACTTTATCATCAATTTATAGCAGCAAAGGTAAAACTAATGTTGTAGTTCCTGCTGCTTTAAGAAAAAACTACGAAAATACCTTAAAAAATTTTGATATAGGAAATTCAAAAAAATTTAATGTAATAAGCTATAATAAAGCTACTCGGTATGGAATTAAGCCAAAAAATACTTTAATTGTAGATGAAATACAACGAATAGGTAATCCAACATCTGCAAGATCTTCAGCAATTCTTGAAGCTGCAAAAACTCATAAAAAAAGAATTGCTCTTACAGGAACACCAGCTTCAAATCATCCATATGAACTTGCTACAGTTATGAGATTTTTATCTCCTAAATCAAAAGAAATACCTCTAAATCCAACTGAATTCAATAAAAAATTTTTATCAGAAAAAAAAATTAAAATACCTTTTTGGAAAAGACTTATTGGAATAGAACCAGGCACTGAATATGATATAAAAAATGAAGATTTAATAAAGAAAGTTATAAAAGGAAAGGTTCATTATCATAAAGGTGGGACGAAAAATTTCCCAAAAAGAATAGATGAAGTTGAAAAAATTGAAATGGATAATGAACAAACTAAATATTATAAATTTGTTACTGGTAAAGCAAATCCAATGCTTGCATTAAAAATTAGAATGAATATGCCATTATCTAAAAAAGAATCTTCTCAATTAAATGCATTTATGACTGCTGCAAGACAGGTATCGAATACAGCTGGGCCATATGGTGGAAAAACAATTTCTCCTAAAATTCAAAAAGCTGTAGAAGATATTAAAGAAATGAAAGGTAAGGATAAAAACTTTCGTAGTGTTTTATATTCAAATTATCATTCTGGAGGGCTTGAACCAGTTGAAAAATTATTATCAAAATCAAATATTAAATTTGATAAATTTACCGGTAAAATGAACGACGAACAAAAAGATAGAGTTATAAAAAAATATAATAACGGTGAAATTGACACTCTTCTTCTTTCGGGAGCTGGTGCTGAAGGAATAAGTTTAAATGGTACTAAATTAATGCAAATACTTGAACCTCATTGGAATAAAAATAAAATAGAACAAGTAATTGCCAGAGGTATTCGATTTAAATCTCATGATCATTTACCTGAAAAAGAAAGGGTAGTTAGAGTTAAAAAATACCAATCAATATTGCCTAAAACTATAGTTCAAGATTTATTAGGCAAACAATGTGATACATCTTCTGATGAATATCTTGATGAATTATCAGAAAAAAAAGATAAGTTGTTAATTAAGTTTTTAAATATATTTAAAGAAGAAGGCTCTAAATGAGAAGGAGATGCAAGTCAGCACTCGGGAATTATTTAGCTCCTTTGATTTATAAGTTTTTGTTAGATAATGCAAAAACTGTTAAAAATGATAGTAATATAACTATTGGGATGTCTATGGAAGATTTAGCACATGCTATTGAATTTGGTTGGTCAAAAGCTTGGAGTTCTCCAATTATGCAATCAGCTTTTTCTGTTGGCATAGCTCCTGCACCAGTTGCGCCATCTACGGTTACTGCTGGTGGTCCAATAGGAACTATTATTTATAATGTCTTAAAATTGCAGTGTATTGAATAAGAAATTTAAACGGAGGTAAGTAATGATATTATTAGACAATGTAATAAAAAAACCTGAATTTATTAAGGAAGCAGATTTAAAGCTTTCAAAGGAAATCAGTAAATGGCAAGATGAAATACTTGATAAATTCTATGAAGATGTTCCTTATCTTCCGAAGGAATATGGTGTTGAGTTAAGTATTGGAAATGTTGACGCTAAAGGATATGCCGAAGGTGCTGTGGTCGTTTGGAATAGAGATATTGCAATAAATTTTCCTATTATTATTCGTAATTATATCTTATCACCGTTTGATATTTTTAGAACTAAGGAAGACGGTGAAAATGAATATCAACCTGCAGATGAAGATAGAATTTTAAATGAACTTGCAAATAATATACTTGGGGTTCCTTCTAAATATTATCCATATAGAACCGATGTTGAAGATTTGAAATCTCCAGGTGGAGTGCAGCCTAAGAGAGCAATTTATGTCGATACTGGATCTACAGAATTTATTAAAAGAAGTTCTCTAATTGATATTGATGATTTTAATAATTTTAAAAATGAACTTAGTAATGAAAGTATCAAAGTTGCTTTTCTTGAAAATACTGGTGATGTTTTAAAAACATTATATAGAGAGTATGATAGAATTGCTCGTAAGAAAAAGGAACCGATAAATACTGTAATAAATTTAACTAATAGTATAGTAAGAAAAGAAATAAATACTATTATTGAAGATAATTCAATGGATCCAGGAAATTATCAGCCACTTGAAGCTGGTTCTGGAAAAATTGTAACACTTCGTAGTAAAGTGCTTCCAAGTGTTAGAGATTTTATTGAAAATGATCCTCATAGTTTGGCAATATTACATTTTGCAAAAGTAGGCTCTCCTGTTCATGGTATATTATTAAATTGTTATAATATAAGTTCACTTAATAGTAAAGTTCTATATTGTAATGATGAGAGTTATAGTGATGATAGTGGTCCAGATAAGGAAATTTTTATATCACTTGATGGTAAAGTATATTCAAGTTCATATTTTTCAGCAAGAAATATTTCTTATTTTGGGAAAGAATTAAATAAATCATTTATTAGCGGATTGAAATTAATTTCAGAAAATACTACTGATGATTTTGCATATGTTACTATGGATAACCGTGAAGACGGTTCAGATTTTTATCATCCTCCAATAAAAGAATTTGATGGTGGAAAAATGAATAGACTTCGTAATAGAGGTGTAAAATCTGTTAATTCGTATGATATTAATTTAATTGTAATTTGTAAAAATAGAAATGGCGAATATTCAGCATTTAGGTCTACCGGGCCATTTAAAACACAAATTGTGAATGGTATCAAAGTATATAATAATGACGAAGTATGCTTTGTGCCAACTAAGGGAATAAAGGCCATTAGTCAAGTTGATAAAATTGATGGGTTAACTTTTGATCTTGCAGTTCCAGATAATTTAAAAATATTTGTTGTACCATTTGATACAATATTTATCAATACTTCAAGAATGATTAAAAGAAATCCATCTGATTTCTTAAGGCCAGAATACAAAATTAGAGAAGCTATAAATAGAGTAAAGACAGCTGAATTATCTGTAAATGGTGATGGATTTATTATTAAATCAGAATGTTTTGAACCAATTAAAAAGCTTGCTGGTATAGGTGATAATTTTAGGCTTAATGTAGAAAGTACAATTGAATGTTTAAATATAATGGGTGTTAAAAAAGAAGCTGCTAAAAAAGCAATGAAATATGTAATTGCAAAAACAGCTTCAAGAAATTATGAACCTGTTACATTAATTGGAGTTCATAATGATTATATTAGTGGTACTCCACTTAAAAAAATTTCAAATTTATCTGAATATGGTAAAACAATTGAACAATATGTAAATGAATGCCTGAAGTTTAATACGGTGAAAATTGCTTCATTATTAAATGACCCGGAATCTGTTGAGAATATTTTAAATATTAATTTCATTACTAAAGAAAATCTAAATAATTTTGTAGATTCAATTGAGGAATTTGAAAGTGTTCGAGAGAAACTTGCAAAAATGTTGCAATCATCGAGAATGGGATTAAAAGATATAAATGAAGAGGCAACCAAAAAAGCTATGGAAACCCTTGGTACATGTGTAGAAAATCTTAGAGCAGTTAAAGGCGCTCTGGGTAAATAAACAATTCTCCTATATTGTTGGTAATGCCTAAAAAAAAGGGGCGGTTTAAAATCCCGCCCTTTTTGATTTAATAATTTAATTTAGGTGAATTTTTGAAATATCTTTTAATTGTTTCAAACATATCATTTCCTTCAGAATTTACGTCTTTAACAATTATATTATATTCTTTGTCTGCAAGAATATTTCCTTGGAATGAGCTTCTTGGAGTCCAACAATATTGAATATTAAATCCAATATTTTTTAATTGATTTTCTGTTTTAATAAAAAGCTTCCATAAATCAATATTTTTAATTCCACCTTTTTTCTTGAATCTTTTTGCTCTCCATTTTGTAAGATAAGAGTTTATACATTGTATACAATAATTTGAATCAGAAACAATAAGTATTTTTTTTTCATCACAAGATATATGCAAGCCTTTTTTTATAATAGATCTCAGTGACGAAATTATACCCATTAATTCCATTTGATTATTAGTAACTTGTTCAAATTTATCACTGCATAATTTAGTTAAATTACTTTCTTCAGCGTACAAAGAATTCATATTATAAAAAGATGCATATCCACCATATCCACTATTTCTCTTGTTTCCTTTAGCCCCACCATCTGGCCAAATCATAATCCCTTTAAAGTCTTTAAATTTTTCTGGTTCAAATTTATAACTACATAATTTCATTATATTTTTCTCCGCTTCCCTTACTTGTTTAATGTGTTTTTCTGCTTTTTTTGGATTTATTTGGGCAAAATAGTTCCACCATCCTGCGATGGATTTGAATTCGCCAAGATCATATATTGGATTGATATCAATACCTTCTTTATGACAACCAAATATTGCTCGATGTAATATTGCTCTTTTTAATTTATACAATTGTTTGTTAATATTCGGATGTTCATTAATATTTATACCGAGGCAAGTCATTCTTCTACTATTACCAACAGCATTATATTTGTCATAATTAACATTAAAACCAAAATTCTTTATTTTTTTAAATATAAATGGCTTAAATAGTCTATCAAGCTCTTTTTTTCCATATTTGTCAGAAACAACAAATACATTGTCGGAATATCTGGCAGCTCGAAGTTCATGCTTTTCAGCAAATTTAATAAGCGATTTATCAAATCCTTTCATAACAATATTTGAGATAACTGGAGAAGTTGGGAATCCTTGACACAATCTCTCGTCGAGAGTTGTAAGTTCAGCGATAACTCTGAACAACGAAATATAATTTGGATTATCATCTCTCCATTTTTTAGAAAAAAAGTAAAGAACTTCTGGACATGTAATTTTTTCATAATTTTTATTTTTTACATATTCTCTATTCTTATATAAATTTGATGTACATCCACCTTCACAAAATCTTCCATAGTAAGCACATTGTTTGCACATGTATTTATTTCCATATAAACAATTGAGTATATTTTTGATTTTTATACTTGGAAAGAAATCTTTAAAATCAGCCTCTGCCTTAGATTTTGCTCTACATAAAGCCTTTGCAACATCAATACCACTTACTTTTTTTACATAACCAAAAGCAATATTAGATGGTTTATATGAATTAAATACCCTGGTTTTAATCCAGTTTAAAGTTCTTTTGTATTGTCCTATTGGAGCAATAATATTTCTTTTCTCTCCATTACTTTTTTTAATTTGAAATTGACTGATATATTTTTTCTTATTATGAATAAGATCAAATATAATAGGAAAAGTACATCCAATTATTTTTTCGATATTGAAAATAAATTTATAATTACTTTCAGAATCAAAATCTCTTTCTATTGCTGTTGGTTGTTCTACAACTTTGTTATCCTCTATAACTGCTGTTGACATAAATTCCTACTCACTTTCTTTTTGATTATTATTTTTTAATACAATCTTTTCTCTGGCATCTTCGATATTATTCGCTGAGCCTTTTTTTACCATTTCTTTTGCTTTTTGTTCTATTGGGTCTTGTTTATCAACACCATATTTTTCTATAGTCATAGGATTCTCCAATCTTTATTAGTTAAAAAAAAATCCCCGTTTTTTTAAAAAAAACGAGAATTATTATCTATACTTTAATTATTCCAAAAAAAATAATGTTATAACAATTATATAATGGGCACTCTGCACATAATCGTATTTTTACAGAAATGTCTTAATTTTTATGCTTTTCCAGCAACATATCCTACAGCACCTGCACCAGCACCAATACCATATAATTTTTTATTCTTAGCAAAATGTTTATAAGGCCCAGGAATATTTTTAATAAGGCTTGCTTTGGTAGCTTTGGCTTGATTTTTAATAACACTTTTTGCCATTGTTCTTGATCCACCACCTCTGGCAAGTGCGTTTAGTGAGGTACCAATATTTTTAATTGTTTTTATAATGCCTGCTTTCGCAGCTGTTTTAGCTGCACATAATTGCAAATCATCAAAATCTCCTACATTATATCCAGTATCACCAATTGGTTGAGATTGTATTTCAGCAACTTTTTCAAGATTTTCATTAGTTATATCAGGATTAATAGTTGCTTCAATAAAATGAATTGCATGTCCATTTGCAATTTTGTTGAGAGCAATTTCATCAATAATATTATCTCTAAGTTCTTCAGCTTGTTTTTGCTGTAATCCAAGTTGATATGCACGTTGAGCAATCAATTTGTTTTCAGCTTGATTATATTGATTGAATTTTTCGGCAATTTCTTTTTTACCTTTTTTTTTGCCTACACCATAAGCGATTAAACCAGTTAATCCCCCACCTCCTGCAATAAGCGCAGGTTTTTTTATTACATTAAATAAATTAAAAGGTAAAGCTGCTGTTTTAGTTCCATTAATAGTATTCATTGAGTTCATAAATTTCCTCCATTTTATGAAAATATTTATATTATACTTATAATATAAAGGATTAAATTAATATGTTACCATTTAAAAAATATATTATTTCTATGTTTTTTCTCGGAAAAAATATTCAGGAAATTTTAAATTCTATAAAATCTTATGATTTCTATATTGAAAATCATGAAATATTAGAATGTGTAAATGAATATAAAGATATTCTTCCTCCAACCATAAAAGATCTTCTTGAGAATAAAGCTGCTATAAATCCAGAAAATAAAAATTTCATTCCATGGCTAAAATACTTTAAAATTGAACAATATTATAATTATATGTATCATGAGGGTAAAAACGAACAATTTACTCCATTATATTATAAATGGTGTAAAGATGCAATGTGGATAATTAATCATGAAAATGTTAGAAATATTGTTAATATATTTTTATTTAATAAAGAAGAATATCAATCTATTGAAAGAATTATAAAATTTAAATACAATAAAAAAGTTTCACAAAGTGCAATAGAATTATATAATAAAATATTCTGGGATTGTGTACCAATTACAGCACATGAAGCTGTGCTTAGATATAAACCATTTCAAGATACGGTACTAATAATTAAAAGACTTGAAAATGGATATAATGATGAAGAATGTATTATTGAAAAATATAGAGAAAATTACGATGGTGTATCTGGAAACATACTTGAAAAAGATATAGATTGGATTAAATGGAAAATAGGTGTAAAAAATATTGAACCACCTACGACACAAAATTTTTTGAACAAAGTTAAACTTGATTCTTCAATGTTATATGATGAAGTTATGAAAACAAACGATGTTCGAGAAGTTAAAGTCATAGGAAATAAAGTGAAGATTTCCAAAGATTCTGATGGTAATATTAATTCAGAACTTTATGATGAAGGAGAAGTAACACATAAAAACTTAATTGAACACAAAATAAATAACATAAAAAAATGTGTTGATTTATATATAAAAGCAGAAGATCATATGCCTAAAGAAGGCTCAAATTCAACTAAAAGATTTTTTGAGCATCTTAAGAAAGTTGAACTTAAATATACTGCTGATTATGATGCAAAAATTATTAGTCTTGAGAATAACCCTGAAGCTTTTGAAGATTTTCTTAAAGCAACAGGTGGGGGAGAAGAAGGAGAAATTTAAATGTTTTACAAAAGATTATTAGAAAAAATTGCCAGAACCGGTGAAAAGACAATTTATACTGCAAATGAATTAAGTTATGGAGATGTTCAAGAAGAGCCTGGCCAAACTCAACCTGGAAAATCTCATTTTTCTAAAAATGATATTGAAGTAGATAAAAGGCCACTTGGAGATTTTATATCTTATCCTAACGCCCATGATAATTCTAAAAATAAACCACAGTCGTGGACCGATCCATATTTAAGATATATGGACATTTTATAAAAGAGAAATAAATTGATATTAACTTCCGATTTTATACAAAGTGGTATCTTTCAACTTAATGGAGATACTTTAAAATTACCACGAGATAGAATGAAGCATCTTTATCCTATATATAATGAACCATCAAATATTAAATTATTTAAATTTGCAAGACAAACTCATAAAAGTACAACAATTGGATATCATTTATTAATTCCAGTATTGAAATATCAGAATTTTCATTGTCTCTATATAGCACCAACTGGTAATCAAGTCTCTGTATTTAGTACAGATAAACTTGATGGTGCAATTAAAAGCTCTCCATTAATATGTGAACACTATGTCACTTCAAAGCAAAAGGCCCAAATAAGCTATAAAGAATTTAGTAATAATTCAAAAATATATCTACGTTCATGTTATAGAACCCCAGATAGTTCTCGTGGCATTTCTGCTGACTTTATTTGCTTTGATGAGTTTCAAGATTTAATATCTGAACATATTCCTGTACTTGAACAATGCATGTCTCATAGTTTAGCCCATTATGATTACCTTTCTCTTTCAGTTCCTAATTTGCCGTTACATCTTTTTAATAGCAGAATTTATGCTGGTACTCCGAAAACAAAAGAAGGTGTAATGGAGAAGTATTATGATAAAATGGAGCAACGTGAGTTTCTTATACAGTGTAAACATTGCGGTACAATTAAATCAGGTGGAAGATGGAATTATATAGATATAAAAAATGTTGGAAAAGAACAATTAATATGCAGATATTGTGGTAAACCAATTTGGTATGAACATGGTATATGGTTTAAGATTCAAGATGCATATAAGCCTGGTATGGGTATTGCGTATAGATTACCTCAAATAATTTTACCATGGATAAATAATAGAAAAAGACAAGAAAATTGGAAAATTAATGTAATAACTCCTCGAGAGATTTATACTACTGAAAAATATTATAATGAGATTCTCGCACTCCCATACTCTGCTGGTAGGCATCCAATTACTGAACAAATGCTTCGTGTTTGTTGCAATAATCATGGTGAATCTTATAACATGATAAAGCCTAACGAAGCTGTTAATAATAAATTTATGAGAGATGCTGATATAATAACAGCTGGTATAGATTGGGGAAAAGGAGATACTTGTAGAGGTACTTCATATTCAGCTTTGACTATTGGAATGTTTAAATATGGGAGATTTTATACGTTGTATCAAAAAAGATATACTGGTGCAGAATCTGAGGCTACATGGCAAATTAAAGATATGCTTCGTACTATAAGATTATTTGGATGTCATCTTACAATAGCAGATACTGGAGATGGCAGAACAAGTAACGCTATAATGGTTAATGAACTTACTACAAGAAAATTTGCTGAAGTATATGAGCATGGGACTATTAAACAAAAAATTAAATGGGATTCAGAAACTGGAAAATATATTTTTAATAGAACTCAAATTATGACTGATTATATTATGGGTCTAAAAAGACAACAATCAATTTTTTATAATTGGAATGAATTTAAAGAATTTTCTGATGATTATACTGGTATTTTTTCAGAATATTCAGAGCGAACTCGTTTAACTAAATATGATCATTTAGTTCCTGATGATACATTTCATTCGTGGATGTTCGCTCAATTAGCGGCTTATATTAAAGTTGGTAAATATAGAAAATTTTTAATTGGAGGGATGTAAAATGCCATTTAAAAGTAAAAAACAGCATAGATACTTTAGATATATGGAATCTAAAGGTGAAATTCCAAAAGGAACATCTAATGAATGGATGGATAAAACTAAAGATTATTCCAATTTGCCTGAGAAAAAAGCTTCTTTTTATAAAAGATTATTAAGTAAGATAGCTTTAAGAAATGAAGTATTACCATCAGGACCACCATTAAAACAAATATATTCACAAAAAGAAAGACTTGATGAAATTAATAATAAAAAAAGAATGGGATTGACTCCTGTAGAATATAGGAATTTAAGAAAAAATAAATTTTAATTTTTTTTTATGTATTAGATTTTTACTCCTGGAGGTAGAATGATTCCACTTTGAGTTTTTCTAATTTTTCTAAAATGTTCCTTAGCATCAAAATCAAGTACAGTTCTTACTTGAGCTGTATTTTTCCCTTTATTATTTTTTGTAGTATTTGCTATGCCTTGCATTGTTTCATCTCTTAATTGTTCATATTTACGTATTGAAAATTTACATTTATCAGGAATATCTTCTGCTTTCATAAATTCATTTATAAGAAATCTACTTACAATTTTATAATGATCTGCAGATAGTCTATTTTGTGGTACCATTTTTTCATCCATTGCAACTACAAACATTTCTGTAAGAAAAAATTTAAATGAAATCTCAAGAAACTCAACGGGGTCTTGATCTGGTGTTATTTTTTTCATACTTTTTTCAATTTTTTTATGAAGAGGCTCATCTTGATTTAGTAACATTAAAATTCCTTATATTTTTATTGTTTTAAAAAAAAAGTAATAAAATATAATTTTATCAACAAAAAATATTTATATTTAATTATATGATAAAACAAGCATTTTACAAGAGAATTTTAAAAAAAATAAAATTTTCGAAAGAACTTAGTAAAGCTACTAAAGAACTTTTATATGGTGTTGGCGGTGGTACAGCTATTACTGCTTTAATAGGCGGTAGTATATTAGCTCAACATAGTGCAACTCGTGATAGACTTCTTCCAAAAGGAATGCTTCAATGAATATAACCAAAGATAATATAATTCAAATAATAAATAATTTAGCAGCAAAAATTGCAAATGAATATATTGATAATGGTATATCTCCTGAAATAACTATAACATCATTAATTGCAGATAGTAAAATCGATAATGAAGAAATATTATCAAGGATATGTGAAAAAGCAAATCAAAATATATATATTTCTATTTTTAATAGTACTGAGTCTCGTGGAGATATAAAATTTCCACTATCTAAAAAAGAAGATTTTATTCATTATTTTAAAAAGGTGGATCCTGTGTATAGTACAACTCCTAAAGATTATAAAGAATATTGTTTTACAATAAAGACAGCATCTCCTAAAAAAACAATTTATGACAAACTCGATGCTATAAATGATGTTATAAATATGAGAAATAAACTTGCTCATTTTGTTAAAAAAGTAGAATCAATGTGTTATGATGAAAATAATATTCAGCAAAAATGTGTACAAGAATTTGAAAAAATTGCAAATGAACTTATTCAATCAAATCAATCAATAGTTGATTATGCCAAATTATCAGATAAGGTTATCGAAAATACAACTGATTTAAACCCATTTCTATTTAATGAAAAAATAGCAAGTATTGCTGATTCAATTTCAAAAAGAAGCATTAGTGTTAATACTAAATTAACAAAATTAGCTTTTTTGACCCCAAATCCAAATAATGAGATATATAAAACCCCAGTTAAATATATTAATTCATTAGCTAAAGTTGCTGCATTATCTGAAATTGGATTAGCAGTATTAAATAGAATTAATATATTAGATTTGGTATTAAATAATGAAAATACAAATTAGCGAGCATTTTGACTTTAAAAAATTTGCGAAGATGTCTTCTTCTGTAAGCTTCGGTAGTGGCAGCAGGAGTACATATTCAAATAAAGGGTATGGAACTGGATATCGTGCTACACGAACTGCTGTAAATGATTCAATGATAGGTAGTCAAATTACTAAAGGCCTTACAACAAAATTACCAAATTCTGAAAATGTTTATGGGAAAAATAACTCAGGAATGGGAAAAAAGATTCCAATAAATTCTACTATGCTTAAACAAAGAGCTGGTGATGTATCAATTAAAAATTCTCCTTCAACATCAATGTCAGCAAATAGACATATTAGTACTATATCAAACCAAGGTAAACTTTATAAGCAAGCCGCAATTGGAGCAGCCATAGGTACTGGTTTAAGATTTTTAGGTAGATTTCTTGCAAAAAGAATGGTTGGTGCTAAAGGAATAACTAAATTAAGAAGAGTTGCTATTAAAGGTTTATCTGGTTCTAAAATAAGTAGAGGTGTATTAAATAGAACTACCATACTTGATAAAATGTATAGAGCTGGTAAATTAAATCCTTCAAAAACATATAGTCTTGGGGGCGGAGCAAGAGTTGGTTATAAATCAATAGGTACAATGTCAAAATCTATTAATACTCCAGCTCAGGCTTTAATAAATAGAGCTGCTAAAAGAAAAGCGTTAAAATGGGGAGTAATGGGTGGAACAGGATATGGAATTTATCGAGGTGCAAAATTTATAAAAGGAACGCATACTCCATATAATCCTAATTTCAATTACAATCGATATATTCGTGAAAATGTAATTTCTGGAAGAATAGATCCTCGTGAACTACATCCAAATACAATAAGAAGTGTTATGATGAAACAAGGTTCTTTTGATAAAAATAGTTCTATGAATAAAGAGGCAATTATTTCAACCTTAGTTAAAAGAACATTGCCAACAGCAGCATGGGCAGCTTTATTATTCCCTGGAACTCATGCTGTATATAAGAAAAAAGCTATTTTAACTGGTATTAAAAATATTGCTGCACCAAGTATGCTAAGTATGAAAGGTAATATTGCAAAATTTTAAACGGAGATAAATATGGAGAAAACAAATACAATTCTTACAAAAGAAGCTAAAGAAAAATTAGCTGGCTTTTTTTCTGGTATCTCAAGAATAGCTACTGATGCTACTAAGTACCTTAGGCCGCTTAATCCTAAACCAGGAAGGCCATCACTTGAAGGTATTGGTAAATTTATAAGTAAACATAAAATACTTACTCTTGGTGCTGGTGCTTTTGCTATTGGAGCTGGCGATGTTGTCAAAGAAGTAATTATAGATCCTGCAAAATTAAAAGTAGAACAAATTAATGCTTTTAAAAAAATGGAAGAAAAAGTACCATCATTAAAAGGAATTGACCCAGAAAAGAAAAGAGAATATTTTAAAATTATTTCTTTATATTCTCCTTCATTAAGTCGTAATCCTTATGTTGCAGGGAACCTTGTTAATAAATTTAATGAATATGGCGGTCCTGATCATAAAATTGTTCAAGACATAATTAAAATGGAAAAAGATTTCGAAGGTAGAAATAAAGGTAGTATTGATAAAATGATTGGTCGTGCTGGTGCTATTCTTACTGGTATTTCTTAAAGGATAATATAATGTTTAAAGAAGCTGCATGGAAAAAAATATTAAAAGCAATGTATAGACATCCGTACATTACTTTTGGAAGTATTGCTATTCCAATTGCTACTTTTAAAGCTGTTACTGGTACTGCCGATGCAATACATGATACATATGATGTTGCCTCACAACATAGTCAAAAAAAAATACTCGAAAATCAATTAAAAGTGTTAGAAAGAATTGCTTCAAAACCAGATTTAAAAACAAATGAAAGAGAAAATACAAATTTTAAAAATATACATAATACATCATATCTTATCCCTAAAAAATTAATTAAAAGAGAGGTAAGGTACTATTAATGATAAAATATCATGATATAAATACTTTTAGCAATGATGGTGAACAGCTTATTATTCCGGCATCTGATATTGTATCCTCACAAAGTAAAATTTCAACAACTTACTCTCCTGAAATACAGGAATTCATTTCTAATATTGAAAAAAGAGATGATAGATTTTATGCTGTAATAAATGCTCTTGGATCATATGAAAGATGGGGATGTAATTCTAATGGTGACGCATTTCCTAAAGCGGCATTATCACATCATGTTGATACATTCACTGGTAAACCTTTACTTGATTATGGTTATAAATCATTTGAACATTATGCAAAATATTTCAGACATCATAATAACAAACCAAGTTCACCAAGTTATGGTGAAGTTCTTTTTAGTTATTGGAATCCATTTCTTGAAAGAGTAGAACTTGTTATTGCTATGGATGCATTCAAAGAAAGTAAATGGATTAAAATAATAAAAAATGGTGGAAATATAAGCGTATCAATGGGTTGTTTTACAGACCCTAATTATCCTATTTTAGTAAAAGATAAAGGATATATTAATATATCTGACGTAAAAGAAGGTGATTATGTTTTATCCCATAAAGGTAACTGGAAAAAAGTCACAGAAATAATGAGACACAAATATACTGGCGAGATACATAAATTAGATATAAAAGGATTACCTTTTCCAATAGAACTAACTGATAATCATCCAATGATGGCAAAAAGTTTTAAAATGGAATCAAATAATAAAGATAGACCATATTTAACTCCAGAACAATTTGAAAAAGTTGAATTTGATTGGATCCATACTGGATGTCTTGAAAAAGGTGATCATATACAATATATTGAAACTAAATATAATACAAATGAATATACAGCAATAGGCGATGAAGATTTGGCAAGAATAATGGGTTTTTATTTAGCTGAAGGTAGTATACAATATTGCAAAGAAAATATAAATACAACATATTTCACATGCAATATTGATGATGAAATGGTTAGAATAATACCTAAAATATTAAACAAATCTTTTCCTGATATTAACTGTAGTGTAAAACCAAAAAACAATTCTAAATATTCAGTTACATTAGGAGTGTTTTCATCAAAATTATCAAAATTTTTAAAAAGTTTCATATGGACTGGCGCTCACAAAAAAACTATTCCACCAGAAATTTTTGTATCAAATAGAAATGTTAAACTTGCCTTTCTTGGAGCATGGCTAAGTGGAGATGGATGGCTTGATTCAAAAGGCGCACATTGGTCATCATGTAATAGATCCCTTGTTCTACTTGGTAGAGATTTATTAATGTCATGTGGAATACCATCATCAATATATAAAATAAAACATCCAGCTGGTAGCGGCTTTAGTACTAATGAAACTATTGAGTATACATTAAATATATCTACTATGAATTGTGAGCCATTGACTCCTTATTCAGAAATGAAACTTTCTAAATTACCAGAATTAATAAGTGAAAGAAAAAAGAATGGCAATTCAGCAATAAGAATTAATAGTGATTCTACAAAATCTTATTCTATTAAAGGGATTAATAGTAGGCACGTAGAAGATTTAATGGTATATAATTTAGAAGTTGAAGACGATCATTCTTATACTGCAGCTGGATTAGTTAGTCATAATTGTAGAGTTCCATACGATGTCTGTAATATCTGTGGAAATAAAGCGCCAACTCGGGCACAATATTGTATTCATGCTAAAAAATATTTAAGAAGAATTGTTGGCAAAGATACAGCTGCAAAATGGTCAATAGAAGTTGGTAGAACAATATTACCTGGAACCCAAGTTTGCGTATTAAATACATATCCAATATTTTTTGATTTAAGCAGAGTCCATATTGGGGCAGATAATATCTCTTTTGTACTTGGAAAGGCTGCATCAAACACTTCCTTTGTTTCAGGTTTAGATTTAGCTGAATCATATAATGTAACTGATGAAGATTTTAATGATATATTAAAAGTCGCAAATAATAAAATTGCAAAGAAAAAATGTGCTACAATAATTAAAACAATTCCAGCTTCGAAAATTGATGGTCAAGGTATCATATCTGAAAAAGAAAAGGTAATTAAACGTGTAATTAATACGACAATTAAAAATGAACCACTAATTCCAAATAATATTTTAAATCATATGGCTCAGAATTATAGTATTAAAGATATATTAAATTCAATGTTATCACTTGGCATTCATCCAAAACCAACTGAATTCCAAAGAATTATTATTGTTTCTGGCGGTAATAAGGAACTTGCTGATAAGCTTGAAGAAAATGGAGAGATTTTTCCAAAATCGGAATCATCAATGAGTCCAAGTTTTAATATTTCTACATCATTGGCCAATAATTCATTACAGCAAATATTAAGTAAATTCGCAAAATTAAGATCATGCTATCCTGATTTATTAATACCAAGATTGAATATTAATAAACATTCTGTAAAAACAGCAAGTAAGTCAGTTCCTAAGATTAATGCATTACTTAAAGATATCGGTAAAATGTATTCATCATTAGGAGATAGTGCTAAAAAATCAAAAATAGTACAAGATAGTTTTTTTCCATTAAATTTAATTTTTGGGACTCTTCTTAGTTTAAAATTATTTGGCCCAAAGATTACCAGTGATAGAATATTGGGCGACTTGCCTGCAGAAGATTATGAACATATTTTAAAAGGAAGTAATTTGGCGAATGAAAAGGTGGCAACATTAATTGCCGCTCCAATGATTTATAAGTGTTCTGTGTATGATCAAGATCCAATTTCACTTGAAAATAATTTTATAAATAATAAAATTTTTAATTACGAAATAGAAAAATCCACATTTCCCTGGTAAATAACTATTTTATTTATTAGAGTTATGTAGAAAATTATTAATTAATGTTTTAATCTTTTACGGAGGTTATAGGGATGATAAATAAAAAAGCATCTTTAGACGATTTTTTAAACGACGGAACGGAGAAAACCGCCTCTAAAGCCGTTCCAATAGATACCAAAGGCGATATTCTTCAAAAGCTTGCTGATATAAATTCAGAAATGAATAAAGAAGCTGCTGAAGGTGACAAGCCTGGTGAAGGAACAGTCGCGGTTGAAAATGATACAATTGCTCAACCATCTGCTGAAGTTACAAAACAAACTGATGCCGTTATTGATGAGCAACTTGCTATTGATTCTCCTGGAGCAAATGAAGAGCAAGCAGCTGGTGATAAATCAGTGACTAATACTGGGGCAAAACCTGTTGTGTCTTCTACTGGCGGAGGAGAAATTAAGCCTTCTGCTGATGTAAGTGTTGAACCGGTTTCTGCAGAAGCTGCTAAAAAGCCAACCAATAAAACTGCTACTAAGGATGAGGATTATTCTGATCCAAAAATATGGGCAAAGGTTGCAGCTCGTGAATTAAATACTGAATTAGAAAAAATTGCAAATGAAAAAGAAGTTTTTGAAGCTGCTGTTTTTCTAAAATCTGCAGGATTACTTCAAGGATATAAAATTGATGGTATTGAAAAAACAGCTGGAGTTTTTGAAAATGAAGAAGAAGCTGCTGGAGAAATATTTCAAAAAATGGCTAAGTTTGAAGAACTTTCCAATGATGAAATACTCTGTGCTGCAGAAGTTTACGGCGAGGCTCTTAAAAAGGAATCTGAAGCTCAATACCAAGAACAACTTGAAAAAGAAGCTGCTGAAAGTTTAGAAGCTGAACAACTTGAAAAAGAAGCTGCTGATAGAGTAATAATTGAAAAATTTGCAAGCAATAAAGAAGTTATGAGTGCAGTTGAAATTCTTCAGAAGAATAATTTGCTTCCAGAATAGTAGACGATTATTAATTTTTTTTAAAAAAAAGTAAATTATGGATATTAATATTATAGAAATGGTCTCCAAAGCTTTTGGAGGCCTAATTAAAATTGCCAGCAAGGATAATATAAGCAATGCCGAAGAGCTAATAGCAAAATTATCTAAAGGTGATAAAGTTGGTGGGAATAATGTTATTAATGTTCTCAAAGGTCTTATTAGTGATATTCATGTTTATAACAAAAAAGAAAAAGTAGCTTCTCTGGTTGAGGATATGGTTAATTTCGCTCAAATAGATGAATCTGATGTTGATACAGCTATTGAGAAATTTGCTTCATTAAATGAAGATGAAATAACTCTTGAGAAGAAAGCTCTGCATCTCTCAATCGATAATTATACAAATAAATCTAATTTGTTTACTAAGATTTCAGATTTTTCTGGAAAACAAGGTAAACATTCATTAGATTCTTTTTTAATTTAAAATAAAATGTTAAAAATAAGTGAGGATATATTATGAATTTAAGTCTTATATTTATGCCTACTACAAAACTTCGATATGTGAATGTCGAATCAGTTTTACTTGGCAATCAAAATTTATTATTTCCTGATGGTGGATTTCTTCCTCCATATGATAATGCTGTAGGCGATACAAAAGTTGGTCCTGCGGATCCAACTGATTATGCCGCTGCAAGTATTGAAGCCAATGACAAAGGTCTTGCTCGTCAGATTATGTCAGGAACATCTGAAAGTGTATACGAAAGACATGATCAAGCAATTGGTCGTGTTACTGCCATTACAATGAGAGAAGGTTTCCGTTGGGAGACTCCTCGTTATGCTGATGGTGGAAATGTAGTTGAAGCAATTTCTCCAGTTCCTGGACAAACTTTAATGTTACAGCCTTATCTTGCTGATAATGCAGATAATTGGAAGTTAACTAATGTAGCACAAGGAGCAGACACAACTCGATGGCATTATGCCAAAATTGTTGCAGTTGGAACATCTAAGCTTACAATTGAAGCTGTTGATCCTTTTACAATAGTAGTTCCTGCTGAATAATTCAGTATTGTTATTTTATTAGGAAATTTTATTAATTAATTGAAACAGAAAAATTTAATAAAGGAATAAAAATATGTTTGATAATCCTTTAGTTAGCAATCAAGAATTTTTGAGAAAGATTGCCAGCGAAACTGAAAGACCTGTTGTTGAGCATCAGACTGCTCAATATGTTAAAACTCAGTTACTCGAATCTGCGGTTTCACGGTCTATCATTCCCCAGCAACCTATCTCAACAGTTGATTGTCAGCGTAATGTTAATGATAACAGCTTATATGTTATCCGTGATATTGAACCTGATGCAGCAGCTGTTGGTGTTGACATCTACGGTGAACCTACTGGTAGATATATTCAGGGTTCTCGTGTAATTATACCTATTGTGGACTTTTCCACTCTTCGTTATCAAATTAAAAGACGTGATCTTCGTGCTTATCAGTACAAAATCACAAAGCGTATCGAAGAGAAATCAGTACCTATTTTGGAGGAACTTGAAGATAAATGGTTTCTTAAATTATGTATGGCAGCTGTGTCTACATCTTCTCTTACAGCCAAAAAAGCTACTGGTGGTAATATCCATGCTGATACAGAAGTAAGTGCTCTTAAAATCCCTGCAATCACTAAAGGTGATATGATCATGGGTAAAAATATTCTTTCTGGTGGTATTGCTGGTGGTGATCCTAAAAAGAAAGAAGTTGGTTGTTGTTTAATGACTACAGAAACTTTCAACACTTCTCCATTCATTCCAACTTATGGTGATGATTATGGTAAAGATCGTGTTGAAAATGGTGTTGTTACTGAAACTCTTAATGGTACCCGTATCGTTAAAAGTATCAAATCAAATATCCTCCCTAATGGACATCTTTGGTTTTTTACAACTCCTGATTTTCTTGGTTATAATTTCTCTCTCGGAGATCCAATCTTCGAAATTAAGAGTACATTTGGACTTATTGAATTTCAAACTGATGAATCTGTTGGTATGAATATTAGTAACAGTGCTTCATTAGCATTAAGAACTCTTGCCTTTTCTACTCGTCCAGGTGTTGCATATACTGCTGCTTGGGATGGTACAACTGAGTTATCAAATGCTGATGTGCTTTATGTTGATACTGATGGTGCATTTCCAGTTTCTGATCCTGGGTCTGGTAATGCAGGTTTTAATACATGGAATTTATTGAAATACTACGAAGCTCTTGAAATATAGTTCGATTTCATGTTATTATAAAAAATACTGGGTGTCCTGTGACACCCTTATTTTAATTTTTTTTTATATAGGAGATACAGTTTATGAATGTCACTGTTTATAACATTTCAAATGAGCCAATTAAAGTTAGAAGCGATAGTGAAACAATTCTTCCTGGCAAAACATCAGTTTGTAAAAAACATAGAATCAGAAGTTTTGGTTATATAAAACCTGGATTAATTATTGTTGATGTACCAACATTATTAAGCCTACAAAAAGATAGAGATGGTACATGTCTCGAT
>Ga0136651_10000519_pt1 | contig 21346 bp, 30 predicted proteins | sample Mar14236cmmetaG_FD_94867 | JGI IMG/M metagenome (GOLD analysis project Ga0136651, IMG submission 94867) | Marine hydrothermal vent microbial communities from Guaymas Basin, Gulf of California to study Microbial Dark Matter (Phase II) - Marker... ... | reverse complement strand
TGCTGTCTCTACCCAATCTCCGGGCATATCAAACGTAATATGTTTTGACCCTGTCTTCGTGAACGCCTCTGTACCGTCAGAGATATTCTCTACAGACGCCCACTCACTCCCGTTCCAATACTCGTATTCTAATGTGAAATTTAGAACTGCAGCAGACCCTATAATGATTTTGAGTTTATTATTTGGGATATCTGAGCCGAAATATATAGCATCGTTCTCACCTTCTAAATCGCTGGGGGGGAGAGTGACATCATTTTCGGTAGGATTGTTTATAGCGTCAGTCAAATCAGTGAAGGTTCCAGCGTCATAATCATAAAAAAAACAACGGCCTATTCCCACATCCGAACTGACTGAACTGTTATGACATTTTGCACGCATAAACATTTGGTAATCCCCGAGAGGTAGAGAAAAAGCCGACTGGTAAACGCCGTTAAAAAATATATCCTCTGTGTTAACTAATTCAATGACTTTTCCCTGAAACCCATTATCGTCTGCAACCTCTTCAGAATCGTACATACAACGGATGTCTGTAGCCGTTCTTACCTGCCCGAGTGATTTCCCTCTCGCAATCATACCAAGAGTGTAATTATCTACTTGAGGGACGCCAGTAGCCTCTACAGGTGAGACTGATGAAATCGCTACATAAGTCGCGATATCGCGGTCGAAAAAGACCCATAGAATATCGTTATCGCTTTGTAGCAGGTAATATAATTTCTGCTCTTGCTCCAACAAGTCCTTTTCGAGAAACCCGCGAAAGCTTATTGTTATCGCTTCAATCTCCTCTGATATAGTTTTAGGGTAAAACGAGTCGAAAGAATGAAAAGTACCGACTTTCCGTGTCTTGGGGCGTGCTACATTGCTGTAGTTAGGAATTGCGGCTTCTATATTCTCCGCTATGTCCGTCAGCACCATCTTGGTCTTTATTTCTTCTATTTCCTCGAATTCAAATACGTAGGGGAAACCCATTTTTCTTTTCCTTTAGATCACAGGTATATCTAATTCCATATTGTTATAAAAATCAATGAAAACACACGAATCCCTAATGTTTGTTTGGCCATACATTTTTATTTCTAAAAACAACTTTTGACGTTGTATTATTTTTTTTGTATTTACAGAGAAAAAGAACGCCCTCGAATATATGCCAAAACAATGTTTATCTTCCACTGAAGTACCACCTAAAAAACTCTCCAACCCTTTTTCGTCTGTAGTTTTAAGCGATATTTCATGACGATTAATACCTATAGTAGAAAAGCCTTCCCCGCCGCGAAGACCATATTTAAAATTACCTATTATGTGTCCATCAATAATGGTAATAGGTTTTGGTAGTGTGGGAAAAAAAATTCTTGTTGTATTTAACAAAGTATAGGGGGGGTTATAAAAGTAACATTCTTTGTATATCTCTTTTTTTTCGCATAACATTGCATCATCAGGAATCTTAACACGCTGGTCATAAAACACAGGGACCGCATTAAGACATGACCCAAAAGAGTCAGCAAAACAATATGTCTTGTATTTCAAACGCAAACGCATATTTGACATTTTTTATCTCTTCGCTCCGTTAATACAACCCCCAGGCGTCTTTCACGCCTCGCTCTGCCGCTTCGGCAACTGCTTTTTGCGTCATCTCCATATCCGAATAATTGTGAATAGTGGCGTCGATAGTGAGATTTATAGGAGGTTTTGTAGTCGTTCCGCCTGCTCTTGAACCCGCCCCGCGTTCCTCTTTACCACTGCTGCTGCTTTCTCCTTCTCCTGTCACTACAGCAGGGACTTTCCCCCCGTCCTTACCAGCAGAGGGGACAGGCATTTTAGCACCAGGGTGCCCTCCTTTTTCGATATAAGTTGTAATAACTTTGCGAGAGATGGGGTTCTCTTCCATATAATCCTTCATCCTATTCCATTCTTTAATACCTTTTGTCGCCTCCGCTTCTTCTATTGCAGCACGAGTATTCGCTAATTGTTGTCTCAAATCGCCCTCTTTATTTACCCATTCTTCGTATTTCGTTTTTTCATCTTCTAATTTCCCTTTTAAACTCTCCAAATCGGAAACATCGTATTCTTGTAATATCCTGCTCTTCTCTGCTCTTGCATCTCCAGCCTCTTTTTCAATATCTTCTAATCTTTTTTTCGCATCTTCGAGTTGGTCAATTGCGTCTCTTCTTCGAAGGTCAGCACGCAACGCCTCGTCTGACTTTGCTCCGTATTTTGATACTGCCTCTTGATATGCCTCCTCGGCGTCTTTCACCGCCCATTGTGCGTGTTCAATAGAACGCTCTTGGTCTTCTACATTCTCTGCTTCACCACTCAAGACCTTCAGAGCCCGCGCCAATTCGTCATAAGCACTCGTAAGTTCCCCGACTTTATCTTTAGACGCGCCGATTTCGTCTTGTACACGAGCTAACTCTTCGGTTGCGTATTTCGAATCACGCAACAAGGATTCGTACTCCGATATAGGAGCATAAGTAGATTCCATAGAACTTTTAAAATCAGCCATCCCAGAATCCGAGATATTAAACGCGCTTGTAAGCCGCGATAACATTGCTGCAGCCTCGCCTATTCCTTCGCTTGTTTTTTTGCTCTTCTCATCAAGTTCTGCAATTTCAGCGGCGAATTCCCTCGTCGCTTCGGATGCAGGATCTAACTCTTCTTTATCCCTCTTCAGCCACCCGTGAATCTTCTTTAACCCGAATATCACTGCACCTATAGGTCCGAGAAGGAATAATAGTTTATCGCCGAACTTCTCGACGAAACTTTGTGCTAAACCGATACCAGGTGCGAGTTTGTCCTTAAACCAACCTACAAGTCTATGCACCCCTGACGAAAGGATGTCTACAGTTTTCGTCACCACGCCGAATTTCTTTTCTAGCACTACAAGAGCCCCTCCTACAGCAGCGATGCCTACAACAAAAAGACCGAGTGGGCTGGCGAGGAATGCTGCTGTGCTAGCCCAAATACTCGCTGTAAGTGTAGTTCCTGCAGCTGCGGCGGTCATTTGTGCAGCGGAAAAAACAGGGTAAATCGCACTTAAACCCATCAGGATTGGACCGAGACCCATAAAAACTTCACCTGCTTTTAGCCCGACGCCTACAGTAGTTTGGAGAGGTCCAGGCATTTTTTCAATGATTCCCGCGAAAGAAGACATTGCATTAGCAGCGAATAAAGTTGCAGGAGCCATTGCACCACCCAATTCAATCCTCGCAGCTTCTAAACGATTGTTTGCAATACCCAATTTTGCAGCCAGCGTGTCCGTTGCGTTTGCATACTCCTCTTCAAGCGAGGTCCCCTCACGGAAGCCGGTCTCAGCATTTTCAAGATTCTCACGAAGCTGGTCAAAATTCGCTGCTAACCCCAGTATTGCTTTCTTACCTGTAGTGTCAAAAAGCTCTGTCGCTACAGCGTCCCGACGTAAAGGGTCTTCAATATTAGCAATCGCTTGTACAATTTGCTCAAGCATAGCCATCGGGTCGTCGCCAAAAGCGCGTTCGAATTCTTCTTTAGTCATTCCTAGCAATCTCGATATATCGTCGGTTTTAGACGCTATTTGTGCAAACGCCCGTGACAGTCGCGTGCCAGAGTCAGAAGCATTCTTACTCATAGAAACTAAAGTCGCACCCATAGCCAGCGCCTCAGAGGATGTAAAACCTAACATCTGTGCGCTAGCACCGAGCGAGGCGGAAAAGTCCATTAAATCCTGTTCTTTCGCTTCTGTTGTATTCCCAAGCACATTAATAGCACTCCCTAATTTTTTGACTTCGGAGATTTGTAAACCGTACACATTGGTCATCTTCGCCATAGCGATGGCAGCATCTTCCTCAGCCATATCAAAAGAAACCGCCATCTCCGAGACGGTTTTTGTAAATTCTAATATATTCTCTTTTCCTGTTATTCCGAGTTGTCCAGCTACACGACCAATATTAGCCAAATTTGCAGCTGATGTAGGGATTTCTTTAGATAATTCGATAAACTCGTCCCGCATCGCGGCGATTTCGGCCTTACTCATTCCAGTAGTCTTCCGGACACCAGCCATCGCAGAGCCCATACGCATAAAACTTTCATTAAGGTTGTCAGCCATTAATTTCGCACCGACGCCTACTCCGGTCATTGCGGTACCTATAGCTATGCCAACGCGTTGGATTCTTTTTGCTCGTTTGGCTGCGGTTTCTAACCCCTCTTGTGTCCTGTCCCGTGCGATAACATCGTATGCTATACTGCCGATCGTGGTTATTACAGCCATTCTTTTTTACTCGAACTTCTTGTTAAAATAATGCGTCCAGAAGACTTTTTCGTCCCACTCTAATTTCTCGCGATATTCTTTCGGCGAATTGAACCCGATAAACCGTAAGTAATCGCCATAGTCCTGCCCCCTTTTATTCCGTGCGAAAAGATTTAATCCCTTCCGCCCTCTTAGACATTTCCTTTAATCTTTTTGCCTCTGCGTCTTTTTGGATATCTACAGCGCGCAACAATAAGGTTTCTAAATCATTGAGTGTGAATTTTGTCTTATTTTTTTCGAACCATTCCACTGTAAGTCTGGGATTGGGTGTAATCTCCTCCAGCTCCGCATAAGCAAGTTGAGTCGCCTTCAATGTCTCGTCAGCATCCCATTTGCTAGGTGGCCCCATTTTTCTTATCTCGGCTTGTATAGGGATTAGCCGTTCCGAGCGTTCCGCTGAAATAGTAGAGTATATCGCAATAGATCCCCCCTTTTCAAGAGGAACTTCCTCTATCGTCTCCTCCGCCCTTTTTTCTAACAGTTCTATTTCCTTATCCCATTTTGCATCGTCTTCGGCAAGTACTTTTTCATACTCGCGAGTTAATCTCGCTTCTAAGTCTGCTTTTTCTATTCTTTTGCGTATATCATCACTGATTCCTTTTTCGGTCATTTACCTTCCCCGTCCCTTTTTTCTCCTCTCTCTTTTTCCTCTTCTGCTCTTCTCTCTTCCTTTAAGGAATCTTCATATTTCTCTATAGCATTCATTATGTCTTGTGCAAACTGTTTAAGAGAGTTTAGTCCGCTGGGTCGTGCTATATATTTATATGAGATATCCCGCGTTTTTACATCTTTCATTTTTTTCTCTTTTTTTACCATAGTGTGTGGGTCTAACTAGCGAACATCACAGTGGATTAATCTCCCCTTCAGCACCTACGAGAACGATCTCCTGGGGGTTCTGCATCTGGAAGTCTACTTCATCAAAGAGACCACTGTTTGCGTCGCTATATGAAAAACTACCCTTTGTCAGGAAACAATGTGGTGCCGTGATTGATATCCCATATTCATCATTCGAAGCAATAGATTCAAGAGTGAATAATGGCGGTCGCCCCACAAGAGTAGTATTAGTACCTCCAATACTCTGCACTTTTAGCTTCCCTGCACTAGCATAATCTAAAGAGGCAACGTGCGTCAGTGTTTTGAAAATCTTTCTTCCCTGCACAGATTCATTAACCCCCAATAAAGGTATCTCGACTGTTTCTTGATCATATTTATCGTTCACATTTGTACCCATCAGAACAACACGCCCCTGATGAGTTATTTGTTCTGTGAGTGCAGTCAATTTAATACGCCGCGTTCCTGCATCTGTATTCTCCATATCTGTCACATTTTCACCACCCAGACCGGGAGCGGTTAGACCACTATGAAGTTCAGTTGTTCCTCCCGACGTATCCGCATCCCCAAGTACTCTAGCGAGTAGTCTTTCGTTCTCCATCGCTCGTTTTATCGTTCCTGTCACATTCATCCCTCCAGGAACAAAATAGTTGCTTTCTTCTCCGCCTTGCTGAAATTCCACAACACTCCGCGGGATTTTAAAATCAACCATAGCCCGTGCTAAAAGAGTGTCATCGATTAGCAAAGCGCACATCACCCCTGTAAATCTAGTCATTTTATCTTGTTTTTTACCTCAATACAAGAAGACAAAAAACATATAATATAATAATACGCCTTATTTTTGAGTAAGAAAGGGTCTAAAAGGTTAATATATACTCAAAAAACAGATTATGAGAGAAAAGTCAAGGAGAGAAAATGTCGGACGAGAGGCATATAAATGAGTATAGAAGGGGAGATGTGATTAAAACAATACCTTTCCCCGAGAGAGAAAGGGGTAATCAAAAAAAAAGCCACCGCGTCCAATTAACCGTCTCGGAAAAAATATATAATATGTTGTTGGAAGAGGCGGAGGAGAGAGAAATGCGACCAACCACACTCGCTGGAATGTTATTATCAGCAGCAATAAAAGGAGAACGAAGGAAGAGAAGAAATGTCTTTAATGATGGTTTTTAATAACGAAGCTCAAGAGTCGACGATTTCATATTCAAAAGCATAATGCAAAGGGATATAATATGCTCCTATTTCGTTGTCAAATAAATCCATCCCCCCACCAACACGCCTCCAAAACCGCGTGTTAGGGACTTCATTCCCGACTAATATCCTGTCTATTCTCTCAGAGAGTTGGACGGTTTGTAGTCGAGAAGAATGCGACCAACAAGTAATGTGGACAATAGGACTGTCCGTTCGAAATTTCCAATAATTGTACCCAGGCTCCTTTGTCGTTTTTCCGGCACCCGCAAGAATAGTAATACTCGGGATCTGTTTAACTTCTTTTATATGTCCTATGAATACGTGCTGCCCGCCCAATATAGTTTGGATTTCCGCATCGTTTTTTAGTGCTGCTTTTATCCCCACGCGAACTGAAGTTATCATTTTATGTGCGGTGTCTCTGTAATTCCTTCTCTATAGATTTACTTAAGAATTCTACAGTCTCTTCTTCTTTCTCTTTAATAGCATCTAAAAGGAAGGGTCGTGCTTGCATCTTTGACGTCCCTTCGTGTATGTATATTGAATAGTTTGTCCCCGCACCGACAACTCCTGTGCATTGATTACCTCGAAACCCTACATCACTCGAAATAGACCTGCGTGTTGCACCAGTCTTGACAGGGCAGTTCTCCTTTGCTTTTTGTTCGATATTTAGAACCGCTTTCCACATCCCCTCTTCTATAGCAGGGGGCATACTAACGGAAAGCGTTCGTAGTTTCTTTTGAAGTTCTTCTAACCTCATTTTATCGGATTTTTATAATACCAGCGATAAAATTGGCGAGAAAAAGCATCAGAGCACCGAGACCCATTATGACTATAGTCATTTTCCCAATCATAAATTGCTGGTTCTGCTCCACTTTGCGTATTCTCTCGCTATGCTCTCGGAAAGTGCGTCTTCCCTCATCGAGCCGTTCGCGAATGTGTTTTACATCGCGCGAGGTTTCTATTATCTTGTCGCGTAGCTCTTGGTCCATTTCTTTTGTTTTTTACTCATATACTGTTGAATTTCTCAGACCGATTTCAAGATGATGTATTTTTGCTTCATCATAAGCCTTTTTCACAAACATTATATCAAAAGTACCAAAAACAGAGGAAACTACACGCTTTGTTATATCGATTGTTTTTTCGGCTGTCATAATTAATAATTTATCGCAATACACATTCTCCCCAGTTTCAATATATTCTCTCCCTTCCGTCTTCTCCCTATGTGTAGAGAAGAATCTACAAGGGAGATTTTGATATCCCTCACAAATAAACCAGCCATATTCAGGCTCTCCTAAAGTATTTTCACCCGTCTTATGCTTGCATAAAATATCGCATTTATGAATCAATAAACTAGCTAAAGTCAAAACCCGTTGCACCCCCGTAATCTAATTGAAATGCATCTGGGAGCGTGGAATCTTCGTGCGATATACCGCCAGCAGTATATTCCTCCTTCCCCCATTTATCTATTATTTCGTAATATCTTTTAAGATATTTCGTTAGGGTCGCTTCATCCTCTGAAAAAAGGGTATATTTGTAATTACTACTGCTAATATCTTCGCTTTTTATGTGTGTCTTTTCTTTAGAAGTCAAGAAAATATGACAAATAAGGTTAGCCCACGCTTCGTCATATTTTGACTCTGGAAGCCCTGGGTTGTCTTTTATCAGCTCTTCTTCAGCCCACTCCTTATATTGCTCAAAATCTTCATCGGTGAAATCTCCTGATGCACCCACAGTGAAAGGGCTGACCAATTCCACCATCTCTTTAGTTACTGTCATATTCTCCCCCCTCCCTACATTCCTACACTGGCTATATAAAAGGTTTCATCCTTATTAACCGGTGCATCAGTGATAACCTTAAGCGTCGGTTCCTGCACACCCTCTGAAAAACGTATACTATAATGCTCACAAATAGTGTATTTATCCCCTATTTGCATACCCCAGGTTAGAAAAGTAGCACCTGCACAGGTTATTGAAGTTTCGTCATTCGCTGTTATTCTCCTCTTCTTTCCTCTCGCATTACCATCTGCAGCCATTAAGTATTTCCCGATGTACGCATTAGGTGTCCACGCTTTTGTTGTGTCTGTTATTACAGTTTCAGCCACGCCTGTTGAAACCCCCTCGTCATTGTAGGATTTTAAATATCCCGAGTCAAAAGAGATATTTTGTCGAATAGAGAGTTCTTGGATTTTTGCCAAGTGTCCCCCCTGTGAAAGATGCGGTACTTCGAAAAAAAACTCGGTTTTTTGCATATTTTTCGGCAGTACCTCTTCTTTCTCGGTCGTTCCCGCAGCAACTACTATTTCCAACGTGCCTGTAGCTATCGGTTTAATCCCGTGAGTACCACTTAACCTTTCGTCATATCCGTCAATTAGCTCTCCAGAAGCCATTATTTCTTATCGGGTGCTTTCCCTTTTTTTCCGCCTGTTTTCGCAATAATCCTAACCGATTTTCCGAGTGTTTCCGCTAGAGAGAAAGGGATAATTAAAGTATCCCCTTCTCTATAGGTTTTTTCCTCTTCGTGCCCCTTGCGATTTCCCAAAGCGAGATGGGAAACTTCTACAATACATTTTACGTTATAGTCGTTCATATATCGGATAGTTTGCATAAGGCGTTTGGATGCTTTACATGAGGATATACAAGTTCATAAGTCGTACCGTATATCGGAGTTATTCCTGGTATTTTACTATCTTCACCGAGTATATTTCGTATATCCTGAGGAGCAATCAGTTCGATATATGTTCTAGCAGGATCTACTGGGACCACTAACCCCGTACCTTCAGCTATAAAGGGTGTGCTATAGATCCACCCGGGTCCAGGTTTATAGCCATTCAAGATGTCCAAAACCTCCTGGAATTCATTAAGACCTGTTGAGGACTTACTTACCCGTAATTCATACATCTGCTTCGGATTAAGCACTAGATTGAACGGAGGATATACATAATCGTCTTCTAGAAGAGCCATTGCTCCTGCAACCGCTTGGGTGGCATTCCCATAAGTGCCGAAATCATATGTTGTAGATAAGTCATTATTCGCAGACTGATAAAAACCCTTAACAGTATAGTTTGTACCGTCTGGTTTCCAACCATCTATAATCAACCTATCTTCGTCTTTAGCAACAACATGTGCAGCAGAGAGCATCGATGCAGTATCTAAAGCAATGCCTCTATTTTTCATAGCATCCCAGGAAGCTCGCTGGACTTCATAACCCTGCCAAAGCACAGGAATCATGATTACTGACGAGTCCACGCGAACCATATCTCTAGTAATCTCGGATGTAGGGAGTTCATATGTTATATGCCCCCCACCCATCTCAATAAGTTTCATTATCTCCGCACTGTGTATCCCCGCACCTTTTATATGCGGATTTACGCTCACTAGTTTCCTACCTATGAGTTGCTGTCTCAGAGGTTCCACCAACTCCTTATCAAAATACCTTGCTGCTGTTTCCAGCGCTGTGTCTGTCATTTTTTTACCTCCTTTATAGCCTGCTCTTTACAATAATATTTTTGGCTCCATCACTCGCATTTACAGATTCCATTGCAACCGCCAAAACCATATGCGTACCTATTGTAGCAGCGGTAAGTTCGCCATTCTCTGCAGCGGTTAGTTTTGCACCCATCGTGACATTTTGCCCCTCCGCCAACCTTCCTCGAAGGATTATATCTCCTCCTACAATCACACCAGCCTTATCTTTTGCTTTATATATCGTGTCTTTATTTGCAGGGCGGAATTCGATTGCAGTATGCTCATAGGACAGCCACCCGTACGCATTGTCATCTGTGTCGTTGACCTCAACTTGATAATCCCCAGAATCTCTTTTAACCAATCTCCCTGGATACATATTAGTTGCAGTCTCTACTTCCTTCTCTACAACAATAGGCGTCCCCACATGCACTATTTTATCTGTAGTTTCTACAAAGCCAGTATCTACCATATTACTCCTTCACCTTCCTGTATGTTGAAATATACTCTCCTTTATACGGGTCGTAAAAACCAACCTCCTCCAACTTCTGGGCGCCACTATACTCATTTCCTTCTTCTCCTTTAACCACAGGTCTCTCCATTCCTGCTACATCTACTAAAAGAGAGGTCGGAGAAGTCTCAAAGCGCTCACGAAGTTGTTTCTTCTTATCTTCGGAATCCACCCAGCCTGGAGGGATTTTTGTAATAAAATCTTCAAACTCTCCGTCTCGCTCTCTTCTCTCTCGTTCCGCCTCCTTCTCCTCGAGTTCTTTAATTTTGTCGAGTAGCTCTTTCTCTCTTTGCGCGTATTTAGACTTCAGGTCTTCCAACTCGGTTCTGATTTTTTCGAGTTCATTATTCGTCCCCTCCGATTGTGAAGCCTGTGCTGCACCCTCTTTTCCTTCCACTTTTCCGTCTATACCTCTATTTTCGGACATTTCCTCTTGTTTTTTTACCTCGTTTTTTCCTTCATTCTCTTTATTATTCGATAAGGTTTTGAAAAAAGAATATACTTTATCAAAACCTTTTTTAATACCTTCGATAATAGAAGATATTTCCGCGTTTTCTACAGTATTTTCAGACTTATTCATATCATAAAAAGATTCAAAGCACCCTAAAGCAGGTGTGCAAGAAGGTCTGTGAGGAGGATATAGTATAGAAATACCAGTACCTTTACCGTCAATTATATTGCCGTCTGCGTCATATACCAAGCTATCCCCATCGAATACTACACTCCACCCACTCGCGTCTGTGTTTTTAAATAATTTACGGGTCTCGTCATCAAAAAGCATATATAAGAAGGGGGAGATATATTTCGCATCCTTTATTTTATGATTTATCTTCTCTTTATGATTTATTAAAACCTTTCCCCCCTTCCAGGTCCCCTCTGATTTTTGTAATGCTGATTCGGTTAATCTTATTCTCCTCCCTTCTGGTTTCCCAGACACTTGGTCTTTTCTTGCGACACGAATCCAATTTTTATTAGAAGTAATATCCTCTTCATTAGAAAAAGTATTAGATCCCTTTTCTTCTACTTTTTCAATCCTAACCCATCTGTTTTGATTTAGTTGCTTTTTGTACTCCCTTTTCCATTGTGTAAATGCAACAGCCATTGGATTATCTAAATTCTCTGCATTCTTGAGCGCGTCGTATATTTCTGCAAGGCGATTAATTTGTTCGAGAGTCAAAGGAATACCGTCAACGATAGTAGGAAAACCCGCCTTCTTTGCTTTTTCAATGTTATCATAAGGCATATTTCATAATTTTTATACACTCCTTATATAAATACGCGTTTTGTGAGGGGCATATATATTTTTGCAGTAGACTTATACCACTACATAGCTCAATTTATTAGTATTTCGAAAGTTCCACCAATAAATCCCTATTCCGCTCTATTGTCCTTTTTAGAATCACCCTAAAAAAATCACTCCGTTCCAGCGGCTTAAAAACCCCAAATGGTAATATTTCCGCGCCCTCCCTTATTACAGGAACGAGAAAGGGTTCTTCAATATTTGTGGTAGTATTATAATTTATGTTACCTACCGCATCAGTGACATCGACTAGTTGATATGCCGAAGTTAATCCCGCAGTTCCACCTTCTGGATTTTTAATCATTTCTTCTCCTTTTTCTTTTATATCGCAAGACATATTCCTTTCAACAATAACCATATAAAAAAACGCGTTTTATGAGGAATCTATATATTTTTTAACCGTCAACCTATTCCTACTCCCCCCGTTATCCTCACTATATAATTCCCCTAATCTCCTTGCTATATAACTTATCAAATACTCGTTTTTATGTTTATCTATATATTCCTTTTCTCTTTCGGAGAGGGGGCGATGTCTTCGCGGGATATTATACCTCCGCAGCGCTAATCGCACAGGGTCCGCGGAACAACCTAACAATAAACCGATTTCACGAACACTTTTCCTCTCAACGCAATATTTTTGTATTAGCCACTCCTTATCATAAAGGGGGTACATTCTTTCATTCATTTGAAGACTATAGGAGCATATGAACAAGTGCAACTGGGATGAAGAGGTACCTCTGGTATATCACCTATATTGTATGTCCTTCCGCAATATTCTTGACAAATAGGACAAGGATAAGGCCCGCAGAGCCATTTCACGCGTTTTATATTATTCTTTTTATATCTGTTTTTTGCACTCAAGGATTGTATTCTTGCTACCTCTGTCCTCGCAATTCTTTCTGCTCGCCACTTACCATCAATAGTTAGAATATCATTTAATTCTCTTGTTAGTTCTGGCATTGATTTTCCTTCTTTTACACCTTTTTCTATTTTATCAAAAATCTCCTCCCTTTGTTTTGCTATACTGTCCTTGAGCCAATATACTTTCTTCCCTTGAATTATTGACGCACCCTCTCCTTTTAGCAAACGCCCATATTCTTTTGCATATTCCAACGCTTCTTTCTGCACGAGGTCGAAAGAGAAGGGGATGCCTAGTTGCTTATGTGCTTTCACCTCCCCTGCTATATATGCCCTTACAGCCGCTCGTGTAAGAATGTCTTCTAGAGTGGCTTGATATGTTTTAAGAGCAGTATTAATAGCATCTTTCAGTTTTTTATTCATTTTCCAACGCGGTTATAATTTCTTTCGATAAAGTCTCTATAGCGTCTTCTAGTTCCTTATGGGTATTACGCGAGACATCCTCCCCCGTACCCTCCTCCCTTCGAGGTTCTATTACAGTTTCCATCATACCCTCTGTACCTGTCGATATCCCTGTCAATACTCCTCCCTCCTTATTCATTAAGTGTCTCCGTTCGTGTATTCTCTTCAACTCTTCGAGACCTTCATCATCCAACGCTACAGCCCCAAGCCGTTCGCGGATTTCGTTCCCTTTAAGCCAACCATATTCCGCACCTATTTTCGCCTGCTCGAGTTGTAATTCACTCCTGTCAATAGAGGGGGTTGGAATATGTATAGTCGCGGTATATCCTTTATACCCGTTCCAGTCGAGATATTGTTGCGGTAGTCTCGAGAATATTCCCGCTAACCAAAGATGAATACCGCTGATATATTTCAATATCATTTCTTCCCGCGGCTTGTCAGACCCCCCAATCAGCGTCCCCTCCCTATGCGAGAGGGATGAAGTAGGGGAAAGGTAGTCAATCAACACATTATGAAGGAAATTTATCACTTCAAGGTTATTCGATTCATTAGTTATTTTAGGATCGGGGAATTCCACCGCGTCACGAATTAGGAAGGAGACATCTTTACCCCATTTTTTTATTAAATTCTTCGCTTGTTTCACGTCCTCTTTTCCAGGGTTTTTCAATCGAACGAAAAGAATAGGCGCGCCAGTCCTTTGGACTACTTGCATTTCAGCGTGCCAAGTATATTTAAGCATTTCGAGAATAGGAACGAGGGGTAGTATTATCGACGTCCCTGCAAACCCTTCGCTCGCGGGGTCCTTCACTACAAAGGGCTTTTTGATTTTAACAGAGATATTATCGGATGTTGTCTGCCAATATTCGATTTCGTTTTTCTCGTTGACTATTATGCCTGGCAGAAACGAAGAATAGATTTTCGGTGAAGCCGAGTAAGGATATGTAGAGAAGGTTTCGGAGGGGAGGTGCCTCAATTTTGTAAGGATATATTCATTTCCTCGATATTCCCACACATCATTAAAAAGCCCAATCCCATTCCAAAAAATCTCACCATATGCTATTTCCATCTTTGCTTGCAGATCCACTGAATTGAGCATACGAAAAACCCTCTTTTCTAATTTTTCGTCAGACTCACCGTCTTCATTTTCTATTGAGAGGGTGTAGTGATCTGTAAAAATGAGATGGTTTTGTTTCCGTGCAAGCCCAGCAGCGTATACATTATGTTTATATTCCGATACTTTTTGTGCATTGATAGAGGAGATTGTAGAGAACGCCTCTCCATAAGACAACGCAAACTCAATGCCTTCCTCTTTTTTTTCCTTTGGTTTATTCTTTTCTTCGCTCATATTCCCGCTTGAGAGAGACGCTTTATACATTCTACTGCGTCTTTCCGATTGTTGTAATGAAAACGTATCTCTTGTATACCGTAATCCACCTCCCCGCTAGCTCTTACGTGCCGTACATTACCCATTAGTAATAGATCTCTCCCATCTACAACTGCTTTTTCCACTAGGAAAGAAATTTCTTCTAAAATATCTTCCCCTTCCTCATTTCCTGGCATATATAATCATTATATTCAATAGTATATAAATACCTCATAGAGAAGGAATAGAAGAAGAAGAAAAATACCCTGGAAAAATATCCTCCCCCCGCCCATCGCTCGAAATAAGCTCTGCAGGACCGGAATCACGACCTTGATTAAGCTGGTTAAACGCCCCACTCAACGCATCTACAATATCATCGTGAGACCCATTCGGGAATAATTCGAGTTCCGCAAGCATTTCAGAGACCCATACACTGTTGCATATTTTTACATTACCGCGTTCGCACGCAGCGGAAAAAGGCTGTGATCGTGTAATTTTTGACCCCGTGCTGCGAATACCGTGAAATGAGAAACCCTTCAGGACTTCGCGGGCATAATGGTCTATAGTAATCACACCGCTAGCGCCTGGCTCTTGTTCCATATATATCCGCGTTTCAATTCCGTCCATCTGTGCGGTTTGTTTAATTATTCGTTCTGTCTCTGCAGGTGTTTTCCTAAAACGCACAATATCCTTTATAAAGAAAATACCCCCCTGCTCTGAGAGTAGACAGCCTACAGTCCAATCTGGGTCGCCCCCTTCCCCCTTCGGGGTCGCAGCCATATCCCAAAACCTTACTTGCTGCGCTAATGGTGGTGCAGACCCTACAACCTCGAACCATTCGCGTTTAAATAAGTTCCCTGCAATTCCGATATCCCAATTACCATACCTTAATTGTTCTCGTGTCACAGGGTCCAGACGATTAAGAGAGCGATTGTAGGCTTCTTGATCCACGAAAGGATTATCGGTAAGAAAAGCAGGAAGAAAGAAACGATCCATTTTTTTCATTTGCTCGGGGGTTGGTGTAATAAATCTCTTTTTCACCCACTCGTGTCCGACCCCACCAGGATTAGACGCCGCGCGCATTCTAAGCGGGATATCTGTTTTTTTTTTCCGTGTCAAGCGGGAAAATAAATAGGTGTATTGCGTTTCGGTGAATTGAGTAAGCTCGTCAAAACCGATATATCGCAATCCTGCACCTTTATAACGATATTTATCCTTCTCAGAAACTTCATATCCGAATGTAAGCGTAGCTCCGCTGGGGAATACCCAAGTTTTTTTTTTATCCCGCCACACTGCATCAGTCCCTCCAAGCCACTCGTGACTCATAGGAATAAGAGCGCCTGGAAGCGAAAGGTCTGTGTACGTCCGATGTATTAGCAGGGCAGCATAATCAGGGTGATGCACATATTGCAATGCAGCCATTAGTAAGCCTACTGTCTTACCACCACGAGCAGCCCCTCCAAACATCACCTCCTCTTCTTCACGCATTAAAAAAACCGCTTGCTTATGTGATGGCTGCAAAGGGATGTAAGGATTGTCAATTACTGTCGCTTGAAATACAGCGATTTTCTTCTTCAGCGACTTCGTCAATCGCTTTTTCATATTTTTTTATAGTCTCTTCTATAGATATTATTCTCATCTCCCCCTTATGCTCTATCTTCTGCTCGGTGTCTATTTTCTCACTATATCCTCTATGCTTTCCTTTCCTTGCTAAAACCCATTTACTTATGTCCTCATCACCTTCTTGAATCTTTATAAATAGATTACTCTCTGCTTTATCTAATATTTTCTCTCTCTCCTCTTCTATTGCGTGCCTTACTAATTCGTGCTGATCGCGATATCTTAAAACTGTACGATAATGCACGCCGAGCTTGGCTGCAATGGCGCTAATAAGCCCCCCTGTGCCTGGCACCGCTTTGAGAATTTTTCTTACTGATGCCTTCTCTGGTGCGCCTCTTTTCTTATTGCTCATATTGTATGATTTTGTTAATAAGAGTATATATATACATATATGTTGTGTAATAAAGCATTTTAAAGCCCCTTCAAGAAGAAGTTACAAAATTCTTCTTCAGTTCGCTCCATTTTATGCCGTCTTCACGGATAGGATCGTCTCCTGTGAATTTTGCATACCTGTCCAAGATGACATCTATGTAATGCGGGTCAATCTCGCACCCGTAACAAATTCGCCCCGTCTGTTCTGCTGCAATTAATGTCGTTCCTGCCCCTAAAAAGAAGTCGGCTATTATGTCGTTTTCTTGACTGCTAATAAATACAAAAAATGAAACTGTGGAGACCTTTTTTTGTGTTGGGTGAATTCTATTAAGGTTATGTTCCGTAATTGGATACTCATTCAGTGCATAATATTTTTTTAGAAAACCACCCCCTTTATATCTTCTATCTTTTTTTGTTGTTTCAGCAACTTCCATTTTCCATGTATTATGCTCTTTAATCCCTCCATATTGGGAGAAATAACATAATTCATAATTAGAACTAAAATATCCTTTTGGATAAGGTTGTGATAGATTAGTAATTGGGAATACCAATATATTGAATTGTTTGAAGTTTTCATTTAAAATAGATAAACTCTCCCCAGCAACCTTAGAACCAAAAAATATATATATATGTGTTTTTTTATTTATATACCTTTTAAATATAGGTTGGAATTCTTTGAATGTTGATAAATTATTGTCGTTTTTAACTTTTCCTTTTGTATTATGTATATTAATCCCGTAAGGAGGATCCGTAAACACCATATCAGCCTTCTTACCATTCATCAGCCGTGCAACATCCTCTTCCTTTGTTGCATCACCGCAGAGAACCCGATGCCTGCCGCACAGCCACAAATCTCCAGGTTTTGATAAAGGTTCCGCAGGAGAATCAGGTACTACATCCTCTACTATTTCTGATTGCTCAAAATCTTCAAGCATAATATCCAATTCAGGGATTTTGATATCTTTAATGAAGTCTAAATCAATATCGAAATCCTCAAAGAAAGAGGTATTTGGATTGTATTCGCCGTACCTGCTGTTAATCTCCAGTAATATTTTCGCAGCCTCCTGCCTGCCCTTTGCCTTCACTTCCGCATACGGCACCTCAGGAATGGTATAGCCTTCCGCCTCAAGAGACTCCAGCGCCTTCTTCGTTTGGTGCCCGTCGAGGAGGAAATAATGCCCGCGGTCGATCCATACGAATTTTGGTATCTTAAAACCGAACTGCCGAATACTTCTCTTTAGTTTCTCTAAATTCTCCTCTGGTAGCGTCTTCAAGTCGCCCTGCAGGTCCTCCAGTTTCTCGTAGCTGACAGTCGGCAGGGAATTCGGGTTCTCTACTTTTATGGTCTTCATTTTATATTATGTTTTTCCTTTGATGTTTTTTCATATATATATATATTTTCAATCTGCCCGCTTCTCTAAAAGGTTTTCCAGTTAGCTCCTTCTAAACCGCAATAACATTAATATGCTCCTTTTCTAATAAAGTTGCAAGCACACCATAACCTTTCCCACACGCAGGACTGTTCTTAAGTAGATATGCTTTTTTCACATTGAAAAGGCGGCATAAGCGATATACTTCATTTGCACCTTTCATATATTCGTTTGTAACATCTAAGCCCTCCTGGTTGATTACGTGATTATTTATAACTTTGCACGCTGGACGAGGTGTAGGCAATCCCCCCATCTGCTCGGGGCAGAGAGGCAAGATGCTATACTTCTCTTTCAATCTTGCAATCAGACCGGGGCGTCCAATATGATGCCCCATAATTGTAGTTTTTCCGTGATAACGGCAGGGCACACCACATATGCACAAAGAAACCAATACATATTCAGGTTCCCTCATAGGACGCCGTTCCCCCTGTTTTTCCTCTTTTCTTACCATTTCGTTTTTTTCCCCCTCGCTTCCCCCCCTCCCGCTGCGCATCCCACCAATGAGGGGAGGAAGAGAATATTTCTTCCACGGTACTATATTGGCGCCCTATGTGTAAATTTTTTTCTATTTTTTCCGATTATAAATGCCTGTTTAGTTTTTTCCCCTTTTTCTATCTCTGTTTTTTTGTCCTGCTGCTATCATAACATCTATACTACGTCCGTTATAAGACTGGAGGGGAGTCCCTATTTTCTCTTCCCACCTCCTGATAACATTTACAAAACCTGGGTAATTTTCTGAAAGTGCTAATGCCTGGTCGCCACATTGGTTAGGACACATCCAACAAGCGGTTCTTACAAAACCCATAGAATACCCCTCCCAAATAGGCATACCGCTTTTGTTTAAAATAGATTCTATAACATCGTGAGAAATGTCAAAGGCAGGGTGAAAAAAGTCATATTTTTTAAAAGGAGTAGGCGATGACGTTTTCGTTTTATTTGAAAGACGTGTTACTTGCTCGCCGTGACTACCATCAAGAATTATCGTGTCTTCAACATCAAATGTTTTGAAAAATTTGTTGATAGGGGAATAAATAAGATTGTTCATACACCAGGGGTTAAGAGGAGTGGGGAATCCGTATTTTTCTATTTCTAACCACATATCTTTATTAGGTTTCAGTAGTTTATACTCTACATCTAAGAACTTTGCACATTCACTTGTGTGCGAGCTCATCGCGGGGAATTCCACACCTGTGTCCGAAAAACATAAAACAATCTGTTTTTCTGGAAAATTCTTTTTAGCCCAATATGCAGCAAAAGAAGAATCCCTGCCCCCAGAGAAAGATATTAAGATGGTCTTTTTATTTTTGAACAACCCAGGATGTGAAACTCTCATAGCTTCTTCCTCGTCTTTTTTTAATGTTATGTCTCGAGAAATAGCCCTTTTTCCTGGTTTGGTATAGTTATCATAAAAACCCATTTTTAAGTCAAATTCAGGTATTTTGATATCTTTAATGAAGTCTAAATCAATATCAAAATCCTCAAAGAAAGAGGTTTCCGGGTTTATGACCCCATATCGGCTATTAATCTCAAGTAATATTTTCGCAGCTTCCCGCCTATTCTTCGCCTCTATTTCTACATAAGGTATCTTTGGGATGGTATATCCTTCTTTCTCCAGAGCCTCCAGCGCCTTCTTCGTCTGATGCCCGTCAATAATATAATAATGCCCGCGGTCGATCCATACGAATTTTGGTATCTTAAAACCGAATTCCAGGATGCTTTTCTTTAGTTTCTCTAAATTCTCCTCTGGTAGCGTCTTCAGGTCCCCTTGTAATGGCTCAATAACGCGGTAATCGATTGTCGGTAGGTTGTTTTTATTATCAATTTTTATGGTCTTCATAACCCTTATAAAGAACTTGTAATATATAAAAATAAAAAAGAAGGGAGAGAGCGGAATACCCTCTCCTTATCCTCTTTTTTTTCTCGTGCCTTTCTTATGTTGCCGTTTCCGTTTACGGGGTTTTTCTTGTGCTTCTTCATAGCGTCCTCCAGTCCTTCTCTTCTCTCTTTTCTCGCACCACACCAACCATCTGATCCTTCCGCCCAGTCCCTTCGCACCGCCCGACTACAGACCTCGTAAGTTTTTTCGCCTCCTCTAAAGTACCCGCGTAGAATCTGCACCCCGTCCGAATACCTACACCTATACAAATATACCTGCACCTGTACTTGTAGTATCTGTTCTTGTCGGATATTTTGAGGATTAGGAAGTTGTTATATACCCTTCTAAACCTCATTCGTCATACCCCCATTCATAACATAACGTTTGCAAAAATATACGCCCGTCGTCCAGCTCGCTCATACTCGCACCTCTATATACCCCTTTCTCGTCCACTTCAAGCACGTTAGGACCAGCCTCTTCGTCAGGTAAGATTTCTGGCAACGAGAAAATGCTCACGCAGGCATCATCAGAATACAACCCGCACGACTTGAGAGAGAATAGTCGCTGTAGCCGTTGTTGTAGCCGTTCTACAGAGCCGATAAGCCCCTCCTTTTCGTCCTGCCCTGCTGCGATTAGTAGCGAAAGAGAATTGAATGCGTCCTCAAAGGAGAGAGAGGAGGGGATTCTCTGTAGTCCCCACCGGTGTAAAGCCCTTCGCTGCCCTTGTGTTGCAAGCCTCTTGGAGTACAAGCTGCTTTTCTTCTCTCGCTCTACTCTCTCTTCCTCAATCTCCTGCATTGTAGCGAAATCTAACTGCATAGATTTCATCTTCTCTCCCTCCTAAAAGGGTAAGGGGGAAGGATAAAAATATTCTTCCCCTGGGGGTCTTTTTTGAAATGCTTTTGCACCTCCTTGCGCGCCTCTTTACTCATCTGCAAATAACCCCTGCAGAAGACAGCCTCCGCCAGTTCGAGTTTACTCGCTCGGATGATGAGCTTCTCGTTAATAACTTGTATTCTCATTCTTCTCTGCCCCCCCTCTTGTTATAGTTTGAGCCAGGCGCAATGCCTCTCCAATCTCAAGCCCCTGCTCCTCTTCAACCTCGTTTATCGGTGGCACTTGGATTTTCTGCACGCATATCAAAACGAGGTCGCCCTCTTCCACTCCTGCCTTCTCTCTCAATTTCCGAGAGAGTTGAATTCTCCCTCGCCAGCCCACTCGAGCCGTGTCGCATTTGTTCCCCTTCATTTTTACTTCTCCTCCATCTCCTCACAATTGAGGTCCTCAACGGAAAAATATATATTTATATATTTCCCGCCCCCGCACGTCGCACAAAACATCTCTCTTACTCGGTACTCTCTTTTTTCTAACATATCCCTAATTTCTTCTAACATTTGTTTTCTATTCCTTTATACCTCTATAGGAATAGGTCTTTAAGTTATTTTCTATTTTTTCGTGAGCTCCAAAAACGAGAAGCAAAAAGATAACAATATCTGGAGAAACGGAGACCCCTCTGCAGCCCTTTTCTGTAGGACATACGAAATGTTATCGCCCCGCGGGCGATTAATAATAATTCATAACACAACAAAAAACAAGAATATATATATGCTTAACATCTATATAGATATTTCTTTATTAGAAATGCGATTCTTCTAAATGAATAGGGTCCGGTAATGCTGCTGGAGAATTGATATACCGTAATCCTAATGCGATATCCCTTTCCGTATATCCCTCGTTCTTCAACAATGCGATATATTCCTCCCGCGTCGAACAACCGCTCTCATAATACAACACCAT